>ERZ887942.2756-NODE-2756-length-10665-cov-4.668803_pt1 | contig 10665 bp, 8 predicted proteins | sample MGYA00521099_ERZ887942 | MGnify/ENA primary metagenome ERZ887942 (study PRJEB32303, sample SAMEA104408605) | aquatic metagenome | biome: Brackish water; feature: Pelagic; material: water | place: Baltic Sea | collected 2014-06-07T06:48:00 | depth 16,251 m ... | reverse complement strand
CCTCCAGGAGCAGGGGCTCCGCCGCCACCAGGGCGAGGAGCACCGCCTCCGCCACCAGGGCGGGAGAAGCCATCGGGGCGGCCTCCAGGACGGTTTGCAGGAGCGGGGCCACGTCCACCGAGACCGGGAGGTGGCGGGATGGGCTTGCCAGATGCACTCTTTGGTGGACCTGGCGGAGGTGGAATGGGCTTACCAGACGCCGAGCGAGGCACGCTTGATGGATCAGGACGGCGAGGTCCTGCATCCTTGCCCTTAGGGCCTGGCTTAGACTCGCCACAAGGAGCTGCGGGCTTGGCCTCAGCGGTGGGCGCAGCGGGCTTCGCTGGTGGCGCAGCGGCAGGCGGAGCTGCAGCCGGAGGCCGAGATGGGCCACTAGAGCCACTCGATGTGACGACACGCTTTGGAGGCGCCCCACCCGGAGGCGGGCTGGTCGGCACAGGGGCTGCGGGTACGGTTGGCACAGCAGGCGGAGCAGCCGGTGGCGGGGTTGCCGCGGTCGGGGTTGCCGCTGTCGGGGCTGCCGGAGCTTGCGCCACAGGAGCAGGCGCTGCCGGAGCCGGGGCTGCCGGGGCTTGTGCCGCCGGGGCTGCCGGAGCTTGCGCAGGCGCTGCCGGAGCAGGCGTTGGCCGCGGTCCAGGAGGCGGCGTTGTTGGCACCGGAGCCGCCTGACCTACAGGTCGTTGTGGGGGCCGGTCTGGAGCGGGGCGTCGAGGGGCAGCTGACCCGGGTGGAGGTGGCACGCGGCGCGGCGGTGGCTTCCGGGTGGAAATCACAGATTTCGGCGCTTCGGCGGGCTTGTCTTCGGGCTCGTCATCGACGATTGGCTCGCGGCGGAGGCCTTCGCGATCGGCCTTACGCCGGGCGCGGTCAGCGTGTGCTTCTTCCATAGAGGAAGAAGCACTCTTGACACCAATGCCAAGCGATTCGCATAGTGCGAGGGTTTCTGCGTTATCTAGCCCAAGTTCACGAGCGAGCTCGTAGACCCGTACTTTCTTAGCCAAGTGGCTGAATTCCTTGTTCGTCGGTGTGGTGTTCGCAAAGCGTCTTCGCGATCGGTGTTAAGACGCGCCGACCCGGGAGTTGGCGTTTCTCTGGCCTAGCGTCGCGCTCCCGATAACCAGATGGCTATTGGGGCGGTTTATCAAGCCAGCCCAGCAGGGTATCAGCGCAGACTGCATCGGCGAGTTTTGAGCGCAAAGCTCTAGAAAATGCTTTTGTCTTGCCAGCGGTCACAACGCACTGCTCGTCGTGACACAACCATGCCCCTCGTCCGTGCCCCCGTTCGTTGATCACCACATCACCGTTGATGACAGCAACACGAACGAGGGCATGATCGGGTCGTCGCGTCCGACAGCCGATGCATGTTCGCACCGGCCCTGACGGCTTCGCCGCCGGAGTACTTTCAGACATGATCAGTTCAGAAGGCAGCAACCAGCGTTACTTCTGCTGTTCTTCTACTCTTCTTCGTCGCTCGATGACGTGCCTGAATCCGTTGCAGCTGTGTCTGCATCTGCGTTGTTCGCAGCGACCATTTGTTCCCACTCAATCGAGGAAATGGCATCGCCGCCTGCAGCTGGTTGCCACATCTGCTCGCCGGTCTCATCGTCGGTGATCCATTCACCGGCGGCCCAATCAATTTCCGAGTAGGCCTTCTCTTCGGCCATCTCGGTTTCGCTCTTGATGTCGACACGCCAGCCGGTCAGACGTGCAGCAAGACGCGCATTCTGGCCTTCTTTACCGATCGCCAGCGATAGCTGATAGTCGGGAACAACCACGGTCGCAGTGCCAGTGGTCTCGTCCAGCAGGACCTCTTTGACCTTGGCCGGCGACAACGCCTTCATGACGAAGTCTTGGGTATTCTCGCTGAACGGGACGATGTCGATCTTCTCGCCCTTCATCTCGTTCACAATCATGCGCACCCGACTACCCCGGGCGCCCACACAGGCACCGACAGGATCGACGTTTTCGTCGTTGGAGCGCACTGCGATCTTGGTGCGATGTCCAGGCTCACGAGCACAGGCCATAATTTCGACGATGCCGTCGGCAATTTCAGGAACTTCGAGTTCGAACATGCGCTTGATCAGGCCGGGGTGGGTGCGGCTGACCACGATCTGCGGACCCTTGGGGGTTTTTCGAACCTCGACGATGTAGGCCTTGAGGCGGGTGTTCGGATCCGGGCGCTCGTGGGGAACCTGCTCGGCTTGGGGCAGCAATGCTTCGACTCGACCGAGATCGAGGAGCGTGTACCGACTGTCGGTCTGTTGAATGATGCCTGTGACGATGTCGCCCTCGCGGCCCGCGTATTCTTCGTACTTGAGCTCGCGCTCGGCCTCGCGGATGCGCTGCGACATGACCTGACGGGTCGTCTGGGCTGCGATACGACCGAAATCGTCGGGCGTGACTTCGAATTCCTCGCCGAAAGGGTCGCCGTACTCATCAAGTTCTTGCGCGAAGACGCGGAACTCCATGGTGTCAGGGTCAATGGTGACCCAGGAGTATTCCCATGCATCAGGGCGGCGCTTGTACGCGGACTCCAGTGCATCGGCGAGCGCTGCGAACAGTGTCTCGATCGTGAGACCACGTTCGGTCGCGACTGCCTGCAGTGCTTCCATCATGTCTTGATTCATGATTCTGAGCCTTTCGGGGATTCGTTTGAAGACCCGCCAGAGGCGGCCTTATTTGTGTTCTTCTTCGATGGGCCTTTGCCAGGTTTCGGCGCTGGGCCCCAATCAAAGACGGTGTTCGCCTTTGCGATCTGTTCGTACGACAACATGTGCACGCCGTCGTCGTTGGACAACGTGATGCCGTCGTCGTCGGCGGAGGTGAGCTCACCTTTGACCCGGCGTAGATTCTCGGCATTCGGCTTGAGTTTGACGGCGATCTGTTCACCGATCGAGCGGATGTAATGCGGAGGTGTCCGTAGTTGTCGTTCGACCCCAGGGCTCGATACCTCGAGGGTGAAGGCACCATTAATTGGCTCTTGCAGGTCGATCTCATGACTGATCATGCGAGTCGCCTTGGTCAGCACCTCGGTGCCCAGGCCGTCGGGATGGTCGATAACGATCTTAAGTCGACCACCGGCGTAGACCAGGTCGACGAGTTCTAGTTCGAGTTCTTCGATGATTGGATCAACCACCGCGTGGGCTCGTTCTTCTGCTGCCATCGTTCACCTCCAGATTCAACAAGTGGAAAAACGAAGAGCGTGGACAAATTGCCCACGCTCTGAACCGATCTACCAATCAATTATTCAGGGCTACGCCACTATACCCCTCACAAGGTGAGGGAGACCACGAGTGTTCGCTGCTGGTCGGTCTCGACCAGCACCACCGCTGCCCGACGGAGATGACACAACTCGAATCACCTCGGTCGGCGAACCCTGCACGCCGGCGTCAGCGAAAGTTCCGGCCAGACACGCTTGGGCCCGACCGCTGCCGTCGGCTCCCACCGTCTGGATCACACCCGCGCCAAGGTCAAAAATGCACCACTGGTTGCCGCATCGTCCGAGCGAATCCACGGTATCCCAGCCTTCGATCACCAAGACAATGGATCACCAAGACAATGGATCACCAAGACAATGGATCACCGGGGACAATGGATCAACGGAGTCGGTAGCCGATCCCGGATCATCGAGGCCTCGATCGCCTAGCTTGAGCAGCACCCATCAGCGTTTGCGGATGAGGTCAACCTTGGCTTCGGCGTCGTTGACGTCGTCGCCTTGCTTTTCGAGCAACATGTCGCGATCACGATCAGCTTCGCGTTTTGCCTTAACGGTGTCGGCTCGGGCCAGCGCTGCTTCGGCACCGTGTTCGTGCATAAATTCGGCCCACTCGACCAAAGCATCGACCATCTCGTCTTCGGGCACCACTGCGACGTTCTGACCCTTGACAAACAGATGACCACGCTTGTTGCCAGCGGCAATGCCGAGGTCCGCATCGCGTGCTTCGCCCGGACCATTCACTACGCAGCCCATGACTGCGACCTGCAGTGGGATCTTTCGTTCACCGAAGGCTTCAAGGGCCCGATTGGCCACGTCGTAGACATCGATCTCTGCCCGTCCACACGATGGGCATGCGATCAGATCCACGTTCTTGCGTTCGCGCAAACCCATCGACTCAAGCAGAGTTCGGCCAGCACGTGCTTCCTGCACCGGGTCGGCGGTGAGTGAATACCGGATGGTGTCGCCAATACCTTCGGCCAACAACGTGGCGATGCCGGCGGTGGACTTGATCAGACCGTTTGGTGGCGGACCAGCTTCGGTTACACCCAGGTGCAAAGGATGATCGGTGACATCGCTCAGCTTGCGGTACGCCTCGATCATGAGCGGCACGCTTGACGCCTTGACCGAGATCTTGATGTCTTCGAAGCCGACCTCGTCGAAGTACGCCATTTCTTGCTGTGCGGATTCAACCATGGCATCGGCGGTAACCGTGCCCCCGTACTTCTCGTACAGGTCCGGGTGCAAGGAGCCGCCATTCACCCCAATACGGATAGGCACACCCTTCTCGCCGCAGGCTTCGGCCACGGTCTTGATGTGTTCTGGTTTGCGAATATTGCCCGGGTTCAGACGCAGACAATGCACGCCAGCATCCAGTGCTGCAAGAGCCATCTTGTACTGGTGATGTATGTCCGCAATGATCGGGACCGGCGACCGGGGAACGATCTGGGCCAAACCTTCAGCGGCGGCTCGCTCGTTGCAGGTGCACCGCACGATGTCGGCTCCAGCCGCAGCTAATGCATAAATCTGCTGCAGCGTTCCTTCGACATCGGATGTCTTGGTGGTCGTCATCGACTGCACCGTTATCGGCGCACCGCCGCCCACCGGCACATTGCCCACCATGATTTGGCGGGTAATGCGACGTTCACTTACAGGCGTGATGTCCACGAGGGGTCTCCGTTTCAGCTGGGTGAGCTACACCCAGCTCTACCAGGAGAAGATATCGAGTGTTGTCGTCCACAAGCCGAGTCCAACCAAGAACAGGATGACAACCCAGGTGACGGGAACCAGTTTTGCAGCGTCGACCCGGTGTGGTTTGCGAGTAACCAGCTCACGGCTGCGCTCATAGGTGGCAATCGCTGCATGGCCACCGTCGAGGGGCAATAGCGGCACCAGATTAAAGATGCCGATGAAGATGTTCACCACTGCGAACAAGAACACCACCTGATCTGCTGACTCGCTGCACGAGATAAGGCGGCCGATGCCGACTACCGATAATGGTCGATTCGTATCGGGACCATCACATTGTGAGGCTGGCACGTCGGTACGTGGCGTCGAGTTGATCTCGACAGAACGACGCATGATCTCGCCATCGTCTCCCCCAACCCAGCTTGCGGGATTTGCAAGATCGATGAGTCCAACAATATTGACCTTGGCAATCGTGCCAAAGTCTGAAAAGGCCGAACTGACGGAATCGCCAAAGCCGCGATCCGCTTCGGGTTCGAACGACGGTCCGACTCCGAAGAAACCACGAAACGGCGTGGAGCGGTTCAGTTCGACAGTCCCATCGAGTGTCACGGTGTCACCGCCACGGAGGACTTGGATACGCACAACCTCGCCGGCGTTATCGCTCAGGGCCTGCCGCAGCACGCTGTCGCTGACGAGGTCGGTGCCACCAAGGCGAAGCAGTCGATCGCCTTCTTCGACACCGAACAGGTCAAGGATCTTGGGGAGGTCTTCAGGCCGCTGAGCAGTGCCGGGCAACGACACGATTTGCCCACCCCGAAGGACATCAATGCTGATGGTTTCGCCTTCGCGATCGCGTAGAAGTGTCGACAGCGCCACGTCGTCAGGGAACGCAACACCACCGGCGTTCAGGATCACGTCGCCGACCGCGATACCAAAGCGGTCAGCGGGGTCCTGGGGCCACACGAATGCGGCTTGGGCGCCAAGAGCTGGAACTTCGTCGAGCACACTCAGTCCGAAGCCATCGAGCAACACATCCTCGGGACGGAGACCGAGGTCGCCGCTCAGTGCTTGTTCTTGGCCATCGCGACGAATCACAATCTCGACGGGGCCATCCTGGAGGTTGCTAACGACTTCGCCAAACTCGTCCCAGTTCGCAAATGTCTCATCGTTCACCGACACGATGGTGTCGCCGACTTCGATGCCGAGTGCCGATGCCGTGGAGCCGGGAACCACCTGTGAAACCACCCACGGCGGACCATTGAACCCTTGGTAGCTGTAGGCGGCAAACAACACGACGAGTGCGATCGTGGCCATCAAGAAGTGCATGGCCGAACCGGCACAGATGGTCATCATTCGCTGCCAGTACGGCTGGCTGCGGTAGGTCCGGTGTTCTTCGGCTGGGTTGATGTCGTCGAGGTTCGTCATGCCCATGATGCGGACATACGCCCCTGCGGGAATGCCCTTGACGCCGTATTCGGTCTCGCCCCGCTGGAACGACCAGATCTTTGGGCCAAACCCGATGAAGAACTCAGTGACCTTCATGCCCGAGGCGCGAGCGGTGATGTAGTGGCCGAACTCGTGCATGAACAACATGAACAGGAGCCCGGCCAGGATGCCTGGAAACCACCAGCTGCGAAGGAAACCAATCGCCAGGATTACGCCGATGAAACCGAACAACAGTGGCAGACTTCCGTTGTTCGTGGATGGCAGAGCCGCGTCGTCGAACGACTGGCCACCAAACGCCTTTTCCGACCATTGTGTGGGCGGCTGGTTGCTCAGATCGTCGGTTGCCGTCGGTTCGAGAGCCTCGACAAGCGTTGGGTCAGGTGTCATATGGTCAGCTGTTCCGCAGCTGCAGTGCGCGCCCAAGCGTCGGCGTCGAGTACGGCTTCGAGATCTGGGTCACGATCTCCATTGTGGTTGCTGAGAACGCTCTCTACCACGCGGGCAATGTCGACCCAGGCAATCTGGCCCTGCAGGAACGCCTCGACGGCGACTTCGTTTGCTGCACTTAGCGCAGCAGGAGCCGTACCGCCCATACGTCCAGCCGCATAGGCCAGATCGAGACACGGAAAGGCATGACGGTCTGGCGGAGCGAACGTCAACTCAGTGAGCGTGGTCCAGTCGATGGCGCCGTATGCGTTGTGATGACGGTTGTCGTAATCGAGCGCATACCCAATACACAGGCGCATATCAGGCATAGACAGCTGAGCTATCGTGGCCCCGTCGGTGTACTCGACCATCGAGTGCACGACGGACTGTGGGTGCACGACCACGTCGATGCGGTCGAAGCCGACCCCATAGAGTTCGTTCGCTTCGATGACTTCGAGGCCCTTGTTCATCAGTGTCGACGAATCGACGGTGATCTTGGGGCCCATCGACCATGTCGGATGCGCGAGCGCTTCGTCGATGGTGACCGTGGCCAGGTCGGCCGCAGTCCGGCCACGAAACGGGCCTCCACTGGCAGTGACAACAAGCCGGGTGACCTGATCGAGTCGGCCGTCGGTGAACGATTCGTTCGCCCGCAGACACTGGTGAAGCGCACAGTGTTCACTATCGACGGGCACAATTTCGGCACCCGGCGTGTTTCGCACCTTCTGCACGACTGGCCCAGCGGCAATGAGCGATTCCTTATTGGCAAGGCCAAGACGTTTACCAAGCTTGAGCGTCTCGAGGGTCACCGTGAGGCCGGCAAAACCAACGATGCCATTGATCACAACATCGGCATCGTGACACGCTGCGGCAAACGCATCGTCGCCAGCTTCGACCGAAAAGGCCGTGCCCAGCTGATCTTGCAGACGTGTGCGGTTTGTGGCGGCTCCGAGCGCAATTGTGTGGCAGTCGAACTCCTGAGCTTGCGCAGCGAGCAGTTCCGGCGTTCCGCCCCCAGCCCCCAGGGCGATTACCTCGTACGCGGGCTCGCGCCCGGCTTCGGCGGCCTGACTGTTTGCAACCGCAATGATGTCGAGTGTTTGGGTCCCAATCGAACCAGTAGAACCCATCACGGCCACACGCATTGTCACCGAGGAGACTCTATTTCGTTTAGCGGCCGTTCGTCTGGTCGAACCCCTATCACCGCTGTCACGCCCTTTCGAGCAAGAAGCGCTGGTTAGGCGCTTACCGCCGAGGTTGCTTCGAGAATGTTCAGGGCCAAGCCTGCACACCAGACAGCTGGCATAACGAAGAGAAGACCGTCGAAGCGGTCAAGAATGCCGCCATGGCCTGGCAACATCGTGCCCATGTCCTTGACACCGAGATCACGTTTGAGCATGGACTCACACAAGTCGCCGAGCGTGGCAGCCACTGCCGCGACCACCCCGAGCACGATGGTGTCAGCGAAACCACCAGGGGCGTCACCCCATGGAGCGATATTGAAGCCGCCAATGACGACAACCGACACGATGATGCTCATCACCGCTCCGCCGACGACACCTTCGAGCGTCTTGTTCGGGCTGTGCGCAGATAACGGGGTCCGTCCCATCGATCGACCGATGACGTAGGCGCCGATGTCGTACACAACCGTTGCCAGAATGGCTGCGAAGAGTAAGCCAGCGCCGTGTGATTGGAACTCGAGTAGACCGGTCGTGTCGTTCGCAACGATGGAATCGCTGGACAACAACAGACCTGCAAACGAACCAAGCACGCTGATGTAGCCGATCCCGAGCAAGGTGATACCAAGGTTGGGTACGGGTCGGCCGCTTCCCACGCCAAGCAGGTACCACAACAGAGCACACACGATGGCAATGAACAGCACCACCGGATAGGCCGCGGCACTCTTCCAATACACAGCGACGTTCAGCCCAACGGTTGTCGCGATCCCGAGCAGCGACGCGGGGTTGTACCCAACAATCCGCATGGCGTTATAAAATTCAGCGGTCGCGAGGCCCAAGATGGCGGTCGCCACAATGAGTCCTGGAACCTCGCCGATGTACAAAGAACCAAGCGCGAGCACTGCCAGGCCCAGCCCGGTAACGGTCGCCGCGGCAATATTGCGGTCTGGAGACTTCGCTGCAGCTGGTTCCGCCGAGCCGGCGGTAGTCGCGGCCTGATTGGCGGCCTGAGCCCGCCCGCCGGTCGGCGTAGGCGCAGGTGTCCCTGAAGCAGGCTCAACCGGTGGTGCCGGTGGCGGAACCGGAGAACTAGCAGTACCGGGAGGCGCAGGATCAGCGTCGAGGCCAAAGAACACATCTCCGGCGGCTTCGACAGGGTCCACAACTTCTGGTGGAGGTGTTGGATCGAGTAACCGGATGTCGTCGAGTTCGTTGTAGTCACTCGCGCCGTCGCGCCAACGCGGCCCACCTCCTTCGGACGCATCGACCTGGCCAGTACCTGGCTCGGTCCAGTGCGGAAGTGTGAGATCACTCCCGTCTTCGTCGTCGCCCGCGAACCAGCTCTCGGGTCCGCGTATTGGCCCACCTGGCGGATCGATGTCACTCATACTTCGAGTAGCTCTTCCTCTTTGGCGGTAACGGCAGCGTCGATCTCTCGTTCGTGCGATTGAGTAATTTCGTCGATCCGTTTCTCGGCTCGGTCGATGTCGTCTTCTGGAGCATCGCCGTCTTTCTTCATCTTGTCGAGATCTGAGCGGGCCGACCGGCGGCTATTTCGAATGGCAATGCGCCCATCTTCGGCCATGTTCCGCACGACCTTGATCAGGTCCTTGCGACGCTCAGCAGTCAGCGCAGGGAACGCGAGTCGGACAACAACACCATCGGTCGACGGGGACAATCCCAGGTCGCTCTCTCGGATCGCCCTCTCAATCCCTTCGACGGAGTCTTTGTCGAAGGGGGTGATGACCAACATGCGAGCCTCGGGAACGCTGAACGAGGCGAGCTGCTGCAACGGCACAGGTGTGCCGTAGTACATGACCGGCATTTTCTCGACCAGAACTGGCGTTGCTCGACCCGTACGCACCCCGCTGAAGTTCTGGCGAGCGTGGGCAACAGCTCCGGTCATACTTTCTTCGGCATCTTCGAGGACTAGCTCGATCATTTCATCGCTCACGGCGACTGTTCTCCTGTTGGATTCAACGCGTCTAAACGAACGCTCCTGCAACAGTACCGATCAGGAGCCCCATAAGTAGACCACCACTCGCGTGTTCCTTGCCATAGGGGGCCCGTGGTGGTTGTAGAATACGTGGTGCCGACGACCTAGCGAGATGTTGACCGTGGCCCCACCTTTGCTTGCAGGCGACGTAATCGTCGTCGGGAACTCTTCCGATGATCCATTCGCGATCGATATTGCGTTCGCCTTAGGACAGTCCGAAGACATCGCCGATCTCATCAGCATGAAGGTGTTCGCTAACAGTGAGTTCTGCCCCCGCTTCATCTCCGACGAGAATGATCTGACCGAGATTGGTCATCAGCTCGAGGGCAAGACGATCGTGATCGTGAGCACGTCAAGCTTGACCATGAGTCGCAACTCACTTGCGATGCGGAACCTGCTCATCGCCAGAGCATCCAAGGACAATGGTGCGGCAGCGGTGGTGCTCGTCGAGCCCGATCTCTTCTATAGCGCACAAGATCGGGGGCCTCGGCACGGCCAAGGCACTACCCATTTCGATCGCGACATCAAGGATCTGAAGAAGTTCGATGGCCAACCGTTCTCGTCTCGGCTCTATGCCCAGATGCTCCGGCTAGCAGGTGTTGACCGAGTCGTCACGGTGCACAACCACTCGGTGGCTGTCCAAGCTGAGTTCACCGAGGTATTCGAAGGACGATTTCATAATCTGATCCCGTACGACCTGTATGCCGATTATCTGC
>ERZ887942.2755-NODE-2755-length-10666-cov-6.403449_pt1 | contig 10666 bp, 5 predicted proteins | sample MGYA00521099_ERZ887942 | MGnify/ENA primary metagenome ERZ887942 (study PRJEB32303, sample SAMEA104408605) | aquatic metagenome | biome: Brackish water; feature: Pelagic; material: water | place: Baltic Sea | collected 2014-06-07T06:48:00 | depth 16,251 m ... | reverse complement strand
AACCAAAATTGGAGTTTTACGAACCAACAGGGGTGGTTCGTAACAGAGACATCTTGCGATCGCCGTTCCGGCTATCGTCCCTGTTGGCTCGTAACAGAGACATCTTTCCGGCCATCTCCAGACCGCGAGGCGAGCATGCTATTATCCCTGGTGGTTCGTAAAATACTTCACGGAAATATCTAACGTTTCTTCATTTCAAACGTCATAAGACTATGAATGAAACGTGTTCATAAATTGTTGGTCGCAGCGACTTCCAGTGTGGTTCTGGTTTCAGTAAGTCTTGCGAATACGGAGGAAGAAATTCCTGCTGGTCAAATGATTGACGGGGTTGAGCTACCTGCCTGGCAGGAAGAATACGCCGTTGGTCACTTCGACACACGCCTATGGCCTGAGGCCTGAGGCCTGAGGCCTTGGTGCAAAAGGTTGAAATCGATCATCTACGCTACCTCGCGAACGCATCAGACACCGCTCCGGAAGACCGGGCGATGTTCCTCGAAGTGGTTCACGAGTGGAACGGTCGCATGATCCGAGCGGACAAGCGCTCAGTTACAACATGCCGATCCCTTCTACGTAAGAATTGGTTTTACAACGTGGCCGTGGACGTCGGTGAGACGAAAGTAGCGGCCTTGATATCGGAAATTGAGCCTTTCGTGGTCGATTCCGAGAAGGTGTAAGATTGTAGCGTGGAAATCGTGAATATGAACGCCATCGTTCACCACGTTGTAGCTGTAATCGTCGGTTTCACCGTGGGACACGCCGCCTTTGATTCCGCCGCCTGCCATCCATTTGGTGAAACAACGTGGGTGGTGATCGCGTCCGAAATTGGTGCCATTGAATTTCCCCTGACAGTAATTTGTGCGCCCAAACTCGCCGCCCCAGATGACGAGCGTGTCTTCGAGCATTCCGCGTTGCTTCAAATCAGTAACCAACGCCGCTGAAGCCTGATCGGTCTCCTTCGTCTGCCGTTTGATACCGCCCGGAAGCCCGCCGTGGTGATCCCAGCCGGGATGGTAAAGCTGAATGAATTGCACGCCTTTTTCCGCCAAACGGCGCGCCATCAAACAGTTAGCAGCAAACGTTCCCGGCGTTTTTGCGTCTTCGCCGTAAAGTTTGAATGTCGATTCCGGTTCTTTGTCGACTTCGGTGACTTCCGGAATCGAAGCCTGCATTCGATAAGCCATTTCGTATTGAGCGATCCGGGTCTCAAGTTCGGTGTCGCCGGACTTCTCAAGTTGGTGCTCGTGCAAATCGTTCAGTCGATCGAGCATTTTTCGGCGACTTGATGGGTCAATTCCGTTTGGCGAATTCAAATACAGAACGGCATCCTTATCCGGGCGAAAACGAACGCCATCATTCTTACCAGGGAGAAAACCGCTGCCCCACAATCGCGAAACGAGCGGTTGGCCGCCTTTGCCTTTAGTCACGAGAACCACAAACGAAGGAAGATTTTCATTCATCGTGCCGAGACCGTAGTTCAGCCAGGAACCCATGCTGGGGCGACCCGCGAACTGAGAACCCGTCTGCATGAAGGTGACGCCGGGACCGTGATTGATCGCCTCGGTGTTCATCGATTTGATAATCGCCATGTCGTCGGCAATTTTCGACGTGTGCGGCAACAGTTCACTCATCATATGGCCGCATTCGCCGTGTTGGGCGAATTTAAAAGGGGAGCCGACGAGGGGTAAGCTCGCCTGGTTTCCGGACATGCCGGTAAGGCGTTGTCCCTGGCGAACGGAATCGGGCAGTTCCTGGCCGGTTTCGTCAATGAGGCGTTGTTTGTGGTCGTAGAGGTCAATCTGCGAAGGCCCGCCGGATTGGAACATGTAGATGACCCGCTTGGTTTTAGCTTTGTGATGCAGCCCGCCGTTCAAATCAGGGGAGCCGGGTTTTCCCTGCATCAAATTAGCGAGGGCAATTCCGCCGAGACCTCCACCAAATTGGCCGAGCGCCTGACGCCTGCTGACGCCGAGAGGGGATTCAAATCCTGAGCAGATAGGAGGAGTGGTATTCATCGTTTCGTGATTGATTCGTCGAAGTTCATCAAGGTGGACACCAGCACGTTGATCGCTGCGAGGCGCGGGGCGTTCTCGATTTCTTCAGTTTTCGTGTCGCCGGTTTTTAGAAATTCAGCAGCTTTGGCAGGGGCTGCTTTAAAGGCTGCCAGTTGTTCAGAAAGGAGTGATTGTAGGATTTCCAGTTCCCGATCATCCGGTCGTCGGCTCGTGAATTGCCGAAAAGCGTCCGTCAAAATCGCAGCGTCATTAGCTCCATGTTTCTCGATTAATTTCTGCGCTCCGACCCGCGCCGCTTCGACAAATTGGGGGCCGTTCAGCAATACTAAACTCTGCAGCGGCGACGCTGTTTCCTCGCGGTTTACCCGGCAAACTTCCCGTTTCGAGGCATCGAGCGTCATCATCACCGGCGATGGACCGGTTCGCTTCCAAAAGGTGTAAACGCTTCGGCGGTAGAGTCCTTCCCCTGTGCTCCGTTTGCTTGGCTTGAACGAGGCTTCCAAATCATAAGGATTCACCGAGGGCCCACCTACTTTTTCAGTGAGCAATCCACTGACCGCCAATGCATTGTCGCGAATCATTTCAGCGGCAATTTTTCTGCTTGGTGACCGGGCTAAAAATATGTTTTCGGGATCGCGCTCGCGGAGATCTGAAGTCACATCGCTGATTTGTCGATACGTCGCCGAAAGCGCCATTTTCTTGAGCAGGTGATGCAAATCCCAATCATTTTCGACAAAATCTCGCGACAACCAATCGAGCAGTTCTGGATGAGACGGCGGTTTCCCCTGGCTTCCAAAATCTTCCGGTGTCGAAACCAACCCGCGACCAAACATCATCTGCCAGTAGCGATTCACCGCGACTCGAGCCGTCAGCGGATGCTTCGGATCGGTCAGCCAATTTGCTAAATCAAGCCGGTCGGCATTTTTAGGATCGGGCAGGGCAGCGAGCACTTCTGGTGTGGCGGGTGTTACTTTATCGGCTCGCGCTTCATAACTTCCGCGATCAAGAATGTAGGCTTCAGCCGGCTCCGCTTTATCGCGCATTACCATGATTTCTTTAATTCCTTTTTGCACGGCGCTGCGTTTTTCGCGGGCTGTTTTTAACTCAGCACGCCACTTTTTAGCGTTTTCGTTTTGAGTCAGAAAGTGGTGGGATGAATCCGATTTCACCGTTTTATCAGGCGCCGCGAGTTTTGCGATTTCGCGACCTGAAAGCTGCCGGTCATAAACATAGAATTCATCAACGAGCCCGTTCTTAAATCCATTGTCCCGCATCCGCTGACCGAGCCCGATGAAGTCGTCCCCTCCGCCCGTGATTTCGCGAGTCAGATTGTCGCGAACCATTTCGGTCTCAGCCAGTTTTCCATTCACAAAAATCTGCAATCCTGCGGCCCGGCTCGAGCCATCGTAATTCATCGCCACGTGCTGCCATTTACCAATCGGGATTTCACTTTTGGTTCGGATGCGGATCGAATTTCCCGGCTCAAAATGAACCAGTGCGGCGCTGAGCTTTCCATTTTCGATCAGTAATTCGTAGCCGCGACTTGCCGCGTCAGTCCATGCTTTCGAACGACGAAAAACGACGGCACGCTCTTTTTTATTTGGCGTCTGCATCCACAGCGCGACGGAGAACGGCTGATTTCTCGTGAAATTCGCGGTGCCCTTGGGCAAATTCACCGCGTCATCACCGGACAGTTTCGCTCCGTTGCCGAATTTTCCCGGCACGACTTTGTTGTTCCCGTTGGTTGATGCTGGTTTTTCTTTATCAGCGTCATTTTGAAATTTGTTTTTTTCATTCGATTCGAAATCGAGATGAACGAGCTGTCCTGCTTTCGAAATCTCGACATCGGTGGAATCAATTTTTTCAGGTGACTTTGGTTTTTTCGATTCCAAGTCAGCAACCGCTTTATTCGCCTCGGCGAGTTGCTTCTCCTGCGCTTCAGTCGGCAATTCCAGTGTCGGAGTTGGCACTGATGGAGTGAAATATGAATACAAACCCGCTTCATCGATATTCGAGAAAAACGCCGACATCGAATAATAATCCTTCTGCGTCAGTGGGTCGTATTTGTGATCGTGGCACCGTGTGCATTCCATCGTCAATCCAAGGAATGCCGTTCCGAATGTGTGAACACGATCCGCGATGTATTCGATTCTAAACTCTTCAGGAACACTTCCGCCTTCGACTTTTTGGCCGTGAAGTCGGTTAAAAGTCGTCGCCAAAATCTGATCTCGCGTCGCATTGGGCAGCAAATCTCCTGCAACCTGCTCAGTCATGAATTGATCATACGTTTTATTTTCCCGGAACGCATTGATGACCCAATCTCGCCACTGCCAGACCTCGCGGTTGCGGTCGACCTGAAATCCGTATGTGTCGGAATACCGTGCCACGTCCAGCCATTCGCTCGTCATCCGCTCCGCGTAGGCATCGGTTTTTAGCAGTCGATCAACCACCGTTTCGTAAGCTTTCGGCGATTGATCATCCAGAAAGGCGTCAATTTCAGCCAGCTTTGGCGGTAAACCTGTCAGATCAAACGTGACCCGACGAATCCATTTTTCTTTCGACGTTTCCGTCGAGGGCTCGAGGGTTTCCTCTTTCAGCTTCGCTAAAATAAAGGCATCGATCTCGTTTCGCTCCCACTCATTATTTTTCAACTTAGGAACCTCGACTTTGTCCGGCAATTCGTTGAGCGACCAGTGCTTCGCAAATTCTCCACCTTGCTGGATCCATTTGTCGATGATGTCTTTTTCCGCTTCCGTCAGCTTCATTTTCGACTTCGGCGTCGGCATCATGTCATCCGGATCGTCCGACCGAATTCGCCAGTGAACTTCGCTTTCTTTCAAATCCCCCGGCACAATTCCCTTTATTCCATCGAGATCTGCGGTCGCATTTTCAAGCGAGTCGATCCGGAAATCTGACTTCTGATTGGCTGAATCCGGACCGTGGCATTTGAAGCACTTATCCGAAATAATCGGCCGCACATCACGGTTGAAATCGATCTTCTTTTCCGCTGCAAAAGCCGGAAAACCGAGAATGAGGAGGCATGTGAGAACTCGAATCATTGAATGGAGTATATGCCGGAATTCGGGAAAATCTTACTGCCGGAAACAGGTGAATTATTTTTGTTAACCATCAAACACCAAGACGTAACTGAACGGCCTTTCATTTCCCGAAAACTTCTCCAATCTTGCTTCCTAGCTATGAAATCGATTTCCTTACTTTTTGCCCTCGTCTCGTTGGTCAGTCTTCCCAGTTTTGCGGAAAGTCCGAACATCGTTTTCATCATGGCCGACGACCTGGGATGGGCTGACATCGGTTGCAATGGCAACGATTTTATCGAAACACCAAACATCGATAAACTCGCAACCGACGGCATGCGGTTCACCAATTTCTACGCAGCCGGAGCCGTTTGTTCACCAACCCGTTGCGCCGTTCAGTCCGGTCAAAATCAGGCTCGCATCGGTGTCACGGCCCACATACCCGGTCACTGGCGGCCTTTTCAGCGCGTTCAGACACCGCTGACGACGATGGCGCTTCCGCTCGACATCGTTACGGTTGCTGAGTCTTTAAAAAAAGCCGGTTACACCACCGGTTATGTCGGCAAATGGCATCTCGGAAATGCCCCGCAATTTCAGCCCGAACATCAGGGATACGATTGGACAGCCGTGATTGGCGGGCCGCATTTACCGGGAAAATTTCGTATTCAGCACGGCGCAAAAGAAATCAAACCCAAGCCCGATCAGTTCCGGACCGATTTCGAAGCGGAGCTTTCGGCTAAGTTCGTCACCGAAAATAAAGACAAGCCGTTTTTCCTCATGGTTTCCCCATTTGCCGTTCACATTCCGCTCGGCGCAGATTCCGAGCTCGTCGCCAAGTATGAGAAAAAAGCCGCGGCCGAAAAGCGCGATCTACCTCACCCCGTTTACGCCGCGATGACAGAGCAGCTCGACAGCATGGTTGGGCAAATCATCGATTCTATCGAAGCAAATGGTCTCACCGGAAAAACCATGATTGTTTTCACTTCCGACAACGGGGGGCTTTATCGCCGCTACGATTACACGCCCGAAGCCGATGATAACGTCACGAGTAACGCGCCGCTTCGGGGCGAAAAAGGCCAGCTTTACGAAGGAGGAATCCGCGTGCCGCTTGTCGTGAAATATCCACCCGTGGTGAAGGCCGGCGGAACATCCGAAGCCATCACCATCAGTCATGATTTTTATCCTACCTTTGTTGAACTGGCTGGCGGATCGCTTCCCGAGAACCAAACCATCGACGGCGTCAGCATTCTCTCCGCATTGAACGGCGGCAGCGGAAATCTCGGTCGTTCTGCGATTCATTTTCACTACCCGCATTATCATCATCACCGCCCGGCCGGCGCCATTCGCGAAGGCGATTGGAAATTAATTCAATACCTCGACAAAACCGGCGAAGTCGAACTCTACAACCTCGCAACCGATCTCGGAGAGGCCAAAGATCTAAGCAAAGAAAAGGTCGGGCGCGTCGCCGACCTCAAGAAAAAGCTGCAGCAATGGCAAACCAACGTCTCCGCCCGCATGCCGATTCCCAATCCCAGTTACGACGAAAGCCGCGCCGCCGAATGGTGGAATTTGCGTTCCGGCCAGCCCGTCGAAAGCGGTTCCCGGAAACGCTTTCCTCCGACTGAAAAGGATCTCTAAAAAATTCGAAAGCTCAAAAACTCGCGGGAAATTATTCACCGTCATCCTGAGGCGGAGGAACGACAACGAAGGACCCCTGCAGGAATCAACGATCCTCGAAAAATAAATCCAGCTTTCCGATTCTCCAAGCCTGCGGATGGCACGGCCCGAAGCCGCCGCCCGATGCCTCTGCCAGCCGTCCGGCAATGTGGATTTTTTCACCTTGGGAAAACTTTTTACTCCGAAAGGGGTCCTTCGGCGTCGTGACTCCTTCTCAGGATGACAAGCAAGAATTGGAGTCACCTCTTTTTCGGCAATCGATTTTCACGAACGAACAGGGTTGGTTCATCGAACGTACCCTATTGATTCGTTGAACGCACCCTGTTGGTTCGAAAATTTACATTCACTCCAAGCCCGTCATCGTCCCTTTCCCGGAGGCAAATTCACCAGTCTCTAGTCCAAGGCCTTGCATCATGCTGACGAATAAATTCGGCAGCGGAGAATTTTTCTTCGCATCGAATGCGAGATGCTGACCATGTTTGAATCCCCCGCCAGCTAGCAAGACCGGCAAGTTGGTCGTGATGTGGCCGCTGGCGTTTCCGAGATTGCTGCCCATCAGGACTTGGGTGTGATCGAGTAATGTCCCTGAGCCGTCGGGCGTGTTTTTGAGGCTTTCGATAAACTCGGCCCAGGCTTGAATCACGCCGCGATCGATTATTTCGAGCTGACGCATCATGTCAGGGTTTTTGCCGTGATGAGATAATCCGTGATAACCCATCGAAACGCCGGGGAGCGGCGGAACGAGGCTGTGATTGGGCCCGCCAAAGGCGATGGCGCGGGTGGAATCGGTCGCGAGGGCGAGCCGAATGACTTCAAAATGTGATTTCAGCCATGTGATGAGATCACCCGAACCGACGTCTTTGGGCTGCTTTGCGTCGACTTCGGGTTTGGGCGTGTCGAGCCAGCGCTCCGATTTATCGATCCGGTTTTCGGTTTCGCGAACCGCGGTGAAAAATTGTTCCAGCTTCTCGCGATCGGCTTGAGTGATCGATTTTTTCATCGAATTCGCCTCCGCGAGAACGGAATCGAGAATGCTGTGCCCATCCTGAAGCTGCTGCTTTTGTTCGCCGATGTCTTTCGCCGAACCCGATATGAACAGCTTTGCAAAAAGCCGCGCGGGAGATTTTTCCTGCGGAATGGAAACGCCGTTCGCTGTCCACGAAAGGCTTTGTTCGCCGACGGTCAGCGATGAAAAGCGGGTCGCGTCGCCGAGCTGCTTTGCAACGACTTGATCGAGCGAAATTGAATTTTTAAACCCGCGCGCGCCGGGATGGGGAGCTGCCGTGAGAAACGATTTTTCCGCCGAGTGCCCGCCGTCGACTCCGGGATGGCTCGTCCCTGAAATGACTGTGAAATCGTCGCGCAGGTGATCGGCCGCTTTCAAATAGCTGCTCGTCTCGTATTCGCGACCTGCCGTTTTTGGAAAGAAATGATCAGGCAAAAACCCAAGTGGAATATTCACCGCGACCATTCGTTTCGTCGCCGTTTCCGCCGCGCCAAATGATTCAAGCGCAGGGAGCGCGAGCGAAACGCCAACGCCCTTCAGAAACTGCCGACGCTCAAGATTTGAAAGAGGCTTTTTCATGGCTGGGAAAAGATTGGGCTGGTGACGATATTCGAAATCAATGTCCGAAATCCATTTCCATCGGCTTTGGTCTTCTTTCTGATTTGGTCAATGGGTTCACGATCCGAAAAACCCAGTTCGCGGCCGAGCGCGTAAGTTGTGAGACGTTCGGTCAGGCAGTTCGCGAATTGTTCGGAATCAGCCATCAACAGCGCTTTAAAATCTTGGATGGTGGTGAATTTTTCGCCGGTCGAAAGAGTCCCTGATGCGTCGACTGGCTTCGCTTTAATGACGGTTCCCCAGCCTTTTTCGGGATGTTCGGCGTGTGCTTTGAACTGCAAATAGTTTTCTCGAAATCCACCGATGGGATCAAAGCTCTCGAGCGCAAATCCCGGCGGATCGATGTATTGATGGCAGCTCGCGCAGCTTTCTGAATCGCGGTGCAAATCAAGCTGCTCGCGGATCGTGGTCGCTTCGCGAATGTCGGGCTCGATCCCTGAAATGTTCGCCGGAGGCGGTGGGATGTGTTTTCCGAGAATGTTTTCCAGGACCCACACGCCACGAATCACGGGCGAAGTATTGGTTCCGTTCGCGGTCACTTTTAAGACGGCTGCCTGCGTCAAAATCCCGCCACGCACGCTGTTTTCGGGAAGGGAAACAGGCTGCATTGCGACGCCGGATCCGCCTTCAATTTGATAATGCTCGGCGAGTCGACGATTCAGCATCACAAAATCGGAGTCGATAAAATTCGTGATCGGCAAATCGTCGGTCAGAAGTTTTTTAAAGAACGAACGCGATTCATCGACCATGCTGACTTGGAGTAATTCGTCGAATTCCTTATAGAGTTTCGAGTCCGGCGCGGTTTCGTCGATATCGCGCAGCTTGAGCCATTGATCGGTGAAATTCTCGATGAACCGGGCGCTTTTCGGGCTTTTCAGCATGCGCTCGACTTCTCCTGCCAAGGTTGGTGGATCGGAAAGCGTGCCGTTTTCTGCGACAGCAAAAAGCCCATCATCCGGCATCGAATTCCACAGAAAATAGGAAAGCCGCGAGGCGAGTTCGTGACTGGAAATCGCGCCCTTGGCCTCGTTTTCGCGCAGAAACAGAAAATTGGGCGAACACAAAACGGCTTCGAGTCCCACGCGCAGGCTTTCCTGAAAAGGCCGTTTGGCGTTGATCGCATTTTTTACCAGCCGCAGTGGTCGCGCAATTTCCTCGCCCGAAACTGGTCGGCGATAAACACGGGGCATGAAATTTCGCAGAATGGCTTCCGCATCAGCGAGCGTTCCGTTTTCCAAATCGACACCGCCGATCAGCTGCGAATGACTTTTCGGCGGCCACGCATCCACGATGGGGCCGATGATTTCGACCGAACTCCAACCAATCCCAGGATTTTCGCCTTTGGTCGGGTCTTTCACGTAAGACGGCAGCCCGTGGGCGAAAAACTGAATGGCGAATCCTTTGTCCAAAATGGCTTCGATTTCGAAGGTTTTAGGCTCCGTTCCCACTTCGAAATACCCGAGCGTTTTGTAAGTCGCGCTGACGGATTTGAAATCGGAAGCCATTACCGAAAATGTGAGCGGCGTCTCCGTATTGACCGCTGCCGCAGAGAATTTGAATCGGTAGCGCCCCCGTTCAGTCAGCCTTCCCGCGCGCGTCGAGATTTTTGAATACTGGCTGCGGTTCTTCATGAAAACCGTCACGCGATCGTCAATTAGCGCATACTGCTTGTCCAAATACCGTGTTACTTCTTTCAGCGAATCGATCGTCGTTGTTTTGGATTCGGGACGTTGTCCCGTTTGAATCGCCGCGTCTAATCCACGTCGCGCCGCCTCCAGATAGCGCTCGAAGAGCTCAGCCGAAATCGCGAGAGCCGCGCCATTGTTGTCAAAACCGCCCACCGATTGGTCTTCCGGGAGCAAATCCTTCAGATCGACATCGATTCCGAGCAAATCGTGCATCGTGTTTTCATATTCGACGCGATTGAGCCGTCGTTGAACCACCTCGCGAATTTCTGCATCTGCTTTCGTTAAATTCGGCCGAACCCACCCCAAAAACGGCTCTTTCTCCGCTAAATCCGGCCGTTTTTTCTTCGGCGGCGGCATTTCATCGTGATGAACGCGATCAAAAATCGCGGTCCACCGATCGACATCTTTTGCACCCGCGATGTCCGCTTTCACCGCAGAATAAAGGTCCAGCCCGCCTTTCGCGGTGATGTCGTCGTGGCATTCTACGCAGTGTTTCTCAAAAAACGGCCAAACTGTGTCGTCAAAATCCGCAGCGATCAAAGATTGAGCCAAAACGCAATAAATCAGGAGTGATTTGGAGAAAATATTCACGTCCAGCAAGGTGTCGCATAGGCAAAATTCGTCAACCCC
>ERZ887942.2752-NODE-2752-length-10673-cov-5.170465_pt1 | contig 10673 bp, 3 predicted proteins | sample MGYA00521099_ERZ887942 | MGnify/ENA primary metagenome ERZ887942 (study PRJEB32303, sample SAMEA104408605) | aquatic metagenome | biome: Brackish water; feature: Pelagic; material: water | place: Baltic Sea | collected 2014-06-07T06:48:00 | depth 16,251 m ... | reverse complement strand
AAGAAACCTTTATTCTATATTTTCTGGAATGTACAGGTTGAATATTAGTAAATTTCAAAACAGGTGAGTTAGTACCTGAGACCCAGAAGTCATCCAATAAATCAATCCACTCACCTATACCATCATCCCTTACTTGCCACTGATAAGATTCCACATCACCACTTACTTTGATAAATGCGTTAAGGCTTAATTCAAAATTTTGCCCCTGACAGGTTTTTAGACTCGGTAAATTCCCATCAAGAACATTTGCATATAAAGTCTTAATTTCTGAATTAACAGAGCCCAAGGAATCTGAAATCAAAACTCGGTATTGCGAAAGGTTGGGATTGTCCTTATCTCCGACGGCAGAAACTCTAAGAAAAGAATTCGTTGAAAACTTTATACCGTCATCTTCGTCTGTCACAAAGCTAAAATCTGCTTCTCCTGGCCTCTTTCTTTCCCATTGATAGCTCAAAGTACCCACACCAATAGCAGATGAAGCAAAATTGACGGAATTTCCCTCACAGTCATATTGGTCAGCTGGCTGCTGAGTTACTGTTAAAGGTGGATAGATTATGCCCTTTATCTCTAACCTTGGGCTTTCGCAAAGTGAATTAGATTGGCTTACCCAATACGAATATTCACCCACAGCTGATTCCAAAGGGGCAGATAACAAAGCAGTGACGACAGTTTCTGAGGCATACCATTTCAAATTAGTCCCTACGGCATCAAACTGTAATGTGCTCGGCGTAACAACACTAGCTGGTGTATTACTTGTAGGTGGGTCAACTCCCGGTATCGCCGTAAGATTCGCAGTAGCCATAAAAGTACCACAAGTACTGCTGCAAGTAGCCGTATATGCAACCGATGTTGATACGATAATATTGCGAGTGGCGTCCGTAACACCATCATTCCATGTCAATGTACCTCCGCAACTATTCGCTATTAACATAACTGTATTCCCTATACAAACTGTGGAATCCGAAATATTAAGAGTCACCATAGAAGAAGGTAAAACTTTGATTTCAATGGCGTCGGATGTGGCCTTATTGCAATTCGTCAAATTGCAGTCATAAATCATTCTAAAATAAACAGAGGCCGTATCCATCTCTGTGTTTGACAAATCCGAAATGTTATTTATAAAAGAAGAACCCGCTATACTTTCCCAAAAAGAAGAGCCTGTAGTACTAGACTTTAAATTCTTTTGCCACGAAGTGGTGCAGGTTCCACTTCCTCCAGATACCGTTCCAGTGAGCGTAAAAGCTTCATTAGAACAAATCAGCGTTTTTGAAGTAACCAGTACTATGGAAGGGTCATCTACTATATTTACAGTTGATATATTTGAGTATAAAATCACACCGCACTCGTCCACTACTTTTCTTCTGTAACAGGTAGTTTTTTGAATCGTTGAAGGGTTGTAAGTATTACCCGTAGCATCTGCTATCGTTTGCCATGTAGGTACACTTGCAGTACAATCCTCTGCCATTTCCCAGGAAATAGTAAGTATCCCTTTCCCTCCGGAAGGATCCGTATCACTAGAAATAGTCCCAGGATTAAAGCCTGCACAGTTAATAGCCGTAGAAGTAGAAATTTGACCTACTATGAGCTCTGGGCTTCCTGTAGTTGTTACATCTTCCGTAGGGCTACTGGAACAGCCATTCTCGGTACACCGCATGCTGTAAGTATTAGCTTCCACTCCTTTTACTATCAAAGAATTGGCAGTTTCACTATTGCTCCATAGCACTCCGGAATTACAACCTATGGCTGTTAACACGGCAGAATCTCCAAAACAATATGCCGCATTAAAGACAGAAATTGAACCGGTCACAATGCCAGGCCTCACATTAACAGCTAAAGAATTGGTGGCAGATTTAGAACAAACACCTACAGCACAAACCGCAGTATACGTAGTATTAGTTGTAGGGCTTACCGTTATGGTTTCTCCAGTTTCCGTTGTAGACCAGGTCACAATGCCATTACATCCAGCGGCAGTAAGTATAGAAGACTCCCCCTCACAAATATCCAAATCACCACTTAGTGTAGTGGCATCTACTACTACCACACTTAGAGTACCAGGATCTGATGTTTCTACGCAACTGCTTCCATTTTTTCTATCAAAAGTTATCCTGACTCTATATTTATCACCATTATCCGCTATAGCCGCCGCATTGATAAGGAAATCAGAAGAGATGCCATCTTGAATTATATTATATCCAGATCCAGAATCTTTTTGCCATTGGTAAGTTAATATTTGACCCGTAGTGGTAGGTGGACTAAAGGTCACCAAGTCTCCAATACATACACTTTGATTATCTAGATTTGCTGTGTATTCATTCACCTCCAGTTTGGCAGAGTCTGAAGTGGTAGTACATAAACCTGAAGTTGCATTTACGCGATAAAAAGTACCATTCGGTTTTGTGCTAGTTCCTATGCCAGTTCGCCTCAAGTCCAAATCGTTTTCTCCTGAAATAATCTCCCAACTACCGTCGGGAAGATTTTGCTCCCACTGCATAGCATAAGTACCATCCGTTGTAGACTCAAAGGTTACTGTGTTTCCGTCACAGTTATTTTGAGTTTGTGGCTGACTAGTAAAAACGGGTGCAGCTGTAGTAGCAATAGTTAGATTAGTATCTGCCCTACATTGATTAGCTCCGCCAAAGTCAATAATCCCAATTTTATAAGTACCCGGTGCCAAACTAGAAAAGGTATTCCCCGTAACAAAACCTCCGTCATCAATCTGATACAATACCGTAAGGCCTCCAACAGGACTCAAAACAATACTCCCATCATTTAAGCCGGGACAAGTTTCAGGGTTTAATACTGCCGTAATTACAGGCTTCGAAAGCATTCCTACAGTCACTTCTCTTCTATCAGATTCACAAGTAAGTGGACCAAAATCTTGCTGAACCGCAGCAAAATAAGTTGCTGATCCCTGAATATTTGTGAGTGAAAAAGTATTAGAACTAGAAATAGCTGAAGTGCCGTCAGCCGATGTGTACCATCTGTAGGCACTTCCCCCAGAGGTGCTTAGGGCTGTCAGAGTTAACCCTAAACCTTGGCAAACATTTAGACCATTTAAAGGAATATCACTACTTACAGAAGGAGCAGAACCACTTCCTGCAGTCTCGCCAATGGTAACAGACTTTTCTACCTCACAGAAGCCAGACCTAGTTTTAACATAATAATCTCCTCCACCTGTCCCTCGGTATTCTGTGCCTATCTCACCACTTATGTCCGATGCATCTTTACCCCATTGATAGGCATATGCTCCCGCTCCTGCACCGCCAGCGGCTGTAAGGAGAACTGTTGTATTTAAGTTTCCAAAGCCACAAACTGTGGCGGTACTTGAAGAAAGATTAGAAGTAACATTTGGGCTGGTCGTAATAATTAAGGCTACTCGCTCACTTTCACAACTTCTAGCATCTGTCTGAGAGAAATAATAGTTGGTATTACCCACAGTAGATGTAGAAGGTAATATATTTCCTAAATCTATTCCACCTACGGCCAAAGTTCCATAGGAATTTATCGTGTTGCCATTTATCGGAAAAGCTTTTAAAAACACTGGAGTGCTGTTTATACAATACCCCGTGTCCACGACAGATGGGGCTAGAGGTAAATCATAAACTGTCAATATGGCTTCTGCCGAGAGGCTATCCCCACAATCCCCTGTGACCACACAGGTTATTTTGGCAGAATTATCTACCAAATCCACATTGCTCATGACTAAGGTGCTAGCATTTGTTCCTATGTTGGTTCCATTTTTTTTCCATTGATATGATAGAGTTCCAGCTCCAGAAGCCGTTAGTGTAAACGTAGCTTGGCTACCCTTACACGCAGCTGTATTTTGTGGCTGGGTGGCAATTCGTGTAATTGGATTTACTGTGAGATTTGCAGCAGCAGAAGTTGCCGAGCCACAAAGAGCCGTTATAATACAGTGGTAAGCACCCGCATCTGAAGCTTTTACAGTGGGTATATTTAACGACGAACCAATAGCATTCAAAACAGGATTTCCTTTAAAATACCACTGGTAGGTTAAAGAGCCTTCTCCTGTTCCTGTCACCGTTAAAGTATGACTTGCTTCTTCACAAATTGTGGCAGAGGATGGCGGTGTAACCACTACGGTAGGCTGGTCAATATGAAGGCTTAAAGGAATAGTTGAGCCATTACACCCCGTGATACTGTTTTTTAGGATTAAGTCAAAATTATTATCGCCACTTTGACTACTACTATTCAAAGGGATGGTCAAGATTGAAGCGGTCAAATTAGAATTAGCAATAGTTGTGAAACCAACGTTCCCAGAAGTTTTGGACACACTAAATTTGTCTCCGCCATTCAATACATTAGTATATGGAAGACTAAATGAAGTAGCCCCTGGGCATACATCTATTATAGTACCAGCCGTTAAAGAGGGAAGAGCATTTACCTTTGCAAAAACCGAATCTGGCTTGCTCGAACAACCGTTAACATCCGTACGCTGCACATAGAAATAAGCGTTAGAGCTAATACTTCTTACAAGTGTTTTCGACTGCTCAATGGAGGCCCCGCCTTTTGTCAAAGACCAATCCCAATCTGCATTTGTATCCGATATTTCCAAAGTTACATCTCCAGTTCCGCAAGTAGAGTCGGAAGTAATACTGATGGGGCCTACTGGTTGTGGATTAACTGTATAATTGTCTCTGTTTCTTTTATAGGTACAGGTGCCGCTGGCCGTAGTTCCAGCAGCGTTCATGACGCTATTAGTATAGGTTATTTCTAAATCAATATCGTCGAAATCGCCCGGCAATTCTCTGACTGTTAACCTTGCAGAATTAGCATTTTCAAAAACACTAGATTCGCTTATTGAGACTACGTTACTACCTGAAGTTGTATATTCCCACGCATAGGAAATAGCATTGCCATCTACAGAACTAGGGTAAAAATCTAAACCCTGACCTTCACATAAAGGATTGGTTGTAGTTGGCTGAATGGTCGACATGTAATTGATGGCCAAACCACCTGCATTTGAAGTAGCTTCACAGCCGTTGGAATCAGTAACTTTACATCTAAAAAAGTCATTATCCGAAGTTCTGATACCGTCTAGCATCAAAGTTTCTGTTCCTACATTTTTATACTTAGTGCTAGCCGAAAGAGCCGAATAAGTTCCTGCCGCGGTTTCACTTTTTTGCCATTCATAAGAAGCATAGCCTCCATTGACGTAATAAAAAACATCTTGATTATAGCATTGAATTTGGTCAATAGGCTGTACAGTCAAATTTGGCCTTTGGCCCGTCAGATGGAAAACATCACTATAATTAAGAACATTGGTTGTGGTATTGGTAACACTAATTCGGAAGTCATTGTCATAAACGAAATTATTAACATTGATGGAAATGGCACTTCCTAAACCACTTGCACCTAAATTGTTCCAATTCCCGCCATCGAATATTTGTAATTGATAGATATCTGTAAGAGTTCCTGTCGCCTCTATAATGGCCGTTCCATCATAGCAGACAAAGCCTCCTTGCAAAGTCGGTTGGACAGAAATATAAGCGTCTTGTCCTATTAAATCGGCAGAAAGAAACAAACCAACACAAATAAGAAATACCTTCTTCACAGTGGTTTTACTATTCTTAGTAAAATAAAAATTATGAGAGACATTTCATTTAAAAGCCTCTATGATATCTATTTGTCCATATTTCTATAATAATTCATCTCTTTGTAAGATTTCCTCTTATATAAGTTCTAGAACTCACCGAAACGCATAAAATCAACATAGGGACACTAAATAATAAGCTAACTTGGATACAAGACCACAAACATTTAGATAGATTCAACTATCAAATCTCTACATTCTTATTTTATCAGAAAAGCGTATAAATACCCCATTTAATAAAACCATATTTAAATACTTATGTGAATACTTGTATATCAGCACTAAAATATAGTACTTTAAAGAAGTACAGTTTATAAAGCTTGTGAAGGTGTCAAATCCTTTACAAAATGGTTTAAAGGAATAACCCATCTCTTGTAGAGATGGGTTATCTTTTTTTTAGGCTCAGCACCTAATTGCTGCTAGCATGAACCTTCGAAGTAAAGGTATTTATTCAATCCTCATTGCCGTCTTAATGGTGCTAAGTAAACTAATGGCACATGAAGGCACATCGCTTTTACAAAAACTGAAATCATAGCTGGCCTCCAATCGATAGCATTTCTTGGTTCAGGTATTTATGACGGAGCATGATTCAATAAATCCACCAATTCAGTTTCATTGGCTCTTCTGACCCCTCGAGAAAACGACATCTTAGAAGTTGCTTCAAAAGGCTTAAGTAATGCAGAAATCGCACATGTCCTTTATATTTCTATTCTGACGGTAAAAACCTATCTCCCTAATATTTAAATGAAATTGGGGATCAAAAGGAGAACACAGGCCATTAAAATGGCACAAAAAATTTAAAATAAAAGAAAATCCTGCTTTAGTAAGGTACTCTTTAAAATGCTATTCAGACCTTTACCTCCATAAGCCAACCAATAAATGATTCAAAAGTATGCCTAAAATTCGGCCTCATATCTTGAGGAATACAAGCTCGAATCATGATTTTATTCTCTCAGAAGATGCTAGAGAACTAATCTTCTTTAGGTACTTCCGAGCTTCTGGGTTACCTCGTCATGTTGGTGGCTCTCAGTTTAATATTTTTTGGAAGAAGAGAACATAAACTAAAAGCTTTAGGTGGAAGCATGTCGTTTATTCAGGCCCCAAAAGTCGGTGCTATAACGGCTCTAATAGCTGCCCTTATTTACACATTTACTCGGATTGTTGTTAGCGAATTAAACCCTGGACTTCATGAAAGTATCGCCAATATGTACATCAAAGACATCGAAAGCAAATGGCTCACCGGAGTCGAACTTCAAGCTGCTTTGACCGAGTTAGAGCAAAGTATGGCTGATTACAAAAAGCCAATTCTCAAATTCGGTATTACCTTGATGGAAATACTTCTTTTAGGGCTTATTGCAAGTTTAATTTCATCTATTATTCTAAGAACCAAGAATAATTAATATAAGTAAACCTCATCTATGAAAACCCAAGATTTATCCCCTTTTCTGGTATGCCAGGAGGGAAGTTTGGACAATGGCTTACATACAATTTTGTAAAATTTGTACTGTTCTTTCAATGAAAAAGTTTCGGCATCATGAGACGCTCCTTCATAATCTTTCATTAATTCTGGCTTTTTACTTTGGATAAGCTGAAGGTTTCCCTCCTGGTTTCCAGCCCAAACCTGGATCTCTAAAGGAGGAAGAACCGAACTACCCGCACTCTTCAAATAACTCACGGTGACCCCTTTATACTTATCTTCATCTTTGCTAATGAAACCTATTTCTGCCTGCTTTCCTAAAAAGCCCAACCATGTCAAATCCCTAAAATTATCTTTATCACCTTGCTTTCCATCAAAGACAGTCTCTATTCCCTTTCCGGGATAAGTTTTATGTGTAGGAGTAAGAAGCCAGGCAGAATCTGGTTTGTAAGTACTCTGAAAAACCGTATAAGTCTTCAAATTGCTTCTATACCAACCTTCCTTAGTAGCTACAGCTTTCACTCTGGCAAAACCATCAACAGTAAGCCCGTCCTTATAAATCAGGCCATCCAAAGAATCTGGTATACTTTCATCCAATGAATATCTAATTGTAACATTTTTCAATCCATGTTCGAGCCTTAGCTTCTCGCCTTCCTCTAATATGGCATCTTTATTCCCCAATATTGGGGCATTTATCTTTAATACATCATCTTCTGAAGCCAGAAAACCAGTATAAACTCTAATCGATGTGTTCTCCTTTTTAAAGTCTTCTATTTCCTCTAAGTCCAAACCTGTATTCCAAACATAGAGAGACTTAAGGTTTTCTAGTTTGTTTAATTTAGTCAAACTTCCCTTTTCTAATGGAATACCTGTAAGGCTTAGGTACTTCAATTGCTTTAAATTATTCAAACCTTCAATTCCTTTTCCCGTTAGATTAGTGTAATTCAGAATTAGTTTTTCTAAGTTCTCAAAGCCCGTAAGGAGACCTAAATCTTTATCTTCCAGCGGCATTTTTGAAAGATTCAAACTCACCAATTGCCTAGAAATTTTATTTAAACGTTCCAAGTCCTTCACTTCAAAACGTTGTGAAACAAAAAAGCTAGCTTCAAGGGCCGGCGAACCGTTGGCTAATTCCTTCACCGTACAGAATGGAGTGTTTAATTCTGCTATTTGAGAAGAAGACATAGCCTTAAAATTATATGTTTTTTGACCCGATTTCTGTGGATATTGTGCCTGAACCAGAGTTCTAAGTGTATCACCAACCTGAAGATCGATTAAAGTCAAACTAGTATCTGCACCTTCATCAATCCAACGAGACAGCATAGCTATTTCCAAGGGTGTTAATTGAAGCTTTCCTTCGGGAGGCATATGCTTTTTATCATCTATTGGCAAATTCGCATTGCTAATCAAATGGCTATTTAAGGCACTTCCAGCTTCCCAAATAGGACCATCTTCTCCACCTTTTAAGAGCTTGGCTAAGGAAGCCATATTTAACGCCCCCTTCTGCTTCTTATCATTATGGCATGCCAAACACTTTGCTTTCAAGATCGGGAATACTGCCTGTTCAAAAAGTGGTTCATTTTCTGAAAAAGTAAGATCTGCAGCAGGCCTTATTGGTGCCAGTACATAATCTTCTCCATGCGTAATTTCGCCACCAAGGTGGCCAGCAAAGGTCATCACACCCAAAGTTACCAAAGAGGGTAAATGAGCAATATTCCATCTTCTGCTGTAGGCCAAATAGCTCATCCAGCATCCAATGCTTGTCAGAATACCCAATCGTTTATGATCTTTCAGGAGTTCCAAATCATAGCCAGATTCCAGACCTAAGAAAAAACCAAAAATAGCTGTCAATGCTGCTGTAAAGGCAGAAAAAAGGAATAGGAAGGTAAGTACTTCCGACAAATCTGTCTTCTCGAAATATTTATCAAGAAACTGGAGTACTACCGCTATCAAAAAAACACCGATAGGAAAATGAAGCAAAATGGGATGCATTCGCCCTAAAGGAGAGAGCAAGGTGGGCAATTCCACACTAGTCTCGAAAATAAATAAGAAGACCAACATCACATTGAGCCCTATCAAAAGTGATGCTACTAGTTTAAAAAATTTACTCATTAAAGAAAAGACCGTTTGGGTTAGGCAATGATTCCTGGAATTACATTTCCAGCCACATCTGTCAGGCGATATCTTCTACCTAAATGTTTATATATAAGCTTCTCATGGTTCAATCCCATTTGATGCATAACGGTAGCATGAAAGTCATTCACATGAACAGGGTCTTTAATTATATTATAACCAAGTTCATCTGTTTCTCCATATACCATTCCAGGCTTAATACCTCCACCTGCCATCCAGATACTGTACGCCCTAGGATGATGATCTCTGCCATAATTATCTAAAGTGAATTTACCTTGGCAGTAATTAGTCCTACCAAACTCACCTCCCCAAATCACTAGTGTTTCATCTAGTAGCCCTCGTTGTTTCAAATCCATTACAAGTGCCGCTGAAGCTCTATCCACCTCTTCTGCCTGAAGTGCCATTTCATTAGGTAGGTTTCCATGTTGATCCCATCCTTGATGGTATAATTGTACAAATCTAACACCCGACTCTGAAAGCTTTCTTGCCATAAGAGTATTGGCGGCATAGGTACCAGGCACCATGCAATCTGCACCGTACATCTTTATAGTGGCGTCTGACTCTTTTGACAAATCCGTAAGCTCTGGCACCGCTGTTTGCATTCGGTAAGCCATTTCATATTGTTGAATTTTAGCCTGCACTTCTGGGTCTCCACTTTTATCAAAACCCATGTGATTCATTTCTGCCAGTTTATCTAGCATCTTTCTCCTGCTAGTCCTGTCCATAGCGTCAGGATCGTTCAGGTAAAGAATAGGATCCTCTCCGCTACTAAACATGACTCCTTGATGCGTAGAATCTAAGAAGCCATTTGTCCATAATTTGGAGTAAACGCCCTGCCCATTTCCTCTTCCTCTGGAGAGCAGCACACAAAAACCTGGTAAGTTTTGATTTTCACTTCCTAAACCATAGCTCATCCACGCTCCCATGCTTGGTCTATTTCCAATTTGAGCTCCCGTTTGCATAAACGTCAAGGCAGGATCATGATTAATAGCCTCCGTATTCATCGAGCGTATCACACAAATATCATCTGCTATTTTGGCCATATTAGGAAACAAGTCACTAATCCAAGTTCCAGCCTTGCCGTGTTGCTTAAAGTCATAATACGAACCCATCATTGGAAACTTTGATTGCCCAGAAGTCATTCCTGTCAATCGCTGCCCTTTTCTAATGGACTCTGGCAAGTCTTGCCCTGCAAGCGTTCTTAGCATAGGTTTATAATCAAAACTCTCCAATTGGCTCGGAGCACCGTTTTGAAAAAGATAAATCACCCGCTTAGCCTTTGGAGCAAAATGAGGAACACCTAAAGGCAGGCTATCAGAAATGTCTGCCCCGTTTTTGAAAAGATCAGGCATCAAGAGAGAGCCCAGGGCTATTCCACCAATCCCAGCAGCTGCTTTTCCCAGGAAATGCCTCCTGTTAACATTAAACTTATGTTTTAAAATTTCTTTTTCCATAATTCTCTAAACTTTCGTAATGGCTTCTTCCATATTATAAATCAATTGGATACAGTGC
>ERZ887942.2751-NODE-2751-length-10674-cov-19.743761_pt1 | contig 10674 bp, 8 predicted proteins | sample MGYA00521099_ERZ887942 | MGnify/ENA primary metagenome ERZ887942 (study PRJEB32303, sample SAMEA104408605) | aquatic metagenome | biome: Brackish water; feature: Pelagic; material: water | place: Baltic Sea | collected 2014-06-07T06:48:00 | depth 16,251 m ... | reverse complement strand
TGGCAATGTGGTGCGCTGTATTATGACCAATACAAGGATTTGCAGTCCAATACGGTACAGCTGTTTGATTTTATTACAAATATGCCGCTGGCTTACACTGCTGCAAACTACGTTATTTCTAGGGCAGGTGCTGGAGCAGTATCTGAATTAATGCTGGTGGGTAAACCCGCCTTTTTTATACCCTCGCCTAATGTGGCAGAAGACCACCAAACAAAAAATGCAGAAGCGGTTGTAGCAATGGGTGCAGGTGAAATGATTAGAGAGGCAGACTTAGAAAATAATTTCAAAACAGTATTTGAAAGTATCATCAAGGATTTGGCGCTTCAATCATCCATGCGAGAGGCCATGCAAAAAATGGCCAAGCCAGAAGCAACCGAAACAATCGTAAAGACCATTGAAAAAATTATTGAGAAACATCCAAAATAACCCTAGCAGTACAGATAGATGAATGTTACTTTAGACACTTACTTTTTTTTGGGGATAGGCGGCATTGGAATGTCGGCCTTGGCCAAATATTACGCCCTAAAAGGCTGTTGTGTTCTGGGTTATGACGCTGTAAAGACAGATTTAACACAGTCTTTGGAATCTTTAGGAATTGAGGTGTTCTATGAAGACAATCATACGCATTTACCGGATCAATTAAACAGTGCCGCTGTTACAAAAGTGGTATATACCCCTGCAGTTCCGCAAAGCAGTGATTGGTTTTCCTATTTTAAGGCCAATGGGTTTAATATGGTTAAAAGGGCCGCTTTACTGGGAGAAACCACTGAATTGAGCTTCTGTTACGCAGTAGCAGGAACCCATGGGAAAACAACTACTTCTGCTATATTGGCTCATTTATTAGACGCTTCAGGGGTAAATATCACCGCATTTTTAGGGGGTGTGGCACATAATTTTGGCAGTAATTTATTGCTAAAGGATACGGCTATTACTGTGGTAGAAGCAGATGAGTTTGATAGGTCATTTTTGAGCCTATCTCCCAATGTAGCCTGCATTACCTCTACAGATGCAGATCACTTAGATATTTATAAGTCTGCCAAAGCGCTCGAAGACAGCTTTTATTCCTTTGCGGGACTTGTGCCATTGAAGGAAAATTTGTTTGTTCATGAAGATGTGGCTATTCCAGGAATTAGCTATGGGGAACGAGCGAGTTCAGATTATTTTATCTCTGATTTAAAAGTAGTTTCTAGTCAGACTTTGGGCACTATTCATACGCCTGTGGAAACTTTTGAACAAGTGTTGTTTCCAATGCCAGGCAAACACAATGTACTCAATGCGCTGGTGGCTTTTGCTATGGCATATTCACAGGGGGTTCCAGCAAATGATTTAATAAAAGCATTGTCTGAATTTAAGGGAATTGCCAGGCGTTTCTCCTATGAAATTAATACGCCAGAAAGGGTATATATAGACGACTATGCCCACCATCCAACGGCTATAAATGCTGTTTACAATACCTTGAGAGCGCAGTATCCTAATAAAAAGATCACCGCTATTTTTCAACCGCATTTGTATTCTCGTACCCAGGATTTCGCCCATGAATTTGCAGCCAGTTTGTCCCTGTTCGACACCTTGTTTTTGTTAGACATTTATCCAGCTAGAGAACTACCTATAGCAGGGGTTACCTCTGATTGGTTGCTCGGCATGATCAGTTCAAAGAAAAAATCAAAAGCGACTGTGGCAGAGGTATTAAAAAACCTAAAGGAAAACCCTCCCGAGGTTTTGGTGAGCTTGGGTGCAGGAGACATAGGAAAACAAGTGGTTCATTTTAAAGAAGCTTTGTTATGAAAAGAGTATTGAAAGTTATTCAAATGGTCCTCACCTGCATTGTTTTAATGGGTTTATACGCTTTTACTAATTATAGAAATGAGCGAAGAATGGTCACTGAAATTGACTTAAAATTTATTGGGAATGACAATTTATACACCACCTATGAGGCGGTTAATAAAATGTTAATAGTTAAACAGAAAGGGGCTTTTAAAGCCCCAAAAGATAAAGTAGCTTTGAGTACAATTGAGCAGTGGCTCATTGAAGACCCTATGCTTCAGAATGCCACAGTTTATATGACTGTAGATGGGGCACTTAGGGCCCTTCTTACTCAGAGAACACCAGAAGCAAGGGTGGTAACGGACTCCGTTTATTACCTAGATACTCGCGGAAAGGCTATGCCACTTTCTGAGTTTCATTCTGCAAGGGTGCCCATGATTAGTGGAAATCTCTCTGAGCTAAGTTTACTGGATTGTCATAAAATAATTGAATTTGTGTCTCAGGATGTTTTCTTGAAAAAGAACATTGTGGGAATTAGGGTGAGAAAAGATCAAGACTATGTGTTGCAATGTAGGTTAGATCAATTTGAGGTTCACCTTGGAGCGGCAACAGCCCTTCAAGAGAAGACTTCTAATTTTAAGGCTTTTTACAATAAAGCTTTAAATGACAATAGCCTCCAAAGCTATTCTTTGGTAGATGTAAGGTTTAAAAATCAGGTGGTTGCCACCAAAAAATAATAATAACACTCAGATGAAAGAGACAAATTATTCTGTTGGCTTAGATATTGGAACTACAAAAATTGTAGCCATTATTGGGAAGGAGAACGAGTATGGCAAAATAGAAATTCTCGGTATTGGGAAATCTAAAAGTTTGGGTGTTCACAGAGGTGTGGTAAATAATATTACACAAACCATTGAGTCTATTCAGCAAGCAGTGCAACAAGCAGAAACAGATTCTGGTTTAAAAATAGACACAGTATCTGTAGGAATAGCTGGGCAACACATCCGTTCCTTACAACATTCAGATTATATTACGCGTGCCAATTCAGAGGAAGTGATTGGTTACGAAGACGTAGACAACCTTTGCAATCAGGTATATAAATTAGTCATGCTTCCAGGAGAGGAAATCATTCACGTATTACCACAGGAATTTAAGGTAGACGGTCAGGCAGAAATTAAAGAGCCCATTGGAATGTATGGAGGTCGTTTAGAAGCTAATTTTCATGTGGTAGTAGGTCAGGTTTCTTCAATAAAAAACATTGTTCGCTGCATTAAGAGTGCTGGGCTAAATTTAGGAGAAATTTCTCTAGAGCCTCTAGCGTCTGCCAATGCAGTATTGAGTCAGGAAGAGAAAGAAGCAGGAGTGGCACTGATAGATATAGGAGGAGGTACTACGGATCTCGCCATTTTTAAAGACGGTATTATTCGCCACACTGCCGTGATTCCATTTGGGGGTAACGTCATTACAGAAGACATTAAAGAGGGCTGTTCTATTATTGAAAAGCAAGCAGAGCTCTTAAAAATAAAGTTTGGATCTGCCTGGCCTGGTGAGAACAAAGACAACGAAATTGTTTCTATTCCTGGCTTAAGAGGGAGGGATCCGAAGGAGATTACCCTCAAGAACCTTTCTAAAATTATTCACGCAAGAGTGGTGGAAATTATAGAGCAAGTTTATGTTGAAATTAAGAATTACGGCCATGAGGAGCAGAAGAAAAAACTCATTGGCGGCATAGTACTTACCGGTGGGGGGAGTCAGCTTAAACACCTCAAGCAATTGGTAGAATACATTACTGGGATGGACACCCGAATTGGGTATCCTAACGAGCACCTAGCAGGAGATTCTGAAGAAGAAATAGCTTCACCATTGTATGCCACAGGGGTAGGTTTATTAATGAGCGCTGTAGCTTCAGATGCCAAGCACAAACCGCTATCAGCACCCGGAACGGAAGAAGTTTCCGAAGCGGAATCTGAAGTAGCATCGGCTGAGAAGGCGCCAGAGGCGGCCAAAGCCTCAAGAAAAAACATCTTTGACAAATGGTCAGAGAAATTGAAAGATTTTTTAGACAACGCAGAATAAAGTACCAAAAATATAAGAACCCAGATTTATGAGTGATCACAGCGAATTTGACAGCATCGCATTTGACCTTCCAAAAAACCAAAGCAACGTAATTAAAGTGATTGGTGTTGGTGGTGGTGGTAGTAATGCGATTAACCACATGTTCCAATCCGGTATTAACGGAGTTGACTTTGTGGTCTGTAATACAGATGCACAGGCATTACAAAACTCTCCAGTACCCAATAAAATCCAATTAGGACTTTCTCTGACAGAAGGGCTAGGTGCTGGCGCTAACCCAGAGGTGGGAGAGCAGTCTGCTTTGGAGAGTATGACAGACATTAAAGCCATGTTAGACACTACTACTAAAATGGTGTTTATTACCGCAGGAATGGGTGGTGGTACAGGAACAGGTGCGGCTCCAATGATTGCAAAACAAGCCAAAGAATTAGATATTTTAACCGTAGGTATTGTGACCATTCCTTTTCAATTTGAGGGGAAAATGCGTTCTGAACAAGCCCAAAAAGGAATAGAAAACCTGCGTGCTCAGGTAGATTCGTTAATTATTATTAACAACAATAAACTTAGAGAGGTTTATGGAAACCTAGGCTTTAAAGCTGGTTTTTCAAAAGCAGATGAGGTATTGGCCACTGCAGCAAAAGGAATTGCTGAGGTAATTACCCACCACTACACACAGAATATTGACCTTAGAGATGCCAAAACCGTATTGGCCAACTCAGGTACCGCTATTATGGGATCTTCAAGCGCTTCTGGATCGGGTAGGGCACACGAAGCTATTTCTAAAGCCTTAGATTCTCCTTTATTGAACGACAATAAAATCACAGGTGCTAAAAATGTATTGTTACTCATTGTTTCTGGTAGTCAAGAGATTACCATAGATGAAATAGGCGAGATTAATGAATACATTCAGTCAGAGGCTGGTAACGGTGCTAATATAATCATGGGTGTTGGAGAAGACAATAACCTAGGAGAAGCTATTTCAGTCACCGTAATTGCGACTGGATTTGATCAGGAGCAACAAAACAATATTGTCAATACAGAATCTAAAAAAATCATTCATACCTTAGAAGAAGAGCAGCGTGCGGCTATAAATCTCAGTCCGGAAAAACCTTCTTTTCAGTCATTGAACCCCCTAGAAGAAGCTGGGCCTAAGGCAAATGACCAAGTGGTGGTGCATACCTTAGATATGGATGATTTTGAAGAAAATGCCCCAATAAATGAGGTAAATCCTTTGGTGCCTACTACCCAAGCTATTTTAGATATTGAGGTAGACTATACCTTGGTAGAAGCGCCCAAAGAGCTGTTGCCTCCTTCAAAACCACAGAAAGATTCTTTTATGCCTTTAGTAGGAGATTTTGAGGTGGTAGACGCAGAAGATCTCTCTGCAGCATTGGCGGAGGAATCTTTTGAAGACTTTACTGAGAATGCAGCTATGGACTTTACAAATACACTTTTTGACATGCCTATTGATCGTAGAAATGTTCAAGAAATCCAAGTAGAAGAAGTGTCGTTCTCACACAACACTTTTGAAGAAACTGAAGAAGAATCTTACTCAGAGCAGCCTCAAGCTATGGAAGAAGCGGCGGCTGAGGAAGAAACTCCAATGATTACTTTTAGTTTGGAAGACGACATTAGGGATATGGAAGTCAAAGATCCTGTGGAGGTAATTCCGGTATTGGAATACAACGCTGGGGGAGAAAAAAGATACAGTTTAGATGATTATATGGAGCTGGAAGCACATTTAGGAACTGCCAAAGAAGCGGCTCCTGTTGCGGAAGAAAGCCCAGAAGAAGAAATGGTTTTTGAAAAGAAAGTTGTTGCGTCTCCAAAGGCAAATCCCCAAGAGGAAGAATTAGACCCTATGGAAGCACCTATTGAAGCCTTGCTTAAAGAACGAGCAGAAGAGCGAAGAAGAAAACTGAGGGATTTTAATTACAAATTCAATAACAGTATTAATAAGATTGAAGAGATAGAAAAAGAGCCCGCCTATAAAAGACAGGGTATTTCTTTGTCAGATGGTCCTACAGAGGGAAAAATTTCAAGAACTACTTTGAGTTCAGATTCAAATGAGGATCCACAATTGCGCAGCAATAATTCGTTCTTACACGATAATGTAGATTAATACCAATTCACTTACACCCAATAGACCCGAGGCACTGTTCTCGGGTTTATTATTTATATTAGCAGTATTAAAAAACAAGATATTATGAGCTTACAAGACGCAGTAATGACAAAAATGAAAGAAGCCATGCGCGCCAAAGATACAGTGGCATTGTCTTCTTTAAGAGCCATTAAATCTGCCCTATTATTGGCCCAAACAGACGGATCTGGTTCGGTTTTAAGTGAAGCAGATGAAATAAAAATTGTCCAAAAATTAGTCAAGCAGCGTCAAGATTCCGCAGCCATATACAAGGAGCAGGGTAGAGAAGACCTGGCACAGCCAGAATTGGATGAGGTTGTGGTCTTGGCTCAGTTTTTACCTGCCCAGCTCTCAGAAGAAGAAGTTAAAGCAGTTGTTGCTGAAATTATTGCTGCAACAGGCGCCAAGGGCATGCAGGATATGGGTAAGGTAATGGGTCAAGCCAGTGGTAAATTAGCTGGTAAAGCAGACGGAAAAACTATCTCAACAGTGGTTAAGGCACTTCTAAATGCCTAATATTATTTTTAAAAACGCCCTGCCTCGTATAGCTGCAATAGGGTGCTTACTTTTTTTAAGTAGTGCATCTCTGGTTTCTGCACAAGACACCTTTACTTGGAATGCGGTTTTTACAGACTACCAAATAGATTCTGTACAGGGCATTCGCTTAGAGACCCATTATAGGACCAAAGATTTTTGGGGTGGGCAACAGCAGTTTATTTTGCGCCCTTCTTACGTCAGGAAGTTAAACAATCAGATTACTTTGTCTGGGGGCTATTCTTTTTTAAATACTGAAAAGCAAGCGGTCTTTTTGGAGGAGCACAATCTGTGGCAGCAGGTTTTTTATACCATTCCCTACAAGAAAAGCACTTTTTTTGGTTGGATAAGGGCAGAGCAAAGGTGGATGGAAAATACGGCATCTGATTTTGATTTTGGTGGCAGGCTTCGTTTTAGATTTGGATGGCGAAAGCCTTTCTTAGGCTTGGATAAAAAACTAGATTTTATGATCTTTAATGAGGTTTTTATGTTAACAAAAAGCTTATTCCCCCACACTTTTAACCAGAACTGGACCTTTGTAGGTTTTAGGGCTGTATTGACTCCAAAGGCTACTTTGGTGAGTGGTTACCAGCGTATTCATCAAGACAAACAAGGGTCTGTTTTAGAAAAAAACCTTTGGTCTTCTATACTCTTTATTCGCTTGTAAAAAATTCCTATTTTTAAGCATGCAACAGCAGATTAAAAAATTGGCCCAAAGTTTACTGGTTATTTTATTGGCATATGTAGGTGTTGTAGTCCTTGTTTTTATAGGGTTATTTAATGCCGCAGCACCTGTAAAATATGTCCCAATACCAGTTACTGAGTACCAAACGGATTTACAAGCGGCAGTTTATGCCACTCAAGACCGTTCACTACAGTTGGGGTATGAGGTCCTGGTTAATACCTCCAAAGTTATAGGGCCACTAGTGGCCGATGCCACTAAGCGCACCACCGGAAACAACCTAGAGTGTATTTCATGTCACCTCAATGAAGGCACCAAAGCCTTTGGAATTCCATTGAATACGGTATTAGACCGTTTCCCGCAATTCAGGGGTAGGGAAAATAAAATAGGCACCATAGAAGACCGAATTAATGGCTGCCTGACCAGAAGTATGAATGGTAAGCCTTTGGACGTTAAGGCTCAAGAAATGAAAGCCTTAGTGGCTTTCTTGGGCTGGTTAAATAAGGAAACCACTAAAGATGTGGGGAATGAATTGTATGCCACAGCTATGGAAAAAGGTTTAAAGCCTATGGAATGGCCAAACCGTCCTGCAGATTTAAACCATGGTGCACAGGTATTTGAACAACAGTGTGTGTTGTGCCACCAAAAAAATGGACAGGGTACTAAAGAGACAGGGGGACAATATTTGTATCCGCCCTTATGGGGCAATGACACTTATAACAATGGTGCTGGAATGACCAGATTGCTTACTGCAGCTTCTTTCATTAAATACAATATGCCTTTTGGTGTAAGTCATGAAAACCCTACACTCACAGATAACGAAGCCTATGATGTAGCAGCCTATATGAACCAGCAGCAAAGACCTGAAAAAGCGGCCTTATCAGCAGACTTTCCAGACCGCCTAAAAAAGCCCATGTCTACTCCCTATGGACCTTATTCAGATCCCTTTTCAGCAGAGCAGCATCAGCTTGGGCCATTCGGGCCAATAGCGGACTATTATAAAAAAGAGTTCGGGATAATAAAGACTAAATAGCCTTAGTTTTCGTAAAGTCTTATGTAATCTATGACCATGCTGTCTTGGTTAAAGCTGGCCGGAATGTCTCCTCCTAAACTACCTCCCATGGCTACATTTAAAAGCAAGAAAAATTCTTGGTTAAAGGGGAGTGATTCATTTAGGTTTATGTCAAAATACTTGACACTTTCTACATACATCTTTATGGTGTTTTCATTCCATATAAGCCTGTATTCTTTAAAATCTGCGCCTACATTGGCAGCAGTTATTTCATCTGAAAATTTAGCATTGGTGTTGTCTGCTGTGTTTTTCCAGTGCACCGTTCCCAAGATTTTATTCTTTTCTTGGCCATTTTGTTCTATTAGGTCTATTTCACCACAATTGGGCCATCCTACAGCATCTAAATTAGCACCCATTAACCAAACAGCTGGCCAAGTCCCTTTAGATTGGGGAAATTTAGCCCTTACTTTTAGTTGTCCGTGCTTGAATGAGAATTTATTTTGAGATTTAATTCTAGCTGAAGTGTAGGATTTTCCATCTAGATTTTCTTTGATAGCAGTAATGGTTAAAAAGCCATTGGCTATTTTCAGATTTTTCGAAGAAGCGGTATAAGTCTGTACTTCCTGATTTCCCCAGCCGGGTATTCCAAAAGCACTTCCGTCTCCTAAGTCATGTGTCCATGTACTATTGTCGAGACTGTTGGTCTCGAATTCTTCAGACCAAACGAGTCCAATTTTATCTTGTTCACTCAGGCTAATTCCTTGTGCTACTGGGACAAGATTCTCATCTTCTCCTTCTTCTGGTGAAGCGCAAGAAGCCGAGAGTAATAAAAAAATAGCATTAATAAATAAAAATGATTTTAAGGGTTCATTTGTTCTTTTCATTAATGCTATTTTTTGTATTTTTTAAATGTTCTTGTTATTTTTTGAAGTAAAAATTGTCAAAAAAGATCGTTCCTGCCCCAACAATTTTAAATTGAAAAACTTTATTCAATTCAACTGGAGAGAACTCACTTAATGGAATATCAATACTATTCCATTCTCCTGGTGTAATGGCTATCGTTTTTTTAACTTCTGTAGTAGGTTCATTACTGATTAGAAAGAAATCTACCGTTGTTTGATCTGCAGACCAGTAATCAATATGAATACTGCTGTAAGCGCTTACATCTTGTGCTGTAAATTCTGTTCCTTGATAGTTTAGGTTGGTGTATTTCAATACGGAATTATCTGCTAAAACCTCTGTGGTTACTTGGGTACTTTGTCCCCAATCTGGATTGAAGTTAGTTCCCTCTACATCTGTGTAAGAATCACTAAATATAGATAAAACATCTTCAGCCGCAGCCGTTGGCGCTTCTGGACCAGCTGCTGGAGAAGAAGCTACAGGGGTTTCACCGTGAAAATAAATATTGTCAAAGAAAACAGTTCCATTTCCGTCTACTTTGAATTGAATCACGTCTGCTAAGTCTACTACATCTGAGAAATCAGTCAAAGCAATATCTACACTTTTCCATTCGCCTAGGCTACTAACATCTAAAGCTTTGGCTTTTTCTTTTCCTTCCCCTGAACTAATCAAGAAGAAATTTAATGCAGTTGAATCTGAAGTCCAGTAATCTAGGTGAATTGAAGTATAACCACTCACATCCAATGCAGATGCAAATGCGGTTCCTTGGTAATTTAAACTTGCGTATTTCAATACTGAATTACCCCCTAAATCTTCTGTACTTACTTGGGTGCTTTGTCCCCAGTTTGGATTAAAATCTGTTCCAGCTACATCTGTATAAGAATCGCTAAATACAGACATTACGTCTGCTGCGTCCAAAGATGGCGCTGTTGGAGCGGCTGCTGGACTACTCACTTCTTCAACAGCTACAGGAGTAGAGAATGCTATATTGTCTATATAGTAAGTTGTTTCTGCGCTGTTGGTGATATTAATTGCCGTGATAATAACAATTCTGTCATATTTATTGCTGTCCTCCGCAGAAAAATTATACACTAATTTCTCCCACGCACCAGTTGCTGTAGTAGTCACTGTGGCTTCTTTGAAATTATCTGAATTTGAGGAGTCTTCAATTTTCAATAATACATTTTGACCTGGTGCTGCTGAGTGAACGTCAATAGAGATGGCTTCTTGACCTGCAGGAAAAACAATTTTTTCATTCAAATTAAAAAAGAAACCAGCCCATGGTTCTATACCTGCATCTTCTTCAATTTTCAACACTTTTGAAGAACTGTTTACCGTTCCTGGATTGGGATTATCTACATAATCAAGATCTAAATACTCGACTCCTGCAGCTCCCCCAAATCTACCCCAAGTTCCAGTCAGATTAGCATCTGACAAGGCACCTTCTTCAGAGAAGGGATTTCCATTACATTCAAAGTCAATGGTCGCTGTGTTCAAACTTGGAAGCGCTTCCGTAAAACTATCACAACCTTCTACAACTACTCCAACTGGCTCCGGTTCTTCATCAAT
>ERZ887942.2750-NODE-2750-length-10675-cov-5.470998_pt1 | contig 10675 bp, 13 predicted proteins | sample MGYA00521099_ERZ887942 | MGnify/ENA primary metagenome ERZ887942 (study PRJEB32303, sample SAMEA104408605) | aquatic metagenome | biome: Brackish water; feature: Pelagic; material: water | place: Baltic Sea | collected 2014-06-07T06:48:00 | depth 16,251 m ... | reverse complement strand
TAGCCGCCGAGCGAGTCGTCGAGCCGTTCCAGTACGCCGATCAGGCGATCGGCTAAGCCACTGGCGTGGGCCCGTTCAAATCCGTCGAGCAGCGCGTAGTCGGCTGCCGTGCCGTGCTGCATCTCCGTAAATGAAACGACACGCTGCTCCGTTGTTGCCGGTTCGTTCATTCGTTTCGCTTCCGTTCGTTGAGCCGCCGCCAAGCCAGTGTCCAAGCGGTGAGTGGACCGTCGTGGTCGATGTAACACCCTTGCAGGTGGCGAGCGCCGCGAGTCGGATCGAATGCAGTCCGACCATGCAGGACTCGATGATTGTCGACAACGACAACATCGCCAGATCGCGTCCGGTAGTTCAGTTGACGACTTGGATCGTTCAGCGCCGCGGCGAGCCAGCGGCGCCCGCGGTAATACACGTCGAGGACATCAGCATCGACAAGCGGCGCGAAGTCGAGTCGGGGTGAGAATCGCATCTGTCGAAACGTTCCATCGGCAGCACGTTCAATCAGTGGGCCGTCGGCCCGCTTCATGTCCGTCCCGATGTCGTAGCGAAACTCGATCGGCAGGGTCGTGAGCACTGCGTGGGCTTCAGGATCAGCTTCGGCCAAGGCGTCTGCAGCCGCCAGGCCGTCGACCATCGTTGACGCTCCACCAGGGGCATCGTTGACAATTGCATGGAGAAATTGCAGGCCAGGAACCGGTGCCCGATACGGCTGGTCGGTGTGGGCCGACAACGCCACCGGGGTGTACGCCAGGTCGACGGGTCGTGGTTCGGTGCGCACGTCGAAAAGCTCACCAAAATTGGTTGCGGCGATCCTTCCGAAGGGCCGAGTGATCTCTCGGAGTGCACCCACCTCGGCGGGCGTGTCAGTGAGGACGAAGCAGCCGAGTTCGAAGAACGTGCTGAGCGCTGCAATGAGTGCCTCATCCGATGTCGAAGGATCACACAAATCCCGGTAGTCGACCAGCGGCACTTCCGTGTCGCACGAGGTCCAGGGGCGTGGGGCTGGACGAGGAATGTCGGCATTGGTTGGGCCTTCGACACCAATAAGTTGCAAGATCGATGACAACTCAAACTCGACCCGCTCGCCGTCACTGAAGTCAACCAGCACCACGCGTTCACGCTGCTCGACACCGACTACTGCCAGGTCAGCCGGCACGTCAAGCGGCTCCCACAGTCGCTGTCGATTATTTGCGTCGACACGAACACCGAGGCGCTCGAGCAGTTGCATTGGGTGGATCGAATATCCACCCACCTGTAACCGTCCGCGCTCGGCGGAACACATGATGGCTTGTCTCGTTGCTGCGTTCACACCATCAGTTTGCACGTCGACTGCCGATCGTGACAGTCGTTTATTCAGCAAGGTGCCATACTCTGCTGTTATGGCTCAAACGAATCTACAGCTTGGGTGTGCGGCATGAGGCAACTCGTTCGTCAGGTCGATCGGCTCCAGCGACTTGCGGTGTTTGAAGCAGCCGCGCGGCTTGGCTCGCTATCGGCAGCGGGTCGCGAGTTGGGCATTGCCCAGCCAGCGGTGACCCGTCAGATCAAACAGCTCGAGGTTGCACTCGACACTGCGCTGTTCGATCGGCAATCGAACCGGGTAGCCCTGACAGCTGCCGGGCGGGCCCTCGCCGACAGCCTCGACGTCAGCTTCGCCGCCATTGAGCACACCCTGTCTGAGGTCACCGAGACCGACGACATTTTTGTTCTCGCCATGCCGCCCGGTTTCGCTCAGCAACTCGTGCTTCCCGTCCTCGATTCATTGCAACATGCACTCGGTGAGCGCGACCTCCGCCTCTGGTTGTATGACCGCGAATCAGAACTGGCGAACGGCTCCTTCCACGCGGCGGTGCGCGTGTCGGCCCGGCCATGGCCGGGTCACGAGGAAGTTGCGCTGTTTGGCGAGTCGGTTTTCCCGGTTGCGACTCCGAGTCTGGCTGCTTTGTACAGTCTGAATCCCGAGAGCCCTGCCGCTGATGTTCTCGCGACGCCTCTACTGCACATGGATTCTGCCGACCGGCCGTGGATGTCGTGGGCCGACTGGCTTGCACGGTTCGACCTCCGACTCACGCCAGGCCGACGACGGGTCGAGTTCAACAGTTATCCGAGCGTCTTGCAAGCAGTGATGCTCGGCCGAGGTGTGGCGCTCGGATGGGCCGGACTCCTCGACGAACTCCTCGACGGCGAGGCGCTGGTAGTGGTCGGCCCCACGATCAGTACAAACCGGCAGTACACGGTGACCTGGCCGAGCCGACGGCCAAGCAGTGCCGTCGAAGCAACAGTGGCGTGGCTTGCTCAGACCAGCGCTATCAATAATCAGTAGTCGAGTCGCACGCTCAGCCGCTCCATGGCCGTGCGAATACCGGCACAGTGATCGTCTGGGGTCGCGGCGAGCCCGACGAGCGCTGATTCTGCCAGGAGGCTCATGATCTCGGGATGATGGTTCGCTTCGAGCAGTTGTTTGCGGACCTGAACAACCTCAGCAGCTGACGCGTCGGCACGCATCACAACCGGCTGCGTCGGCCAAGGCCCAAGCCGTTCGACGATCCGCAGCTCGGCCACTTCAGGCCACTGTCGCGCACGGCGCGTCCTGACAATCGAGTCGATCACAGCTGCGTCGATCTCGCCCGCCAACAGCTGGTCGATCGAGTGGTGATGGCCACCAGTCATCACGAGTTCGGCGAACGAATCAGGATCGTGGTCGCGACGATCGAGTTCGATACGCAGGGCGTGATAGCCGCTCAGGCTCGCCGGATCGTTGCACCCGATGCGCAAGCCTGCGAGATCTTCGAGCGAGCCAGCATTGGTGCCGGGCTGCACCAACAGGTCAGAGAAATACACGGGGTGGCCGTTTGCGTCGGGGTCGTCAGGGACCCAGGCGACGCCGACCTGCTGAACCGATGGCGTGCGATCGGTGGTGAGTTCGATGAACGATGTCGAACACAGCCAGCCAAGATCAGCCGTGCCTGCGGCGAACGGATCGAGTGCAGGGTCAGGGCCCGATCGGCCGACTTCGAAACCGAGATCGACGCCGATCAACTCGGCTAAGGCTTCGAACAGAGCGGCCGGATAGCCAGGTGTCAGGTAAGAGATCAGCCGCACTTGCGCCAGGCTAGAGCCGACACGCCGAGGCGGGTGCCGACCACACCAGCCGCGGTCGAGACCGCGCGGTGCGAATCCACCCGCGGGCCGTACGGTTCGCTGAGTGGAAACCGAGGGAACACTGACACGCCACAGCCGTGTCGACCGGCAAGCGGTCACCGATGCGGTTCCCCTCCTGATTCCTGCGGTCCCATTTGGTTTCGTACTCGGCTTGGCGATGACCGAGTCCGACATGCCGCTCTGGGCTGCCTGGCTCAGCGCTCCCCTGGTGTTTGCCGGTGCCGCCCAGCTCACGATGGTCACCATTGCGGGCACCGCATCGCTCTGGGCCATCATCTCGGCAATCCTCGTCATCAACAGCCGCCACGTCATGTACAGCGCTGCGCTGGCTCCGATGTTCCGTGCCCAACCGAAGTGGTTTCGTTGGGTCGGCTCCTTCATGCTGATCGACCAGGTCTTCGCACTTGCGATGCTGCGATCTGACCGAGAACCCGACTCATTTCGTCGTTACTACGTCACGACGATGTTGCTGTTCGCGATGACCTGGAACGTTGCGGTCCCGCTCGGCATGGTGATCGGCCCGATCATCCCCGAACAATGGCGCCTCGACTTCGCGCCGGTGATCATGTTTGCCGGGTTGGCGCTCTTCGCAATCAAGCGTGTACCTGCCGGTATCGCTGCGCTGGTCGGTGGGTTCGTGTCGCTGCTCGCAGCCGGGCTGTCCGACCGCCTCGGAATCCTCGTTGGAGCGGTCTGCGGTGTCGTGGCCGGAGCGATTGCCGAGCAACGGATCACAGCGCTGAAAGCTCGCGTTGAGGCGGATCTGTGAGTCATCGCGCTGCACTCCTTGTGCTCGTCGCTGCCACGCTCGGCACCTATGCCTTTCGGGCCGGGCTCATCCTGTTGCTTGCTGACCGCTCGCTTCCGGTCGCAGTCGAACGAGCACTTCAGAACGTCGGCCCAGCCGTCCTGGCAGCTTTAACCGTCAACCTGGCAGTCGGCGGCGATGGCGGCACGAGCGTCGACATCGATGCGATCGAGCTGGCCTCACTCGCGATTGCAGCCATCGTTGGCTTACGAACCAAAAACCTGGTGTTCATGCTCAGCGCCGGCATGGCGGCACTGCTCGTTCTCACCGAGATCTTCTAGTTGCGTACCGCACCGACGCATTCAGGACGGTGCAATCCGATCTCAGCCGCGCGGTGGACGAGTTCGTTACTCGCATGCGTCGCCGTGTCGGCATCTGAGTTCTCCGACCAGAAGTCCCGCGTGTCGCCCAGTTCGTCCCACCAATCGCGGCCAGCCACGAGGTTGCGATAGCTCGCCCACGCGTCGCTGAGGGTCGCTGTTGCCGCTGGCGCGTTCATGAATGCATGTCTACCAAACAAACATACGATTGTTCTTGATTTTTTTATCGAACATCTGTACGCTCACAACATGTCATCGGTAGCCGGGATCGAGCGTGAGTTCAACGACATTGTTGGCGTGCTCAACGCCCAACACGCTGCCCTTGTCGATCGGGTCATTCTCTTGTTAGCTGACGACCGTCTATGGGCTGGTGAAGGGATGACGTCGATGTGGGCGTGGGTTGCTTGGCGGGCCGGCGTTGCACCCGCAATGGCCCAGTCGATCGTGGCGATAGCCGAACGGGCTGATCAGCTCCCCGCCTCAATCGAGGCGTTCCGACGCGGCGAGCTGTCGCTTGATCAGATGACGACAATTGCGCGGAATGCACCGGGGTGGGCTGATGAGCAGTCGCGTGACTACGCGATCGAGATGACAGTTACACAGCTCCGTTACGTGCTGCAGAAGTATCCGTTCCCGAAGCTTGACGACGAGGGCCGCGAACGGCTCGATCACGCCGAAACGAGCGCCAGGGTGCAGCCCGACGATGTCGCCCCGGGCGAAACGAACTCCGATACACATGCAGTTTCCGATGCCGATGCAGTGGATTCGTCTGAGGCGGGAGTGCCGTTGGTTGAAGAGTTCCTGTCGATGTGGCAGGACGAGAACGGCACGTTCCGTCTCACTGGTCGCTTCGAAGCGGACGCTGGAATGGTTGTGAAAGCGGCGCTCGACGAAACCCGCGACCGCATCTTCCAGCGTGGCGAGTTCGGTGCCGGTCTCGCTGAAGCACTCCATGAGATGGCCCATACGTCGCTCGACTCGATCCCTGACCCGGCTCGGCGCGCCCGGTTCCGGGTCAACCTGTTCATCAACACCGGCCACTCGGACCGGGGCATGACCGACGCGACCGGCTGGAACGTCCCCGACGCAATCCGCCGCTTTGTCACCTGCGACGGCACCGTCACACCCGTATTCGTCTCGAACGGTCTGCCGGTGTCAGTTGGTCGCGCCCAGTATGTGGTGCCGGCCCGCACCCGCACCGCGATTGAGCATCGCGACCACGGCGCATGTCGGGTTCCGGGCTGCGACGCGACACTCGGGCTCGAAGTACATCATCTGATTCATTGGGAACACGGCGGCCGCACCGATTCAGCCAGTCTTGTCCTCGTGTGCGGCAAACATCATCGGATGCACCACCGAGGCCGACTCGACATCACCGGTGACGCCGACCAACCCGAAGGCCTCGAATTCCGCAACACCCATGGCCGACAAATCAGACCATCAGGCGCGTCACCAAATCTGCCGACCGGGCCACCGCCCACACCCACGGCGACGTATTCACATCCTGATGGTGGGCGGATGGACACCGGGCAGATCTACTTCAACCCGCCCCGCACCTACTACGACGACCTGCGCGAACGCATGCGAACTGACAACGAATACCTCGCACGCCTGCAACCACCCGGCCTGCACTGACCAGAGCTCATCTCGAGCACGAGCAGCAGCGGGCGTCTGAAGGTTTGACCTTCGTGGCCCGTCTGCTTTCACGCAAGACGCCCGCCCTTACACGAGCGTGAACGTGACGCCGCCGATGTCATGCGATTCGCCGACTCGGTCGCGATCGCTCGCAACCAGGTCAACACCATCGAGGCCTTCGCCACGCTCGCCTGCGGCAACAAACCGCACCGCTGTCCGCAGGCCGAGCTCCTGCCAACGCGCCGACATCACACTGGCGTCGGCAGCGCCCACCGTGACCCCTGCAATCGATGCCACGACGGAGTCATCTTGGTTCGGCTGCCACGTCGGGCCAGCCCAGGTCCAACTGCCCTGCGGCACCGGCTGATCGAGCGAAGCAATCACCCCACCGACATCACGAGGGTGCAGGTGGCGGCCTCGAATTGTCGGGAAGTCACCCGCCCAGATGATTCGTGTGTCGTGCGCTGCGAGGTGTTCGAGCCGATCATCCAGGTCATCGACTTCGTAAATAGCCATGTAGCCGCCGTCGCCGTTGCGCTTGTCGAGCAGGCGGCCACCGGCGGTGTCGGGCTTCGTCGGTGAGACGACTTCGAGGAACTGATCGCCGATCACCATCAATGCGTTGTGGAGGCCGAACTCACCGACTCCCGGATCGTTAAAGCAGACAGTGAGACCGAGCGTGTCACAGAGTTCACCAACAACGGCATCAAGATCGTGAGCGACGAGGGCAACCTGGCGGAGACGGATCATGCAAGAACGCTACGAACAGTGCGCTACGTCGAGCGAGTCGGCGCACCACTACGGTCGCTGATCATGAGCGATGACACGTCGGTTCGCCATCCGGAGTTGGGGTTTTACACGTTGGCCGGCGCGCCGGAATCACCCCGTGACCTGATCGACGAGGTACGCCATGCCGAAAAACTCGGCCTCGGCGCCGTGTTCATCTCCGAACGCTTCAACATCAAGGAGGCATTCACCCTGTCGGGCGCAGTCGGCGCAGTGTCGAACCACATCAAAATCATTACTGGCGCCACCAACCACAACACTCGCCACCCGATTGTCACGGCCGCTCACGCCACGACGATGCACCGGCTGACCAGTGGCCGCTTCTCACTCGGCATTGGCCGCGGCATCGCTCCCCTCTTCGATGCGTACGGCATCGAACGCATCACGACCGCTCAGATGGAGGACTTCGCCGGGGTGATGCGACGCCTGTGGCACGGAGAAACAATCATTGGCCACGACGGCCCGATCGGTAAATACCCCGTGCTCCGACTCGACCCGACCTTCGACGAAGACATCGACCTGTCGATCGTTGCCTTCGGGCCGAACACACTCGAACTCGGCGGCCGAGCCTTCGACAACGTCATCCTCCACACCTTCTTCACCGACGAGACGGTCCAGCGCTGCGTCGCGACGGTCAAGCAGGCTGCCGAACGGGCCGGTCGCGACCCGAGCAACGTCAAAGTTTGGTCATGCTTCGCCACAGTCGGCGACCACATCGACGAAACCCTCAAGCTCAACAAGACGGTTGGTCGCCTCGCCACCTATCTGCAGGCATACGGCGACCTGATGGTCACGACGAACAACTGGGACCCCGCACGACTCACTGCATTCCGCTCTGACCACATGGTGCAGGGAATCAAGGGAGCAATCGACGCTGTCGCGACCACGGAACAGCTTGAGCACATCGCCACCCTGCTCCCTGCCGCATGGCTTGCACCGGCAGCCACCGGTTCGGCCCAGCAGTGTGCCGCTGCGGTTCGCCGCCAACTGTCGCTTGGGGCCGACGCGGTGATCATGCACGGTGCAACACCGGCCGAACTCGCCCCAATTGTAGCCGCCTACTGAACTTGTCGGTCGGAGTTCAGCACTCGGCCCCGCCACGTCTGACACACTGCACCAATGGCAACACTGGTGCTCACCGTCATTGGCAACGACACGTCCGGACTCGTCGACGCACTCGCCGGCCCCATTGCGCGCCACGGCGGCAGCTGGGACCGCAGCCACATGGCGCGCCTCGCCGGCCAGTTTGCGGGCATCGTGGTTGTTTCCGTACCCGACGAGAACGTCACAGCCCTCCAGGCCAGTCTCGACGGCCTCAATGCTCAAGGTCTTCTCGATGTTCAGGTCGCAATCGCCTCGTCTTCAACCGAGGACGAACCGTTGGAAAACCTGTTACGTCTCGAACTCGTTGGCCAGGACCGCCCCGGAATCATCAGTGAGATCTCCGCAGCACTCGCCACACGAGACGTCAGCATCGTCGAACTCGAAACCAATACGACGTCGGCGCCGATGTCTGGCGAGCTCCTCTTCGAAGCAAAGGCGACGCTGCGAGTTCCGAACGAACTGGGGCTGGACCAACTCCGCGAAACACTTGAAGACATTGCCAACGAGTTGATGGTCGACCTCGACCTTCGGCCAGAATGAGCCGGTAGAACTTCACCAGATCACAATTTCGGAAAGGGGGCGAACATGCATGACAACGACAACGAGCGCGACCGGATTCGGTTGACGCAGTTCAGTCACGGCGCCGGTTGAGGCTGCAAACTCGCCCCTGGCGAACTGGCACACGTCGTGCGCCATCTCAAAACCGATCATCCTGACGAACTCCTCGTCGGCACCGACACCGGCGACGACGCCGCAGTGTGGAAACTCGACGACGACCGAGCAATCGTCTCCACTGCCGACTTCATCACCCCGGTGGTCGATGATGCGCGCACCTGGGGCCAAGTGGCTGCTGCGAACAGCGTGTCCGATATCTATGCAATGGGTGGCCGCCCGCTCTTCGCGCTCAACCTCGTCGGTTGGCCCAAAGACGCACTGCCGATCGAGTTGCTGTCCGAGCTACTCGCTGGCGGGCAAGACATCGCAACGGCTGGCGGTTTCGTCATCGTTGGCGGCCACACGATCGACGATCCCGAACCGAAGTACGGTATGTCGGTCACCGGCGAGGTCCATCCTGACCGCATCCTGACCAACGCCGGGCTTCGCCCAGGCCAAGACATCATCTTGACAAAGGCGTTGGGCGTCGGCGTGCTGACCACGGCAATCAAGTCAGGTGCTGCGACCGAAGCCGAAGCCGCTGGGGCTGTTGCTTCCATGATTCGACTGAACGACGTTGCCTGCCGCCTGGCTGTCGGCGCGGGCGCCACCGGCTGTACCGATGTCACCGGATTCGGTCTGCTCGGCCACTTGGGCCGCATGTCGCTCGAATCACATGTCTCCACCACTATCGAGTTCGACGCCGTGCCGTTCCTCAGCGGCTCTGTTGATCACGCCGAAGCAGGGGTCATGCCCGGCGGATCGCGCCGCAACCTCGAGTGGGGTGTCGAGTTCCTCGATGCCGGCAGCCACGGCGAAATACATCAACTGTTGATCGCTGACGCACAAACGTCGGGCGGCCTCGTCTTCGGAGTCGACCCCGGTGAAACCGCTGCCGTGCTCGCTGAACTTGCTGCCACCGGGCACCAAGCAGCACACATTGGCTCGACAGCTGCTGGCACGCCCGGCCTCATCCTCCGCTGAGTTCAGTTGGCCGACGACCAGCGCGCTGCGCTGAGCACTGAGCCCTCGTTCAGCAACCACATCGACGTCGCTCCGTCAGCGCGCTCGACGACGCTCTGGACGCTTGTTCCGTACGTCACCGGCCCAATGAACTCCATCTCGGCACGGCCACGGCGCGGCATCATTGCGTTGACCGACTCCTCGACAAACGCCCAGTTCGCTGCATTGTTGACGTGATCGAACGGGTCGAGATCGGCCCGCCTGATAGCCCACGGTGTTCCACCGGCCAAGTCAGTCGGCGCCGCCAGTGCGAGTCGTGCCGAGACCTTGCGGCCATCGCATGCCGGGCCGTACGCATCGATGAACTGCTGGGTCAACACAGCCGGCCGGCCAGTACCGATAGCGACCTGGACCCAGATGCTCACGGTCGCGATAGCGGCACCGAGCGATCCGGCAAGGATCGTTGTTCGTTCCGCCCAGCTGCGGCCGAGGCCCGTGCAGAACGTCGTCACCATGACAACCTCGTCGAGCACTGCCGGCTGGCGCACATCGATCATCGAACGCCGCACCACCCATCCCCAGGCACCGTCGAGTTCGGCATCTGCTGCATCATCGCTCGCGATGTCTTGCAGGTAGCGCGCCGTTGCATCGAGGCGCAGCTCGCCACGCGGGTCGACGTCGCCGAGCCGGACCTTTCGCTCCGCATCGAATCGTCGGCCGACCGCTGGCGGATCAAGCAATTCAGAAGCTCCAGGGACAGCGGCCATGCGGTGATCGTGACAGATACTCGTGCGGCCCGCGGCTTCGAGCCGCGCTCGGACCCACCGTTGCGGTCCTTGCCCCACTCGTGCAATACGCTCGGATCATGCTGATCGTCGCCGGAACCATCGTTACTCAACCAGGAGGACGGGCTGCGTTCCTTGATGCGGTGCAACCCATGGTCGCTGCGACCCTCAACGAGGCCGGCTGCTCCGAGTACATCTTTTCGCCTGACCCGAACGATGACAACCGCATCATGCTCTACGAGCTGTGGGACGGTCAGGCATCGCTCGACGCGCACTTCGCCAGTGACCATATGGCTGCATGGCAAGAAACCCGCAAAGGCCTCGCGCCCAGTGGCTCCAACATCAACAAGTACTTGATCGACTCCGTCGAGTCACTCGGATGAGCACCGACACACCCACCGACACGCGCGACCCGATCTTTGGCTGCATGGACAACTGGTACCTGCACATGCAGGGCA
>ERZ887942.2749-NODE-2749-length-10675-cov-6.388983_pt1 | contig 10675 bp, 5 predicted proteins | sample MGYA00521099_ERZ887942 | MGnify/ENA primary metagenome ERZ887942 (study PRJEB32303, sample SAMEA104408605) | aquatic metagenome | biome: Brackish water; feature: Pelagic; material: water | place: Baltic Sea | collected 2014-06-07T06:48:00 | depth 16,251 m ... | reverse complement strand
CTGTTTGTGGGAGTCGCGTTTTTGATTTTGGTGAAATGCTCGAAGTTGTAGCAGATATCCGGTGTTGAAATATGCTGCTGGATTCGGTAGTATTCATTCGATGCGATTATTTTCTGTTGCTCTGTTTTTCGTGTGCTATTTGGCACGTGCTTTTGATCCAGCGACTCAGGATGATTCGTTGGCGCTGGTGCGGCATTTTAAAAAGCCGACGGAACCGCTGAAGCCGTTCGTCGATGGGGCGATTGCGCCAAATGTAGGCGAGACGATCACTTTGATGGGCGGCACGGATGTCTACCAAATGCACGAAACCTGCGAATTCGAGATTTCGCTGCACTTCTGGTTTCCTGATAAAAACCTGCGGTTTCGAAATGTCAGTTGGCCGGCGGATACAGTCTATCGGCAGCAGCGCCCGATGTTTTTCTACACGGTGAAAGGCGATAACCGCGAAGGGAGCGTGCCGGATCAACGTGAAAAACTGGAACCGGGAATTTTCGTTCTTCGATTTGGAAGAATGGAATCCCTCGACGGTTTGGACCGGCTCGATGAATTTGAAAAAGCCTATGGGCGATTGCTTGATGCTTTAATGGAAATTTCGCCGCGAATTTCGCTTCTTCGGCCCGTGCCGTTTTCTAAAGAGGGACCGGCTGGAACGTTTGCCGATGAACGGAATTCAGTTTTAGCAAAATATACGGAGTCGATTCAGAAACTGGCAGACAGTCGCGGTATTTTGCTTTCGATAGATATGAGTGGGTTTCGGGAAGCGATTCGTGGAGTTAGCGTAGACTCAAATCTGCACGCACGGATCCGCGAAAAAAACAAACTTTGGCTGCAATACTACCGTCCGACAAACTGGGCGTTTTTGTTTGGGGATCGGCAGCATGTTCCGAGTTCGCGGGATCACAAAAATACGGAGCACCGTTGGTTTGTGGAGGAGTTGGAGAAGATTCCGCCGCTGATTGAAAAAGCGGATGAAGCGATTTGGAAGGAGGTGCAGAGATGAAAGCGTTGTTTTATTTTACAGCAGGTTTGGTCCTAATATTCTCACCTTTGTTTGCGGATTCAGTTGCGCCGAAAGACGAGGACACCTCGATCAAAGGTCAGCTCGCGGCTTTTGAAATTCACCCTGATTTCGAGATCAATCTGTTTGCGGATGAATCGATGGGAATCGCAAATCCGGTTGCGATGCACTGGGATGCGAAGGGGCGTCTGTGGGTGCTGACGACTCTGACCTATGCACAGCTGAAACCGGGGCAGGCGGTAAACGATAAACTGACAATTCTCGAAGACACCGATCACGATGGCCGCGCTGATAAGTCGACGGTGTTTGTCGAGGGGCTGGATATGCCGATGGGATTCGCGCTCGGTTATGGCGGCGTTTATGTCGGTGAGGGGCCGGACCTGTTATTTTTCGAAGACACCGATGGCGACGATAAATCGGATTCTCGAAAGGTTGTCCTGACCGGTTTTGGAGTGGGAGACACGCACCAGAATATTTCAAATTTCACGTGGGGGCCGGATGGCTGTTTGTATTTTGCTCAGGGGCTTCACGCGTATTCGCGAGTTGAAACGCCGTGGGGAATTGTTCGCGGCGAGGCGGCCGGGTTCTTCCGATTTAATCCGAAAACGCTGCGTCTTGATCCATTCTGTTTTCCGTCGCTGGCGAGCCAAAACCCGTGTGGAATCGGCTTCGATAAAACGGGAGCGATGTTCGTGAAATCGAATAACAAAGAGCTGATTTACGTGACCCCGGGTTTGATTCCGACGACGCATCAGAAGAATCTCGCGCCGATTGGAAGCATTGGCTCAACGCCTGGGAAATCGATGGGGGCGGAGTATGTCGAGTCGTCGCATTTGCCGGATTGGATTCAAAATCACATGCTCGTTTCGGGATATTATTCGCATCGAGTCACGGCATTTCCGTTGATTCAAGAAGGGGCCGGATACAAACAGGTCGAGCCGGTTGAAGTGCTTGTTTCGTCGCACCGCAGTTTTCGTCCGGTGGAAACCCGGATCGGTCCGGATGGCGCGATTTACGTGGCGGATTGGTTCAACCCGATCATCGGGCATTATCAGGCGTCACTGCGTCATCCCGATCGTGATGATAAGCATGGGCGCGTGTGGCGGATTACGGCGAAGGGCCGGGAGTTGAGTGACCGGTCTAAGTTTACCGTTAATGAACCTGAAAAGGCGAGGGTTCACGGTCTTGATATCAACAAAGCAATTGGTGGTTCTGCGCGGGCTCGGCTGGATGCGATTGTGGCGGTGGCCAGTGAAAAGAGTGCGGTTCATTTTCCGATCATTCTTCAGGCGCTTGATTATCCGCAGGATAAATCCATCGATTATGCCTTGGAGCAAACGGTCTACGCATTGGCTGAATACTGGGTTCCAGCGGCAACGGCGGGCGAGTTGGAATTTGCGAAACCGGAGCATCTCGCGTTTGCCTTGGAAAAAATCGGCGGAACTGATGCGCGTGAAATCGCTACGGCGAAACTCGCGGTTACTGATTTGAAACCGGGAACGCGGGCGCGATTTGCGCAGGTTCTGGCGAAGACTGGCACTGCTGACGACATTCGTGACTTGCTGATGAGGGAGCACGCTGACTCGGCAGTTTTGGATGGTTTGATTGAATCGTGGGCGACGCGGAAGTTGCGTGCGGTGCCCCCGTTGGCGCCGCGGTTGCAGGAATTGATTGGTTCTGAAAATGAGTCGGTGCGGTCAGCTGCCATTGAATTGGCGGGATTCTGGAAGGTCGCTCCGCTGGCGGATTCGATTTTAGATTTCGCGAAAAATAAGGTGGAGCCGATTGAAATTCGGATTCCGGCAATACACGCAACGGCGCGAATTCGGGGAAAGAATGCGATTCCGATGTTGCGTGAAATTTCGACTGTGAAAGAGACTAGTTCAACGCTGAAACGGGGTGTCGTTGAGGCGTTAGCGATGGTTCCTGAGGGGCTCTCGAAATCTGCTGAAGTCGCGGCGACGTTTCTTGCAGGTGCGGAGTCGACAGATTCTCTGGCGACGTTTTTACCGCCGTTTTTGAATCGAAAGGGCGGGGCAGATGCCCTGGCTTCGGCAATTTCGAAACTCGGTGAGGGCTCGTTTAATGCTGAAACGGCGACGGTGCTGGCGCTGGAATTGCAGCGGATTGGACGAACTGAATCGAAATTGATTGGTGTTCTGAATGCAGCGCGAGGCGTTCAGACTGATGGATTAAAATATTCGGCTGAGCTCGTGGCGGGGATTGTGAAAGCTGTCGAAGCAGATGGCGACGTCGTGGCCGGAAAAGCAATTTTTGAGCGCGTAGAACTTACTTGCACGGCTTGTCATCAAATCGGCGGTAAAGGAGGGATTCTTGGACCGTCACTCGACTCGGTGGGAGCAGGTCTGCCGCTTGATCTGATTGTTGAGTCGGTCCTCTTTCCCGATCGCCAGATGAAGGAAGGGTATTTTGCCATCAGCGTCACGCTGAAGGGCGGAGCGACCTTTACCGGCTATCAGGAGAAGGATCAGGATGGTGTGCTGTTTCTTAAGGATACCGCCTCGGGGAATACGCAACCACTGCCACACAAAGAAATTGCCGAAAAACGCAATGTGGGATCGCTGATGCCGGCGGGATTGACGGGAACGCTGAGCGATGAGGAACGGCGGGATTTGATTGCGTATTTGGCGTCGCTGAAGGGCTGATCTGGTGTGTTTTACGGTCAAACAGGGTAGGATCGAAGCAGCTTTTCGAACGAATAGTATTCGTTCGAAAAACAGGCCTTTTTTGTTCATTTTCGACCTTTAGTTCAGGGGTGATTTTTTTTGTTTGGAAAACCTGAAAATTAAGATAAAAAAACTGCCGAAATCGTCACGAATACGTTGAATTCCACTCAGTTCTCTCTAGGGTAGTTGGATATGATCGGTGGTGGCGTTTTGTCCAACTAGATCAGGGATTTCAGCCCTTTTGATATGTCAGAAAATAACGAAGAACATGGTGATCAGAATGCGGAGCCGCCGAAGCCAACGGGCGACTACGATGCAAGCCAAATTAACGAGCTTGAAGGTTTGGATGCAGTCCGAAAACGCCCCGGGATGTATATCGGTGACCCTGCGACTGAGCGAGGGCTTCACCATGCGGTTTTCGAGGTGTTGGATAACTCGATTGATGAGCATCTCGCCGGGCATTGTGATAACATCAAAATTTCGCTGAATGCGGATGGTTCGCTGACGGTTGAGGATGATGGCCGGGGGATTCCGGTGGACATTCACGAGAAGTCGGGGATTCCGGCGATTGAGTTGGTGCTGACGCGCTTGCATGCGGGCGGTAAGTTTGGTCAGGGTGCTTATAAGTTCTCCGGTGGTCTTCACGGGGTTGGCGCGAAGTGCGTGAACGCGCTTTCAGATTGGTTTAAAGCGGAGGTCCGGCGTGATGGAAAAGTTTATCTGATCGAATTTGAGCGCGGTAAAACGACGAAGCAGCTTGAGGTGATTGGAGAATTGGATGATCCAGACGAAACGGGAACAAAAATTTCGTTTTACCCGGATACGACGATTTTTACGGGCGGAATTGAGTTCAATTTCGATTATTTGCTGGCCCGCCTTCGGGAACTGGCGTTTTTGAACCCGGGCGTGAAAATTCATCTCGTTGATGAGCGCGGTGAAACGGAGCGTTCGAAGGACTTTTATTACGAGGATGGCATTGTGGAGTTCGTTCGTCAGATGGGCGAAAATAAGGAGCTCACGCACGATCAGCCGATCGTCCTGAAAGGGAAGCGGATGGTCGAAATCGATGACGACGGGAAGACGTTGGAAGATGAGTGTTACGCGGATGTTGTGCTGCAATACACGGGCGAGTATCACGAACATATTTTGTGTTTTGCGAACTCAATCCCGAACGGCGACGGCGGGGCGCACTTGTCCGGTTTCCGCGGGGCGTTGACTCGCGCGGTGAATACTTACGCGAAGGCTAACAAATTGCTGAAGGACAAGGATCCTGCAATCTCAGGTGAAGATGCTCGTGAGGGCATCATGGCGGTGATTTCAATCAAGCACCCGAATCCGCGATTCAGCTCGCAGACGAAGGAGAAGCTGGTGAATAACGAAGTCGAAGGTGTTGTCGGCTCGATTGTTTACGAAGGGATGACGGCGTATTTTGAGGAAAATCCGGCACTCGCCAAAAAATTGGTCGAGAAAGTGCTGAATGCCGCCCGTGCTCGCGAAGCTGCGCGGAAAGCACGCGAAACGGTTCGGAAATCGGCAATGACCGGCGGCGGACTGCCTGGAAAGCTGGCGGATTGCTCGTCACGTGATCCGAAGGAATCTGAAATCTATATTGTGGAGGGTGATTCCGCGGGTGGTTCGGCCAAGCAAGGTCGGGATCGTCGGACTCAGGCGATTTTGCCGATTCGAGGTAAGTTGATTAACGTCGAGAAAGCGCGTTTGGATAAAGTTCTGCAGAACAAAGAGATCCAGACGATGATCACGGCGCTTGGCGCAGGGATTGGTGATGGTGATCAAGAAGGAGCCTTCAATTTAGAGAAGGTTCGTTACCACAAAGTGATCATCATGACGGATGCCGACGTCGACGGTTCGCACATTCGGACGCTGCTGCTGACGTTTTTCTGCCGTCAAATGTTGCCGTTGGTGAAAGCCGGTTATGTTTATATTGCACAGCCGCCGTTGTATAAAATTACGCGGAAAAAGAAGGAGCAATACGTCGCAGACGACGACGATCTGAACAAGATTTTGATCGATTTGGGCTCGGAAGATACCCGTCTGAAAATCATCGGAACCGAGGCCGAGGTTGGATCTGAAGCGTTGCGCGAGATTTTGGAGAAGCTCTCCAAGTTGAGCCGTTACAACGACGTCATCGCGCGGAACTCAGGTGATTTTGAGAGCTACCTCGCAGCCGGGCAGGACGGAAAGTTGCCGGAGTATTTGGTGCAGGTTCGCGAAGGAAACGACATTCACGTTCACTATTTCGTCGATGAAACTGAGCTTCGAGATTTCTCGACTGAGAATCGTGATTTGCATCTCTTTGGCCGGAAAGAGATCGAAGAAGTCGAAGTGATTGAAGGCGAGGAGCCTGCTGAAGTGAATCCTGATCCGCAGAGTGATGCCGCGACTTCTGCTGCAGACCGAGGCGTTTCCCGCCGCGGTCGTTTGATCGAAATTCATGAAGCGCGTCCGATTGCGAAGGTGCTTGCCCGTCTTTCAGAGCTTGGACTTCCGATTGAGCATTTCGCATCTCAGGACAAACCGCTTTTTGAAGTGGTTGAAGGTCACGGCGATAATGCGAAATCCCATCCAGTTTTCAGTGTTCCTGAGATTTTGGAAACGGTTACTGAAATCGGAAAGCGCGGCATGCAGTTGCAACGATTTAAGGGATTGGGTGAGATGAACGCGAAGGAGCTTTATGTCACCACGATGGAGAAAACAAATCGCAAGTTGCTCCGTGTAAAAATGGACGATGACAACATGGTCGAGGCCGACAAAATGTTTACCATTCTCATGGGGGACGTGGTCGAGCCGCGCCGCCGTTTCATCGAAGATAACGCGCTTTCAGTTCGTAACTTGGACGTTTAATTCCTTCATTTTGATCAATTGATCGACCTTTTTTTGTAATTTTACTTTAGTATTTCATGGCAGACGAAACTCCCGAAAACGCCCCTCTCGAAAACCACATCGAACCCATTTCCGTGGCTGATGAGATGTCGAATTCGTTCCTCGACTACTCAATGTCGGTCATTATTTCGCGGGCATTGCCCGATGCTCGTGATGGCTTAAAACCTTCGCAACGACGCATTCTTTTGGCGATGAATGACCTCGGTCTCGGGCCGGGTAAGCATTATCGAAAGTGCGCGAAAATTTGTGGTGATACCTCGGGTAACTATCACCCGCACGGTGAAGCGACGATTTATCCAACGTTGGTGAACATGGCTCAGCCGTGGACGATGCGTGAGATTTTGATTCAAGGTCAGGGTAACTTCGGTTCCGTTGAAGGTGATCCTCCTGCTGCGATGCGTTATACGGAGGCCCGTCTGACCCACGTGGGGCATGTCCTGATGGTTGACATGGAAAAAGACACCGTCGATTTCGTCACCAACTATGACGAAACTCGCCAGGAGCCTGTTGTTTTCCCAGCGGCTGTGCCGAACCTGCTAGTAAATGGCGGAACTGGTATTGCGGTTGGTATGGCGACGAACATTCCGCCGCACAATCTTGGCGAAGTGATCGATGGCGTTTGCGCAACAATCGATAATCCGGACATCACGCATCAGGAATTGTTGCTGTTGATTAAAGGGCCAGATTTCCCAACCGGTTGTACCATTTTAGGGCAAAAAGGGATTCAGGAATACTCAAAAACGGGTCGCGGTTCGATTCGGGTTCGTGGTCGTGCGACGGTTGAAGAAACCAAAACCGGCAAGGAGCAAATCATCATCACGGAGATTCCGTATGTGGTGAACCGGGCGCGATTGGTTGAGCGGATTGCTGAGCTCGCGAATCAGAAAATTCTTCCGGAAATTTCTGCAGTTCGTGATGAGTCGGATGAAAACACCCGTGTTGTTGTTGATCTGAAGCGTGATTCGCGTGCTCAGGTTGTGTTGAACAATCTCTACAAGCACACCGCGCTTGAGTCATCGTATTCAGCCAACATGCTGGCGATTGATGATCGTCGTCCGAAGCTGCTTTCAGTAAAAGACGCACTTGTTTGCTACATCGAACACCGCCGCGAGGTTGTGCTTCGCCGGACTAAATGGATGCTTCGTCAGGCTGAGAAAAATGCTGAGAAACTCGAGGCTTATCTGCTTGCGCTTGGTAACCTGGATGACTTTATCAAGATTATTCGCGACTCGAAAACGCGCGATGAAGCACGGGAGAAAATCAAGGCATACACTTTCGATCCTGCCGCTGCTGAGGCACTGGGAATTTTGCTGAGAGATCAGCCAAGCCTTCAAATCGAACCGGGCCGCTACGTTCTCACTGATATTCAGGTTAATCACATCCTCGAATTGCGCCTCTACCAACTCGTTGGTCTTGAGCGTGATAAAATCAAGGCTGATTACGATGAGCTTCTTGAGACGATCAAAGACCTTCTCGATATAATTGCTCGTGAAGAGCGCGTTTTGCAGATCATTAAAGACGAGCTGCGCGAGATTCAGGAAAAATGGGCGACTCCACGGAAGACTGATTTTGCCGAATACGAAGGTGAAATCGCCAATGTCGATCTCATTGCGAACGAGTCGAATGTGATCACCATTTCCAACCGAGGTTATATTAAGCGGACGCTTTCGAGTGAGTTCCGAACTCAGGCTCGGGGCGGAAAAGGTCTCAAGGGAATGGAGACTCGCGAGACGGTTGACGAAGAAGAAGCTGACTTTGTTGAGCACCTTTTCGCGGCGACTTCGCACGATTACCTGATGTTTTTCACCAACACCGGTCGGGTTTATATCGAGCGGGTTTATCAAATCCCTGAAGGCTCGCGAACTTCAAAAGGTCGTTCGATTAAGAATTTGTTGAATTTGAAACCCGAGGAAAACATTGCTTCTGTGCTTCGAATTGTGGCCGTTGGTCAAGAAGACAAAGACGCGACCTTTGTTGACGATCAGTTTGTGTTTTTCGCGACTCGTTCCGGCAAAGTGAAAAAGACGAAGCTCTCTGACTTCCGTAATTTCAGGAAAGACGGAATCATCGCCATTAAGATCGAAGAAGGAAACGAACTCATTGATGTGAAGCTGACCAATGGAGACGACGACATCTGTCTTGTCACCAGTGGCGGTTACGCAGTCCGGACTCACGAATCAAACATTCGATTCATGGGCCGTGCTTCATCTGGAGTCCGTGGAATCCGACCGCGCGAAGGCGACTTCACCGTTGCTCTTGCGATTGCTGATGACGACGCGCAATTGCTCGTCGCCAGTGCGAATGGACTTGGAAAGCGCACCGTTTTCTCTGAATACATGACCAAGGGTCGGGGCGGAAAAGGAATGCTCACGATGAAGTGCACCGAAAAAACCGGTCCGCTTGTGAAAGCTCTACGTGTCACCGACGAGGACGAAATCATGCTGATGACCAGTGCTGGCCAGTCCGTGCGGATCGCTTGCGCCGGTATTTCAAAAATCGGACGTGCCACTCAAGGTGTTAAATTGATGAACCTCAAAGCAGGTGAGATGATTCAAGACGTTGCTCGAATTGCTCCGGATGAAACCGAGGGCGAGGAAGTTGAAGTAGAAGAAGTTGAGGGGGCAGAAACCGATGAGGCAACCGCAACTGAGACCATTGATACAACACCGGCTCCAGAAGTTGAGGGCGGTGAAGGCGATAGCGCTGCTACTGAAGAATCATAAATCAGGTCTGACAGCTTCTAAGGCGGTTCGGATCTCGTAAAACTGTTTGTGGCCGCCTTTTGCAAGTTCTTGCAATTTGGCGGCTGCTTTCGTTTTGGACTCAAACTGTCCGACAAGAAATTCGTTTCCGTTATCGTCCTGGCGGAACAGATCGTATTTTTTCTTTCGTTTCATCAACGGTGATTACGAACTGGGATAGTGCCGCGCCTCGATTTTCTTCCCAACGTAAAAAAACGGAACTGCGGGGTTGAAGTGAAGCGGGCTTGCTGACATTTTCAGGCATGCCATTTCAATTTACAGGATTCGCGGATGAGGCGGAAAAGTCACTCGCCGGCCAGATTTCGACACTTAAAGAAGTCGGTTGGAGTTCGATTGAGCTTCGGTTGCTCGACGGAAAAAACGTCGTCGATCTGACGGACGATGAATGGAATGCGGCGTGGAATACTTTGCAGGCGGAGGGGATTTCAGTCGCAGGATTCGGCGGGCAGATCGCAAACTGGGCGCGTCCGATTACATCTGATTTTCAAGTCGATATTGATGAGCTAAAACGGGTCGCACCACGGATGCGCGAGGCAGATACGAAGTTTTTGCGGATCATGTCGTATCCGAATCCGGAAGAAGGAGCGCTGTCGCGTGCTGATTGGAAAGCGGAAACGGTGCGTCGTCTTAAAGAGCTCGCGACCATTGCTGAAGGTGAAAACGTGATTCTCGCGCACGAAAATTGCAGCGGATATGGTGAAACCGCAGGTGGCTATTTGGAATTAGCAGAAGCGGTCAATAGCCCGGCGCTGCGTTTGATCATGGACACAGGAAATAATTCGCTGCACGCGAATGATTGCGAGGTGACGTGGGATTACTATCAGAAGTGCCGCGAGCATATTGATCATGTTCACATCAAATGCGCGAAGCCCGGCCCGGATGGAGGCGACTACGTGGCGTGTCACGTTGACGAAGATTCCGTTCAGCGGCGAATTATAGCGGACTTGGAAGCGACCGGATATGACGGATGGCTTTCGATTGAGCCGCATTTAAAAGCAGCGATTCACGCGGGCCAAGATGTCGATGATACCGGCGAAGGCCGTGCTGTTTGGGTTGATTTTGCGAATCGCCTCGAAGTGCTGGTTGCTGACGTGACTGGTTCTACGAAGTGATAGGTGTGATTCATCGAACCAACCCTATTGGATCGAAATGACTTTACGAAACCCTGTTCATTCATCGAACGGGCCCTGTTGATTCGTTATTGGGGCTTCGCGGCGTCGCCCCGCGTGTTGCGCCACAAATAAATGACACTGGGCTATAATTTTCAGAGGATACGTTGCGCCATATTTTATGACACCGGAGGAAGT
>ERZ887942.2748-NODE-2748-length-10681-cov-19.946452_pt1 | contig 10681 bp, 7 predicted proteins | sample MGYA00521099_ERZ887942 | MGnify/ENA primary metagenome ERZ887942 (study PRJEB32303, sample SAMEA104408605) | aquatic metagenome | biome: Brackish water; feature: Pelagic; material: water | place: Baltic Sea | collected 2014-06-07T06:48:00 | depth 16,251 m ... | reverse complement strand
CAAGGGGTTTCAAGGCGTCTGTGAACCCGGCGATGATCCGATCGAAATGTTCGGAGGGTTGATCCAGGATAATGGCAATGGTTTTGGGGGGGAGATCGCGCTTGAGAACCTCGGGAATCCCGGATACCTGCGCACAACAGATCAACGGAAGGAAAACGAGGAGAAGGATGATGATGCGCATGGCTGAAGGTGGTTACCGATTTTTAGAGCCCGAAACGAGAGTGGAAATCAAAATGGCAAGGTAGAGGATTCCGCTTAATGAGGTGAAAATGGTGAGTGTGCGGGCCGCCGGAACGACCGGGACGATTTCGCCATATCCGACCGCAGTCAGGGTGATGAAGCTAAAGTAGAGGGTCTCATGCCGGGTGGCAGGTTCACCTGAAATCGAGTTCATGAGGCCGTCAATACCCAAGCTTCCAAAAAGGGCAAATTGAGATGTCCATAAAAGCCCCAGAAGGAGGTAGCCGGCGATTCCCGCGAGGATGCGATCTGCTTTGGGAATCTTCTCCCGGATAAAGCTGTGGTAGAAGACTGCCCAGAAGAGAATGATGTGAACGGCGGTGATACTGATCTCACGTAGAATGATCCCACCGAGAGACGTCCCGAAAAAGTTCGCGACCAAGGCGATTGCGGAACAGGGGAGATAGACTGCAAGCCAACGACGGCTTTGAGAAAGGTGGTATCCGCCGACTCCGAAGAGGAGAGCATACATTACAAAGGCCCAGAAAGGAGCCGGGCCGGTTTCAGGCCACCAGGTCGAGCCGATGATGAAGATGATCTCCGCTACAAGGAGGCCGAGGGCGGAGAATCGATGGTTTCGGCTGAGGCGGCTCATTAAAGCTCGTAGCACATGATGCGGTTTTGCTCGCGCAGGTAGAGCTTCCCGTCAGACACGACAGGATGCGCCCATGACTCCGCTTCCTGATGGACGGGCATAAAGCTGCCCTTGAACTCGTAGCCTTTGGGGGTGGCTTTGACGAGGGAGACGTGGCCGCTCTGATAGCGATAAATGAGGTGGCCGTCGACATAGGTGATGCAGGCCGATCCATGGCCGGGTCCTTTTTCAGGTCCCCATTTCACTTCGCCGGATTTCATTTCGATGCAGATGGGGTCTCCGCCGTTGTGTTTGTGGCCGCAGTAAATGTGACCGTCGACCAAGACCATGCCGCCGTGGTGGTTTTGAAGGGTCTTGGGCTTGAGGAAGTAGACTTCTTCCGCGATGGCTCCGCTGCCTTTGGGGACGATTTTGAGAAGGGCGGATCCCGTTCCGTAGCCGGTGGAGCAGAAGATGTGGTCGCCGTCGGCGATGGGGGTGGGGATGTTGGCGGTGCTGTTGGCGACTTTATTGTAGTTCCACATAAAGCGGCCGTCCTTGGCACGGACGCCAATGACACCGCGGCCGGTCATTTGGACGTATTGTTTCACGCCCCCTCCGTTGGAGATGACAATGGAGCCATAACCGGCACCGTCTTTTCCCTTTTTTCCGACTTCGCCGAGTTTGCTCTTCCACTTGGTGGCACCGGTTTTTTTGTCCAGAGACACCATGAAGGCCTCATTGGCGCCCGGGGTACAAACGACGCGGTCACCATCGACGAGGGGTGATTCGGAGAAGCCCCAACCGGACATCATTTTTCCGTTCCATTCTTTTTTGAAATCCTTGGACCAGAGGAGTTTGCCTTTGGTGGACACACAAGCGATGACGCCGTTGGAAGTGGTGAGATAGAGACGGTCTCCATCGACAGTGGGTGCGGAACGTGCCCCGCCATAACCGTGCTCGGGAACAAAATCGGTGACGGGTGTTTGCCAGAGAAGTTTGCCGTCCTTAATCGAGAACGCGCTCACTCCCTGGCCCTCTTTGTCCCCTTTGAAGTTTCCGGTGGTATAAAGAACGCCCTCGGCGATGGACACGGAGGAAAAGCCTCTTCCGCTGCCCTCGACATTCCAAAGAAGTTTTGGCGCGGACTTTTCCCAAGTCTTGATGACGCCGGTTTCGGAGGAAAGACCGGTGCGATCGGGGCCCCGCCATTGGGGCCAATCTTTGGCTTGGGTGAGGTTGGAGAGGGCTCCGAGACAGGAGAGGGCGAGAAAAACGGGTCGTTTCATGTCAGCTGTTTACACGAAAAAGGGTGAGGTGGACGATCATATTTTCCATTTGGGGAGATTCGAGCTGGGAGCAATGCGAAGAGGCGGTTGCTCGAAAACCATTGGCAGGGTGAGCTCCTTCAGTGGTTTCAAAGTAAAATTGGGGACTCTTTTGATGAGGTTGTCCGGGGATGGGATGGAAAGGGAGTGTCGGGAGAACGGAATTAGAAAAGGCGGGTGCACTTATTCACACTGAAAATGCCCCGGTTCGCAGTTCGGGATTTGAAAACCCGCCCCCTCGGTTCAGAGTCTCTCCGATGTCCGATTCCTTTGTGCACCTCCATCTTCATACGGAGTATTCCACCCTTGACGGGGCTTGTCGGACCAAGGATGTCGCGGCGCGCGCCAAGGAGCTGGGCATGCCGGCGGTGGCCATGACCGATCACGGGAACCTTTATGGCGCGATCAGTTTCTACAAAGCCTGCAAAGAAGCCGGAGTGAAGCCGGTGATGGGGTGTGAGATTTACCTCGCGCCCGAGTCCTACGAAAAACGTGAGGAGATTCCCGGGCGCAAGCGTGCCTGCCACATGACCTTGCTGGCTGAAAACAATGTGGGATGGGTGAACCTGCAGAAGCTCGTTTCCAAAGGGCACCTCGAAGGGATGTGGTATGGAAAACCCCGGGTCGATCGCGATATTCTGCGCGAACACTCGGAGGGCATCATTTGTCTGTCAGGGTGCATCTCGGGGCCGATCAATGAGTGGATTCTTCAGGACCAGGAAGACAAGGCCTGGGAAACGGCGCAGGAGCTTCTTGATATTTACGGGAAGGAAAATCTCTATCTGGAGATCCACAATCATGGGATGGAGCAGCAGGCCAAGATCCGCGATACGCTGGTGAGATATGCGGAGAAGATGGATTTAAAGTTGGTCGCGGCCAATGATGTCCACTTTCTAAATCGTGAGGATCACGAGGCGCATGATGTCATGATCTGCATCGGGATTAGCCGTCTCCTGATTGATGAGAACCGGATGCGTTACTCGCCCGAGGTTCACTTTAAAACTGCGGAGGAGATGCGTGCTTTGTTTGCTGACTATCCTGGAGCTTGTGATGCGACACTGGAGATTGCCGAGCGTTGTAATGTGGAATTCATTCTCGATCCGACGTCTTCGGAGAAATACCCGGAATACAAACCGGATGATGGCTCTGCTCCCAACGATCACTTTCGGGAGCTTTGCTTTAAAGGGTTGGAGGTCCGTTACGGAGCTGAGAAGGCGAAGGATCAGGAACTGATTGACCGGCTCGAGTATGAGATGGGGATTATTGTGCAACTTAAGTTTGCCTCGTACTTCCTGATTACGGCTGACTTTATTAACTGGGCGAAGGATCAAAAAATTCCGGTGGGGCCGGGTCGTGGTTCGGCGGCGGGATCGTTGGTGGCCTACACGATGGGGATTACCGATGTATGTCCGATGCGTTTTGGCCTCCTCTTTGAGCGATTCCTGAATCCGGAGCGTGTTTCACCTCCCGATGTCGATATCGACTTTTGCCAGACACGCAGGCCCGAGGTCATCGAGTATGTGCGCCAAAAGTACGGGGAACGGAATGTTTCGCACATTATTACTTACGGCACGATGGGGGCGAAGTCGGTGATTCGTGACGTGGCCCGCGTGATGGGGATTGCGTATGGGGAGGCGGATCGGATTTCAAAAATGATCGAGGCCAAGCCGGGGGTGAAACTGGCGAAGGAATTTAAGGAGAAGGCGGATCTGCGCGAGTTGATCGAGAGCAGTGCCACTTATCAGGAGCTTTGGGAGTATTGTCTCAAGTTGGAGGGAATGAGCCGAAACGTGGGCGTGCACGCGGCGGGCGTGGTGATTGGGGATCGTCCGCTGGATGAGCATGTCCCGCTGACGCGGGGGAACGAGGGTGAGGTTGTGACCCAGTATGACATGAGTGCGATCACGGATGTCGGGCTGTTGAAGATGGACTTCCTGGGGCTGAAAAACATGACCGTGATTCAGGAGGCCATTGATTCCATCCACAAGCACACGCCTGACTTTGATATTTACAAGATTTCACTCGAAGATGCGCCCACCTTTAAAATGCTCAACGCGGGTGAGACGATGGGCGTCTTCCAGTTGGAGAGTGGCGGCATGGTTGAGACTTGTCGTAAATATGGGATCAACAAGATTGAGGACATCATTGACCTGCTCGCGCTCTATCGACCGGGTGCGATGCAGTATATCGATCAGATGATCGAGGTGAAGGAAGGCCGGAGTCAGCCGAAGTATGAGCATCCGCTTCTGGAGGAGATTTGCGGAGACACCTACGGGGTCATGATCTACCAGGAGCAGGTGCAGAATGCCGCCAAGATGCTTGCGGGCTACACGCTCGGTGGGGCGGATATTCTTCGTCGCGCCATGGGTAAGAAGAAGCCTTCCGAAATGGCCAAGCAGCGGGAGATTTTTGTGGAAGGGGCTTTTCAGACGAACCAGATCGACGAGCGTAATGCCAACTTGATTTTTGATAAGATTGCGGGCTTTGCAGGATATGGTTTCAACAAGTCGCATTCGGCTTGTTACGGCTTCATCTCGTATTGGACGGGCTTCCTAAAAGCGAACCATCCCATCGAATTCATGGCGGCTCTTCTTTCGAACGAGATCACCAACACGGATAAGATCAGTGTCTTCGTGAACGAATGCTTCCGGATGGGCTTTGAAATTCTTCCGCCGAATCTTAACAAGTCCAAGCTCCGGTTCGCGCCGGAAGTGATCCTCGGAGGAAAAGAGGGGATTCGCTACGGACTCTCGGCCATTAAGAACGTGGGCGCTGCTGCGATGGCGCTGGCGATCAAGGAACGGGAGGAGAACGGGGAGTTTGAATCCATGGATGACTTTTGTAATCGGCTTGATTCGAAGGTCATCAATAAGCGTATTCTTGAGAACCTGATTAAGGCAGGTGCGATGGATTGGACCGGAGAGACGAGGGCGGGAATGACCGACCGGGTTGAGAAGGTGGTGGCCAGCGCCAGTAGTGCCCAGAAAGACCGGGCTTCCGGACAGGGCGGGCTTTTTGATGCGATGGAATTTGCGGCGCCACCACCGGTGAGCGACAATTCGCCGGCTCCCCAGGAGTGGCCGAAGGATGAGCGACTGGAGCATGAGAAAGAGCTTCTTGGGTTTTATGTCACCGGGCATCCACTCGATAAATTTCGTGGAGTGGTGGACTCGGAGCGCTTTATCAAACTGGGGCTGCTGGATGAAGTCGACCTCAGTGACAAGAGGGCGCGATTCCCGTTTGCGGGAATGGTCCGGAGTGTGGAGCACAAGGTTACCAAATCCGGAAAGCCGTTTGGGGTGGTTGTGATTCAAGACTTCACCGGTGATCGGGAGATGGTTTGCTGGAGCGAGAGTTACCTGCCGGCACGTGATGCGGGGCTGATGGCGGCGGGCAAGGTGATTCAACTTAAGGCACAGGTTACGGTCGATGACCGGACCGAGCAGCGTCGCCTCACGGGCTCGCAGATTCGTGAGTTGAAATCCAAAAGGAGCAAGAAGAACGGAGTGATCGAGCTCACGCTTTGGAGCGGGCGAAATACTCCGGATGACCTTCAAAAGATCAAGTCAATCCTGGCCGAGTATCGCGGGACGACACCGGTGATCTTACACATTCAAAATGGAGCCGGAAAGCGGGCTTCGATTGAATTTCCGGAGGAGTTTCATGCAAATTTAAATATTGCTTCGCAAAGAGAGCTGGCGCCTTGGATGGGGTAGGACAAGGGCTGTTTTTTCATGAGTATCGCCAGTGGAAGAGATAAGGGTTTCGGTCCTGTTGCCGAGTCTGGGGAGCTTGCAGCGGCGGTGAATTTTGGTAAGATCTTTGCATGGCATTGTTGAGAGAAGAGTTGATCTCCGAAAAGGACTACCTTGAGGGGGAGTTGATTTCAGATGTGAAGCACGAGTATCTCGGTGGTGAGGTGCATGCGATGTCCGGGGGGAAGGTTCGACACCAGATGGCGTCGGGCAACGTGTTCTTGGCTCTTGGAAACCAGCTAAGAGGAAAGAGTTGTCAGCCTTTCAACAGCGATATGAAGGTCAAAGTCATTCTCCCGGCGCAAACGCGCTTTTATTATCCTGATGTGCAGGTGGTTTGTGAGAGCACGGGGGACGAAGAGAGTTTTCAAGACAAGCCGATTGTTGTGGTTGAGGTCTTGAGCGATTCAACACGGCGGGTTGATTTGGGGGAGAAGCGGGATGCTTATTTGGCGGTGCCTTCGCTGAAGGTTTTGATTATTGTGGACCCGGCGAAGGTTTGGGTTCAGGTGGATCGGCGGGGAGAGAGTAGGGGATTTGGGCAGGAGCATTATCGAGGGTTGGAGGATGTGATTGCGCTGCCTGAAGTTGAGGGGGAGTTGAGGTTGGGGGATGTTTATGAGAGGATTAAGTTGGGGTGAGACTTGAACAATTTGAGGATTTGCAACGACAAGTCAAAGAGGCCAGGGCCGAAGAGAAGGAGTCGGTATTTTAGGAGACATTGCCTCCCACGAACTGGAAGCGGTCGGGGTTGAGTTGGGTGATGTTGATTTTTGGGGCGGCATTGTTGATGAGGTCGGCGACCAGCTTTCCAGTGACGGGGGCGAGAGAGAGTCCCATCATGGCGTGGCCGGTGGCGATGATGAGGTTGCTGAGTTTTGGGGCGTGCCCAAGGTAAGGGAGTCCGTCGGGAGAGCAGGGTCGGAGGCCGACCCAGGGGGCGAGGTCTTTGAAGTCGGAGGGTTGGTATTGGGGGTAGAATTGACAGAAGGCCTCGATGACTCCTTGGAGTCGTGGCTTGCTGATGGAGGTGTTTTTTCCGCAAATCTCCATGGTTCCGGCAACGCGCAGGGAATCGCCCATGGGCGTGACTGCAACACGTCCTTCTTTGAGAAGGGAGCAGAGTTGCGGATTGGCAACGGGTTCCGGGAGAGTGAGGGAGTAGCCTTTGCCGCCTTGCATGGGGAGGTTGAGGCCGACTTGTTTTGCGAGGCCGGTGGTGTCGATGCCTCCAGCCAAGACGATGGTTTCGGCTTGATAGGTTTCGCCAGTCTTGGTGGTGACGCTTTCGGCTTTACCATTGGAAGCGGCTAGTTGTGTCACTTCTCCGGTGATGAATTCGCCGCCCTTTGATTGAATGAATTTGCGGAGAGCTTCGATGAAATGACCGGGTGAGAGGTGACAGTCCTGGGGCCACCAAACGCCGCCTTTGGCCGAGATTTCAGCTCCGGGTTCGAGTTCGCGAACACGGGCGGCGTCACAAACTTCGGCTTCCAGTCCGAGGGAATGGGCATGGTCGGCAACCTCTGCTTCTTCCTCGAGACCGGCCTCGGACCGGCAAAGCATGAGGAGGCCTTTTTGAATCAGGGGGAAGTTTTCTTGTTCGGAGAGTTCGACGTGAAGGCGTCGGCTTTCGAGCGAGAGGTCACGGAGGAGTTCCCGGGTTCGTTCGACGTGGCCTTTGGTGGAATGTCTGGCAAAGAGCCAGATCCAGCGGGCGAGACTGGGAGAGAGACGGGGCCGGAGGAAGAAAGGACTCCTGGGATTGAACATCCATTTGAGTCCTTGAGTAATGACGCCAGGGGCGGCGAGTGGGATGAAGTGTGAAGGAACCACCATGCCGGCGTTGCCCTCGGAGCAACTTTGTCCAAGGGAAGGGTCGCGCTCAATGATACGGATGGAGTGTCCGGCTTGGGCGAGGTAGTGGGCTGAGGCGAGACCGACGACTCCGCCGCCTACGATGAGGATGTCTTTGGAGGACTGCATTGGAAGGTTGGGGTGAGACCTGGCGATTGGCTTTCAGCTTTTGGCTCTTAGCTTCTTCGGAAGCGCCTACGGCGCTAGTCTTGAAGCTAAAGGCTAATCGCCAAGAGCCAATTGCCAGGTGGTTCGGGCGTTTTTAAAAATGCGAAGCCCTTACGATTCAAGGGAACCGTTGACGAGGCGGGCGATGCCGCGTGGGTTGGAGGATTGGAGTTCGGCTGGGAGGGCGGAATCGGGGAAGCCCTGGAAGCTGACGGGGCGGGTGTAGCGGAGGATGGCTCCGGTGCCGACCGAGGTGCTGGCGCCGTCCGAGGTGGCGGGGTAAGGGCCGCCGTGGACCATGGAGGAGTTGACTTCGACGCCGGTGGGGAAGCTGTTGATGATGAGGCGACCGGCTTTTTGCTCGAGAATTTGGAGAAGGTCTCCGGCTTGGGCGAGTTCCTCGTCGGTGGCGTGGATGGTGGCGGTGAGTTGGCCCTCAAGACTGTTTGCGGCGGCGATCATATCTTGTTTTGATCCGCACTCGATGATGAGGGAGGATGGGCCGAAGACTTCTTCGCTGAGGCCGGGGTTCGAGATGAAGTCGCTGGCGCTCGCTTTGAGGATGGCGGGGCGGGCCTTGTTGTCTTCGTCTGAACTCACTTCGGCGATGGTATCGACTCCGCTGAGGCCCTGAAGTTTTTTAAGGCCGTTGGCGAAGTTATTGAGAATACCGGTATGGAGCATGGTGGCGGGAACTGCTTCGGTGAAGCCGTCTTTGAGGGTGCTTTGGAAGATTTCCGATGCTCCTGCAATGACGATGCCGGGGCAGGTGCAGAATTGTCCGGCACCGAGGGTGACGGATCCGACGAGGCCTTGGGCGATCGCTTCGCCACGCTCGGCCATTGCTCCGGGGAGGATGAAGATGGGATTGACGGAGCTCATTTCGGCGAAGACCGGAATGGGCTCGGGGCGTGCTGCGGCGGCGTCCATGAGGGCGCGGCCTCCGGTCCGGGATCCGGTGAAGCCAACGGCTTTGATACCTGGATGAGTGACGAGGACGGTGCCGAGTTCGATGCCAGCATCAAAGATCATGGAGAAGGTTCCTTCGGGCATTTCGCACTCGGCGACGGCGGCCTGGATGGCGCTTGCGACGATTTCGGCGGTGCCGGCGTGGGCGGAGTGGGCCCGGACGATGACGGGGCAGCCCGCAGCGAGGGCGCTGGCGGTGTCACCTCCGGCGACGGAGAAGGCGAGGGGAAAATTGGAAGCGCAGAAAACGGCGACAGGGCCGAGGGGGCGGCGCATCGAGCGGAGGTCGGGCTTGGGAATGGGAGCGCGGTCTGGCTCGGCGGTTTCGATGCGGGCATCGACCCAGGAGCCTTCTTCGATGAGGCCGGCAAACATGCGGAGTTGGCCACAGGTGCGACCGCGCTCGCCATTACAGCGGGGTTCGGGGAGGCCGGCCTCAGCCATCATGCGAGGGGTGATTTCGTCGCCGAGGGCATCGATTTTCTCTGCGATGGTACGAAGGAATTCAGCGCGTGTTTCGGGAGCAACGGAGGAGTAGGAAGAGAAGGCCTGTGTTGCAAGTGAGACTGCTTTTTCGAGGTCTTCGGTGGAAGCGGAGTGAAAGGCGGGTTCCAATGGCTCGCCGGTGGCGGCGTTGGAAACGTGGAAGGTTTGTGAGCTGTCGTCGGCGCGGGTGGAGCCGAGGAAGGAGTGTCCGGTGATATTCATAGTACGAAGGTTTTAAGAGTTAATGCCAAATTGAAAAGGATCATCCGGATTGAGGACGAGAATGGTTTCGCCGTTGACGAAGGCCCGGCCAGTGACGATGGGAAGGATTTTTTCAGAATCGGGGATCGATTGAAAGGATCCATTAAAGATCGTGCCGATGATGCCGGCCTGGCGCCAGATTTCGCCTTCCTTGAGGTCTCCGGAAGCGGCAAGGCAGGCCAACTTGGCGCTGGTTCCGGTGCCACAGGGCGAGCGGTCGTAAGCTTTTCCCGGACAGAGGACAAAGTTTTGGGAATCAGCGTTCAATCCATTGAGGGGAGGGCCGAAAACCTCGATGTGATCGATTTCTGCGCCATTGGCTCCCGTAATCCCCTGAGTCTCGAGAGCCTGGCGAACGGAGGACGTGAATTGGGTGAGGTCGTCGATGTTTTCGCGGCGGATGGCGGGCCCCTGCCCGGAGATGAGGAAGAACCAGTTGCCGCCCCAGGCGATGTCTCCAGTGACGGTGCCGTAGTCCGGGACTTCAACTGACGCTGCGGTGGCGAGGCGGTAGGACGGGATGTTTTTTACGGTGACCGAATGGTCGTCGGCCAAAGTTGCGGTGACAATGCCCGAGGTGGTTTCGATCCGGTGGTCGCCCGGGGTGATGCGGCCGAGGTGGGCGAGGGTTGCCACGACGCCAATGGTTCCGTGGAGACACCCTTGAAGGTAGGAGACGTTGTTGAAGAAAACGACTCCGGTGACGCAGGTGGGGTCGGCGGGGTCGCAGAGGCAGGCGCCCACCATGGCATCGAATCCGCGCGGCTCGTTGATCAGGGCGGTCCGAATCCAGTCAGCTTCCTTGGACAAAAAATCACGGGCAACCAGCGCGCCCTTGGGAAGGGTGATGCCTGCGATGACAGTTCGGGTGGGTTCGCCGCCGGTATGGGAGTCGATGATCTTCATAGGGATATCGGGATTATGGCGGAGATTTTGGATTTGTCTTGTCCGGAAAAAGAGTGATTTGTGGAGGTGTTGTCAAAAGGAAGTGTCAGACACCCTTCTTTGTTTCGTTTTTGACCGAAGTGGTGTGGAAGCTACCG
>ERZ887942.2747-NODE-2747-length-10683-cov-5.977889_pt1 | contig 10683 bp, 7 predicted proteins | sample MGYA00521099_ERZ887942 | MGnify/ENA primary metagenome ERZ887942 (study PRJEB32303, sample SAMEA104408605) | aquatic metagenome | biome: Brackish water; feature: Pelagic; material: water | place: Baltic Sea | collected 2014-06-07T06:48:00 | depth 16,251 m ... | reverse complement strand
TGGATATATAAGTTCGTGTATTGCTTTGACAAGTGCATGTGACATATTCAACTCCCCCAGTTCATTTAAAACATATTGTCTAAAGCTGTTGGTTCCAGGTTTTAAATTCTCTGTATCTCGTGTATGCATGTATTCAGTGATTTTTGCTCGAGTTAGCTGTTGGGTTATATTTGTAGCTGCATTTTTTATCGATTCACCATCAGGCAATACGTCGTTGATATCAAAACCCATTTTTCGTTTTAAAGTCGTTAATAAACCCGTTATCTTATCCAAATTATGTTTATTATCTGAATCTGCTGTAGGGGTGTGTATTGATTTAACATCGCACCCATACCATATCGGACAGTGTATTTGGATTTCCCTCCATAAGAATTCATTTTTGGTCGGAGTTTTCCATTTTTCCAAAGTATCGTTCATACTCTTCATACATTCCAAACGTGGCATCATTGCAAGTGTGTATCGGAGTTCATCATCACTGAACTTTATCTGGTTTGCGAATATAACATGGCTGTGTTCAAGAGTATATGCTTTTAAACCTCCGCCACCGAAACTATCTCCGACCGTAATTGTGGCAAATTTTTTCACGTGGTCTTTTAACGTAATATATGTTCTACCATAAAACGTGGTCAGATCATTAGGCCTATCCCTTCGATGAATATTCAATGTACCATATTTTGGGCGTTCCCAAACATACGTGTCTTTGTTGTCATCTTTGTCGGTGTCTTTGTCGGTGTCTTTGTCTTTATATCCGAATAATCTGCTTTCATGTCGTTTCCGATCGGATATCTCATTTGTCCCACTCGTACGGCCTGTTTCGAAAAGGGTGCGCAACACAAAACCCCTTGACGGGTCGTTTCTAAAATAGTGTTCACCGTTGTCAGCGTCTTTCTTCAAATCTGTGTATATAGCATCCAAAGCTATATCAGGGATGTTGACGACTATATCTGCGCTCGTAATGTATTGCATGAAGCTAGTCATTATTTGTTCGCATTCATCAGGCTTCAGACTATCGAATAGTTTTTTAATACGGTTCGTTAATAATGTTAAATTTGATTGTAAGTTTACAAGCGAGGCTTTGCGTACTGTGTCTACTGCAATATAACCACGAATTTCAGATGTGAACCTGTAGCACAATGGATCGTTTTTATAAAACAACGATCCAAAATGGGTTTGCCAAGCTCGTACACCTATAGGTTTTGGATTTTGCGTTCTCCATAATTTCATGTCGCTCCAGTTAGATCCGTCGAATTCAGTTTGTTTGTAACTTTTGGTTGCCCAGTTTTTAGTAACCAGAAAAGGCAGGTTTTCGCTTTCTAAAATAGCATTCATGTGTTGGTAGACATCTTGATCAAATGATTGCTCACCTGTTGTTTCGGAGTTGTTTCGTGTGTGACATTGCCAAGAACGCTTGTTTTGTATATTTTTCGTTCCAGTGTATACATAAACGCCTTTTCCATCCTCATTACCCATGTAAAATCCTGTATCGTACACCACGACAATGTTGTTTGTTGTGGACTCGAGCGTATCACCTTTAAATGTATTTTCAGTGGTTGGTTTATCACCAATCATGAATTCTTCGGCTGTACGATCTCCTCCTATATGTTCCAGAAATAAATCTAAACTAACCGGACCACAATGTGTTAATGATGGTAAATAACCTCCCCCCCCCTGTAACGTCCGTGACGGCAGGAGTGCATTATATTGCCGTCGGAGGTTTACCAATCGAGTCGCTCTTTGTTGTTCCTCATATTGTATACATTTTTTGTATTCACGAAGGAGAATGGACATGTTGGTTTTAGAATATATGATATATAATATAATCCCATGCTCATACGCGCATCCGAGTGCAGTGGGTGTATGGAAACATCCTTGGCGTTATTCATGGGAACATACCCACGAGCGGTGTGTCAGTATCCAGGAACATCAACGTCAATGCCTACAGTCCGCCACAACCGAATCCCATGTTTGTGAAAAAGCGCGATGGAAAGCAGCAGGAGATGCAATTCGACAAGATCACCGCGCGCATCAAGAAAATGTGCTACGGCCTGAATCCGGAGTATGTGGACCCGGTACTGCCACACATACAACACGTCACCGACAGCACATCATCTCACCGAATCTGTGTATTTGCATGCACAGACGGCCATTGCGCAAAAGATCGTAGAAGGGGTGTACCCCGGCGTCACGACACACGAGCTCGACGAGCTCGCAGCCCAGACAGGTATGTGTGCGTCCGGCAACAACATTCATCCCGTCGATCCCATCCTTTTCCTTTTTCGCAGCGGCGTTCCAGACCACACAACACCCTGACTTCTCCACACTGGCCGCGCGTATCTCTATATCCAATATGCACAAGCAAACACAGAAGACGTTCACCGACGTTATGGAGCAGATGCGCTCGCACGTGCACCCCATCACGAAGATGCCGACACCGCTGATTGCAGAGGACGTCTACGTCATTGCGATGCAGAATGCGGACGCTCTCAACTCAGCCATCATCCACGATCGCGATTTCAGGTACGCATCCGTATGCCATCTACACACGACGCAACAAGTCGCCTCGTTGTTTGTAGCTACGACTACTTTGGGTTCAAGACTCTGGAGCGGGCATACCTCACGCGCATCGATAACAAGGTCATCGAGCGTCCGCAGCACATGATCATGCGCGTCGCCATCGGCATCCACAAGGGCGACATTCCAGCCGCTCTCGAGACGTACGAGCTCATGTCGCAGCTTTATTTCACTCACGCGACTCCCACCCTCTTCAACGCCGGTACCGTGCGCCCGCAGCTGTCGTCGTGCTTCCTTCTCACCATGCGCGATGACAGTATCGAGGGTATATACGACACACTCAAGCAGTGTGCATGCATCTCCAAGTACGCCGGTGGCATTGGACTGTCCATCCACGGCGTTCGTGCCACGGGCAGCTACATTCGAGGCACCAACGGCAGCTCGAACGGGATTGTCCCCATGCTTCGCGTATTTTCCGACACGGCGCGGTACGTCGATCAAGGTGGTGGCAAGCGCAAGGGTTCATTTGCGTGCTACATCGAACCCTGGCACGCGGACGTGTTTGAATTCTTGGACCTCAAGAAGAACCACGGCAACGAGCTGCAGCGCGCGCGCGACCTTTTCTACGCCATGTGGGTGCCCGATCTGTTCATGGAACGGGTCGAATCCAACGGCAAGTGGACGTTGTTTTGTCCCAACGAGGCCCCGGGGTTGCATGACTGTCACGGCGATGCCTTCCGCACGCTCTACGAAAAATACGAATCCGATGGTCGGGGGCGTCGAGTGATTGACGCTCAGACGCTGTGGTTCGCCATCCTCGAGTCGCAGGTGGAGACGGGCACACCATACATGCTGTACAAAGACGCGGTCAATACCAAGTCCAACCAGCAGCACCTCGGTACGATCCGTTCGTCCAATCTCTGCTGCGAAATCATGGAGTACACTTCCCCCGACGAGGTGGCCGTCTGCAATCTGGCTTCGGTAAACCTCGTCAAGATGGTACACGACACCGAAAACGAGGGTCCGGCGTTCGACTTTGAGAAGCTGGCACACATCACGCGCGTGGCTACGCGCAATTTGAACCGGGTCATTGACGTGAACTTTTACCCTCTCGAAGAGGCACGGCGGTCAAATATACGCCATCGCCCGATCGGCATCGGCGTCCAAGGTCTCGCCGACGCCTTCATCAAGATGCGCTTTCCTTTCGAGTCCGAAGAGGCGCGTCGACTCAACAAGGACATCTTCGAGACCATGTACTTTGCGGCGTGTACTGAGTCGGTTCATTTGGCCAAGAAGGATGGTGCGTACGAGAGCTTTGAGGGTTCGCCTGCGAGTCAAGGCAAACTGCAGTACGACCTATGGGGCGTGTCGCCTTCGGATCGCCACGACTGGGCCGATCTCAAACGCCAGATCCATGCACATGGCATGCGCAACTCGCTCCTCCTCGCACCCATGCCCACTGCTTCCACTGCACAGATCATGGGCAACAACGAGGCCATGGAGCCATTCACGTCGAACATGTACACACGTCGCGTGCTGGCCGGGGAGTTCACAATTGTCAACAAGCATCTGCTGCTCGACTTGGTGTCGCGCGGTCTCTGGACACCGGACGTCCGGAACCAACTGATTGCAGACCGTGGGTCGGTACAGAACATTGCGAGTATCCCACAGCAGCTCAAAAATCTTTACAAGACGGTGTGGGAGATCAAGCAGCGGACCGTTATCGACCTCGCCACCGACCGCGGGGCATTCATATGTCAGTCTCAGTCGATGAACATTCATATTTCCGATCCGACAGTGTCCAAACTTACGTCGATGCATTTTTACGCGTGGAAAAAGGGCCTCAAGACGGGCATGTACTACCTTCGCACTCGTCCCAAAGCCGACGCCATTCAGTTCACTGTCGATCAGCAGCAGCTGAAACAATCTCTGCCAGCTGCAGACGACACGGCTTCCGAAGAAGGGTGTATGTCATGTGGTGCATAGACCTTACATGCAGAACATAAACACAAAGTCCACACACTATAGCGGCGAAACCACCCAATACACACTATGCAAACGAGCACAGCGCAAGCAGTATATACCGACCCCGGCTGTTAGTGTAACGTTGCTCGTAGTGTCATGATATACTACATATTGTTATAAGCATTCGCGACCGAACACACATGCGCAAACTACCAATCACACATCCTTCGACCCAACCCCCTTGCTCCGGCTCACTTTCTTGCCGTCAATGTTGACTTCCTCCATGTGGTTGGTGGTCATGAGTCGAACGAGATCGGACTCGATTGTCTTGAGTCGCTTTCGAATACCGTTTACCTCGGCACTCGCCGACTTGAGCTCGCGCTTTACTTGCATCCACTCGTTGGCTTTGGTGTTCATCTCGGTCACGGTGGAAACGCTGTTGCTGGACATTGTTGAGCCCTTCGATTGTTTCCGTTGCCGAGTTGTGATGGATCGTGGTCGTGCTTATGAAAAAAAAAAACCCGACGATCTTTTCGTGTCGTGCATCTATGTACATGTGATAAGGGGACCCTTTTTTGGATTCATAAGAGTAAATTATGCGCGACAGCCCATACTACTTTCGCCCGATCCGACGCAGTACGGTCGGCTATCTGAAGGCATTCGGAGCGGAGAATGCGATGATCACCCCCATCAAGGATGATAAGATGTTTGTACCCAAGGTGGTATATCCGACGACCCAAGCGGACACGACAATGAACAAGATTATCGATGCCCTGTCGACGATTGGCATACTAGCGAGTCCAGATGAGAGCATGCTCGAAAATGTGATCAAAAACACCAGTCCCAACTACACCACGGCGGAGAATATCTCGCGCCGACTCATCAGCAAGTCGATGCTCATGAATCATCTGGAGCGGGTCAAATCCACAACGTCGTCTACTGAAGACTACTTCAATTACGATTTCATTCCCAATACGGGTGCGATGGACATTGGCCCTGCCAGTACCGATAGTGTGTCTGATACGGAAAGAGCGTTACTTCAGACGATGGTGGGAGCATGGGAAAAAACGTTTCAGAGCGATTTCATTACCGTGCTTCAGTTCATCGCCACGTACGATGCGCTCGAACGGTCGCAAGACCGATGCGACACAGTGTACACTGGTAAACTGCGCTTACCCGGGTACACCGCACCGCATGGTGGCGCGTGAGTGTCAGCTCTCGATGACGGTATCGCTGTCTGACAACTTTGGTCGTGTGGATATGATTTGCAGCTCGGCGCGGATCATGCCCATTATTCTTTTTTTGTTGATGGGTTGCAGGGTCACATCCGTCTTGCACATCCCCTTGCGAATGGCCGCCCATGCGCCGTCTTTGACGTCATCTCCGTGCATCGTCACATGCTCGAAATCGAACTCATCCTCTGCCATGTACTGCGTGCGGTGTGCGCGATCGTGAACTTCACGCGTGTCGCTCGACGTGAGCGTGTAAAAGTACGAATCAATCTGTCCTGGTGCTGGGGGCACACCGACGTGTGTGCTCCGGGAGATACGCCCCATTCGCTGCACTTCCTGACGGCGCGATCCGTTGTGAGAAGAGATTTGGATGCCCACAGACGCATTGGGAATGTCAAACGAACTGTCGCCTGTTCGCGAGAAGCACAAAACCGATATGCGCCCGACTCTAAAGTCATCGAGTGCCTTTGAGACGATGGATTGATTCTCCTTGCTTTCGATTTTGACCAGCGGGTACCCGTTGGCATCTTTGAGCAGCGTCGCATATGTGCGCATGACGAAAAGTTCTTCGAAAAAGATGAGCACCTGACGTCCCTGCGCCAGATGATGGCGCAGTAGACTGGCACAGAGCCGAATCTTTTCCGTATTGAGCGCCGAGTAGAACTTGCGCTCAATCTCGCTCGTCGCGCGGGTGTACTCGTGACCGAATGTCATGCGACACTGCACATCCACACACCTCATGGTGGCCACCATCCCCTGTTTGACTAGGGTGGACCATTGCGCGCGATACAGGAATGGTCCAATGATGTGATGCAGTTCTTTGAAGTGGTTGTCCTCTCGGAGAGGGGTGGCAGTGAGGCCGACGATGCTGCACAGACTCGTGTTTTTGCTGTTGAAGAAGCGACGCAGGCTGCTGGCCCCGACCATGTGGACCTCGTCGAGGATGATGACCCCCCAGTCGATACGGTGCAGGAAAGCATGACTCAGCATGGAGGAGTACGAGGCGACGACGACGCGGGTCTTGGGATGGACTTCTTGCGAGGAAGATGTCAGGATGACCACTTCCTCTTCGTCGAGTGTCGTGTACGAAACAATTGCCTGTTTCCACTGCTCACACGAAACGCCGTTGTTGCACACGACCATGCTGTGCGTCGCTCCCACGACTCCCATGATGGAGACGCCAATGAGAGTTTTTCCACCACCGCACGGCACGATCGCAATGCCAGATGATACCCAGGAACTATGCTCGCATATCGTGCTGTTGACAATCGTGTGCAAGGCATGGAGTTGATGTTTCCATAGCATGTGATCCCCGAACCAGAACCGTCGATGGAGCGTGTGACGGCGAATGGTAACCGTGGAGTGAGGCGTCACGGTACGTCGTTCGACGACGGACGCCGTGCGGAGCCGTCGCAGTCGCTCGAACGGATCGAGTATGGTTGGGGGTTCGTAGAAGGGGTAGTCTGAGCAAACGTCGTGCAAAGTCGCCTCCGTGGCTGCCATGACGGGTGCGTCTATGCACACACGCGGGTCGGGGAGTCTGGGAAATGAATTCACGTACACGTGCCCGTGCGCGCGTGTCGAGGGGAACATGGTCGAAGTATACCCCGTTCGAGTACATACGAAACACAACCGTTGACAGCGTACCACCATGTCCCAACCCGATGGGATGGGAGGCCATCTCAACGAGGGAGGCGGTTGCCACGTGGCACGGTGGCTCTGTGTGTTCACGAAGGCAGCGCGGTGGGTACGCGGGTCACGAAAGAGTCGCCATGGATACCGCAGGTGCAGCTTGCCGAACGGACTCTTCTGATCGCCACTGAAAATGATAATGTGGGTGTTCGGATCGATGCACTCCACTTCCCGTGTCGCGTCGTGGTAGAGGTTGTCCATGAAGGAGTACAGTCTGATCATGTGCGTACGGACCACGCCAGCAATTGATCGGACATGAGTGTGAACAAATTCGACCACCTTGCGGTTGATGGTCAGCACGTCGGCGTTGCGCAGCACAGGTTCCGTGCCGTGGGTCGCACAGGCGCGCTGGATCGCGCTATTCCACACACCTACCATCTCCATGTCGGTGATTGTCCGCATGACATGACACGTTGTATGGCTCATTTGCACCGCACAATGCATGCACGGTACGGCGACGCGACACGGTACCATAGACAGTGTCAGAAACCGCTTTTGGTACAAGTCCACGACGTCGGTGATCACGAGACCGTGCGCCCGTCGAAGCGTGGGAATGTGAGAGGGCAGCTGCGAATGTGTCATTATACGCTGCGCGGACGTGTCGAGTAGCTTCTCACATACAGCGTGCACGAGCACACGGGGTTCGTCGAGTGATCGGTCGTCTAGCGTCGGGGTCGGTAACCGCGGAGCCAGCTGCGCAGTGGATGGTATAATTTCCAAGGACGTGCTTCTCGATCGTTTGGACGGATACGACCCTTCGTTGACGCACCAAAGTGGATGATTAAGCGGAAGATGCATGTTTAGGCCACGTTTGCGTCTCTGAGTGCCGCGTCGGCATATGCGAGTGTCGCTACTCGCTCGTGAGGGTGGATCCTCGTCGAGGAGAGATTTAGCTTGCGCTGTGGACGAACGGGTGCGCTTGCAGCTCGCGCATAACGCCAGTTCGTAAGATAGTCGCGACGTGATCTCGCTGGTTGGATGGTGGGCTTGCGTTTTCGTCCACATGTCGCTCACGCAAAAGGGTCCGGTGGGTTCAGGCTTGGGCGGTTCGTCTGTATGGTGAAAGCGCACGCTCTTCAGGTGCTGCGACTGATGCTGTTGCCAGTAGCCGTAGACGAGACACGCGCTGACCACAATGTGGAGGTAGTGAATGCGATCTTCGCGGTGACGATGGGTGTTGAACAGGCGCCTCGCTAGCATAATGTACCGGTGAGACATGAACACCTTACCGTGTGGGTTGCCCATGGAGTGCATGACGGCATAAATATGCTGACGTTGCTTGTCAAACCCAACGGTTTCGGGATCGTCGCCGTGTTCGGCACAGTGGTTTCGGTCTTCTTCGCCCTCGAAGCGACGATATTGACGACCAGTGAACACGTTGTCCATGTGTGCAATACACCCGCAGTTGGTACAGGTGGCGGTGTGGTCCACCTTTGTCACAGTGTCTACCGACCCGCAATCGATGCAAAAACTCTGCACACGTGCCACATGAGACCGGGCAGCCTCGCCCTCGACCGTCAGCACGTGCGTCAGTGGGTCAGTCACTGCGCGGCTGGAGCTTTTGTGGTCGCCGGTGGCGCATCGGTGGACTGTTGTCACTGTGGCGTTCGGAGTCGTCTTCCACCCGTAGGTGGCATGGGGCAAACGACATGTCCACCACTGCGGCTCGTCGAAGTCACACTGATCATCCGCGTCCGAGTACTTGCGCGTGGACGCTCGTTGCATAAACGTCCAGACGACAGGGTAAAAGGGCACGGCCTGTTTGGTGACCATGTGTGACATGACATGCGCGGTGATATGCTCCTCGCACTCGAAGCGCGCGTGCGAGACATCGTTGTGCTGCACCACGGTCACGAATCCCAAATTGTACTTGGCGGTAGTCGTCATTGGCAGACACGGCCTTGGAGAAATGGAGGCGATCGTCCATGCACCGGCTGCATATCCAGGAATATGCAGGCCGGGCGTACGCATATGACACGACCGTGTCATATACAAATAATGACCGGAGGGAGCATAACGACAAGGCCCGTCAAGCGGCGCCGGATCGTGCTCGTGGTCGACGAGGGTGGGTCTTACGTGCCGGTGGTATCGAACGGCAGGATCCTGGCGTCGCTATCGGCGGATGTCTTTTTTGGACAGCCAGATCGGTTCCGGGACGAGATTTCGCGCACGTGCGCCTTGTGGATGAGCATGCGACGAGCAAGGCACCCCTCTGCCAATGGGATACGACAGGAGTTGCGGGTGTGCACTTGCTTTCTTACGCATCTGCTATGCGCGCACGGGTGCGTGCTGCACGTCGAAGATCCCATGCATATGCTTCGACTCGTCCGTGCGGCGAACGAGCGCGTCGATGCCATCGCAGCGCTGTGTGCGTTTGTCTACCAAAACGCTCGTGATGACTATCGCGACGTCGTGAGCGCCATGCGTCGACACGCTCCCGTAACTTCAGTGTACCGCCGCCAGGGCCTTCGGAAGCGGGCGCTGAAGCAGAACCCACCGGGTGTTTGGCAGGAGTACTTTGCGATCATGTCCAAGTCAAGTGATAACATGCGTACGCAGGACATGTACGCCCACTTCATGCTGCACACGCGGCGTGTTCGCGGTCATCCCCATGCATTTTGGATAGACGACACGCGGGTGTTGCGGAGGAACGAAGCGACGGAGGAGTGGGTGGTACAGGAGAATTCACTTATATAAATGAACTATAATATATACACATGCATACGTGAAGCGCCCGCTGCAACTCAACATGGCATCTCCAAACAGTGGCGCGCGTACATGCGCATCAGCTCTGTGCTGCTTGGACGAGCATCCAAGTCCGACTGCTCGGGTGCATCGCTGTTGTACCCGGCCAAGTAGACGCTGTCCCATGGAAAGGACACTCGGAGAAACTTGGCGGCTGGCTTCCCGCGAGGGTCGATGCAGCAGATCGAGCCGTCGGGATCGATCCTGTACACGTACATGCGCCCGTTGTATGAGACGCTCGTAAGCCGGATGTGATGCACATCCATGGGACCTTCGAGGGACATGTGCATCTTAATGTAGCAGAGATATGCGCTCTGCTTGTCGTCTTCTTCGATGCGAGGCGATGCCAGTAGCGACCGGAGAGTGCTCCCCACCGGTGGCGGCGACAGCGGCGCGCGTGGAGCACGCTTCCGGCTTGTCTTTGACCGATGACGCATGCGGGTATTTGAGCGTCGCGCTGCCATCTGGATGGATTTCCCAGGAAAAGTCAGAAGCTTTCTGTCGCCTCACGAGAGGCCCTCTGCTGCAGAATATGTGC
>ERZ887942.2734-NODE-2734-length-10713-cov-8.103959_pt1 | contig 10713 bp, 8 predicted proteins | sample MGYA00521099_ERZ887942 | MGnify/ENA primary metagenome ERZ887942 (study PRJEB32303, sample SAMEA104408605) | aquatic metagenome | biome: Brackish water; feature: Pelagic; material: water | place: Baltic Sea | collected 2014-06-07T06:48:00 | depth 16,251 m ... | reverse complement strand
CTTCATTGGTAGTCGATACTTGATTTCTATTGCTGTATTTATCGTGTTGTATACCTCCATTGGTTCGTTTGTATATTTTGAACTCAAAAACTTACTAGCTGATTATGATATATCGCAACGTTTAAAAATTTGGGCAGGTATTGATTTGGCGGTAAATGCGCTGGCGATTTTGACAGCTATGCTTGCAACCAGTCGCTTGACGGTACGATTTGGCCTAGGTGTTACGTTGGCAATGGTTCCAGTCATTGTATCCGGGGGATTGTTTGCGTTGGCTCTCTTGCCTTTAACGTGGATCGTGGTTGGGTTACAGGTGGTTCGACGCGCAGGAAACTTTGCGATTACCCGGCCGGCTCGCGAAGTTCTGTTTACCGCGGTAGATCGAGAGTCGCGTTTTAAAGCCAAGCCCGTAATCGATATACTGGTTTACCGTGGTGGTGATATGGTTAGTGGTTGGGCGTTTACTGGTTTAACGCATGGATTTGGTTTGGGTCTTGGTCCAGTAGCCATGATTGGTGGCTGTATCGCAATATTATGGGCTGTAGTTGGTTTGGCTTTGGGTAAAGTATTTACACGAGATTTGGGTGCGCTAGAGAGTCGTATGGAATCTTCCGAGCATACAGGGACAGTTCGTTTTGAGGAAAAACGTTTGGGCTAAGGGTCTGACAGGGTGTCAGATATTGTTGCGATGCTCATTCGTTCTACTCGTGAACTAGACCCAAACTAGAGGGAGAGTGACAGGTGTTGGCTTCTGCGCGGCCGCGGCTGGTTCAAACCGTCTTGTTTGTTACCACTTTTTAGTTAAAGGGAAGTTAGTGAAAAGGAGTTTTCTGGTCAAATGTCAGCGTGCGTTTTTATCTATTCTTTTTTGCATGACATAGATCAATGTCGGGTTTTATCAACCGTTTAGTCTGTTGACACACAACAAGTAGTCCAACACTGCCTTATTGCTAACGGTGACAGCACTCGATGATGGGTATGTCGTATTCATATTGCAAGCGGGTGGTACTGACTTTGAGGAGTTAACAGCTAATGCTTTTATTGGAATGGTTGGAACGCAGTGCCCTGGCTGATTGGGTTGCTGGGTCTCTCTGGGGTTACCCCATCACTTTGGTTTCTCATGGCATTGGTTTCGCTATAGTCGTGGGAATAATATTTATGCTGAGCTTTAGATTGCTCGGTATGTTTGCTGGAATACCGTATCAAACCGTGTTGTCTTATATGAGGCTCGCGTGGGCAGGGTTTTTACTCAATTTTATCTCAGGATGTATGCTGTTCTCAGCGCAGGCGACGTTCTTCGTCACTAGTACCCCATTTCTTACAAAAATAGCTGCAATTGTTATAGGAGCGGTTGCTGCCGTATTGATGCAACAAAAAGCGCGGGAGGGTGCTAGGGACTGGGACTCCGGTACCGCCGTACCGAGTAAAGTAAAAAATATGGCCATTGTGTCAATTGTTTGTTGGTCGATAACAATAATTGCTGGTCGTTTGACCGCTTATTTGTAGGAGCATCATTATGGTACAAAATTTAATTGATTGGGCGTTGGGCACATCGGTTCATACCTGGGTTTTGTCAAATTCGTGGGCATGGCCAGCGATGGAAACCCTTCACTTTTTTGGCCTTTGCTTTATGTTGGGTGCTCTGATTATTATTGATACCCGAATGATGGGCTACTTTAAGAGTGTTTCGTTTGACGCAGTACATAGGCTCCTGCCATGGGTATTTATTGGGTTTGGGGTTAACCTGATTACCGGTTTTGTATTTTTATTGGGTGACCCCTCCCTTTACGCCCCTAATATAGGTTTTCACCTCAAACTAATCCTCATTGTTCTTGGCGGATTAAATGCAGCGCTCTATTATTGGAAACTGCATGGGAAGCTCGGGCAGCTTGAGACCAATGGGGATACCAATAGTTTGGCAAAGCTAGTTGGTGCTTCATCGCTGGTGTTCTGGTTTGGCGTATTGATTATGGGTCGTATGATTCCTTACGTAGGTACTGGCTAAAAACTCGAGGTACCTAAACGTTAGTCTCAGTCGTATTGATTCACCAACTCAGGGTTCGCAAACGAGAATATGTCCTACATCGCTAGGCTTTGATGGTTCCGCCGATGAGTGTGACTGGATGAGCGCTAGCCGTGTGAATGATTACTGCCCAATGCGGCCATAGGCGTGTATTGTATGGGCCCACAATGCTTAAGCAAGACTATAGAAACACGCAAACCATTTAGGAAGGTTCGCCGTGGTGTTTTCGGGGAGATGAGAAAGCGCACTCGATATCAAACGCTTTCTCTTAGGATAAAACCCTAACGTTAATTCGGAGGGCTTATTAAACCAAAGCCCGAACGCAAAATCGGTCGGGCCTTGGTTTCTTTATTACATGTAGGCGATGAGTCGACCAGTGATAACTGCCATCGTCCAAAATAGCATTGAACAGCCCGCAAGGACTATACCAAATGTTGGAACTGCTTTTGCAGTATCCCAGTTGCCCGCGTCACGTTTTAAGACCTTTTGCATGTAAGCAATATTTACACAACCAAAGATAATAAACGTAATCTTTAGCAGGAATGGGAGGCTCGTGATGTAGTAGGTTGCTTGCGTAGTGAAAATAGAGAGTCCTGTTATCACGTTCAACACTACGCCATACCAAGCGATCTCTAGATATTTGCTAAGCGATGCACATGGTATTGATTTATATAGACCAAGCAAACGAAAACTGACTACAAATACAATGCCTACAATGGCCGCTATTCCGATCGCATGTAAGGACAACATGATTGCCCAACCCCAAAGTGAAGCTGCGACCCAGCCCGCATAACTTGTGCCCTCTAGCCATCCTAGAAATCCCATAATTGCACCTTTATAAAGTATAAATAAATTCTAATTATTGTTTGTAAATTCATGCGTCGGCGTTCCTGTCAATTAATATACAGATAGCTGCAACTAAAATAAGGATTGGAAATACAACGGCGGCAGTAGCTAATATCATCATTGGTGTTACACCCCTTCAAGGTATGGAAGCATACGGCCCAATAACAGGACCGCTGCCCACAAAAGTATAGTTGCCGCAGCCATAACTTTGGCTATTGGCGCTGCGTTGTCTCCGGCCTTCAAAGACCAGGGTTGGTTAAACATTGTGAAATACAGGGCCGAGACACCACCAATCGTGATTAGTGCTAACTTCCAATAAAATGCCGGGATCGCCGTATAGCGCTGTGAGTCCGCAATTAGAAAGGCCATGCCAGTGACAATATTTACCACTAATCCAAGAACACCAAGTGGTAGCAATCTATGCACCGCTTGAAAAGGTATGATTTTTGCTACGCCTAGAACTCGTAACGAAACGAATAGCACTACTCCGAATAACAATGCCATACCAATAAAATGAGCCGCTTCCATCGCTGGCCATATCCACGGCGAATTGAAGATATAAGCCCTTAGGGATTCAGTGGTACCCGATGCAGCTTGTGCTGCAATATCCACTCCAGCATCAATCCTTATTTCAGGGTGGTTTATGTCGCCCCCTCTAGCTCCCGTTTCGAGTAGAGTGACAATTGATATTACGGCTACAACCAACACGCCCCACTTGATCAAGGCTGTAGGTTGATCAAAACGTCGGTATTGCCACAAACCTAACCAAGACAAAAAGCTTGTGGCGCTAAGGCCAATAAACGTTATAAGTGCTGCGTCTTGGTGCACTGTAATAAGATCGCCGGATATATCGGCGTTATTCAAGATCGCCCAATTTGTCGCAAGACCGGTCAGGTATGTCGGTATCGCAAGTAACCCGAGCACAACAAACAATATCAAGCTTGCTCGATTTAAATCTTCGCTTTTTAAATATAGCGACGTCAGGTACAGGCCGATTACAATCACAAGCCCGACAGACGGAAAGTGATTTAATAGCATGTGCCAGTGAGGCACGTTAGTAAAAATATATTCCATCAATTACTCCGGGAAAACAGATTGTCCGCTTCGAAATGTTGTAATTTTTAATTTGATTTCTTGTGACTGCCTCGAAATATACTATTGTTTATTACATGAAGCAAAAAGTTTATTTCGCTAGAAGATGTCGCTTATACATTAGTTTGTCTGGTCGCGATGCCGTGCTCAGACTAGTCGCACGGGCTACACCTTTTGCTTGCACACTATGCCTTGTCTAGCTTCGGCGCTTCTCAAACCATCGGTATAGCCATATAAATGCACGGTAAGTTTTGTTTCTATCACCGGCGTGATAGCCTTTTTTGTTTGGTCAGTGACAGAAGTTTAAGGGCATTGATGCTTGAATCAGCCTAAAATACCGGCTACTGACATACCCAATTTTAAGGGAAATTTTAATGACCAAAAATGTACGCTATGCACTAATAATCCTAGTGCTTGTGTTGGGGTGGTTATTCTCCGGCCTCATCATTAACAGCGACGATACGGATGAGAGCTTATCGGAAAGCGATCAACCTGAAAATCTTATTCGGGTACAGGTGAGTGATATTGCTGAGGAAACGTATAGTCCCAGCTTAAATATAAGCGCCCGTACCGAGGCGTTTCGGATTGTTGAGATCAAGGCAGAGACCAGCGGTCAGATTGAGGCAACGCCAATAGCCGAAGGTGAATTCGTTAAAGCTGGCGTAGAGTTGGCTCGGTTACGTATTGATGATCGCAGTTTCCGTGTACAAGAGGCGCAGGCCGGTTTGGATCAAGCTACACTTGATTACGAAGGGACATTAAAACTTCTAGCGAAAGAACTAGTTAGTGAAATTCAGGTGGCGAGAGTGAAGGCCAGTGTTGATGCGGCAAAAGCTAACCTAGAGTTTCGTAAAGTCGAGTTGTCAAGAACTCTGCTTCGCGCGCCGTTTGATGCGGTATTAAATGAGCGGAAACTTGAAGTCGGGTCTTATTTGCAACCAGGGCAGACCTTTGCAGAATTATTACAGCTAGATCCAATAAAGGCAGTCGCATTAGTTTCCGGAGATGAGGTTTTAGATCTGGAAAGAGGTGCTCCGGTTGAATTGCAGCTAAGCAATGGAGATGTGCTTTTAGGTGAGTTGAGATATGTGAGTGCAAAGGCCGATGTGGCGACGCGCGCATTTCGAGTAGAAGCATTTTTTGAGAACCCTGATAACAAAGTATCTGCAGATCTCACCGGTAACTTAATAGTTCCGCGGGCACAGGCCAAAGCACATCGTATTCCTGCCTCGATCGTATCGTTGAATTCTGCTGGTGACTTACAGGTTAAGTGGGTGGATCAAGATGACGTGGTTCGCGCCTCCGAAATAGTTATATTGCATGACGACCGTTCAAGCTTATGGGTTTCAGGATTACCGGAGAAGGTTCGAATTATTGTGGTCGGCCAGGAATATGTGAGCATTGAGGAAAAGGTCGCCCCTATTCCTCGTTCAATCGAATCGTCCGAGTAAGGTAACGTAGATCTAATAATGGGGTTTTTAACAAGACTAATTGAGCGAAACCGCGCGAGTGTAGCGATTGTTGTGCTTATTTTGCTAGCCGGTGTAATTGCTCGTACTCAGATGACGATTGAGACATTTCCTAATGTCCCTGTTCCATTCGTGATTACGCAAGTTGTTCACCTAGGAATTTCGCCTGAAGATGGTGCACGCTTGATTGCACGCCCGATCGAGCAAGAGCTGGAAACACTTGATGGCATCGTTGAAGTTCGCTCTACTGCTCGAGAAAATCTGGTTTATACGGTGGTCGAGTTCGATTTAGACAAGGATATTGATGTGGCTGTCAGTGATGTGCGAGAGGCGGTAGATATAGCCCGAGCCGAATTCCCCGATAACACTGAAGAACCGATTGTTAGCGAAGTTTCTGCTGAGCAAGCGTTGGTGATAGTGGTGGCACTTTCAAGTGCGATCGCGTCAGAGCGCGACGTGTTTAATCTGGCAGAGGATTTAAAAAATCAATTTGAAGCGTTGCCGCAAGTTCTAGAAGTGACGATGAAAGGCGCGCGTGAAGAGGTGGCAGAGATACTAGTAAATCCGGCCAAAATGGATTTTTACAATGTATCTACCAACGAGCTTCTTACCGAGGTTGCTCGCAATAACCTGCTAGTGCCGGCAGGTGATTTGGATTCTGCGAGCGGAAATTTTGGTGTGAAGGTTCCCGCGCTTATAGAGAATACCGATGATATTAAAGATATTCCGGTGCGCTCGTCTGCTAACGGTGTTATCCGCTTAGGTCAGGTTGCAGATATTAAAAGAACTTATAAAGATGCCGCAGGTTTTTCCAGAGTTTATGGGCGTCCGGCGATTACATTGGAGGTGGTTAAGCGCTTGAAAGCGAATACTGCTGATACATCTCAAGCGGTACGTAGTTTGGTTGATACCCAACGAGACAGGTTTCCATCGTCGATTAATGTTGATTACGTTTATGACACTGCTTTTTTTGCAGAAGATATGGTTAGCGAACTGACCGGAAATATAGTGTTTGCGATGGCCCTTGTGATGGTTGTGGTAGTGGCTTCACTAGGCTTGCGCTCGGGGCTTTTGGTTGGGTTTGGAATACCGTTTTCTTTATTGGGTTCAATGATTATCGTCCATCAGATGGGGTATTCATTTAACTTTATGATTATGTTCGGGCTACTTTTGGCTATGGGCATGCTTATTGATGGCGCGATTGTGATTGTTGAGTATACGGTTCGATTGCGGGGCGAAGGTGTATCCGCAATGGAAGCGTATCTGCGCGCTATTCGAAGAATGGGAATGCCAGTTATTGCATCGACTTTAACTACCTTGGCTGCATTCCTGCCACTTATGTTCTGGCCAGGTATTATGGGCAAGTTTATGGGGTATTTGCCGGTAACTGTTTTTGCGGTCTTGATTTGGTCGTTAGTATTCTCGTTAATAGTAGTACCTGTACTTGGCGTAAACTTTTCTGGAGAAAAGTGCGATGGGTTTGGCCCGGTCAAACAACGTAAAGATGTGGAGTTCAATTTAATTCAGAATTCCTATCTGGGGCTGCTTGGGCGGGTGCTTGATAAACCTCTAGCATCGCTAACTATTATGATACTGCTGCTTTACGCAATATTTTTTAGTTACGGCACCTGGGGTCGCGGTACTGTCTTGGTAGATGAAGAGAATGAGGACGTATTTACAACTGTCAGTATACGTGCCCAAGGGAATTTGACCGTTGAAGAAAAGGCAGAACTTGTCGTCTCGACCGAAGAGGTGCTTGCAACCATTCCTGAAGTTAAAAGTTATTATGTGAGTAGCGGAGGGTTTGGTAATGGAGGTGCAAGTAGTAAAGATGAAGTAGCCGGAATATTGCTTGAACTGGTTCATACAAAACAAAGGGACCTCAGTTCTGCGGAAAGTCTGGAAAAAATTCGTGGACTGACAAATAGTTTTCCGGGAATTATTGTACAGGTCAAGAAAATCGAAGGCGGGCCACCAGTCGGCAAAGATGTTCAAATAGAACTCACTAGCCGTAACCGAGATTTATTAAATGAAGTGACTCAACAAATTCGAAGATACTTTGATGATGAATTAAGCAATGTTATCGATGTCGAAGATACCTTGTCGCTTCCAGGGATCGACTGGAATATCGAAGTGGATAGGAATCAGGCGGCGATGCATGGCGTCGATATCGCTCAGCTTGGCGGTATGATTCAATTGGTAACTGACGGTATGTATTTGGGTGAGTATCGTCCGGACGATGCTGATGCGGAAGTTGAATTGCGGCTTCGCTATCCGGCGGAAGATCGCTCGATTGAGCGTTTGAAGAATTTGCGTATTGCGACGCCACAAGGACCAGTACCCATTTCTAGCTTTGTTGATATCAAGCCTATGCCTCGGGTGGCTGTAATTCAGCGTCTAGATAGTGTTGAGGTTACACAAGTGACCGCAAATACCGACCAGGGTATTTTGGCCAGCGATAAGACAGCGGAAGTTCAGGCATGGTTGGACACTCAGGATTTTGCGGACGGCGTGAATATTGAGTTTCGAGGTGGGGCAGAAGAGAGTGATGAGGCTACTGCATTTTTAGGTTATGCCGCGGGCATGGCGTTATCGCTAATGATGATTATTTTGGTAGCGCAGTTTAATAGCTTTTATCAAGCGATATTGATTTTGTCGGCTGTTGTAATGTCGACTGCAGGGGTGTTGTTAGGCCTTTTGCTGGGCGGAAATTCGTTTAGTGTGATTTTGACCGGAATCGGGCTTGTAGCACTCGCGGGTATTGTTGTGAACAATAATATTGTTTTGATTGATACTTTTAACAAGTATCGCTTGGATCACCCTGAGGAGTCTGTGCGTGATGCCGCATACAATGCAGCCCGCTTGCGGTTTCGTCCGGTGTTGTTAACTACTTTAACGACTATTATTGGTCTGTTACCGCTGGCTAATGGGGTGAGTATTGATTTGATTGGACGCGAAATCCAATTTGGTAGTCAAACAGCATCCTTTTGGGCACCAATGGCGGCATCTATTGTTAATGGTCTGGCTTTTTCGACCATACTTACACTGTTAGTGACTCCAGTGATGCTAGTGGTACCTGAGTTTATAGCCAAGTCTAGCAGGCGTATCTACCGGAGATTTTCGTCCCGCCCAGTGGCGGCGCAATAAGCCTATAGTATAAGTTGTTATTTCAATCCGTAGGTCTGTCTACGGGCTGATCTCTTCAGCCAAAGCTTGTCAAGGCACGTTAATCTGCAACCGCCACTTCATAGCCGGTAAATTTTCGAATATTGATTACGCCAGTATCGAGTAATAAATACTGTCCCTTAATACCGTTAAGGGTTCCAGATACCGACGGGTTTTTGTCGAAATTGTGTGAGCTGATTTTTTCAGGAAACACATTAACCGGATAATTGAATGTGAGAACCTCAGCGTCTATCTCGTTAATGGTTTCGGATGACCACTTCTGGCTTATTTCTTGCACTCGATCGGATATCTGAGGCAAAAGCCCATCGCGCAGGGTGGGCAGATCTAGCGCTTCGTTGTTACCTTTAAGCAATGCCCGCCAGTTGGTCTTGTCGGCAATATGATCGGTAAGAGTGGTTTCTATTAATCCGGAAATTAGCCGAGTGCTGACTTGGTAAATTGGTAACGCCTGAGTTGCACCCTGATCCATCCAGCGCGTGGGCGTTTGAGTTCCACGAGTTATTCCGACCTTTAGGCCAGACGTGTTGGCTAAATACACGATATGCGGAGCCATACAGTTGGTTTCGCCCCATTCTGGTTCACGGCAGGTGCCTTCATAGTAATGGCAAGTTTCCGGCTTCATGATGCACATATCGCATGCAGCGAGTCGTTTCATGCAGGGGAAGCAGTGACCTTGGGCGAAGCTCTTTTTTGTTTGTCGTCCGCAGGAGGTGCAATAAATATTGCCCGTAAAATTTAACTCAATTCGATTTCCTAGGTAGGGATTTAATGGTAGTAAATCCTCACCAAGTGGTAGTGAGTAGTCCACCACATCATTGTGGCGCGTCTGCATTTTTCTAAGTGTGCCTTGCATACAATTTCTAGCAAATGTTGTGATAGTTTTATTAGAACACGGTCTTTGTCCCAGTGCGATTCTAAAAAGAGCTATACGTCAACCAATATTTGGTGGATCAAGGGTTATGTCTTTGAGTGAGCACTTAGGGGCTTGAAAAAAGTTTACTCCCCCCCAAGTAATTAAGCGTCGATGCTATGCCTCAACGAGGGTGGCTCGAAATCCGACCATTAGATTGGTTATTATCTTATTGCTTCTTTAGGAGAATATTATCATGGCAACATTTGACTTGACCCCACTTTACCGCAGTACTGTTGGTTTTGACCGATTGGCTTCGGTTATTGATACTGCTTACCGAAACGAAACCAGTTCTGCTGGTTACCCACCCTACGACATTGAAGTTCGAGACGAAAACGAATATGCGGTAACCATAGCTGCCGCCGGGTTCGAGCAAGAGGAACTTGATATTCAGGTCGAAAATGGTGTGCTTACTGTCTCTGGCCGAAAATCGGATGATAAAAGTAACAAGCAGTTCTTGTATCAAGGTATCGCGACACGAGCATTCGAGCGCAAATTTAACTTGGCCGATCATGTCGAAGTTACTGATGCTGAATTTAACAACGGATTATTGACGGTGAATTTAGTACGAGAAATTCCCGAAGCGATGAAGCCGAAATCCATTTCTATTAATGGTGTTAAAACGCTTCAAGAGGTCAATCAATCCTATGATAATGAGTCATCTGAAGAAAAAGCCGCATAGAAAACCTCGGCTCGACTAGATTGAGCAAGCCCTTAATTGAGGTGGTGTCCCATTGGTCGGGGTGCCACCTTTTATTTTGACTTACGCCGACTAGAAAAATTGTTTCTACGGGTCAGCTACTAGCTGGTGAGGCGGCTTTGCTATTATCAGCGGTACGCTGCACCGTGACATCGTGAACCACTGCTTTTAGTTGTAAATTGTTGTCCATAAGTTTCTGAAAGTCTTTTTTAGGTAATACCAGTAAATCACAATACGTATCAGCAACTACATCTGCGTTTCTGGGTTTATCATTTATAAGCGCCATTTCACCAAAAAAATCTCCACTACCTAATTCAATCTCACGGTCTGCTACTTTTATAGTTACTGCGCCTGAAGATATGAAATACATGGCGTCTCCTACCTCACCAGTCGAAATGATTTTTTCTCGGGGATACGTGAATCGCGGTTGGAGTAGAGCCGCAATATCGTTTCTTACAGTTTCTGGCAATTTGGCAAAAAAAGGTACGGC
>ERZ887942.2730-NODE-2730-length-10725-cov-42.527179_pt1 | contig 10725 bp, 12 predicted proteins | sample MGYA00521099_ERZ887942 | MGnify/ENA primary metagenome ERZ887942 (study PRJEB32303, sample SAMEA104408605) | aquatic metagenome | biome: Brackish water; feature: Pelagic; material: water | place: Baltic Sea | collected 2014-06-07T06:48:00 | depth 16,251 m ... | reverse complement strand
TAGTTACGGAAATCCCAAATGAGATATTACCTGCAAACTCAAGTTCAGTCAGCTCAGCAAGGCGTCACCCACCCAATCGGCAACGCTTACGGCCGAACGCGAAATTACCTTTCCGTTCCCGGACCATCGTCTTAGGCGAGCCAGTACACCCGAACAAGGCACTCGCGTCGATGGCTTGGTTGACAGGAACTATCTGCAGCCCAGCGAGAACTACCAGCGACAGACGGCTGAGATGAACGGTCTTCAGGGGCAGCAGATGGGAGCAATACAGGGATCTCAGGCATTCATGAACGGTCCCAGCCCTGCAGATCTGTCCAGCTGGTACACCGCTCAGGCCAAAGATCGGTTCGCGATGTCGCACGGTGGCGCGAACATGATTCAGCGTGCACAGCAGATTTCTTCGCTCGCCGGTGGAATTTCCCGCGCTGGCTTGAGTCAGAATCAGCAGTACGCAGCTGACATGGCGAAGGGCCGTGAAACTCTTGCGGCGAATTACACGGCAGACGGAACCGCAGGCCCCAACGGTTTGTACTCTTCAGAGGTGCCGGGCCGGGGACAGGCTCTGACTTCTAGCGAAATGGCTCGATATCTTGCTGAAGCCGGTTCACGTCCCGACTTCGGTGGCGGGAAAATGGCGGTCGACGAGAATGGCTCTCCGTTTAGTTTTTTGCAATCCGAGACTAAAAAGAACTACCTGTAGATTCAGGCCGACACTCTGCCGGAATACCGTGGCAACGTGGCTCGCAACGCTCTTCGCATCCAGAATCGCGGTGAAGCAAATGGGGGCCTTTCCGATCGACAGGTCCAACGGATGAGCAGAGGCTTCTTAAGCTCCACCGTGGAATTCAACGGAGCGCGCTGACTCCCGCTCAAGCTGAGGGGCGGATGAAGGACTATCTTGTGGGGAATAAACCTGCTGACAAGAATGCTCTTGCGAAGAAAGATGCGAGTCCCAAGCCTAAGATTTTGCCAAACGGGAAGTTCACTTCCGGCGACAAGAAGGCAGCGTCAGAAGACATGGCGGCATTAGGCAGTGTTGAAACCGTTCGCGATCAAGAAGACCGAGACGTGCAGCAATCAATGGGAGTCCTTGAACCCGCACGCAACTTTACTTCGTTCGCAGAGTGACACTTTCGAGTATCAACAGTTTGCGAACGCTATTCTGGATGAGCAAAAAATGGGAGCCATCGTCGCCATGGATGAAGGCCAACAATATAAGATTGGCCGGGCATTTGCCCGACAGTTGAAAAACGCCCATTTACAGAGCGGCGTCAAATTCAAGCGGGGCATGATTTCCGAAGTTACCTCGAAGATCATTGACGAGCTCGCATCACTGAACTTGGACGATCAACAGAACGTAAACGATTGGTTTCACAGCTTGGTCGGTTCCGTCTAAAATCTACGATCATGACTTGAAGCATCGAGACTCAAACTCAATGGATGCGGTCAATGCGATTGGTAATTTCCCCAGTTATTAGCCTTTGCCTTCTTGGTGCTGTGGGCTGTGGGCTGTGAAAAGCCCGCAGATCAGGAGGGTGTTGAAAAACTGAAGCGAGCCGCACGTCGATCCGCAGAGATATCTGCTGAATTGGAAGTCATCCAAAAACGCATCTAAGACCGCGAGCAGGCGGGACGGGAAATCGACTCGCCCAACGAAAGTCCAGAACCGAATCTACGTTCAGCACACCGAAGCGTTCAACAAACGGACCGCATTTATGACCATCGTTCAGGTGGCAGAAAAGCGACGCAGAATGAACTTGCGTTTTCGCTGAAACCCAGTGTTTTTCCTACTCAAACCAGCACAACACAGTACCCCGGGCGGGGATCGAACCGACCAGCAAAAACATTGGTTCAAACGGGCATTGGGTTGATGGTGGCCCCGCTGGTGGCCCACTTGGGGATGAAACTGCTTGTTTCGCGGCATTCTGCGAACGACTGAAAGCGGCGGGATTCACGGCTGGGCAGTTGCGGGAAATCGACGATGCGCTGCGGGAATGCGGGCTGGCCGTTAAGTGGGGCTGATTCTTCCGAAATGGGCGCATGAGACGGCAGCACGACGATACTCTGTGAGATTCCGGGCGGGGGATCCGCACTGTTGCGTGGTGCGAACTGTGGGACGGTTGCCCGGGGGCAAACGTCGGACACCGTAAAGCTCGACGAAATCAATGCGGCCGTCCTGAAAGTGGCTCAGGAGCACTTCACCTATCTCGGCGATGCCGCAGCGACCACAGAAGTGACCATGGGCGATGCTCGCATCATGCTGGAACATCAACTGGCAACGGACGGGTCACAGCAATTCGACGTACTGATTATCGATGCGTTCTCCAGTGACTCGATTCCCGTGCATCTGATCACGAAGGAATGCTGTAATCTTTATCGCAAGCATCTCAAGGATGACGGCCTGCTGCTGATTCATATTTCGAATCGCTATCTTGATCTGGAACCCATCACGCGAGCCCTTGCGGAACATCTGAAGTGGGACGCGATTTCCATTGATTCCGACGGCGATGATGCTCTTGGCGTGTACACCGCAACGTGGATCATCATCAGCGACAACAAAGAATTTCTGGCGCAGGAAGATGTTCAGGAAGTGACAACTGCCTGGGAAGACAATGTCGCCCCGCTGTTATGGACCGACGACTTCGCCAGCCTGCGGCAGATCATGGCGGAATAGAGCCGTCGTTCGCCGCGCGATTGTCAACTTTAGCGGGATAAGTCAGAGTTTCTGGACCACGAATTTCCCGCGAAATCCGCTGCGTTCCGACGGGCGGATACCCTTATGAACACACGACTTTCAACGGGAAGATTGACGGCGGTCATCAGCGATGCTGTAATTAGGCTATGTCGCGGTTGGCGGTTTCGGCCGTTCCCTCCTGATGCTGCGACCTCCTTCCTTGCATGGATGACTGGCATGATCCTGTGCCGAGTGATCGCGTTTTGTCTCTTGTGTGCCGCTTCAGTGGTGCATTGCGAGATGGTTCGCGCGGACGATTCACTTCGATCGTTGGTTGATCGGCGACTTGCCGCGGTTTCGGGAATTGCTTCGTCCCGGTGTTCCGATGCAGAATTTCTGCGCAGGGTGTCGCTGGACCTGGTGGGAATGCCGCCCACTGCCGATGAAGCCCGAGCCTTTTTGAACGACGTCACGCCTAACAAACGTGAGCTGCTTGTTGACCGCCTTTTAGTGTCGCCACATTACGCTCGGCACATGGCTTCGGCGCTTGACCTGATGCTGATGGAACGCCGACCCAACACGCATGTGACCGCCGACGAATGGCAGGCTTGGTTATTGAAATCCGTTCGCGACAACAAACCGTGGAATGTGCTTGCCCGGGAAATTCTGCTGGCAGACGGAGATGATCCGGTGCTCAGGCCTGCGGCTCGCTTTGTTCTGGATCGAACGTCTGAACCCAACCTGTTGACTCATGATGTCAGCCGCATCTTCTTTGGTCGCGATATGCAGTGTGCTCAGTGTCATGATCATCCGATCGTCGCTGATTATTTGCAGGCTGACTATCAGGGACTCCTGGCCTTTATGTCGCCGGGTTATGCGGTGGTTCGTAAAGAAGGCGATAAGTCTATCACGATGCACGCTGAACGAGCCGGCAGTGATCTTGCATTCGAATCCGTGTTCATTAAAGGCACGCCGCATCGCACGGGAGCTCGCATGCCGGAAGCGGTCGTGCTTGATGAACCGTTCTTTCTGCCAGGCGAAGAATACCAGGTGGCTCCGGCCGATGGCGTAAAGTCTGTTCCGAAGTTCAGCCGCCGATCGAAGCTGGCGGAATTGGCAACCAGTGGCAGCAACGTCGCCTTCAATCAAAACATTGCCAATCGACTGTGGGCTCATATGTTTGGTCGCGGTCTGGTCCATCCGCTCGATCTGCATCATCCCGACAATCCGGCCACCGATCCCGAATTACTGCGCACGTTGAGCGAACGCTTCGTCGCCATGAATTTCAACATTCGCGACTTTCTGCGTGAGTTGGCATTAAGCGACGCGTATCAGAGACCGTTTGATGCACCGGCTGACATGCTGGCTGCGGCGACTCAGGCGACGGGGCAATTGCCTGAACTCAAAGTGCAGCGGCCTGCTTTGGCTGAGTCTGCGACGGATTCAGCGACGAAATACTCTGAGGCCACCGATGCATGGTACGCCGCCGAAGCCGCCACGTTGCCGGTTGTGGCGGAACTTGACGCCGCACGAAACGCCTATGTCGAAGCAAAGAAGAAAGCCGATGAAGTTCGCAATGCACTGGCGGCCGTTACAACACAACAGCAATCGAAACACAACGCGGCGAAGTTGCTGACTGAAGCCGTCACGTCAGCGCAAAACGCCGCGACGCTTCTTCCCGACGACAAAGCATTGGCCGAATCAGTCGCCAAACTGACCGAGCGTGCTCAGCAGCTTTCGACCGAAGCAATAGCACTAACACCAATGCTCGAAGAGAAAACCACGGCTCTTAAACCGTTGGCCGAAGTTCAGGATGCGGCGAAAATCCCAATCGATGTTATCGTCGCGAAGCTCGCACCGCTGAAGGCCGCATTCATTCAGGCCGAAACGACGATGCTGGCGACTCGCAGAGAATCGGCAATCCACAGTCAAAACCTCACCGCGCTCGACAAGCGTATTGAAACTGCTGAAAAGTTTGCTCAGCTGGCTGTCCAGCAACAGGCAATCGCCACCGCCGCCAACACCGCGAAGGAAAGAGTCGTTCAATTGAAAACTCTGCAGCGCCAGGTTGCAGAATACGCACCGGTAGTGATGCAGGCACAGTCGCAATTACAAGCCGCTGCCGAATCCATCACTGCTGCGACCAATGCGATGAATCTGGCAATGACAGAGCAAACCCGTCGCAGCGAACTTGCCAGCACGATCGCGGCGGCTGTTGCCGCAACAGAAGCAGCTCAGGCGAAAGCGATCGAAGATACCGTTCTGACAGACGCAGTCGCGAAGCTCAAAGAACGTGCCGCGGTTGCTCAGGCATCAGTTGCCGAATACCAGGCGACTCTGACGTCAGCCACGACGGCAATGTCGGCCGCCACAGAAACCATGAAGGTCGCTCGACAGGCACTGGATGCTGCTACAGAAGAAAACACACGACGTCAACAGGCGATGAACGACGAAAGCAAAGCCGTCGAAGCAGCCAATGCAGAAGTGGCCACACGCAAAGCAGAATTCAACAGTCGAATCGTCGATGTCGAAGATCGACTGGTTCAGAATTTCACCACGTCGTCGCTTAAACCGCTGACTCCCGAACAATTGTGCTGGACCGTCTTTCGAGTCACCGGAGTTTACCAACGTTACTGGCAGGCCGAAGTCGCAGAACTCGAAAAGACCGCACCTTTGACAGACGAACAAAATCAGGATGCCGCCTTCATGGCAGCTCGCAATGTTGAGCTGGAACAGAAGACCTATGACAAGCTGAAAGGCAACATCGGCACGTTTGTTAGCTTCTACGCTGCTGCTGCAGGTCAGCCACAGGGAGACTTCTTCGCAACGGCAGACCAGGCACTGTTTGCGGCAAACGCAGGGTCCATCAACAGTTGGGTTGTTCCGGCAGCAGACAATGTTGCTGATCGAGTCATCAAGCAGACGGATTCGCGAATCGCCGCCGAAGAAATCTATCTCAGCGTTTTGACTCGCCTTCCCACCGACGACGAAGTTGCCGACGTGACAGCCTACCTTGCCGCAAGAACGGCAGATCGCAACGTCGCCGCTCAGGAACTGGTTTGGGCTGTGTTGAATTCAGCTGAGTTTCGTTTCAATCATTGATCTTAACGGAAAAGAACGCCATGAAAATTGGTTACGCCTGCAAGTCAGATGAACACAGAATCGCCCGGCGGCAGTTTCTAGGCAGCGCCGCCGCAGCGACGGGTGGCCTTATCGCCGGTGGAATGGGTTTATTCGCTCAGCCTGCCATCGCAGATCAATTGCGGTCCGATCAGAAACGGATCGTCGTGTTCAACATGCACGGTGGTCTCAGTCAGCTGGAAAGCTGGGACCCCAAACCCGGAACCGATACCGGCGGACCGTTTTTGGCGATTCCAACCTCAGTGCCCGGCGTGCATATCAGCGAACTGCTGCCGATGACGGCTCAGCAGATGCACCACATGTGTCTTGCTCGCGGAGTCAACACCAGCGAAGACGACCATGGCAAAGGAGCGTACATGATGCTGACCGGCCGCCGTCAGACGCCCGCGGGCAACTTTCCGCAACTTGGAGCGGTGGCTGCAAAATCACTGACGCCATCTGACAGTTCGCTGCCGGGGCACATTGTGATTACGCCCGGTGGCAGTGGTGGGCGAGGCAACGATTCGGCGTGGCTCGGACCGAAGTATGCCAGCGTCGCGCTGGGCAATGGTAATCCACCACAGAATACGATTCGTCCGGAAAGCATTGCCGAAACGTCTGATGCGGCTCGTCAGGACTTTCGCCGCAAGATTAACGAACGCTTCCTGAATCGTCGCCGCACAGCCGTGACCGAGGCCTTTGCGTACTCGTTCGAACAGGCCGAACAATTGATGCGGCAGCGAGACGTCTTTGACGTTTCGAAGGAACCTGCGGCTGATGTGGAACGCTATGGCACGCACGACTTCGGACGTCACTGCCTGCTGGCTCGACGCTTGCTGGAACAGGGCATCACGTTTGTGCAGCTGTCGCATTCCAACTACGACACTCACAACGAAAACTTCAACTTCCATATCGAACAGATGGGCGAATTCGATCGATCGTTTTCGTGCTTTGTCGCCGATCTTGCAGTTCGAGGAATGCTGGACAGCACGTTGATTGTCGTGCTGTCAGAATTTGGCCGCACACCAAACATTAATCAATACTACGGCCGCGATCATTGGTCGCGAGCGTGGTCGGTTTGTCTGGCTGGTGGCCGGATCCCTCGCGGCGCTGTCTACGGAAGCACAAACGACAACGGTACCGAAGTCAAAGACGGGCAGGTCGATCACGGCCAGCTGTTTCATACATATCTACAAGCGGCGGGAGTCGATTCAACCGGCTTCTTCAACATCGACGGACGCGACATGCCCATCGCTGACCCAGCCGTAGCCGCTGTGTCAGAATTGCTAACCTAAACAGAAATAACGAAACTCTCCACCAGTTTCGCCCCTGAACCGTACGACGAATTTGCAGTCCGTCAGCTGCCCGAGACGGACTTCCAGTCCGTCGTACAAGGCTCAGTACCAATATTCATCCTGATCAATCAAACGATGCAAAGAAGCTGCCATCATGACCATCCCCGAAGGCTTCGATCCCAAACAGGCGCACGTAGTTTCACAGTGGCCGCATGATCGTCCGCTCAACGCGTGTCGGTTCGATCCGGCGGGGCGTTTCGCTTTCTGTGGATCGGAAGACGCGATCGTCGAACGCTTCAATCTGACCGACGGAGTTCGCACGCTGTTCAATGGCGGGCACTCAACGTGGGTGCGAGCCATCGCGTATTCGAAAGACGGGGCCCAGGCAATCAGCGCGGGCTGTGACGGCAAAATTACGTGGTGGGAATCAACGGCAGCCGAACCGAAGCCAATCCGCAGTATTGATGCTCACAAGGGTTGGATTCGCACTCTTGACGTAAGCCCGGACGGAACTCAGCTGGTCAGCGGCGGCAATGACAACGTCGTCCGAATGTGGAACATTGCCGATGGAAGCCTGCTGAAGGAATTCACCGGTCACGCGCGGCATGTCTACAACGTGGCCTTTCATCCGAACGGCCAGATGCTGTACAGCGGCGACTTAATGGGAACGCTGAAACAATGGGACGTCGCAACAGGCAAAGAAACGCGGAGCTTCGATGCGACGCCGCTGCATTCGTATAACGGCGGGCAGCAGGTTGACTTCGGGGGCATCCGAGCGATCGCGGTCAGCCCCGATGGCAAATGGCTGGTTGCCGGCGGACTACACAAAGCCACCAATCCTTTGGGCGCCGTTCATGAACCATTGGTTCTGCTGTACGATCTACAGGACCAGACGGAAGCAGGACTGAAACCTGTTCGGCAGCTTATCGCCGAAGGAATCACCGGAGGCGTCGTCTGGCGGATTAAATGGCTGAGCGATGGTTCGATCATGGGACTCAGCGGCGGCAGCAGTGGCGGCTTTCTGCTGTTCTGGAAACCAGACGCCGAAAAAGACTATCACCGCTTCGCACTCCCCAACCTGGCGCGAGACATGGACCTGCATCCCGACGGACTGCAGGTTGCGACTGCGCATTACGACAGGCATTTAAGAATCACTCGTCTTGCCGCGAAAGTAACTTAGACCCGTTGGTGATTACAAAAAACGGAAGTGGATGGGAATCGAAGGATTACACTTTACCCAATGAAAACGCTGACGAACTCGCCAAGCCGAAACAAGGTCCCTCAAAAAGTCCCTCAATTGACAGGCACGAACAACTCCGCGACCTGTTGAGGAACTGGGGATTCAGTCTCGAGCAGCTGGATATGATCCGCGACGGATTGCAGCAATGCGGGCTGGAAGTTGTCGCCGTCGAACCAGTCAGCGGTTAGCATCACGGGGCGGCTATCGCCAGACATCGTCAGATGGATTGGAAGCATATTCCAATCCGTTTTGGCGTCGCAATGGCTGGCGGCAATTGTCCGAAATTTATTTTCTGGTTCAACGCGGAAATGAACGACGAAGCGAATGGTCGGTTTTGCTTATGCCCGTAATGTTCGGAAGTCAGACGCAACTTCGCGACCTGACAACAACCGAATTTTGAGAGGGCGAACTGATGGCAATTCTGATGACGAAAAAGCAACTTGCTGAGTTTCTGCAATGCTCAACACGGCAGGTTGAAATTCTGACAGGCAAAGGGCGACTGCCGAAACCAATTTACCTGGGCGAATCATCACCCCGATGGAAGCAGGACGAAATTTTTGCACACCTTGACGGATTCAGAAACGGCGGGGCGTCATGAAACGCACGCCCTTTTTGTCTGGCGACGACCTTGAAGACGTCCGCAACGCCCATGCTATGGGCGTTTCACTGGAAACCTTGACTGCACAGCTTGGCACCACTGAGGACGCCCTGCGGCGGCTGCTGGACTTGCCTCAAATTCAGCCAGAACAGCCGCTGCAGCGTTCTCTTGATTGGACGCGATAGGGCCACCCGCTTAAACGCCGCGCAAAAAAGAACCGCAACCAGCGGGAACTGATGACGGCTTAAATTCACAGCGTTCGCGACCACCACAGAGCGAACGCCATCACACAAAAGGATGATCAAATTATGGCGAACGAATCGCAAAACTCAATATCAACCAGCGACATAGTTGCAGCACTGCGGCAACATGGCTGCGATCCACAGTCAGACGGGGATGGTTATCGCGCGAAGTGTCCCTGCCACGACGGCAAATCAAATAACAGTCTCGCGATATCTGCGGACGGGAAAATGTACTGCCATTCGTGTGCGGCAAACACAGGCGACGTCTTGAAGGCTATCCGACTGGCAGACGATCGGCCGCGACAATCCCGCAAACCGAAAGTCACCATCGACGGCAAGCCGGTAACACTAAACGCGGACGAGCAATCGGTGATTGATGGTGTTACGTGGTCCGTCTTCCAGAAACTAGGCACCGAACAATGGCCATCAGATCGGGTTCGCCGATATCACGATGCCAATGGTCAACACCTTGCCACTGTTCTGCTGTGGAAGTTTGAGAACGGCGATAAGGAGACTCGGCAGATTCGACGGCACGAAGGCGGATGGATCTCCAAGGGCATGGTGTCGCCGCGTCCGTTGTATCACCTTCCAGATGTTATGGCAGCCAGTGATATCGTAATCTGCGAAGGCGAAAGGTCAGCCGATGCTCTGCATGATATAGGCATCATGGTGATGACACCAACGCAGGGTGCAAAGTCACCAAAGAAATCTGACTGGTCTGTGCTGGATGGCAAGGCTGTAACAATCAGTGTTTATATTGACAACGCTGGCCGCGAATTCGGGAAGGTGGTTTTCGACCTGATCCGCGACATTGCCGTTGATGTTCGCGTGGTTGAACTCAAAGATGATTGGCCAGAACTACCAGAGAAAGGCGACGCGGCAGATTGGGTGGAACAATTTGCAGACGTTAACAGCGGCGAGCTGCGAAAGCGATTCGACGCACTACCTGATCATCGCGAAGACATCGACGCCATTGTCGTAAAGGAAAAACCGCGACGGCAAATCGACACCAGCGGCCTACCGAAAATCGAGTTAACGCTGAACGAAAAACGGTTAATGATCGAGTGATTCAACTGATTGCGAACCGGCGTGATGTTTACGATTACAACGGGATGCTGGCTGCGATTGTTCCTGAACACTCACCTGGCGAACCAGAACGCAAACGAATTCAGCCGATTGGACTTGCCGGGACTACGGGAGCTGATTAGCGAAACAGTTCTGTTTTACGACGTGACACTGGACAAAGAAGGCAACGAAGTCGAGCGGCTTTCGCGGGTTCCACGTTGGTGTTACGAAGCAGTTTTGGTTCGCGGATCCTGGCCGAATTTTCCGGTACTCCGGCGAATCGTTAACCCGGATATCTCACGCCTCGAATTCACAAAACCGCCTTGCTGTGCGTAAGTCATTTGGACGAATCACTCACGGCGACAGCAGGAGGCGGTTTTGTGAAAACAGAGTGTCGCAAACAGAAGTTGTTGTTCGAGGGTCACGGCAGGCGGGCAGTGGTGGCCGCTTTTGATGGCGGAAAGATCACGTCAGATGCTGGCGGACTCCTG
>ERZ887942.2728-NODE-2728-length-10731-cov-6.173567_pt1 | contig 10731 bp, 8 predicted proteins | sample MGYA00521099_ERZ887942 | MGnify/ENA primary metagenome ERZ887942 (study PRJEB32303, sample SAMEA104408605) | aquatic metagenome | biome: Brackish water; feature: Pelagic; material: water | place: Baltic Sea | collected 2014-06-07T06:48:00 | depth 16,251 m ... | reverse complement strand
TCGACCTCGAAATATAAGGATCAACCTGAAAATCGCTCTTCTTAAATCTATTCAATTGAAGGTTCTTCAGTGAATTTGATATCGAAACCTTCAATCAGTGTCGAGTTCACAGCGATGATATCAATCACCACAATCGCTGGACAGAACCAATTTCTCCTAAAATGTCGGTCCACTGACTTAAAATCATCCGATTTGCATCTGAATCAAATGACCAAAGTATCGTAATCAACGCTATCTGTTTTCATTTCTCCGCGTCTCAGCGCCTCCGCGGTAAATTTCTTTATGGATGAAATTGCCACGAAATTGTTCGACAAACCAATTAAAAAAAGCACGCTATCGAGCGTGCTTCAAGTATTTCATCTGCTTCGGTATTCACCGGCAGTCTCAACCGTTCATCATTTGGTTCATGCGAGCACGGTTTTTCGCACGTCGTTTCTCACGGCGATTCAACTCACTTGGCTTTTCGTAGAACTCACGCTTGCGGAGTTCTTTTTTGACGCCACTATGTTCAACCAGTTTGCGAAACCGACGAACTGCATCTTGTACCGACTCATTATCACGTAAACGCAACCGAACCACACATTCCTCCAGGTGGGGACTCTTCCCCAAACAGTTAAATATTTCAAAAATCCGTTACCAAGAAAGTAACGTCATAGAAGATTCTTATGGAAATCAATAGTTCATTATAATGGATAAAATTTATTCGACAAGCTGAGCTTGGCGAAACTTACTCGAAGATTCACCAATAACGCTAGTTTACTTCCTCAACACTATTCGAGAATCCAACTCAAAATCACTATTCTTCGGAAACTCGCTGATCTACTGGACGAATTCGACATTCAATCGGTACAAATGTTAACCGGAATTAAAGAGATCTCTCAGATTAGCACAATAAACGACAGTATTCTGACTACATTATGAAAACAGTGAAATTTGCTGTGAACAACACTTTGATTTAGGACTTAGAAATCTTCACCTGGAATGTCATGGATAATCCAGAATCACATTTCTAATCTCATTCTTTGCACCACGAAACACACTCATGACACGAATAGAAATAGGTACCGGAATCTATTGAACTTTCGTCTTTTTCGTGGTTCATTTCCAGCCTGCAACACAAGCTCCAAGAGTACAGATTCTCTTGGATTTTATCTTGTCAATCATGTTCATCCTGTCTCAATTTTCTTTTATCCAATAAGATTTCAGACTACCGATTCAACCAGATAATCCAAACCGAGACGAAACAAATTTCACATCTCGTAGCAGAACCAGACACATTTACAGCCATTGACGATAATCCAACACATAAGAAAGCAGCAACATGAGTGAATTTCGAATTGAACGCGACTCGATGGGAGAAGTTCAGGTCCCCGCTCAGGCATATTACAGCGCCCAAACTCAGCGAGCCGTCGAGAATTTCCCGGTTTCCGGTTGGAATCTGCATCCCGAACTCATTCATGCCATGGGACTTGTGAAATTTTCCTGTGCTGTCGCGAACCGCGATCTTGGCAAGCTCACCGGTTCTGGAAAGAACCCGCTCAACGATGAGCAAGTCGATGCACTTCTCGCCGCCGCACAAGAGGTCGCTGATGGGAAACATGATTGCCAATTCCCGATTGATGTTTTTCAGACCGGGTCTGGTACATCGAGCAACATGAATGTGAACGAAGTCATCTCCAATCGATCGATCGAAATCAACGACGGTGACCGATTCGAAGCGAGCAAGCCGATCCACCCGAATGATCATGTCAACATGGGGCAGTCGACTAATGATACATTCCCGACTGCGATTCATGTCGCAACGGCTAGCAGCCTGAACAATCAATTGATCCCCGCACTCGAAAAAATGCACAAAGCCCTCAGCGAGAAAGCTGCGGAATGGGACCAGATTATCAAAATCGGTCGCACGCACCTCGCCGACGCAACACCTCTACGACTCGGTCAGGAATTCGGCGGCTTTGCCCGACAGTTGGAGCTTTCAATTCAACGAGCAAAACGAGCATTGGAAAGTGTTCTCGAACTCCCGGTTGGAGGAACTGCGGTTGGCTCGGGCATCAACACTCATCCGGAATTTGGTCAACGAGTGGCAGCGAACCTCAAAGAGAAAACAGGCATCGAATTCGTCGAAGCGGAAAACCATTTCGAAGCGAACGCGCAACGAGATGGACTCGTCGAATGCCACAGCGAGCTCAAGACTATCGCCAGCACACTCTTCAATGTCTCCAACAACATCCGTTGGTTAGGTTCGGGACCACGCTGTGGGTTTTATGAAGTGAAAATTCCCGACCTTCAGCCGGGCAGTTCCATCATGCCGGGCAAAGTGAATCCAGTCATGTGCGAAAGCCTGATGCAAGTCTGTGCTCGCGTGATCGGTAATGATGGCTGTATGACGATCTCTGGATCAGCCGGAGGAAATTTCCAACTGAACATCATGATGCCCGTCATGGGGCAAACTGTCCTGGAATCAATCGCGATCTTAACCGGTGGAGTGAACGCGTTCGTCGATCTCTGTTTAGAAAACTTAGAACCAAATAAGGAAGCATGTGAAGCAGCCGTCGAAAAAAGCCTCTCCATGGTCACCAGTTTGAACCCCCACATCGGCTACGAAAAAGCCTCAGCACTGGCAAAAGAAGCATTCAAGTCTGGGAAAACAATCCGAGAACTCTGCACCGAACAAGAAATTCTACCAGCGGATGTTTTACAAGAAGCACTCGACCCAATGAGCATGACAGAACCGCAAGCGTAAAGCATTGCGTTAAAGTTTAGCCGCCCACTTAAAGTGGGCGACAATTCCAAGAGCAAATTCAAAACCTGCCTAAACAGCGTCGAGTGGCACGACCTGAGCGGAGCGGAACGGTGGTCGTGGCAACTGTGAGAGCGAGGTTGATCGTTGCACCAACCTCAACTCCACACCCGCCGGTCTGACATCCTCAGTCCCTGTAGGGTGCGTGAAGTCTTTACGTAACGCACCATAATGGGTTTGCAATCTATTCGAAGGCTTTGAATTCGTCACCACACCACTCTGCAACGCTTCCCCAATCTGGTGGGTATTCCCCTTCTCGCACGTACCGATGAAATGTTGACCATGACCAATCACTGACTTTCTCAACGAGACCATGCTTCAGGGGATTGATGTGAAGATAGTCAAGACATCTTTTCAAATCTTCTTCGTCTCTGCATGTATGTTCGAAAAAGCGACGTTGCCAAATGCCCTGTTCACCGCGTTTGATTCGACTCGTTGAGCGTTGCGTTGAAGTTCCACCTTGATTTCGCCATTTCTTAGTGAATCTCGTTTTGATCATTCTCCAGCGCGTTGAATAATCCTGATCACCTCGCGGCAATTCCCAAACTGTATGCAAATTGTCCGGGAGTAAAACAAACGCAATCATATCAAACGGCAATTCGGTTCTGACTTCATTGATCGACTCACGCAAGCAGGCACGACCAACATCTGTCGTCAAGATGGGGCATCGTTGGTCGGTCACAACCGTGAAAAAGAAAACCTGACCTTCGCGACTACGTCGATAATTGCTCATGCTGAAATTATCGGAGCGATGAAAATCTCTTTCAAGGCTGCACGCGGAATCGTGGTGCGTTACGCTGACCGCTTCACGCACCCTACGTCTACTTGGAGCGGCGTTTAGCGATGGCCAATCGTTTGACCTGCACTGGAGTCAACGAAGCGATGGATTCGTAGATTTCAATGGCATCAGTCCAGCGATTATCAGCGAATGCAACGTCCGCAAGTTTAAGTAGTTCGCGGACTCGCGCCGCATCAGCGAATGTGCGTCGCCGGGCAGAAACACGCCCCCAGACGTCAGCGTCGTCATCGAGAAACAGCGGCAACAGCCGACGAAGTACCGTGGCGGAGTAGGTGATCCGCTTTGTAAACGTGTCGGCGTCAGAATGCGCCCACGCCCAATCATGCTCGATTGCCACGTCAGGTTCAATGACAGCGGCGAGTTCGTCAAGAGCATATTGGTTGTCTGCGAGCCGCAAAGAAACGTCATATTCGTAGCGAGGCAAGCATGCGCCTACGCCAATCGTGCGTGAGTCAGATCGTGTGTAGTCGATGCTGAAATGCGGAGTGCCAGTCGCGTGAGATTCATTAAAGCCTGAATCAAGAAGAAACGCAAATTCACCCAAAGCGTGGCAACAGAGTTCGTTTGTGTCGAGATTCATTTGAGCTGTGACGTCCAACGGTTCTCTAAACGAGACAGTGTCGGAAAGTTCGGTTACCTATTCGTGAGGTTCAACACATAACGTCTAGTAGGGTTTCATAATTATTTCAAAACCACACCAGCTCGGCAAGTTGATCTGTAAATCGATACAGACCGTGTGGCACGGCAGTGTGGCTGTGGACAGCCTGTTTTTTGTGCATTCAATTGAGAGTAAGTGACCATCAGGCTGCCCACAGAACCTCAGCTAACCTTCAGGATATCTTCAACCAGCACTCGGCAATGATCGTTCAAAGAAGTTTATAAAATTCTTTGACCTAATCTTCTCGACATTTTCTGTCGAGTAGCCTCTTGAATCAAGGATCTCTGCGATTGTGTCGAGATCTCCCGGGCATTGTTCTTTGCCGAAGCCGCCATCTAAATCTGTCCCGATGCCGGAATGATTTGTGTTGCCTGCCAGTGCCGTAGGGTGGGTGGAGTTCGTCGAACTATGTGAACGGTGGGTTACACAATCACTCGCGAATCAAATCAACAGTTCTTCATCGGGAAAACCGAGAACGTAACCCACCATTTCACCAACGGATTGCTTCACCCACCTTACAGATCGGGTGGCACGACCTGAGGGCAGCGGAGCGGAACGGTGGTCGTGGCAACTGTGAGAGCGAGGTTGATCGTTGCATCAACCTCAACTCCACACCCGCCGGTCTGACATCCTCAGTTGCCACCGTGGGATGACGACTGGAGTTTCTCCATCACTTTATCGAGACTGAAGCTGCCGGGCTTCTGACTGGGCGGAAACTCCTTAAACGTCGAGAGGAACTTCCCTACGTATTCCTGTGCCGGAACGAGTAGGAAGAGGCGGTCGAGCCGCCATTGGGCATATCCGATGCCCTCGTGGTCTGCCAACTCGAATGGATCCGAACGCAGATTGAAGATCTTTGGCAAACGCAGCACTGTGAACGGTTCCTCCCACACATCGAAGCCTTCAGCACGCTGCTCCGCAAAGACAATCTTCCATTGGTTGTAGCGGAGGGCGACGAGCGAGCCGTCGTCATTGAAATAGAAGAACTCGTTGCGCGGGCTGGGCGTTTTCCCCGTGAGAGCATCGGTGATATTGTAGCCGTCGAGATGGACCTTGAAGGTCTTGTCCCCGACTTCCATCCCCTTGAGGAGTTGCTCTTTTACATCGGGCGCGCCGGCAGCGGCCAGGATTGTGGGCAACATGTCTTCGTGTGCGAAGATTTCATTGCTTACCGTTCCAGGTTTAATGGTACCGGGCCAGCGAATCGCGCACGGAACACGGAAGCCCCCTTCCCAGTTGGTGGCTTTCTCACCTCGAAAAGGCGTGGTTCCCCCGTCCGGCCAACTGAATGACTCTGCGCCGTTGTCGGAGGAGTACATAATGATCGTGTTGTCGGCGATCCCCAATTCATCGAGCTTGTCCAGCAACTGACCGACCATGGCGTCATGCTCGACCATGCCGTCTGGGTAGACGCCCAGACCAGTCTTGCCTTGACTCTCCTCTTTCAGATGCGTCTGAATGTGCATGCGGGTGGAGTTCCACCACATGAAGAAGGGCTTGTCAGACTTTGCCGCCTTATCCAGGTAGTCGAGCGATGCGTTAGTAATCTCCTCGTCGATCGTTTCCATCCGTTTCTTGCCCAGCGGACCGGTAGATTCGATCTTCTGTGTGCCGTCGGGCATTGCCCAGGTGTGAATCACGCCACGAGTCTTGTATTTGTTGATAAGAGCAGGATCTTTGAAGTAGTCGGGATTCTCAAACTCTTCCTCAGCATTGAGGTGGTAGAGCGAGCCGAAGAATTCGTCAAAACCATGTGCGGTCGGCAAATGCTCATCAAGGTCGCCAAGATGGTTCTTGCCAAACTGTGCAGTCATGTAGCCCCGGGCCTTGAGCAACTCGGCGATGGTGACATCACGTGCCTTCAACCCTTCTTTTGCGCCCGGCAGGCCGACCTTGAGCATGCCCGTGCGGAAACCCGTCTGGCCTGTAATGAATGCCGCTCGACCGGCAGTGCAACTCTGCTGTCCGTACCAATCTGTAAAGAGCGCGCCTTCTTTCGCAATGCGGTCGATGTTGGGCGTTTTGTAGCCCATGACACCGAGGTTGTATGCGCTGATGTTGTACCACCCGATGTCATCGCCCCAGATGACGACAATGTTCGGTTTTTTCTCTTGTGCCGATGCGACGCCGTCATGGGTGGCGACCATGGCTAAGCAGACGACTGCTATCGCTCCTGAGAGACGGAAAAAAATGGTTGAGTGTCCACATCAGATACTGCACAAAAAATGATCTGGGAGTCGAATATCTATAGCTTAATATCTACACCTTCAATTAACCACCAGACACCAAGTGCCAGTGTCGATGGCTGTTTAGTCCAGAGCACCTCTGAGGATGCCATGAATGAATGGTAAATCTGGCTTTTGTTGTCGGCAAGGTAGCTGTGGTCAGAATTGTAGGTTGGGTGCAGCGGAGCGGAACCCAACACCGGATCGATGAATTAATGTCGAATTATTGTATGCGACAAGCGTAAGAGTTGAGCTACGAAAATCCCTGCTTCGTATGAAGTTCATTAGACAACTTAGAACTTTCACTGCCTAAAAATACCATTGTTTTCATTTGCTTCACCCGACCTACGAGATTCACCCCGCACTCGGCAATGATCGTTCAAAGAACTGAATGAAATTCTTTGACATGATTTTCTCGATGTCTTCGGTGGAGTAGTTTCTGCTGTCGAGAATCTCTGCGATTGTTGTCAAATCAGCGATGGTGTCGAGGTCGCCGGGGCATTGTTCTTTACCGAAGCCGCCATCCAGGTCGGTCCCGATGCCGGAATGATTTGTGTTGCCTGCCAATTGGCAAACGTGATCGATGTGATTGACGACATCTTCCATAGAGACCGTCTCCGCTGGCGTCACTTTTTTGATGTAGTCAGGTTTGATCATCCAGTTGTCGAACGCTGCGCCGATGACGGCTCCACGCGAAATCAATTCCTTGATTTGTTTGTCATCCAGTTGACGATCACCGGGGACGAGCGCTCGACAATTATGATGACTCGCCAGAATCGGTCCTTCGAAAATGTCCATCGCTTGCCAAAACGATTGATCCGAAAGATGTGTCGCATCGAGTAACATCCCGACTTTGTCCATCTCTTTGAGTAACTGCACACCATCATCGGTAAGTGGACCATCGCAGCCGGTTCCGTGGCAGTATTCGTTCGGACCATAATGCCCCGGTCCAACAATTCTCAGCCCGGCATCGAACCATTCTTGCGTCTGTGCTGGTTCAAGAATCGGCGGAGCACCTTCCATACTCAAGATGTACCCAATCGCAGGAGCATCGCCATTCGGACTCGCCAAATAGTCCGTCCAAAGTTGCGTATGCTTGCTGAGTGCTTGTGCGGTCGGCAAACTCTTCAGAACACCTTTCTTTTCCAGCGAACGATAATAAGCGAGTTGCCCATGCGCCGCTGCGTATGTTGATTCACGTCCTTGATAGAAAGTTAAAGGAGCATGTTTGCGATGAAGCCGAGGCAGTAACGTCGCGATGACAATTCCGATTCCGCCGCGAATCAATTCAGGAAAAGAAACGGTACAGTCGCCGAGAATGATTCCTTCAAAATTACTTTCGAATTCTCGAATCTCTGCAACCGGAAGTTCGAGGTTTCTATTCCACTCCACAGCGTTCCACGCCAAGTCTAAGTGGGCATCAAAGATAAGCATCTATAGCTCCAAGGAAATATTCGAAGGATGTCTCAGTACACGTCCCGCGAATAAGAGATTGATATTTAGCCCCCGGTGATCCACCGGGGGGACCGAAACCCGCCCATTTTTCAAGCGGCTTTTCCAATCCATATTACGTGGGAGTTGTCCTAAGTTTTTTAGTTTAACGGCAAGCCGGAGGCGTCGAGTTTTTTTATAACACTGACGCCTTTGGCTAGTTCCGTTCTACAAATTCATTTTAATTTGTTAACCCAAGAAGATATGCCGGTCAGAATGAACTTCCAGTGTTAGATGACCCAGGATCAAGTCCCAAGTGTTGGTATCCTTTAGATGTAATAATCCGACCTCTTGGCGTTCGCTGAATGAAGCCGCTCCTCAGTAAGAATGGCTCAATGTCGTCTTCAAGTGTATCTGTTGGAACAGACATACTATGCCCGATCGCAGAAAGCCCAGCCGGACCACCCTGAAAGATTTCAATCACTGTTTGAAGGTAACGGCGGTCCTGCCTCTCGAGTCCGTACGAATCAATCTCCAACATCTCCATCGCATGCTGGGCAATCTTAGTAGTGATCTGACCCGTGGGATCTTTCAGTGTCGCGAAGTCTCTTGTTCTCAATAAAATATTGTTCGCTTTACGTGGCGTCCCCTGGCTGCGACGAGCGATCTCCATCGCTGCCTCGTCGCTGACAGATGTCTTCAATTTTTTGGCGTTGCGACGGACTATTTCAATCACATCATCAGATTCATAATAATCAAGATGTTCGCGGTAGACAAAACGATCTCGCATCGGAGCGGTGAGCATCCCCGCCCGTGTTGTCGCTCCAATAATTGTGAATGGCTTCAGCTGCATATTGATTGTTCGCGCGTTGAGGCCGTCGCCCAATGCGATATCAATTCGAAAATCTTCCATCGCTGGATAGAGGAATTCTTCAACTGCTGGTCGCAAGCGATGAATCTCATCAATGAACAATACCGATCCATGACCGGCATTCGTTAAGTACGGCAGCAAGTCTTTCGGAGCATCCAGTGCGGGACCGGCTGCGATCTGGAAATCGACTCCGAGTTCCTTGGGAATGACCGTCGCGAGAGTCGTTTTTCCAATCCCCGGAGGCCCATCGAAGAGGATATGTCCCAGGGTGTCGTTTCGTTTGCGAGTCGCATCAAGCATGACCCGCACACGTTCAACAACTTTTCGTTGTCCGATCACGTCTTCAAGTTTTTGCGGTCGCAGGCGTTCATCAATTTCACGACTGTTGGGATCAAAGTCCCCGTTCATCGGTGATTCGCCCGAATGATCTTCTCGCTGACCTTCATCTTCGTCTTCATCATCCTCTGAATCATCAGAGAAAATTGTCTCACGCACCATGTGGATCCCTCCTGCTTTCAGTCATCGCATGCTTGTCAAAGCTGCGTTACAGTAAATTAACGAAATGGTGATCGTCCGTCCATGAGTCGACAGTTGGAAATGGCATGACATTTTTTTGTAGAGGTTTTCTGATATTTCAGTTGCCCATAAATATTCGACATATCGAAGCGATCCTTTTAATTCAGCCTTCGCACTGACTATGATTTTGATCTGTAGTCATCTGAATAAACATCGCTTTGATATGAAAGCCACCAATGATCCGATTTGATTTCCTCAGCTGCATGATTCTATTTCTTTCGCTGTTTATCAATTTGAATTGCCACGCTGAAGAGAAAGCAAAATTGATATTCGAAGATGATTTCGAACGCAACGAATCACAGGAAGAGAAAGACGAAATCGGAAACGGCTGGAACTCCAACAGTAAATCGAGAGCGAACGGAAACAAACAAGTCGATCTAAAAGATGGAGCGATGTACATCAAATTCCATCCATCAGCGGACCATGCCGTTTCAGTAACACATCCTGCCGAGTTCACAAACGGGTCGGTTCAGCTGAAATTCATGTTGGAAAATAAAGACGACAATCTGGGTTTGAACTTCGCTGACCTCAAGTTCAAGGAAGTTCACGCCGGACATTTATTTATGGCACGAATCGGCACAAGCCGTGTTGAACTTCAAGACTTGAAGACCGGCAATATGAACCTGAAAACTCGCGAGCTACGCCTTGCAAAAAAACTACCAAAAGAGAAAGAAGAAGAACTCAAAGCAAAGAAGAAAACCATTAAGAACAAGCTGGAAGCCGGCAAGTGGCATCACCTGAAAGTGCAAGTTCAGGGAGAAACGATGACTCTCTCCATCAACAGCAAAGAAGTCGGAGAATTTACATCAGAAGGAATTGCTCACCCGACCAAAAGAATGTTAAGACTCTCCGTCCCAAAAGAAGCAGTCGTCGACGAAATCAAGATCTACTCGACAGGATCATAAGTGACGTGAGATCAGTAACTATTAGATTTGAGTGAGCGCAGCGAACCGTGTCTTGTCGTTCGCTGACAAACGGCTCAACATGTCCCTTCTCCCCACTATTGATATTCATTCTCGCCTGCAACTTGGCTGTGGGGAGAAGGTTAGGATGAGGGGATCAGATTGCCTCTTCGATAAAACAGCAGGTCAAAAGCCACACAAATAAATCCCAGATCACGTATGATCTACTACACATCAGACTTTCATGTTGGCAAGAATCGCTAAGAACTGAAGATTAAAAACATGCTGAAATCCCTAAACATACTGCTCCTGTTTGGCATCCTTTCTCCCTCATTTTTACAGGCAGAAGGTGGACCTTATTTCGCCTCGGGAATCAAGGTCGGCGAAGTCGATCAGACCTCTGCCATTGTCTGGGCTCGACTGACAAAAAATCCCGCAGCGGACTTTAATCGACTCCCAATTTTCA
>ERZ887942.2727-NODE-2727-length-10735-cov-8.820225_pt1 | contig 10735 bp, 10 predicted proteins | sample MGYA00521099_ERZ887942 | MGnify/ENA primary metagenome ERZ887942 (study PRJEB32303, sample SAMEA104408605) | aquatic metagenome | biome: Brackish water; feature: Pelagic; material: water | place: Baltic Sea | collected 2014-06-07T06:48:00 | depth 16,251 m ... | reverse complement strand
GACTTGCCCGGCCAAAAGGAGATAGCCGTTATAACTGACCAGTACGAGGTGCGCGTTGTCGTAGGCATCATTTGAGGCCTGAATGTTTACCTCAGCCTTGGTTTCGATATTGTCGTCTTCAATGATCCGTCCGAGCGTGCGCTGGTTGGGCGGGTCGTCTATCGAGCCTACCTGCATGCTTGACAGGAGACTCCCGCAGCCCGATAGCACGAGTACGAAACAGGCCAGAAATGGCGCAAAAATGATTCTCATATTCTAGTCTCGGTTATAGGTGCCAAAAAGGGTGTGATCTATGAGTTCGCAAAAATGGTGAATCACCATGGTGTGTATCTCTACAATACGCGCTGGTTGCGTGGCATCCACGCGCAGTTCCACGTCTTCTGGGCGCATAAGACTGCCGATCTCGCTGTCTCCCGTATTCGACATTATAACGATCCCCATGTTCCGTTCCTGGGCTGTCTGTACCGCCCGTAACAGGTTGTCTGTGCCTATTGAGCTGTTTATGCAGAGCAAAACATCCCCCGCTTGGCCCAGAGCACGCAGCTGGCGTGAAAAAATTTCACTGATACCAATGGATTGGGCGATGGCGGTGACACTGGCGCTGTCCGCACCGAGCGTGAGCGCAGGCAGGGCAGGTCTGTCGTGGTCAAAGCGATTTAGCAAATTGCACGTAAACAGCTGGGCCAGTGCAGCATCCACGCCGTTGCCGCAGACGATGATTTTGCGATCTGCCAGCAGGGCTTCTGCCATGAGCTGGCCGCCACGCTCTATGACTTCCGCCAGAGGGTCCACGGACATGACGATAGTATCGATGGTGCGCTGGAAATTATCGGCAATGATTCGGTAGTAGTCCATGCAGGTCCTTCCAGAAAACGAATGTCAGGCAGTGAATGCCCCGCGAATCCAGCGAATACGCGTGTTGGTTCCAGATTGTGGGGGTTCGAAGGCAATCACGTCAAATCGACAGGGCATATTGGTCAAATTTGGCCTATGTCGCAAAAAAAGTTGTGCCGTCTGCACAATACGCTGTTGCTTGCGGGCATTTACAGAACCTGCGGCGCTGTCAAATCGGTGGTTACTGCGCGCTCTGACTTCTATAAAGACCAGCTGAGCTCCCTCTCTAACGATGAGGTCGATCTCGCCGGTTTTTCCTCTGAAGTTACGTTCCAGAAGTAGGAGTCCCGCCTCCGTTATGAGGGACAGTGCCTGGTCTTCGTAATAGTCTCCCAGTGACTTCATGAGCGCATTGCGATGTTATGGTCGATTGCATTGGGGAGACTAGTTTATCTACTGTGCCTTCAGTGTGCCCGCATCAAATGTGGCCGGGGACAGTTGCCGCTTGATGCTCAGGGTCGGGTCCATGCTCAACAGGCCGGTATTCCCGCGCATCAGGGCGTCGGCACCGCTCTGCAGACGCAGAAAATTGGATTGAACGAGATACGCATCTGCTCCAAGCGCATTGAGGCGCGTATAGTTGCCGCTCTTGGCGTCGCCGGTGGCAAGTGCCGCCAGCAGGTCTGGATTGGCGCCCAATAACCAGGGTGTCTCAACGAGTTGGATGCCATTTAAATCCTGATTACGCTCGTCTGGAATGCCGTTGTAAATATTGGAGATAGCGTAAACAGGGAGATCGCCCGCATAGTGAAATGCCAGTAGCGGCCTGATCGAGCGGGCCTCTGTGCCATTATGACTAAGAAGGAAGATGGCATCAGCGTCTTGTCTGCGGCGGGGTGTAAATTCGATGTTGATGCCTATTGTTGTTCGAAGGTCGCTTGCCCGCTGTTCGCTGGTATCCAGCGCAAGTGCCGACGTGACGCTGCTGGAGTAATCGTCGTAGGTGCTATAGGTCGTATTGCTGGCGATTGTACCTCCAAGGGAACCCCAGCGCTCACGCAGTGCAGTCTCCACCTTGCTTCCCCAGTCCCCCGCTGGCGTAATGATTATCGCTCGGCGAGCGCCTCTGCCAAAAGCGAGCTCAGCGACACTGATGGCCTCGTCTTCCGGTGCCAGCGACAGTTGTACCAGGGCGCTGCCCTGCGCTGGCAATATTGGGTCGATACGATTGAGGGCAAGTATGGGTATAGGTCGCTCCGGGCGCGTTGCTAGGTCAGCCAGAGCTTCTTTACTTAAAGGACCCACGACGATGCTGGCTCCTTCGCGCAGCGCCTCGTCATAGGCATTGCTGGCAGAGGGAAATTCCCCCACGTCAATGACAAGAAGTTCATTTGTGGCCTGCCCTGTGGAGCTGTCGGCGTAATGGGCAGCCAGAAAGCCATCCAGTACCGCTTTGCCAGCTTGCGCCAGTTGCCCGCTGAGCGGCAGTATGAGTGCCACTTTGCCGTTCTGGGTCGAGGGTGCCAACAGGTAGTCGAGTCCACCGGGCAGCGGGTTAGCGGCAGGGTGACCTAGATTTTCCGTGCGCCACTGAACCAATTCACGCTGCATCTCGGAATCGGTCTGACGGTTGATCAGTGCAAGTGCAAGCCACCCGCGCCATTGGGGATCGGCGGCGTTAGGGAAGGCGGTCAGCAGTTGCTGCTTATCCGTTCTTTCCAGATTTTGCCATACGCTGCGTTTCCATGCGGCAGCAGTATCCTCTTGGGTTCCTCGCAGAATTTGATCGGCCAGTTGGGCACTCGCTAGCGAGTCGCCCTGCGTTTCCAGTATATAATGTTTGAAGCTGAGGATGCGGTAGTGCAATGCCGGATTTATGCCTGGATAATCCAGCTGCTCTAATTGCTCCAGTGCCTGTAACTGATCGCCGCGAACATAGGCAATGCGTGCCTGCAGATAACCTACATAGGTGTCGTCATTCGATGACAGTCCGTCCACGGGCATCTCTTGCAATGCAACGCTGGCCTGCATCCAGTCAAATTCTGCAAGTGACTGCTCAGCGCTGTTTAGCACGGCACTGAACTGGCTGTGCGGCAGTGTCAGAGAAATTTCCGATTGCTGTATGGGCTGTTGCTCCTCGGGCGCGGGGGTCTTTGGCTGCGGCTCCTTTTTCTGCGGGTTACCACCGCAGCCCCACAGTAATAACGTCAGTAGAAGAAGTGTTAGCACTCTTACCTGGCTGCGCTGACTGGAATGTATCTCTCTCATGTTATGCTTCACCCACAAGTTAATAGATCCTGTTTGTTCGGGATTTACAATGTACGGACATTATAAGGGGAATTTGTGGATTCCGGGCTCTATGTTGTGGCAACGCCCATAGGTAACTTCGGTGATATGTCACAGCGCGCGGTTGAGGTCCTGCAAAATGCAGACCTTATTGCGGTGGAAGACACCCGACACAGTCAGCGTCTGCTGCAGTTTTTCTCAATTGACACACCCGTTATGGCCTACCATGACCATAGCGATGAGCGTGCACTGCATCGCATTGGCAGCTGTTTGTCTGAGGGCGGTAGCGTAGCGCTTGTGTCTGATGCCGGTACGCCTCTGATCTCTGATCCTGGTTATCGTTTGGTGCGCCATGTGCAGGACAGGGGCTTTGCGGTGCGCCCGGTCCCCGGTGCCTGTGCCGCGATCGCCGCATTAAGTGTATCAGGTGTGCCGACTGACCGATTTCTGTTCGAGGGCTTTCTTCCTGCTCGGGACGGGGCGAGGTTAAATCGCCTGAATGCGCTGGCGTCTGAGCCAGTAACGCTCATCTTTTACGAGGCGCCCCACCGTATTGATGCCTCATTGCAGTCCATGATGAAGGCATTCGGCGAGACGAGAGAAGCGGTGTTGGCACGTGAAATCACTAAGCTCTTTGAGACAATCAAGCGAGGCTCATTGGCAGAGCTGTCGCAATTTGTCAGCGATGACAGTAATCAGCAAAGGGGTGAAATAGTTGTGATCGTTGCTGGGAAGCCAAAGGGAGAGCAGGAGCTGGACGCTGATGTCGCGGCGCTGCTGTTACGCTTATCGCAGGAATTGCCCGCTAAACGGGCCGCGGCGGTAGTGGCAGACTGCACCGGCTTGCGTAAGAAGCAGCTGTATGACTACCTGTTGGCGATGAAACAGGATCATGGCGGATAGAGCGATAGAGAGAGTGGGTCATGCATTGCTTGCTCTGGACAGCGCCAGAGCGTAGTCTTGCCCCGAGTCGGTTAGGCGATCGCTTCTCAATCGTGTTTACGCGTTTGGGGGGAGGAAAGTCCGGGCTCCATAGGGCAGAGTGCCAGGTAACGCCTGGGGGGCGAGAGCCTACGGAAAGTGCAACAGAAAGGATACCGCCTGGTTCGCCAGGTAAGGGTGAAAAGGTGCGGTAAGAGCGCACCGCGCGGCTGGTAACAGGCGTGGCGATGGTAAACCCCACTCGGAGCAAGACCAAATAGGAATCCGTTAGCTGTGGCCCGCAGTGGATTCGGGTAGGTCGCTACAGGCAGGTGGTGACACCTGTCGCAGATGAATGATCGTCCACGACAGAACCCGGCTTACCGACCGACTCTTTTAATTCGTGAAAACGGCCTGTCCGGCGGGAGTCGGACGGGCTATTTCACTTCTCTGCTGTTAGGCAATCTTCAGGTTTTTGTGCGCAGTTGCCAATATTCGGCGATAACGGCGCCTCAATCGGCCTTTTTTTATAATTTTTTGTTATAAAAATTTATTCTTTCATAAAAAAAAAGACTTTAACTTAATGTAAATCATTAGGAAGTTAATTTATCGGGCTGTTTTAAACCGTTATTTTGTTCTTAAATCCCTCTTCGACTTGCCTCATAACACTTCAAAGTTGCTCTAATTACCTGAAATTACAACGTTTTTTCTAGATGCCTCACTTGACAGTGTCTCGTTTGCAGACCTATAGTGTTGATAAGTGGGAACAAGTGGAACTTTTTGGTTTTTTGTGGGTTTAAAGGCCAAAATCGAGTGGAGAAACTGCCGTGTTTCGCGGAGTACAACATATCAATATGGACGCAAAAGGACGTTTGGCCATGCCAGCGCGCCAGCGCGAGCCATTGCATTCGCAATCTGACGGGCAAGTTGTCATTACCATCGATACCCAGGCTGCCTGCCTGGTGATCTATCCACTTCCTGAGTGGGAGCGCATAGAAAAAGATATCCAGCACTTGCCTGCACTTAAGCCTGCGGTAAAACGCTTCCAGCGGTTGGTGTTGGGTTATGCCACTGACCTGGAATTGGATGGCAATGGACGCCTGCTGCTGCCCCAACCCCTGCGAGATTACGCACAACTGGACAAGAAATTGGTGCTGGTAGGGCAGGGCAACAAATTGGAATTGTGGTCTGAGGCGTTGTGGTTCGCTCAACGCGATCAAGCGTTGCTGGATTCTGGCCCAGAGGCTGAATTGCCCGCCGAACTCATGTCGCTAACGCTTTAGGTGACGGCTATGCATCAAACAGTTTTGTTGCATGAGGCTGTTGATGCTTTAGTGACTTTGCCCGATGGTTTTTATGTGGATGGCACCTTTGGTCGTGGCGGACACAGCCGCTACCTGCTGCAAAACCTGAATCGTAGTGGCCGGGTGTTAGGGGTTGATAAAGATCAGGAAGCGCAAGCGGCGGCCCATGAGTTGGCAGAGAGTGAGTCTCGGTTTCAGTTTTTCCACGGCTCGTTCGCTGAACTTCCTCAGCAACTGCGTGGGATGGGAGTCGACGCCGTTGACGGCATTTTGCTGGACCTTGGGGTTTCTAGCCCACAGTTAGATGACGGAGACAGGGGGTTCAGCTTTATGCGTGATGGTCCTCTGGATATGCGCATGGATACTAGTTGTGGAGAAACAGCAGCTCAATGGCTGTCGCGCGCTGATCTGCAGGATATTGCCGGAGTATTGAAAGAGTATGGGGAGGAGCGTTTCGCTCGTCGCATTGCCTCCGCAATAGTTGCCGCAAGAGCCGTGTCCCCGATTGAGACCACAAGTCAGTTGGCGCGGCTGGTGAGCGAGGCTCATCCGCGGTGGGAAAAACACAAGCATCCCGCTACCCGTTCCTTTCAGGCAATTCGTATCAAGGTCAATCGCGAGCTCGAAGATCTGCAGGCGTTTTTATCTGTGGCGCTGGACATGTTACGCGTCGGGGGTCGTCTGGTGGTGATCAGCTTTCACTCTTTGGAAGATCGCTTGGTAAAGCGCTATATGCGTGATATGGCCAGAGGGGATTCACTACCTCGGGGTGTGCCGGTGACCGATAGTCAGCTCAATCGTCGTATGCGTCTGGTGGGCCGGTCGGTCAAGGCTAGTGCCGAAGAGGTGGCAGGTAATGTGCGTGCGCGCAGTGCGGTGATGCGTATCGCGGAAAAAATCAATTGAATCAAGATTTGAATAATCAATAGCGTGGCAAAAGTTGGAATGATGAGTGCAGCGTCGATACAGGAAAACCAATCCGACAGCCGGGAGCTGCTTTATTTTAATGCTGCCGCGCTGTTACTGATTATGGTGTCCGCTTTTGCCACTATTTATTCGACGCACGCTTGCCGTGCTCTGTACGCGCAACTTCAGGTGCTGGAATCCGCGCAGTGGTATTTGCAAGAGGATTATGGGCGCCTCATGCTGGAGCAGAGTATTTGGGCATCCCATCGGCGAGTCGAGAGCGTTGCTCGTGAGGAGTTGGGTATGGGCGCGCCAGATCTTGCCGCTTACAAGGTGATAGCGCAATGAGGCAGCAGCAAAAACAGCCGCTGTCGCTGTTGCGTTTTTATCTGGTAGTGGGGGTGCTGTGTGTCCTGCTGGCACTTCTGGTGTGGCGAATACTGTCTCTACAAATACTTGATTTGGAGCGCGGTTATACATTCCTGCAGAACCAGGGTGAAATGCGCTCGGTCCGCATGGCGGAAATCCCAGCTTACCGGGGGGTGATTTTGGATCGCCGCGGTGAACCGTTGGCTGTAAGTACTCCGGTGGTATCGATCTATGCGAACCCCCAGTTACTGAAGACCTCCGACCGTCTGGGAGAGTTGGCAGAGGCATTGGACATGGAGCTGTCCCTGCTACAGGACAAGCTGGCTCGCTACGACAACAAGCAGTTTATGTATCTCTTGCGCCACCAGGTGCCAGACCATGCTCGGGAGATTCTGGATAAACGAATAAAAGGCGTTTTCGGTGAGCGCGAATATCGTCGCTTCTATCCTGCAGGTGAGGTTGCGGCGCAGTTGGTGGGGTTCACCGACGTTGATGGTCAGGGTATTGCAGGCTTGGAGCTGACGTATAACGATTGGTTAAAGGGCACGCCGGGCAAGAAAAAATATATCAAGGACCTGCACGGTGAAGTGGTGCGCGATATCGGTGTGCTGCAGCCTGCAAGGCCGGGCAAGGACCTCGTGCTGAGTATCGATCTGCGGCTACAGTATCTGCAGCACCGCGAGCTGCAGCGTGCGGTCTCCGCGTTGGGTGCGGCTTCCGGCACCGTTGTGACACTGGATAGCCATACCGGTGAGGTGTTGGCTATGGTGAATTATCCGGTCTACAACCCGAATGGATCTAAGTCAGGCAGCCCGGGCAGCAGGCGCAATCGGGCGATGACCGATGTCTATGAACCCGGCTCCACGATGAAATCATTAACCATGGTGGCTGCGCTGGAAAGTGGACGTTATACCCCGGACACAATGATTGACACATCGCCTGGGCGCATTCGGGTAGGGCCTAAGGTATACCCTGATCCGCGCAATTACGGTTTGATTAGCATGACGCGGGTGTTACAAAAATCGAGTCAGGTAGGGGTTACCAAAATAGCGCTGGACCTCGGCCATGAGCCTATCTTGGAGGTATTTAACCGGTTTGGCATTGGCCAGTCTCCGGGCACCGGTTTTCCGGGAGAGAGTGCCGGGACGCTGCCAAATCGCCCGCGGTGGTATGCAACGGAAAAGGTGTCTTTGGCTTTTGGTTATGGAATTTCTGCCACACCGCTGCAACTCGCCAGTGCCTACTCGGTGTTTGCCAATGGCGGTAAGCAGCTACCGATATCACTGTTGGCATTGGAAGGCGAAACGCCTGAGGGCAAGCAGATCATTGCACAGGAAACGGCGGCGCAGCTTCTCGGTATGCTGCATGCGGTGACGGGTGAAGAAGGGACTGCACGTAAAGCGCGTGTCTCGGGTTATCAGGTGGGTGGAAAAACGGGCACCGTGCACAAGGTTGGGCCTGGAGGCTACGAGAAACATAAGTACGTCGCACTGTTTGCTGGGATCGCTCCCATTGATAACCCGCGTATTGTTACTGTCGTCGTGATAAACGATCCAAAGGGTAAGCTCTATGGTGGTGGTGCTGTAGCGGCCCCCGTTTTTTCCCAAATAACCAGTGGCACCCTGCGTATTCTAGGCGTGCCACCGTCTGACATTGGCACCCTCAGTGAAGCGGCTAAATCTGCTCCGGGGGGCGCTACCTGATGCTGGCATCCCATGCTCTAGAGGCGCGGCCTATGTCACTGCCCCAACTGCTTGGCAGGGAGGGCGAAGCGTTTGCGGATACCATGATAAAGGGTATGCAGCTAGACAGCCGCAAAGTGCGACCAGGCGACTTATTTCTAGCGCTGCCCGGAGAGCAGCATGATGGCCGTCAGTTTATCGAGCAGGCAGTGGCGAATGGTGCAGCAGCCGTGGTGGCAGAGGCGGCTGTAGCAGGTTTTTTGGAGGCGATCCCGGTGCCGTTAATCGAGGTCCCTGAGCTGCGTTTTGAAGCGGGTGTGCTGGCAGCTCGGTTTTACGGCAACCCCAGTCACTCGATGCATGTGTTAGGGATTACAGGAACCAATGGTAAGACAACGACCAGCCGTATTGTCGCGCAACTCACTCGCATTCTGGGCAAGCGCTGCGGTGTGATCGGTACTTTAGGCGCCACGCTGGAAGACGGTATAACGTTGGCCAGTAATACCACGCCTGATGCGTTATCGCTGCAGCGACAGTTGGCAGAGTGGTTCGACCAGGATGTACTTGCAGTCAGCATGGAAGTCTCCTCTCATGCATTGGAGCAGGGTAGAGTTAACGGCGTCGCGTTCGAAACCGCGATCTATACCAATCTTTCGCACGATCACCTCGACTACCACGGCACTATGGCGGCTTATGGTCGCGCCAAACAGCGGCTGTTTTCTGTTGAGGGGTTACGTCATGCCGTCATCAATATGGATGACCCATTTGGCATGTCGATAAAAGCAGCTGTGGCAGCGGATGTCCAAGTGCTGACCTATTCTGCCAGTGGTGCGCCCGCCGATGTGCGTGTTGAAAATGCTCAATTTTACAGCGATGGCGTGCGCGGTGACTTGCATACTCCTTGGGGCGACGCCACGTTCTTTAGCCCGCTTCCGGGCGACTTTAATTTGGCAAATCTTGCCGCCTCGGTCACTGCACTGGTGTTGGGCGGAGAAGACCTGCGGTCAGTCTTGGGAGCGACGGCAAGTTTGCAGCCTGTTCCCGGTCGCATGCAGGTCATACCGAATACGTTGGATATACAAGTGATTGTTGATTACGCCCATACCCCGCACGCATTGGAGCAGGTGCTAAAGGCTTTGAGGCCTCATGTCAGGGGCTCTCTGGTGACGGTGTTTGGTTGCGGCGGGGATCGCGACAGGGAGAAGCGGCAGCAGATGGGTCGTATTGCCTGCGCATTGTCTGACTGCGTGGTGGTGACCAGTGACAATCCCAGAACGGAAGAACCACTGGGCATCATGCGCGATATTGAATCGGGGTGCAGTGGCCGCTATTTTTTACAGGCTGACCGTGCAGACGCTATTTCAGTGGCAGTGGCACAAGCGCAAGCGGGTGACTGTGTGTTGATCGCAGGCAAGGGCCATGAGTGCTACCAGCTGGTGGATGGACAGCGTTTACATTTCAGTGACGAGGCACACGCGCACGATGCTCTGGCGCGGAGGGCGGGATCATGATGCGCCCGCTGAGCCTGTCAGAGCTACGACTGCCATTGGAAGGCCAATTACACGGCGCTGACTGTGACATTCTGGGCGTGTCTACCGACAGCCGCACGTTGCACGATGGTGATTTGTTCGTGGCACTGCGCGGCGAGCATTTTGATGGTCAGGAATATGTTGCGCAAGCGAACAGTGTGGGAGCAACTGCCGCACTAGTGCGCCAGGTCGTTGCCAGTTCACTGCCGCAGCTGCAGGTGGCCGATACCCAGCGGGCTTTGGGTTTATTGGGCGCTTATAACCGACAACAGTACAAGGGACCTCTGATTGGTATCACGGGTAGTAGTGGCAAAACCACGGTCAAGAATATGGTGCACGCCGTGCTTTCCCGGCGCGGTGAAACCTTGGCTACTGAAGGAAACTTCAATAACGAAATTGGTGTGCCGCTGACATTGCTGCGTCTGCGGCCGGGGGTAGAGTTTGCAGTTGTAGAGATGGGTGCCGCCAAAGCGGGGGATATCGCTTGGTTATGCGAGTTGGCATGTCCGACGATTGCATTGTTGCTCAATGCGATGCCTGCTCATCTGGAAGGGTTCACCAGTGTTGAAGGCGTGGCAGCTGCCAAGGGAGAGATTTTTGATCGGTTGGTAAAAACCGATGTCGCCGTTATTAATGCAGACCAGTTGTGGGCCCGCCAATGGCGCAAACGCGCATCTGCGGCCACTGTAATGGATTTTGGCCTAGAGCAACCCGCCTCTATCACTGCGCGCAATATTCAAGGCATGGGTGTCAGGGGTGTGAGCTTTACCGCGTCCACTCCAGTAGGAGACATGTCAATACGCCTGAATCTACCGGGCGTACACAACGTCGCCAACGCTCTTGCGGCCGTGGCAGTGGGCTTGGCCTGTGAGCTTTCCTTGACGGATATTCGCGATGGATTGGA
>ERZ887942.2724-NODE-2724-length-10753-cov-4.180781_pt1 | contig 10753 bp, 6 predicted proteins | sample MGYA00521099_ERZ887942 | MGnify/ENA primary metagenome ERZ887942 (study PRJEB32303, sample SAMEA104408605) | aquatic metagenome | biome: Brackish water; feature: Pelagic; material: water | place: Baltic Sea | collected 2014-06-07T06:48:00 | depth 16,251 m ... | reverse complement strand
TGTTGGATGATGGCCTGCGTTGTTGACGCAGCGCCTCCAATTCACGTCGCAACTGATTCACCACTTTGCTCAGCTCATCCACACGTTGCTCAAGGCGATCTCTGTTCTCAGAGCGATCGGGCTTTCTTTCGCGGCGTTGGTTCATATTTTCTGCGCGTCTGCGAAGGTGATTCGCTTCTTCGCGAAGTCCGGCGGCTTCCAAGTGATTTGATGCCTCCATGAGATGCATGAAGCGCTCGTGATGTTCGCCACCTCTGTCGTTGTGAGGCTTACGCTCTTCATCGTGCTGCCTGCGCTCTTCATCGTGCTGCCTGCGCTCTTCGTTGTGCTGCTCGCGCTCTTCGTTGTGCTGCTCGCGCTCTTCATTGTGCTGCCTACGCTCTTCGTTGGGCCGATCGCCCTCCTCATCGTGATGCTCGCGCTCTTCGTTGGGGCGCTCGTGATGATCAGCCCAGGTGATCGACACAACGACACTGTAGAAGAAGACAGCAATGAAGACGAAACAGCGGGAAAAGCGGGAAGTTTCCATAATCACACCATAGCGATGAATTGATTGCCAAAGCAATCAAAGAAAGAAAGGCCGCCGGAACGAGTCCGACGGCCTTTGCTTTGTGAGTTGTTGCTTACTCGTCGTGCTACTGTCTATAGCGCCGGACTAACACGCACGCGGTAGTAACGCTCTTCCCCGATCGGCGCGCCGTCTTCTTCCATCACCACACGAGCAGGCGCAGCTGCTGGAACCGCCTTGAGCACAGACCACTGAGCCGACGCTGAAAGCGAGTTGGACACTTCCACGGTATAATCGCGCCCAGCCACCGAATCGAAGCTTAGTTGCACGGCATTTGCTGTGGAATCGATGCTAAGAATCAAGACGCTGGAAGCATCATTAGGGTTCGTGCCTGCCAGATACTCATTGACAGCAGTCCATCCATCGTTGTCCCCGTCTGTAGCCCCATCAGAACGATCAGCGGGATTGAGGCCGAACTGTGTTTCCCATGTATCCGGAATGCCATCGCCATCAGCGTCGTTAGGGTCAGGCTCACCCCCATCGTCATTCACCACGCCTGGAGTGCCACCTTCAGGGCTAGCGTTCCAATTGATTGGCGAATTGATCGGCTCGTTGGCATCTATCAATTCCAATGAAGAACCTTGGCCATCCGCATCTTCTGGCCAATCGCCACCATCATTGTAGGTGATTGAGAAGATCAGAAGCTCATTGGCATCAACCAGGGTGATCGTCTCCCCACCGTTGGCCAATTGCCCTGAGAAAGCACCTGGCGCAAGCGTAAGACCATCGACACCATACTCAGCAGTAAAAGCGTCGCGATCCTTAACCAGCAAGAGCACATCGCCCGCTCCCAGCTGCACACCCTCTTCAAAGGTGTAATCAACGCCTTCCGTGAAGTGCGCTCCTGAGAGATTCAACTGCTGAACGCCGATGTTCTGCAACTCAAGGAACTCCAACTGTTGGCCACCTTTCGGATTGTACATGATCTCGGTAACGCGCAGGTCCTTCTGCAAAGATGACACTGTGCCAGGATCAATGAGTGCGACATAGTCGAAGCTTGTGCGCAAATTGTGAGGGCGATCCGTGGCAACGAATAGCCCGCCAACATTGGCAACCGTACCAGCGGTCAGTGCTTCGGTATGGATGGACTGCCAAACTTTCTTCTGACGATACTCGAAGTGCAGTTGATCACCAGCACGACGCAATCGCAGTGTGGCATCATTCTTATCCCAAGGCACCGTGGCGAGCACTGATGTGCCACTAGCATCAAGCTTCATGGCCGCAAGAGCAACACCATCAGAAATGGCGACAGCATAGTGAACGTTACTAGCACCTACGGTCACTTGGCTAAGTAACCCTGTTTGGTAATTGCCAAACAGGAGGCCCTCTAAGCGTGCTTTGGTATGCAAAGACCAATCGGTGTCCCCTGGCAGTGCGCGATTCAACCAAGGAAACTCACCGCCAGTCGCAGCCAGAGGCTTGGCTCCCGTGTCAGCGCTCACTGAAACACTCAAACTGCCAACGCGATCACCGAGCGAGTACGAAGCGGCTTGCAAACTGGGACTCTGTAACTGCAATCGATCGGCCTGCCAGAATGACTCCAATCGATCATTGCTGAAGGAACTGAAGCCGCCAGCACCGAAGACCGCTGCTTCCCGTTCTACAGAAGTCGAAGCTCCTGTAGCGTCCGTGGCTGTGAGGGTGAACTTGTAGAGGCCAGGTTGATTGAAGCTGGCGTCTGCCAAGTGTGCAGCCCCCGGACGTGGCGCTAGAGCATATGAGGTGGATGTTGGCCCTTTCCAATCGAAGGTCAATACAGTCCCCTCAGGATCAATGCTATCCGATGCGTCCAAGGTGAGCAGCTCACTGACACCGAGGTTGAGCGAGTCTGGATCCGAGTCGAGGTCCACGATTGGCGCACCCGACCCCGTCTTGGTAACCGTGATATCCACGGCGCGAGGGCTAAACAAACTGCCTAGCACATTCCCCAAACGATCGACGGCACGTACTTTCAATTTATTCTCGCCTTCGGCTAACACAATATTAGACAAGCGCCACTCGATCTCACCAATCCATTCAACGTCCGGCTTGGGGTATTGCTCCGGGTAGTCTTGCAAGAACACCTCGAAGGCGTCGGATGCCGCTGTCCCTTCCAAGGTGATGGTATTCTGATCAGTGCTGAAGTCATTGCCGGACTCAGTGCTGACAGTGAACGCCGCACTGAAATTCTCGTTGCCAATCTCACTCTTAGCTCTTGATTCACGCGCATTGTTCCAAGTCTCATACTTGCTAACAGCAACGTTGTAATCCGATGAAGAATCCTCTTCCGCTTGGAAGAAGGCTGCCAATCGTGCTGAGTTTTTGGTGTGATTATTCACTAGCTCCGTGAGGTAGTAATTGTACGAGCGGCGCACATATGGCTTGGTATGCCATTTGCGGAACGAAGCACCATTACCGTTGAGGAAGGCCTCGCTAGTGTTCTGGAAGGCCAGGTCACTATCCCAGTGAACAAACGTGAACTTGCCATCTGTGCTACGGCGATACATGAAGCCGTTCTTACCACGGTTGATGGAAAAGGTGTCCCAATCGCCAACGAAACCACGCACGGCCATGTTGATGGTCATCTGCTTAGTATGAATGAGCCGCTCGGCTTGCGCTTGCGTGAAGTCGTCCTCTGTCGTCATCTCGAACAGGCTGATGATTGGATCATAATCATACTCCAACTCACGTGAACGTAGCATCCACTCACTGTGATAACGGCCAGCACGATCCCCGTTCGGGCTCTTCAGATCCCAACGCGCATCGCGAGGTGAACGGTTGAAGGTATCGGTGAATTGCCATTCGTCATCAATACGGAACATCTGACCATTGCTACCGTTTTCCCAGTGACGATCCATGAAGCCGTTATCTGTAGGAGCTTCGACTTCCTCACGGAGGGCCTCATTGCCACTATTGACGATGAATTGAATGTACTCATTGTCGCTCACTGGTTGGCCTAACACATACAACCAGTAACGTGTCAGACGGTCATTGTGCATGCGTCCAGACGTTGGATCTTGATCCCAAGTGGACTTCACTCGACCACGGAAGGCTTTGGATTTAGGGATCTTATACTTGCCCTTCAAGTGCAGATTAGGACGCTCACCTTCGTGCCACGGGCTTCCAGCTGAACGCACTTCGCAGCCATAATAGACATACTTCTCATCGAAGATCATCGTGCCTGGCTTGTAGTGATTCGAAGGATAAGGGAACTTGTAATCGTGAGTTGGACCTGGTCGATCACCAAACTGATCGAGGTGATACTCCGAGACCACAGCGCGCGTGATACGCAGGTCAGACTCACGCTTCTCATTATCAACCACAAACAAGGCAGGGTTGTCAGCACCAGCTTTCGGCAGGGTACGCTTCTGACCATTGGCATCTTCCACGCCGACGTAGAAGACGATCACACTGCCATCTGAGATGAAATTGGTGAATTCCCCAGTGTACTGGCCATCACCAGCAACGGCATCACCGCTTGTGCCATCATCCACCATGGGAGCCCGCGTCCACTTACGGAACAGGCTCTCAGTATTGCCGCCCTTGCTGTCTTGGATGTAAGCCACTTCCACTTTCGCCAAGGGCGAAACAGACGTGACGTTCGCAGTGACATAAACTTTATCGTCCGATGTCGGCACCGCTGGTGAGTGCATCAGATCATCCACTTGAGGTTGAGTCATCTCTGCAGCTGCGGAATTCTTTGCGCCAGGAGTCCCCAAATTCTGAGGCGTCTCAATAATGAACTCGTGCGACCAACCATGATCGACAGTCTGCGCGATCAAACGAGCCTTGCCATAAACCCAGCGCGCTTTGAAGACCAGTTCAAGGTCAGCCGACGAACCAAGTGTCTCAATGTCACACTCAATGCGGTTGGCCCGATTATCACCACGACCTTCAGAGATCACGTGGATTTCATTACCATCGACATAACTGCGCCAATGCGTGCCTTGCGTGACCCAGCCGTCATTGCTATTCGCATCTGCGCTTTCTCTATCAACGTTCTCAATGATGTTGCTAGAGTCTGGATTGAAGAGACTCTTTGGCTTATGCAAATCCACGTCTTGCAGGATAACGTAACCATCACCGACGAGGTGAAAGTGCAATTCTTGGTCGCCACTGCTACCACCTGGCGTCTGCAAACCGCCACGGTTGTATTCTTTTTGAACGGAATACTCTTTGAACTCCGTCTTTTGAGTGTCATCGCTATCGCGCCAGGCTGAGGCACGATTGTTGTCCATGTCCGCATGAACCAACTCCATGGAGGAGCCAAGGTCATCAGCTAAGTTTGGCCAGTCACCACCCACGCCGTAATCCACCACGTCAGCCAAGTTGTTGTTGGCATCAACGAGACGAATGATGTCACCAATGTTGCTCAAGCGGCCATCGAAATCACCTACGGCTGAGGTCCCTTCGCCATAAGTGCTAGTGAACCAACTCAAGTCCGACACCACTGTGATGTAGGCGCCCGCTGCTAATGTCGTACCTGCAGGAAACGTGTACTGCACTCCGCTATCAAACCCCCAACCACTAATATCAACAGCTTCAGAGCTCTTGTTGTAAAGCTCAATGAACTCTCCATGCCCACCGCCAATCGGATCAAACATGATCTCATTGATCACGATGGCTTCGTTGCGAACTGGATTGTTGGCCTCGGCACGAGAAGCCGCAGCATCAGCGTACCATTCTGTAGATCCAGCAGGGAAGACTTGATAACTAGTCGACGCATCAATGTCTGGGAAGCTATGCGCTGACACCACGTTGCCATCGCCATCCGCCAGAAACAGGCGCTCATAAGTATCGATATCCAAGGAAACATCCACTGCGAGATACGCCCCTGGAGCCACTTGCCCTGACAAGGCACTTTCAAACTTAGCAACGTCTTCCACCGGGATACTCGACATGTCACCCGCAGTGCGCACAGTGAACCCATCCAGGTTGGCACTGGCAACGCCACTGTTGTAAATCTCGATCCAAACCAATCCTCGATCGGCATCCACCCAAGCTTCGCTCAATGATAGATCGGACGATGCAACCTCAGGCTCATCCACACCTGGGCTACCGCCTAGTTTCGCACTGGCTTTCCAGTTCCTGAAATTGTCCTCACGCACATACTTATTGATGAGGTGCAACGAGTGCCCCGTGCCATCGGCAGCCGATCCCCAGGAATCACTGTCTCCATAACCAACCGAACTCAACAGCGATCCGTTGGCGTCTTTCAACGTGATTCGCTCACCTTGATCGCTCAAGAAACCAGAAGAACGTTCACCGTCCTCTCCAATGTTCCCTTCCCATGGGCCAAAAACCCTCACACTATCAGGAATACTATAGGCGTCCCGCAAGGCATCTGGCGCCACAGACGAGACCACGATGCGTTCGCGATTCTGAAGGAAACTTGCCTGCGGGTCCGCTTTGCTGAAACCAGGGAAAGTGTAACTCACGCCCCCAGAAATCTTCCAATGAGCAAAGTCGTACGGCGTGGCTGCTGTGTTGAGGATTTCAATGTACTCCGGATTGTCCCCGGATGGATGGTACATGATTTCCGTGAAGATCACTTCTTGGGCATTTGCCGCAGCGGCAAATGTTAGTCCAAGGAACGCTAACTTCCAAGGGGTTAATGGGTTTTTCATGAGTGAGTAATGATGGTTGTGGGGGTAGAGAGGATCGAACTCGGTTGAGCAGAGCCTGTACGACCTTGGCAAGAAGAGGGGCTCTATGGAACGCCAAGACGTGTCATGAAATTGTAACGCAAAACCGTTGGCAATTCAATTCTGGCGGAATTCACCCAGTTCTTGCTCTTAAAGAGGCCTGAGGCCCCATATTCTTCCCACAGCCTTGCGCAAATCGGCAATAAAAGCGCATCGTTGACTCTAAAAGTCTTCTAGAGCACCGAAGTAGCGTGTCCCCAGGTCTTGAATACACAACGGCAGTTCCTGGTCAGCAGGTATTTGTAATAAGCTCACTCGGCTAGCTTCCCAATCGACCTTAAAACTTTGCGCCACTTTCGTCATCACCAAAGTTTTGGCTTCAGCGCCCAAGCCCAATCGAAGATGCACTCGAACACCACTCTCATCTTCCACACGCTCAAGCACGTGCAGACGGGGCTGTTGCAAGGGTTGGTGCGGCCACTGATCGAAGTGGTCACGAATCTCCGGTAGCAATTGCCGACTGTCTTTGATGAAGGCGAGAAATTCCATCCATGAAGGCTGCGACAGGGCTTCTCGAGCCACGATAAGCGCTTGATCCTGTTCTCGTTGCACCATTTCTTGGTGTTGAGCATACGCCACAGCATACCTCTGATCGGCAGCCTGACGGACAGAAGCCGTGGATTCCTCCAACTGCACAAAAATCACAGCCCCCATGATCAGTGCCAGCGCCACATAGAAAGCAGCGTTGAGCATCAAACGTTCTGCCTGACGGTGTTGGCGTCGTGCCAGCCACCGTCGTTCTAGGTTCGCCGTTCCGGAGGATCGGTCATCATCCGCTGCCAATTGCTGAAGCTTCGTCATCGTTAGTGATGATTCAGGATCGAGCCAATGCATCTCTCCAGACGCTTTGGATTCCACTGGTTTCAGCGATACAGGTTGTAAAGATCTGAGAGGCAATCGCCGCGCAGCGGCAAACTGGGCACTTGGTTTGTCGCCATCTACCGGCTGACGACCAAAGTGAGCAATGAGGGCCTCCTGCTCCGCAATACTTGGAACGGGCATCTCCTTAGGATTCACAAGTCCTTCACAGTAAGGACATGACAACTCTTTCCGATGAACCGAAATGGCTGCGGAATGCAAACTCACACCACAGGAGGCGCAAGCGGCTACGTCAGAAAAAGTCATGAACTTTCATATTTTATGAAAAAATCGGCTTTTATCAAATATTAAATCCTTCTGACTTTTGTGGTCGGTAGATGATTGATAACTAGCGAGGGAATGTTGACGAAGCAGTTGTCACTTAACCGTACAGAGTGCTTCATTCCGATCACGCCACATGAGTGAATTCCCTTTGCAGCGCCGCTCATTCCTCCGACTCAGTGCTATAGCTTGTGGCGCCCCCTTTGTGCGTCCACGCTCGAGTCGTGCAGCATCTTTTCCTGCCAATGACCGCATCCGAGTTGGTCTCATTGGCGTCGGAGCTCGCGGCAAGGTGAACTTGAAACCCCTCATTGAGCGCAAGGACATCCAACTCACTGCCATTTGCGATGTCGATGCGACGCACCGGGACCAATGCCTGGCGGAGGTGCGCAAAGCTTATGGTTCCGATGATGCGAAAGGCTTTGAGGACTTTCGCGAAATGTTGAATGCCAACCTTGTCGATGCCGTGGTGATCGCGGTGCCAACTCATTGGCAAGCAGCCATTGCCATTGCCTGTGCCCAAGCAGGCATTGATATCTACGCCGAACCACCCTTGGCGCACTCCGTGGTTGAGGGACGCGCTATCTGCAAAGCTGTCCGGCGCTACGGTCGCGTCTGGCAAACAGGCAGCTGGCAACGCTCGGATCCTTTCTTTCAACGTGCCTGCCAACTCGTAGCTAGCGGTCGCTTGGGTGCAGTGCGCTCAGTCGAAATAGGCACTTTGGGAGGCTTTCGAGATTACTCGGGCGCCACCGGCAGCGGCTTCTATGAAGACGCCGGCGGGCTGAACTATAATCTTTGGTTAGGCCCGGCTCCTTGGCTGCCTTACCATCCTGGTCGCGTGCATCAGAATTGGCGCTGGCACACGTTCTTCGGCGGAGGTCAGCTCATGGAATGGGTCGGTCATCACGTGGACATCGCTCTGTGGGCTTTGGGACTGGATCAAAGTGGTCCGTTGAAAGTCGAAGGCACTGGCGAATTCATGGATCACCCGATCTTCAATGCGCTGCTGCGCTACGATATTTCAGCGTACTATTTCAATGACTTGAAGATCCGCATTAGCAGCTCTTTGGCACCAGGCGTGCGTTGGTTAAGTGATGAAGGCTGGATCTACGCAACTCGCAGTCAATTGCTCGCAAGCGATCAAGAATTATTAGCTCCTGGTGAATTCGTCAGTCGCTTTGTGCAATTTGGTCAGGACCACTGGAACGATTTCTTTGAAGCCATCCGCACGCGACGCCCTACCATCGCTCCCTGCGAAAGCGCACAGCGATCCACCACCATTGGTCACCTCGGCATGATCGCCATACTCGCTGGTCGCAAAGTGGAGTGGCGACCGAAGGAAGAAATCGTCTTTGAAGATCCCAGCTCTGCTGAAATGTTAGAAAAACCTTACCGCGAACCATGGCTCCTGGTCGACTAACACCTCTTTTTTTAGCTTGGGGCCTGCTTCTTGCGTTCATTGGCAGCGGCTTCGCACAAGACACTCTAACACTGCTCAAGAGTTTCGAATTCGGTCGCAACCGACGCGCTTGGAACAGCATGGACATTCAAGTGCGTGCTGAGCGCAACCGCGAACGCCGCGCTGCTGAACAACAGCTCATCGAAGTATTGCTAGGGCGCGACAGCACCACCGATGCCAAGATCCTAGCTTGTCGTGGCCTGCGTTACGTTGGCACCAATCCTGGTGTTGAAGTGCTGCTATCCCTGGTCAAAGACGAGCGGCTCTCTGCCGAAGCCTGCGCGGCACTACAGGAGAAGGATTTCAAAGAGATTAACCCTGCTCTTCGCACTGCCTTGCCCTTGGCTCCCAATGACTTGAAAGCGGGGCTGATGAACACGCTCGCGCGGCGTCGAGATCGCGAAGCCGCTCCCGTCATTGGCAAGATCGCCCGCAGCATCAGTGATCGCCCAGTGCTCATCGCTGCGTTAGATGCCCTAGGACAGATTGGTGGGGTCGAAGGCCTCACCGCCTTGCAACAATTGGCCTCCAAGAATCCTGACCTTGAAGTCAGGCGCAAACATGCCTTGCTCGCTGCTGCCGGCCATGCCCTCAGGCAGGACGCTCTTTCGAAGGATTTGGCGCTCAAAATCCTAAATCAGTTCATGGCTCCCAGTCAACCGCCACTCTTACGCGGCGCAGCGATGGTCGAAGTCGCCATGAGCGACAAAGACCAACGGGCCCAGCTCTGCCTACAAGCATTGAAAAGCTCTACCGGAACATTATTGCCTGCCGCGGCTTCCATTCTGAGCGTGCTAGAAGTAGGTGAATTCATCCCCCTTTACACCGAACACTTCGACTCTTTGAAGACACCTGCTCAAATCTTGTTGGTCGAGCTGTGGAAACCCGAGTATCGTGATTCGAAACGTATCCAAGACCTGTCTTTGAATACCAAGATCGATCCAAATCTGCGCCACGCAGCCACACGTGCGATAGATCGCAGCCGTTGATCGCATGACCCTTATCTGATGATGAAACTCTTTGTAAAAGCCAATTGCCCTTGGTGCGTGGATGCTACGGCTTACCTTCGCTCACAGGACATTCCATTCGACGAAGTCGATGTCCATCAAGATCCTGTTGCCTTTCATGAAATGGAGACACTGTCAGGACAAACCAAGGCACCGACTTTGGTGCTGAAAAACGGCGCCGTGTTGCCCGATTTCGACGTCCAGGAATTAAAAATCTTCTTCCGAGATCAAGGCATCTTGATCAAGTAGCGCTTGCCACCCGCACGCCAATCAGACCACAACCTTGGCCTCACACTTGGCGAGCGCTTCCTTGGCTTGCTCTAGCTCTTTTTCCACACGCGCTAGTTCCTGAGAGGTACTCTTGAGTCGGGTCGCCATGATTTTGGCCAGGAAGCCGTAGACCGCCGCATAAAAACTGCCATTGTCTTGCACCGGTTTGATTTCTTGGAGGAATTTCTGATCCACCACGAGCAAAAGCGAATGGGTCTCTGCCACCACGGATGCAGAGCGACTTTCCTCATTGAAGACTGCGATTTCCCCAAACAGCTCACCGGGCACATCCGTCTTCGCAATCAACTTGCTGTCCTTCTCCACCCGAATCGTTCCGGTAAGAAGCACATACATGCGTGAATCTGTGGTGTCTTCCTCAATGAACATGTCGCCAGGATCACACTCAAGGAAATAGCTGGAATAGAGAATGGCGTTGAGGTGATTCTCCTCAAAACTCTTCAAGATTGTGAGGTTTTGAAGAACCGGGGGGAGGTTCCCTTCCTCGTGAATGTAAGCGTACTCTTTCATTAGGGCTGAGACCGTGTGCTGGTATGTATCAAAAACTCACGGCACCGACTAGTGCTTTTTCCAAAGCCAGGGAATTTAGGGAATCACGCGAACT
>ERZ887942.2720-NODE-2720-length-10757-cov-4.343954_pt1 | contig 10757 bp, 5 predicted proteins | sample MGYA00521099_ERZ887942 | MGnify/ENA primary metagenome ERZ887942 (study PRJEB32303, sample SAMEA104408605) | aquatic metagenome | biome: Brackish water; feature: Pelagic; material: water | place: Baltic Sea | collected 2014-06-07T06:48:00 | depth 16,251 m ... | reverse complement strand
ATGAAATGCCCCTACTGTGCCGAAGAGATCCAAGACGAAGCGGTCAAATGCCGCTTTTGTCATGAGTTCTTGGATGGCTCGCGCCCGCCCAAGACCAAGTGGTACTTCGCGAACTCCGTGGTGGTGATTGCCTTATTATCGGGTGGTCCACTGGCGCTGCCATTGGTATGGTTGCATCCTAACTATAGCAAATGGGTCAAAGTGATCGTGACAATCATCACCGTGGCCATCACCATCTGGGCTTACCACGTCACGAAAGATCTCTATCAGGATCTGATGAAGCAGATGAAGTCCTTGGGCTTGTAGTGGTAGTGTCAATTCGGCACATCACTTTGACCTGAGTGGCATTTGCGTCTTGGTAGTGGAAGGTTAGTGTGACCCATGCGCAAGCGGGCGGTTCTTCTCTTAGTTAGTCTCATCACTTCGGTGTCGACATTGATGGCGGCCGAACTGAGCCCTTTGAGCACGGCTCCGGAATGGCGTCGATTGGACCCTTACCAAGGCACCATTACGAAGGATGACTTTGTGAGTCTCTTAGAGAAAGTGTATGCCATCAATGGCGCAGACAAACTGACGATCCAAGTCGCCGAAGATCATGCGATGATCAAGACGGGCACAGACCAGCCCTACCGCCTAGCCTTTGCCAAGCCGGGAGACGTAGCCAAGCCAATTGCCAAGTACTGGCGCTCAGCAAGCACGCTCGGACCGGTCCAAACGGAGCGCCCCTTGCATGGCTTGAAAATGGCCTTGGATCCTGGGCACCTGGGAGGTCAATGGGCGCAGATGGAAGAGCGTTGGTATCGCATGGAAACAGGCGAACCAGTGAAGGAAGGTGAGATGACGTTGTTAGCCGCCAAGTTGCTAAAGAGGAAGTTGGAAGGGGCCGGAGCCGTGGTGTCGTTGGTGCGAAATCAGCACGCGCCAATCACTCGCAAACGTCCTGCAGACTTTGAAGCCCTGGCGAGAGCGGATTTGAAGCGCATGGGTGTGGACGCTCCCGAAGAGACCTTTGTGTTTACGGACCCACCCGAGAAGCGACGCCGGACATTGCAATGGCATCAAGAGAAGTACTTCTACCGCACCAGCGAGATCCGCGCGCGGGCCGCGAAGGTCAATGATCGCATTCAGCCAGACTTGGTACTGTGCCTGCATTTCAATGCGGAAGCCTGGGGCGATCCTAACAAGCCAGCGTTTGTGCCACGCAATCACTTTCACATTTTGGTCAATGGTGCGTACAGCGTTCCCGAGATCGGCAGACATGATGAACGCTTCTTGATGCTGCTGAAACTGCTCCAACGGTGCCATGCCGAAGAAGCCGCGGCTGCAGAAGCCATTGCCACGGCCTTTGCGAAACGCGCGCAATTGCCAGCTTTCAATTACATCACCAACAACGTGAAGCGATTCTCACCAAACCCCTACCTGTATGCACGCAACCTCATGGCCAACCGTCTATTCGAATGTCCGGTGGTCTACTTGGAACCTTACGTGATGAATTGTCAGGAGGTCTTTGAACGGGTACAGGCGGGGCACTATCAAGGCACCAAACGGGTTGGTGACCGCGAGGTGTTCAGTCTGTATGAAGAGTATGCTCAATCAGTGTTTGAAGGCATGTTAGCCTATAACCAAAACGCCCGACCGAAATCATGAGAGTCTTGATCGCAGGCTTGGGCTTCGTTGGTGAATCTCTAGCAAGACACCTACACGCGCAAGGCCATGAGGTAGTGGGATTCACTCACTCAGCCGAATCCGCCGCGCGCCTACAAGCCGAGCATGAATTCAAGGTGCTGGCATCGGATCTCAGTGATCGGGAAGTGATGCGTGCGAGCTTTGCTAAGGAAGCACCCTTTGATCGCGTGTTGCATTGTGCCAGTTCGGGTCGAGGCGGTGCCGAGCGTTATGACGCCGTGTATCGTCGCGGAGCGGAGAATCTGTTGGCCTTGTTTCCTACTGCAAAGCTCTACTACACCAGCAGCACCAGTGTGTATGGTCAAACGGATGGCAGTCTGGTGGATGAACGCAGTCTCGCCGAACCCGATCGCGAGACTGGCCGGATCCTGCGTACAACCGAAGACCTGGTGGTGGCTTCTGGAGGCGTGGTAGCGCGTTTGGCAGGCATCTATGGGCCGGGTCGCTCCTTCATCCTGCTTAAGTTTCTACAGAAGACCGCCACCATTGAGGGCGATGGTGGACGTTACATCAACCAAGCGCATCAAGCGGATATCGTGATAGCGCTAGCGATGATGATGGAAAGCGAGACCGTGCAGGGTGAAATTTTCAATGTGGCCGATTCGAGCCCGCAGACCCAGCGTGAAGCCTACGCCTGGTTGGCTGAGCATTTCGGCGGCGCACTGCCGCCCTGTGTGCCGAAAGACTTGAATCGCAAACGCGGTTGGACGCACAAGCGCGTCTGCAACGCCAAGTTGTTAGGGCTGGGTTGGCAACCTGCTTACCCGTCATTTCAAGATGCCGTGGTCAGCGATCCTGAGTTCGTGCCGTCGATTCGAGCCCTAATGGATGCCTGATACTCAGTCAAATGGGTTGACTCAAACGGTTGATCTAGATTGAAAGGTGGATGCCCATCCTCCTTGCAGCCGCTGCTGAAAGCGCCCTCCCCGTGGGACGGCTCGTCGCCCTACTCGTCTTTGGCATCGCCCTTCTTCTGGTTCTGATTCTGAGGTTCAAACTGCAAGCCTTCCTCTCTTTAATCGTGGTGTCCGTGGTGGTTGCTGCGGTCTCAAAGTTCGTCAATCCCAACGCCGTGCCACTCACTCAAGTGGCCTCCACCATTGTGAACAGCATGGGTGGTGCGCTTGGGTTCATCGCCACCATCATTGGCATAGGCGCGATCTTTGGAGCCATTCTGGAGCACTCGGGTGGCACGCAAGCTTTAGCGACAACGTTAGTCAAGCGCTTCGGTGAGGAGCGTGCCCCCTGGGCCATGCTGTTGACGGGCTTCATCATCTCCATTCCCGTCTTTCTCGATGTGGCCTTGGTGATGCTAGCGCCGTTGCTCTATGCGTTGGCACGCGATACCAAGAAACCGCTACTCTACTTTGGGCTACCGTTGGTGGCAGGCATGGCCGTGACCCATGCCTTCGTGCCGCCCACGCCGGGGCCTGTTGCGGTGGCAGTGATTCTGCAGGTGAGCCTCGGTTGGGTGATCCTCTTCGGCATCATCGTCGGCCTGCCAACCGCCATCATCTGCGGTCCTTGGCTGTGTTCACGTTTTGCCTACAAATTCGAGATTCCTTTGCCTGAGCCAGAGGACCAACCAGAGCATGTTCGACCCCCAAGCGCAGGCCTCATCATTCTTCTCGTCGCCGTGCCCATTGGCTTGATTCTCATGGGCACCATCATTGAGCAACTGATCGCTGCCGGGCTTCCTCCTGGATTGGACAACGATGCACGCAATACCGCCCTCACCACCGCCCTCGCCAGTGCGTCCGGGCTCACCCAGTTCGGCTACTTCCTCAGTCACCCTGTCATTGCGCTGCTCATTTCAACGCTCATTGCGCTCCACTTCTTAGGGACACGCCGTGGTGTGAGCCGCGAAACGTTGCTAGAGATCTCCACCAAAGCGCTGGGCCCAGCAGGCATCATCATCCTCATCACGGGCGCAGGCGGTGTGTTCAAAGGGGTGTTGAAAGAGACTGGCATCACGACGGCGCTGGCTGAGGCCTTTGGCAATTCTGGGATTCATGTCCTGGTCTTGGCCTGGATCTTTGCCACCCTGGTGCGAGTCGCACAGGGCTCTGCGACGGTGGCCATGCTCACGGCGGCAGCGCTCATGATCGACTTCGTCACGGATCTCAGTCAGCCACAATTGGCGCTGGTGACCATCGTCATCGCTGCGGGAGCTACTGGCTTCTCCCATGTGAACGACTCCGGTTTCTGGATGATCTCGCGCTATTTCGGCATGTCCGAGGGGCAGACCCTGCGCACTTGGACCATCGTTTCCACCGCCATCTCAGCCGTCGGATTCACTCTGGCACTCATCCTCTGGATGTTCATCTAAGGAATGGCGGCACAACCAGCAAGTCGGCTACATGGTCCGGTAATGCTGTCGAAAGCGTAACGGCGTCAAGCCCGTGTGCTTGCGGAACTGCTGGGTGAAGGCGCTTTGATCACAAAAGCCAAACTTAATGGCGATGTCTGCAATGCCATCATTCTGATGGATCAAGGCGTCGCTGGCAGCCTGAATCCGTGTCTTGGACAAGAAGTCCTGCACGCTCATGCCAAACACCTGGCGAAATTTGCGATGCAGTTGTCTAGCGGATATGCCAATGTGCTGCGCCAAGTCCTCGACGCTGATGCGATCGCAGTGATGTTCCCGAATGTAATCCACGGCATCACTGACATGCGAGTAAGGCAGCAGTGATTCCTTCTTGCCCTCGTAACTCTGCACCAGCCCCATCAATCCAATCACTTCGCCGTCCTTGTCCGTGACGGGTAACTTGGTGGTCACAAACCAGTCCAAGAGATGCTGCTCGTTGTACCAGATCTCCATGCGATTGATCAGCGGCTGCCCTGAGCTCATCACTTGGCGATCGTCTTTGACGAAATTGTCTGCCAGCTGGGGAGGGAAGTAGTCGTAGTCGGAGGTGCCGACAATCCCATCCTCATCACTCACTCCAAGTCGTTCCAAAATCGGCTGGCTGGCGCACATCAACTTGCTGTCGCGATCCTTTGCGAAGAAGTAGATGCCCGGCAGATACTCAAATAGTTGCTGAAACTGCTGAGTTCCCATCTTTTCGACAAAAGCCTCGCGAGCCTTGGAAAGAGCGGACGTGGTCATGTCCGATAGGTGATAAAAAACGTCTGAAAAACACAATACCTTTCGCTGCCAACTCGCGACAATCGCTGCTCCGATCGGATTCAGGATGTCGATCGAGACATTGTGAGAAAGCAGGACAGACAGATGCTGGACCCAAGGGTTATGGTTGTCTCTAGGTCCAGTTTAAGATCCGGTGAGGCACGTGCAGGGGTGTGCGTGCCTCACCTTTCTTTGACACTTTAGGAAGTCGGTTCTTCGTGAACTTTGGGAGGAATCCTTGAGCAATCCAGATTCCCGTTGCTGCCTATCGAGACTATGGGCACATTTGCGACTGGATCGCCACCCAATGTCGAAATGAAACCAACACCAACACCTTTACTCGCCTTCGTCTCGCTGATGGCCCTCGTCTGGATGCCTTCGTGCGGCAAAGAACCAACCTCTGATGCGCAGCCGCCCAAAGCCGCGACAACTGCCGTGGAGCAGGAGTCGGGCAGAGCGCACCCATCGGTGCTTGGATTCACACCGAGCTTTGAACTCACTGAGGAAACGAACGGGGTCCGTTTCGTTTCTGAGAGTCTGATTGGCAAGCCTTGGGTGGTCGATCTCTCCCGATCACCACAAGTTCGCATCTCCGTCGACATGGAATCCTTAAAGGCTGGTGTGGAAGACGACCAATCTTGGACGACACTCACAGGAACACAGGATTTGAGTCAACGTCTCAAACGTGCAGGGAACGTCTCAAGCAACGCGACGCTCATGTTAGTGGATGCCTACCAACGCGTGCGGGGAGTTTATGAGTTGGCAGCTCCTAGAATGAAGAATGCCTTGGTGACTGACATTGCCGCCTTGGAGGCAGAGATCGTCAACATTCCGGAAGATGTGCAAGATCCAGCATGGATGAAGGCCCGTGAGCAGGCGCAAGTGGCGACAGCAGATTCGATTCGCGCCTTCCATGATTTTAGTTTCACGGATCAGCGCAAAGCCAGCGGGATTCGCTTCATGCACAAGATTGTCGACGATTCCGGGAAACAATTCAAGGGCGTTCACTACGACCATGGATCCGGCATGGCAGTCGCTGACGTGGATGGTGATGATCGTCTCGACATCTACTTTGTGAATCAAGTGGGTGGCAATGAACTGTGGCGGAACCTTGGCGGAGGCAAGTTTGAGAACATCACTGAGAATGCTGGCGTCTTTGTGAGTGACCGCATCGGTGTGTCAGCATCGTTTGCGGACATTGACAATGATGGTGATCCCGATCTCTACGTGACCGCCTTGCTCAAAGGCAACGTGCTGTTTGAGAACCTCGGGGCAGGGAAGTTTAGAAACGTCACGGCCATCTCTGGTTTGGGTTACAAGGGCCATTCCTCTGGCGCGGTGTTCTTTGACTATGACCGCGATGGCCTGGTTGATCTGCTAGTGGCAAATGTGGGCCAGTACACCACAGAAGAAGTCAGCAAGGTGACGATGGAAAGCATCCGAGGGGAAGCTGAGACTGGGGACACCTATCAGGTTGGCTTCAAGGACGCCTTTGCTGGGCATCTGAAGCCGGAACGTAAGGAGGCCAGTCGGCTCTATCGTAATCTGGGTGGTCGCAAATTTCAGGATGTTAGTGTGGCGATGGGCATGGACGCAGAAGGATGGACCGGTGATGCCGCCGCGGTGGACATTGACTCAGATGGTTGGACCGACCTTTACTTGCTCAACATGCAGGGCAACGACGAGGTCTTTCTCAATCGTCAAGGCAAGAAGTTCGAGCGTGCGGGTGAAGACTTGTTCCCAAAGACACCCTGGGGCTCGATGGGCATCAAGGCCTTCGATTTCGAGAACGATGGCGACCTGGATCTCTTCCTCACCGACATGCACTCCGACATGAGCGAGCACATTGGTCCGGACAAAGAGAAAGAGAAGGCAGCGATGAAATGGCCGCCCTCCTTCACCGTGACCGAAGGGACCAGTGTCTATGGCAACGCATTCTTTCGAAAGTCCGCGGACGGCACCTTTGAAGAAGTTTCGGATCAGTTAGGCGCAGAGAACTATTGGCCCTGGGGGCTGAGCGCGGACGACTTGAATGCTGATGGCTACGACGATGCGTTTGTGACCTCAAGCATGAACTTCCCCCTACGTTATGGGGTGAATTCACTTCTGCTCAACGAGGGGGGCGAGATGTTCCGAGATGCCGAATTCATTCTGGGCGTCGAACCAAGGGCCAACGGTCTGGCGGTGCCTTGGTTTGAGTTGGATCTGGTGGGAGCCGATAAGGACGCGTCAGTGCTTGAAGCCCTGCGCGACGATGGGGCGGATGTGGAGTCCTTCCCAGATCGTATTGTCGTCTGGGGTGCCATGGGGAGTCGTTCTTCAGTGATGTTTGATCTCGACGACGACGGTGACCTTGACATTGTCACCAACGAGATGAATCACCATCCAATGGTGTTGTTGAGTAATCTGTCAGAGAAGAAGGCAGACCTTGCTTATTTGAAAGTGAAACTAGTCGGCACCAAGTCGAATCGAAGTGCGCTGGGGGCGTTGGTTAGGATCAAAGCGGGCGAGTTGAATCTGATGAAGGTCAAGGATGGCCAATCGGGTTATCTCTCACACAGTGATTTCCCGCTCTACTTTGGTTTGGGGGCGGCGAAGCAAATCGATCAGTTGGAAGTGACTTGGCCCTCAGGAGTGGTTCAAACCATTGAGGGACCGATTGATTCGAATCAGATGCTGACGGTTACCGAGCGCGGCGACCAGGCCAATGTCGCGGCCCCTCAGGGGCAGCCCGTGGCAAACAGTGAAGACGGTGGCGACTACCACGTCCGCCCAGGAGAAGATATTCAGGCGATGTTGGAAGCAGCCGCGAAAGACCCGAAACGCAAGCGAGTGATCGTGCATGCTGGGACGTATCGACCGCAACGTCCGGGCCAGGCAATGATCTGGTTCAACCAACGCCATGACGGCATCACCCTCCAAGCGGAAGGCGACGTTATACTGACTGCTGCCAACCCAGACCTAGCAGACAAGTCTGCAGCCAGCTACCCAGCGATCGTGAATCACGTGGTCTACTTTGGTGATGGTGTCAGTCGAAAGACCATGCTGCGTGGCTTCAAAATCACTGGTGCGAATGGCTACGTGACGGATTCTGAGGAACCTGTTAGTATTCAGCCCGCGGTGCAGGCCACCAACCTGGAGAAAGCCAAGTTCTTTTACACCGATGGAGGGGGCATCAAGATCTTCGGAAGATCCTATCCCACGATTGAGTATGTCGAAGTGGCTGACAACTACACCAGCCCTTGCGGTGCTGGCGTGTCAGTGGAGCATCGTGGCCACACCGATGGTTCTCGCGTGCAATCCGTGCTGCTTCGCCATTGCATTTTCCGTAACAACCGCTGCCCCATCAGCGGCGCTGCGGTAGACCTTCTCCACGGGAGTTCAGCCGAGCTCACCAATTGTCTGTTCGTCGGCAATCTCTCCAACGGGCCCATGAATGAGATGGCAGAGACCCCAGGAAAGTGGAAGCCGGAGAATGGCTCCGGAGCACTGACGCTGTTTCCAGGGTCGCATGTGATCGTCCGCCGTTGCACCTTCACCGGCAATCGCAACGGTATTGATGACGCCAACACCAGCAACGTCTACGAAGATTGCCTCTTCTGGAAGAACAACGCCTCAGGAGGGTGGCCTCCTGGGTCTCGTTACGAACTCGACCTTGCGTCAGGCATTGGTGTTAGCGGGTGCTTTGTAAATGGCGATGTCAACGATCTGCGCAACACCGTGGACAAAGACAACAATGTGCTGGCATGTCCTGATCCTCAATTCGATGCGTACTTTGTGCCGCAAGCAAAGGGCTTCGAGAACGTAGGCTACCGTCCCACCGCCATTGCCATCGCTGAAGTCAGTCTTCCGAAATGACGATTTCACAACTGGTCGTGTGCTCGACAAGTGGCTTGGCGTTCTGCGAGTAATCCCGCGGTTTCCTAGCTTGCCACCTCATGGGCTGCCGTTTGCTGAGACCGCCTCTGCTTTCTGAGAGGCCGGGACAAATAGCACACCCCTCCCGTAGTTCCCCCCCAGGATTTCCAGTCAGGGCGTGCTAAGTTCTTGAATCGGAAGGATTCCTCCCACCACATCTTTGGAACCGTGGTCCAAGGCGAATGTCTTGGAGAAATTGGCCTTAGCGCTAAAAAACAATACTTTGCCGTAGCAACCTGTTCCATCTCACTAGGAAACGCACCAGTGCCCTTCTCGTGTCAACGGTTGGCCAAGGACGGACATGCGAAAGGGAGTGCTAGGCGATCACATACCACCGGTCACATCAAGAATGCTGCCGGCAGTGTGCCCAATTTGACTTGAGACGAGCCAGAAGTTGGCCTTGCCACTTCGTTAGGATACCAGCCGCGTTTGAAAGCGATCTTTTCCGCAATCCGATCAACGCGACCCGTTACCCACCCCTGAGGCGTGGATATCGTTATAGATGGATCTTGTTCGTGATCTTTGCGCCGTTCGCCAACGGTCAAGGGCTTGACGGGAGATCGGAGCAGGCGTCAACTTGCATGCATGAACGGGAGCCCCAATGCCTTGTTGAGAATCGCACTGAGCGTGCTCGTGCTAGCGTCGGTAGCGAGCTGCTCAAAGAAAGAACCCGCTCCCGAAGAAGTGGCGACAGCCGCGCCTGAATTGGAACCGGTGGAGACGATCGTGGCTGACGGTGAGACGAAGGAAACATCACGGCTGTGGAGTGACGCCATCAAGTCACAGTTGGCTGCGCTTGCTGAATCCTTGGCCGATGAGGGATCTGTGCCGGAGGCACTGGCGGCCACCATCGAGATCATCGATCCGGCCACCATCGAGATCAAAGAGGCTTACCGAGATCAATCGATTCGTGTGATCGAGATGCGTTCGCCTAACGAACCGGCACTAGTCGAGTCAGGCAGAGAAGAGTTCGCAAAGCAGATGCGTGAACTCCTCGTCTTGGGACCCAACGCTGATGAGAAATCAGTCTATTTCAAATTGTATGGGATTGATAGAGAAGGCGAGCATTTGAAGACGCGGCAACGCCTGATGACCAAGGGCGTTCGCGATGGTAAGCAGGTGCGATCCTATGCCGTTGTAGACGCCACCTGGGTGACGCCAACTGAGGATGGGCCGCCCAGCCTCGTGAGCTTTTCGATGCCGACCCTAGTTCAGAATGAGCTTCTATTCTCTGATTCTCAAGCGGTGTTTGAAGACATTGCTAGTAGTGTGCTGGGAAGCAATATTGCTTGGAGTGAGCAGCTCGAGTTAGGCATGAATACTTGGGGACGTCACATCGATCGCTCGTTGAACCCGGATTTTCTGGGGTACCATGGTGTGGCAGTCGGTGATGTGAATGGGGATGGGCTCGAAGACTTGTATTTGTGTCAGCCCGGTGGTTTGCCCAACTTACTGTTTCAACAACAAGCAGACGGCACCTTGGTGGATATCTCAAAGGAAGCTCGTGTGGATTGGTTGGACAACTCTACCAGTGCTTTGCTAGTGGACTTGGACAACGACGGCGACGCGGACCTCACCGTTGCCACGCGCACAGCCTTCCTGATCATGGAAAACAACGGGGCAGGGAAGTTCTCTCTGCGAGATCGGCTCACCACTGTGGCCATGGGGTACTCGCCTACGGCTGCGGATTATGATCTGGATGGTGATCTGGATCTCTTGGTGCTTCGTTATGCCGGGAGTGGTGGTAAGACTGGTGACTTTCCCACGCCACACCCATTTCACAGCGCTCGGAATGGTGGGGCCAATGTGCTGCTGCAGAACCAGGGTGACTTCGGATTCACCGACGTGACTGATGACATCGGCCTCGGTGTTGAGAACTACCGCTTCTCCTTCACGGCGTCCTGGGAGGATTTTGACAATGATGGCGATGCCGATCTCTACATCGCCAACGACTTTGGGCCTAACCAATTGTTCCGCAACGAAGGCGGAGCCTTTCTCGATGAATCGAGCGCCAGTGGTACTCAGG
>ERZ887942.2719-NODE-2719-length-10765-cov-5.909617_pt1 | contig 10765 bp, 10 predicted proteins | sample MGYA00521099_ERZ887942 | MGnify/ENA primary metagenome ERZ887942 (study PRJEB32303, sample SAMEA104408605) | aquatic metagenome | biome: Brackish water; feature: Pelagic; material: water | place: Baltic Sea | collected 2014-06-07T06:48:00 | depth 16,251 m ... | reverse complement strand
GGCCATTTCGGATGCCCGTTCTGAAGCAGTTCGAACCGCCGTGGCCGCATGAATCACCAGTGCCAGCAGGATCGCCACCGCTGCAATCCCAGTCATCAACTCGACGATCGTAAAGCCACGGCCACGGGATCGAGCCCGGCCAATGACATAAACGGTCGTTGTGATTGGAGGATTCTCAGCGGTCATGAGATCAATCAGTGGGAATTGCACCCGGAATTCCGAACCATTGGGACACGGGGGGAGAAACGTCAACGAAGGGCTGCTTTGCTGCCCCCCGAAAATCTTTCGTCTGTGAGCCCGGGCAGTTTCTCTCTTTCGTCGTCTCCGTGTGCAAATTCGCCCTCCGAAAACAGAAATCGCAAAAATCACCTCAGATCTGTGCAGCCATCCGCCATCAATCGCGAACTGGAAGATAGCCATTCATCTCCGATCACCCCCCCGGTCCGAGAAGTTTCCCTTGCATCGCCCCCCCGGTTGACCGAACATCAGAACCTCGATCAATCACCCCTTGGAGCTCCCGTCCCACGCTGAGACTCCGACCAGAGAGCCCATGATCCTCAATCAGCACTCCGCATATTCTCTGATCGGCATCTCGTCACTTCTGCTCGTGACGGCTGCGGCCTCCGGCCAGTCCTTCGACGTGGCCTTCGAAGGCCCCTCCGCGGATCGATGGAACTACGGGTTCAACGCGACTCCGGGAGACCGTCCGGTCGGATCAGTCTTTGGGTATACCGGTGATCTCTATGAATTCGACGATCGCGATGGCCAAATCATCATCGCCTTCGACACCAGCGATCTGATCGCTCCAGGCGCTGGCGTGGACCGCTACCTGGTCGACGCCGTGACCATCGAGCTCATGCTTGCCGATCCCTTGGCCGGCGGCTACGACCCCACCGTGGACGACTGGCGGACCCACCTCGCCCCCCGTGATCCCCTCTTTCTCCCCGACTCCGATCCCGGCCGCCCCATCGAACTCTATGCGACCGGATTTCGAAACAGCATGACGGATGCCAGTTGGACCGAGACGAGCGATTTCAGTCCCGTCGGCCCCTTCGGGGAAGGCGTTCGCAACGCGTTCGCCGCCCAATGCATGCCGGACGGCACACTGCTGGATGTCTCGAATTGCATCACCGACGGCTTCACCGCGTCACCCCTTGCGGTCGGCGTCGCGAACGAATGGTCGCCAGGCGAGGAACTCCCCGAAGGTACCTCGCTGCAGTTCACGTTCGACGGCTCGGACCCTGATGCCGCGGCGTGGCTCTCCCGGAGCCTGAACGAGGGAAGACTTCTCTTCTCGATCTCATCCCTCGTCGAAGCCGAACAGGAGGGCGGTGACTTCATTGATCTCTACTTGCGGGAGAACCCGCTCGTGCAGGTTGGCGTCAGGCGTGCGGCGACCCTCCAGATTTCGGGCGAAGTCTCGACTGGTTGCAACGCCACTGGCGACTTCGACCACGATTGCGTCATCGGCGGGGGTGATCTCGGGATCTTCTTGGCTTTCTGGGGAACAAACAATCCAGAAACCGACTTAAACGGTGACGGTGTGACCAACGGTACTGACCTCGGAATCCTGCTCTCTCTCTTCTGAACAACTGCGGCGAACGCCACTTTCCCAACCGCGACCAGTCGTCGGTCGAACCTGCAAATTAGTTTCTTGCACGTCGGTTTCTCTCCGCATGTCCGATGTCCCAAAACTGAAACGCCCTCGTGGGGCGTGAGCCATCACGAGGACGTTCTGGTATTGCTTGAAGCCTACTGCAGCGTTTTTTGGCCGAACGAACGGACGGTTCAGGCCGTCCCGGTTCGATGCAAGATACCCACGGCACGATTCACCGCCGAACGCACTTCGTCCGGATTCATATTCAGTACGGCCGCCGTCTCACCGACGCTGAGGTTCTCGCCGAAGCGAAGTGCCAGCACGGCATGATCACGGGGATCGAGTGATGCGGTCACCCGTGCCGCACGGCGTCGCAGTCCATCGTTGTCGTTGTTCTTTTTACTAGGCATACTGTTTCCTACGACACAGACTCGATGAACGTTCCCCGAATCTTCGGGTGAACACGAAAAGGCGGATCATCCGTGATCCAAGCCCTGTTTCCCGGCCAGTTTCGACTGCGTCCGTGCAGACGAGATCAGGATCCGACGTCAAGACGATCATCCATGATCGCGGCACGCCAAAGTGGTCCCAAGCCGAGCTTGCTCCTCGCGATCGCTGCGTCCTTGATCGCGACGTTGAGGAACATCGACACAACGCCGCCCACGCCACGATCTTTCGGCCCTTCAGGCCCTTAGGGGGGAAGTACCCCAGTCCCATGAGCTCTCGCGGGCCTGAAATCGCCATAAGGTTTTTAGAATTTTCAGCCGCCCGCGATCGTGCTCATCTTGAACACCGGAAGGAGCAACGCGATGGCAACCACACCAATCACGCTTCCGATCACGATGATCGCCAACGGTTCGAGCATGACGGAAACTCGCTTGACCGCGATCTCCAGATCCTCGTCGGCGGCGTCTGCGACGCGATTCAGAACCGCAGGTAACCGGCCCGATCGTTCACCGGCCGAAATCATCGCCCGCGCGCTCCCTGGAACGAGATCTCCCGCTTCGAATCGATCAGAAATCCCATCACCGTTCCGCGCCCCTTCTTCGATTCGATCCCAGAATCGCGACCATCGACTCCACGGCGAAAGGCCCCGACAGATTGAAATCGCATCAAGCAACGGGACACCGGCGGTCAGCAGAACACCGAGGGTTCGGGTCGTGCGGGCTAGATCTGCGGGGCGAATCACACTTCGAAGCAAGGGTGCGTCGAATCGAATCACCTCGAGCACTCGGCTCACAAACTTCGCGCGTCGCGCCACGGTGGCCAAGACGGTGATTCCAAGCAAGCTCGGGATCCAGATTGTCCATCCGGAGGTGATAAACCGTCCGACGCCGAGAACCGCTTCGGTCAATGGTGGTAGATCTGCAGATCGCTGGGCATAGATCGCTTCAAAGCGAGGCATCACGAAGGTGACCAGGAGAATCGTGATCAATGATCCCACGATCGTCAGAAGGACGGGATACGCCAGCGCCGAACGCACCTGCCGTCGAATCCGTTGCTCTCGCTGCAACCAATCTGCGAGTTGTTCGAACATCCCCGAGAGGTCACCGACCGCCTCAGCCGCTCGAACCAGGCCCACCGCCACCGGCGGAAACGTCGTGGGGAACCTCGCAAACGCATCGCTGAGTGACCCCCCGTTTTCGACCTCATCACGGACCACCACGAGTTCTTTAGAGAGCGTGGGGTCTGCGGTCTGCAATCGAACAACCTCAATGGCTTCGACGACCGGGACGCCAGCATCAAGCATCACCGACAGTTGTCGAATGAAGGAAGACACCGCCGCGGAAGAGGCCTTACCGGCGAATAGTCTTTTCTTTCCTGCAGAGTGGAGGCCGTCCCGCATGGCTCGATCGATTGAGAGGACGATCCGTCCCTCCGAGCGCAGTCGCGAGGCCACTTCGGCCGCATCGGTTGCCGCTTGGGTTCCGCGCAGCAAACGACCCGTCGCGTCTCGAGCCTGCCAAGACCATGTGGCGGTTTCATTCATGGTTTCACGCGGCGGTGGCCGCGAGCACCTCCTCGACCGTGGTCATGCCCTCGGCCACTTTTCGCAGGCCGTCGATTCGCATCGATTCGAATCCTTCGCCCCGAGCAACCTCGGCGAGTTGTCGGTGCGGTGCCCCCGAAGCAATGGCATCACAGACCGCGTCATTGGGTGCGAGCAGTTCAAACAGGCCGACTCGACCGCTGAATCCTGTACCACGACATCGTTGACATCCTTCGCCAGCTTGGAAGACGTCGACGGACGCGACCGCTTCTACCATCCGTCGCACACCGTCCTCGACCTCGACCTCCCGACGGCATTGGGGACAGATGCGGCGAACCAATCGCTGCGCCAACACGCCACGAAGAACCGTTGCGACAAGGAATGACTCGACCCCGAGGTTCACCAGCCGCACTGGCGCAGCACAGGCATCGTTGGTGTGAAGTGAGGACAGTACGAGATGACCAGTCAACGCCGCTTGCGCCGCGATCGCCGCCGTTTCTTCGTCTCGAATCTCTCCCACCATCACCACATCGGGATCTTGGCGGAGCATCGATCGGAGGGCCGAAGAGAAACCGAATCCGGTCCGATCATTCACCTGAAACTGATTAACCCCTGGAATCACTGCTTCAACCGGATCCTCGATGGTCGAGAGATTGAGCGTGTCGGCATCCATCGCGCCCAGCGCCGAATACAGCGTGGTGCTCTTGCCACTGCCGGTGGGACCAGTCACCAGAACCACGCCATTGGAGGCCGCAAGGAGACCCGCCCACTGATCGCGGATCAGGGGCGCCATGCCAAGCCGCTCTGGTGCAACAATGGCATTGCGACTGTCGATGATTCGGATGACGACTTTCTCGCCCTGACGACCAGACATTGTTGATACGCGAAGATCAACGCGCCTTCCGTCGAGGAGCACGTGAATGTCCCCATCCTGAGGAAGTCGTCGCTCGGCGATATCCAATTCGGCCATGATCTTGATTCGGCTCGTGATCGCCGGCCCCATGCGATGGGGCGGTCTGATTTTTTCGTGCAGTCGCCCGTCGATCCGAAAACGCACCCGGAGATTTCGGTCCCCTGGTTCGACGTGAATATCACTCGCACCGTCTTCGACCGCATCATGAATCAACCAATTCACCAAACGCACCACGGGGCCGTGGCCTGCGATCTCCGCGAGGTCCGTAAGTTCGGAAACCTGACGCTCAAGAACGGTGAGATCCGCATCCTCCACCCCATCATGAATGTCGTCGATTACGAACACATTCGCGGCCGGAAGCCAGTTCTCGATCGCAGTCTCAAGCTCGCTCGCTGCCGCCGCCGCGACTTGGACGCGATGCCCGGTCCGTCGAGCAATTTCCTCGAACAGATATAGGTTCGACGGTTCGGCAGCGGCAATCGTCAGGGTGCCTCGAACCAGAAAGAGCGGGAGAACCCGATGCTGTCGGGCGAAGTCTCGCGGGAGCAACTCCACCACCGCCGGATCGGCGATCCGCGCCGGCTCGCGAACAAAAGGAAGGCCACATCCGGTGGCCAGTCCTTCGGCAACGCTTACTTCGTCAGCAAAGCCAAGTGAAACCAGCAACTCACCGAGCAGTCGGTGATCGCCGCCGTCGCGTTGTGCGGAAAGCGCGGTCTCAAGTTGGGTTCGAGTGATTCGGCCTGATTCGACAAGAACTTCGCCAAGTGGCGCTGAAGCCGTGATCACTGCAGATGGATTGGATGCATGAACTTCGGACTCACGAGTCTTCATCGCAGTATCCTCGCGGCCGAGTCAACGCCATCATGGATCTCAAGACGGTCGCTGACCCGAGTGATTTCGAGAATCGACTTCAACGGCTCCTCGGGCCCGGCGAGAATGAATCGCCCTTTATGCTCGGCGGAGGCGTCCGCGAGGTCCAGAAGCACTTCAAGACCGATCGAATCGATGATTGAAGTCTCCGAGGCATCCAAGATGAGGTCACGAATTCCTGACGCAAATCGTTCGTGACAGGCACGTCGGAGGGAGACGGCAGATTCGCCGACGCATTCGCCAGCGACCTGGACAACGCACAGCCGGCCGTGTTCTTCAAATCGAAGTTTCATGCGGCTCTCCGATCATCAGACAACCCGAGCCCGTCAGCATCGCGGGTCAGCAAGCGGTCGTACTCGGTGAAGTCCATGCCCAAGAACACTGACACGATCGAAGGGTCGAACTGGGAACCTCGACAACGATCGAGTTCCTCGAAGACTTTCTCCCGCGGCATGGCACTTCGATAGGTTCGACTCGAACTCATCGCATCGAAACTGTCGCAAATCGCGACGATTCGAGCCAACAGGGGAATTTCCTCCCCGGCGATACCTGCGGGATATCCATGACCGTCCCATGCTTCGTGATGGCAAAGAACTCCGGGGAGCAGGTCACGGATCTGCGGAATGTCCCGCAGAATCCGGAAGCCAATCTGCGGATGCTGTCGAATTGCGGCGAATTCTTCTTCCGTAAGCCGTCCCGCTTTGCAGAGCACCGCCTCCGGCACGCCGATCTTGCCGATGTCATGGACCAGTCCCGAGAGATGGGCGGTCTTGACGAATGCTTCTGGAAGCCCGATCGAAGCCGCCAGATCACGACTCAGAATCGCCACGCGTTGCGAGTGACCACGGGTGTAGGGATCTTTGGCATCGATCGCGGCCACCATCGATTGAAGCGTCCCGAGGAACATCGCGTCCAAATCAGAATACAACGCCGCGTTGCGAAGAAAGACGCCCAAGTGTCCCGCGGCGGATGCAAGCAGAGTCAATTCGATACTGGAAATCGGTTCGCCCGCGCGACCACCGGCAACCAGCGTTCCCAGGTTTCGATCGCCACCTCGGACGGCTGCGAGCCCGATCTCACCGAACGTCGGGTCCATGACCACGGTCGCCGTACTGGTGTTCGCCGATTCGGCGATCAACCTGACTTCGGCGCGGGTCGGTGCACCACGTCCATGGACTACGAAATCATCAACTTTGGCTGCCGCGGGGTCATCGAGGAGAATCGCAATCCAGCTGTATCCCGCGGTCGCGGCGAGCTCCTCGGTTGCCGAGACCAGAAAATCCCCAGGATCTCCACCCACCACCAGCCCGTCGATCAAGGAGTTGAGCAGATGAAGTTCTTCGTAGCTCTCAGAGAGTCGACGATCAACCGAGTGAGCCGCCTCTCGCTCTTCGATACGGCGACGAGCGCTGGTATGGAGTCGTTGCACAAGATCAGTAATCGCTGGAATCGCAGCACTCGGGGGTAATGAGTCCCGCAGCGCAAATCCACGAATGACCGTCTCGTCGACCTTCGATGCATTGCACAACATCGAAAGCGATCCTTCCGTGATCAGTTCGTCAGTCGCCAGAATCGCAATACCTTCGCACCGCCCGCGTCGGGTCTCCGAGACGCACCCAATCGCGAAGACACCTGGAAAAAGCTCACACGTGCCTCCATCTTCCGCCAACAGGATCGCAAGATGCCTCCGGACCGCCTCACGCACCGGCATCGCTCCAACCAGCAACGCCTGCCTCCACGATCCGACGGGATCATCCACTGCCGACCATCGGGCGACGCCATCATCAATGGGAATCCACGCGGCCCCCACGCCAGCCAGGTCGCCGGCGATGACCAGTTCAATCGAGTTGATTTTTGTCGAGGCCAGAGTCATGCGGCCTCCTCTCGCACGTCGTGTTCGCCATTCCATTGGAGGAGGGTCGCCCGCACCCGCTCCAGAAGAACCCGAGGCGAGAAGGGTTTTGCGATGAGTTCGACGATCCGACTTGCCACAATTTCCTCGGCGTCCAGCCGGAAGCCCCTCGCGGTCAGCATCAACACGGGGATGTGAGTGGTCTTCGGATCGTCCGCGATGCGACCGGCCAGCTCAAGCCCGGTCATGAATGGCATTTGATGGTCGGTGAGCACCAGATCGATCCCGCCTTCGCGGATCTTCGACCACGCATCCTCACCGTCAACGGCTTCAATGACTTCATACCCAGCACCGCGCAACTTGAATGCGACGACACGAACGATATATTCCTCGTCGTCAGCGACCAGGATCGTGGAATTACCGTTGTCTTGATCGTTGTTCATTAGGCCGCCATCGATGCAGGATGTGACGCGGGCACGCTAAACCAGAAGCGAGCTCCCTCACCTAATCTTGAATCGACTCCGATCCGGCCCTGATGAACCTGCTCAACGATGTTTCGGCAAAGATTGAGCCCAAGCCCGGTTCCCCGAGCAGTACGCTCGTATCGCTTGATCCGATAAAACTTTTCAAAGAGCCGATCGATATCCTCGGGGGGAATCCCCAGCCCCGTGTCGGTGACGGTGACCACCACCGATCGAGTCAAATCTTCGGCGTCGACCGTCACCGTGACCCGCTCCCCTTCCGGGACGTATTTCAGGCCGTTTCCAACCAAATTCCCAATGACCGCCGCGAGCATCTCTGGATCGCCGTCGACCACGAGTCCTGACTCAGCATGGATGCGAAGATCAACCGATTTTCGCTCGGCGGCGGCTCGAAGTCCGCCGACCACTTCATTCGCGAGATCACCGAGATCAACGCAACCCATCCGCGGGCGAGCGACCCCTGCTTCAATGCAACTGATGTCCAGCATGTCGTTGACCAACTTTGCAAGCCGATCAGTCTCCTCCATCGCGATTCCAAGAAACTCGGTTCGTTGCTCGAGGTTTTGAAACTCACCGTCCGACAGCATTTCCAGCGAGGCTCGAATCGAACTCAGTGGCGTCCGAAGTTCGTGACTCGCTTTCGCAACAAACTCGCTCTTGAGACGAGCCATTTCACGCTCTCGTGTCGTCTCATGCAGAACAACCAGAGTTCGACCGTTTCCATCAAGGGCACGGATCACCGCTTCAAAGGCCCGCGTCGAAGGCACCCCTCCATCATTTGGGAGTTCGAACATCGAACGACGGAACTCCTCCGCTCCACTCTCCATCACGTTTCGGGAGAGGGTGTGAATCTCAGCGGCCGCGACTCGATTGGGGATCATGCTTGAAAGCGGTTGCGGATGAACGGCGTCTACGGCGCAACCTTCCGGATCAAGACCCGCGATGGCCAGTGCGGCGGGATTCGCCTCGACGACTTCACCATGACGATCGAGTACCAGAATGGGATCATCGAAGGATGTAAACATCCGCTCGAAACGAGTCGCCCGTTCTTCGGCGATTCGACGGGCTAAAACTTGCTCTTCAGTTCGTGATTCTTGTTCCAGCTGGAAACGGTCGTGGAGATCCGAAACTGCCGAGCCCATCCTTCGAGCGGACCCTGGATCGGCGCACGCCACCCGAAGCCGACGCCGATGATGCAGGGACGCCAAAACCATGCCCAGCACGCACCCGCCCAGCACGATCAGGATCCACGACGAATTGAGCACCAGAGCCTCCCTGCTTCCATCAAGTCCGGCCGAAAGCGAAACAGATCTCAATCGAGCTGTTCGCCCACGCCGGTTAGGAGATCTCGAACCCGATGATCCTCAGGATTCGATTTCATCAGTCCCGAGTAAACCCGATAGGCCGCGACGTACTCTCCGACGAGTTCGTAGGCCATCCCGAGGGCCAACTTTGGCTCCGCACGATCGGGTGCGACGTCAGCGGCACGCTTGAACAGCGTGGCGGCCGTCTGGTATTCCTTCTCTCGCATCGCCGCCTGGCCGAGAAGGAAGTAACCCTCGAATTCATTCGGATTCAGTACCACAAGACGCTGTCCGGCCCGGACCACTCGACGGTAGTCCTCGACTTCCAGACACATCAACCCAAAGTCGATCCAGCCCTCGGCATCCTCGGGATGGAGATTCGTGAAGTCGAGAAAGACCACACGAGCTTCCCGATATCGTTCGCCCGCGGCGAGGCAGCGGCCACGCATCCGCATCAGTTCTCGATCCTGATCACCGGCTTCGGAGATGGCCTCCAGACGATCGATCGTCTTCAGGCAGTCGCTTGTTCGATGGGCTGACATCTGAGCCCGTGCCAAGTCCTCGAGCATCCAGCGATCTTCGTCGTCCAGTAGTACTGCCCGTTCCAGATGGTCGACCGCGTCGTTCCAGCGTCCCTTGAGCATGGCGACCCGACCCGAAAGATGGTGAATCGCGGAAGTGTCTTGAAAGCCTGAGCGTTTCTCGCGCAAGATGCGATCAGCTTCATTGAAGTCACCTTCGCCGATGAGGGTGTCCACGGCGGCGACGATCATTCCCGGATTGCTCGGGGCAATCTCATGTGCGGCGAGGTAATGCGAGACCGCATCTTGGCCGCGATTCAATCGCTGGTCGACGATCCCTTGGAAATAGCAGGCATCGGCATTTTTAGGATCGAGTTCATGGGCCTTGTCGAAGCTGGCTGAGGCATCTCCGAGGCTTCCATTCTCGAGGTATACCCTGCCCATAAGCACCCAATAGTCGGCGTCGTCACCGATCTTCTTGATCGCCGCATCGAGGTGATTCTTCGCGGTGACGAAGTCTCCGGCCCGAAACGCCTGATTCGCCTGGTCGTAATCGACCCGACTGCGAACAGAATCGAAACGGCTCTGGGCCGCCGCCCTTGCCTCGATGCCCTTCTTGGTCGGCCCAGTACAGCCTGTGGTTCCAAGGAGAATCGTGGTGGTGGCGATGAGAGTCAGGGTGCTTAGTCGGTTCATCATGGTGCGATCCTGGCGGAGTCAAGACCTGATCTCAGGTCAAAGGTCATTCGTAGACGACGAGAGGATCGGACGAATCTCGACCCCCCCGTCGTTCAGGTAAATCAGTTGTCTTCTTCAGCCGTCACCATCTCGATGCCCGGCACAGGATCGTTGGCGAATGCACGCGCCTGCTGCGAGGCAATTCGGGCAAGCCACCAGAGCCGGCCCCAGACCGGACTCCGCGGAGCCAATACCAGAACTTCCTGCGTATCCGCCGCCAAATCCATCGCATCTTCGGACGTGAATTCCGTATCGATTTCAAACGGGGTGACGGTCGGTTCGATGACGAGCATGGCCTTCACTGCCGATTCACGCTTACTGTTCGCCGCGGCGGTGGTCACCTTGGCCTCTGCGACGGGCTTCTTCTGAGTCAATTCTGCCGACGCCGCTGCGGCATCAACTGAATCTTCTGCAGTCTTCATCGCAAACTTGGTCGGTGCCAGGGTCTCATCAACTGAATCAGTCGTCGATTCCATCGCCATTTCGGTCGGTGCC
>ERZ887942.2717-NODE-2717-length-10769-cov-9.040414_pt1 | contig 10769 bp, 1 predicted proteins | sample MGYA00521099_ERZ887942 | MGnify/ENA primary metagenome ERZ887942 (study PRJEB32303, sample SAMEA104408605) | aquatic metagenome | biome: Brackish water; feature: Pelagic; material: water | place: Baltic Sea | collected 2014-06-07T06:48:00 | depth 16,251 m ... | reverse complement strand
AGTTCATTGCATCGCGTGCCCTTCTCCTCGTTCATCTCGTCCCCGTGATGTCGGTCGTAGATGTCAAGAAGGTGACATATCGCGACGCGTTGGCGTTAGCCATCACGACGCCTCCGTCGTCGAGTTGAGCGTCGTGCTCGCGCCTCCGACGTAGACTCCTTATAGACACGCATGTCTTCAGGCTTGTCGCTAGGAAGCGATCCGAGCGGATGCTTCTGGTCGAACTCATCGAACAGACGCTGACAGCCTTCGAAATTTTCTGCATCCCGCCGTTGAAGTGGAGACTCCTTGTCCCACCCCTTGAACGAGACCGCATACTTGTAGTGGCCGTGTAGAAACCGTCTCGCCGAGACAGCGTCCACCTCGTGATCAAAATCTTCCATTTCTGCACCGGGGTCGAGTCGTGTATTCAGATCTACTGTGTCGTAGGTCCAAGGACGTCTCACCCAATGGCGCCGAACGTGCTCCATACTGAACTCATTCGTCTTCCCCAGAGTAAACTCGCCTCGCAGTTCCACAGTCAGTCGCCCACGGGTAGAATCCACAGACAGGATACGATACGGTCCGTACGCCTGCTTCTTCACCAATTTGTTCTGCTTCTGACCGTGTGCACCAAACGCTTTCCGATCCAGAACCACATAGTGTCCTGGCTCATAATCGGGCAGCTTGGCTGCTGTCACTCTGGAGTCACTCTCTCTTTTCTCTCTCTCTTGCCGACGGCGTTCAGCGTGTTGTTGCCGATCGTCGTCACGGCGCTGTAGATACTCGCCCACAGCGTCATCGAACTCCATCTGACCTCCGAGTTCTGGTCCTGTTAGTAAATCGATGGGAGATGTCGGCCGATAGCCGTACAGCAACGACGCAGGACTCAATCCTGTCGTCTTGCCCTCCTTCGAATTCAGAACGTGTAGAGCCCGGGGCAGATTATCATACCAGCCGGTTCCCTGATCCCCACTGGCGGCTGAAAGAATATTCAGCTCATCCTGCAGAGTTCGGATCCGGTTCTCGACTCCACCCGACGTCTTGTAATGGTATGGTGTCCCCAGATCCACCTTGATGCCCATCCGTTTGTGGACGGCTTGGAAATGATCACTCGCAAACTTTGCATCGTGGTCACTGAGCACCAATTTTGGCAGACCAAAGACATTGTAGACATACCGTTCCATAAGCCGGGCCAACTCGATGGCATCATCGTCTTGGTGGTGTGGAATCGCCAGCGTGTAGCCAGTAAATCTGTCGCACACGACCAGTACGCTGTCGCAACCGGAGTCTCTGTCCAGCGTTGGCATCGGTTTGGGATCGATTGAAATCACTTCGAACGGGCGGTTGCCCACAGTGATCGGACTCGCAACACTGCTCGGCCGTGTTGTGCTCCTCTTTCTGGTTGCACAGACGATGCACTCGTTGTGAATTTCTCGGATCACCTTCATCATTCGACTCGGGCTGTCCCAGAAAAAGCGCCGGCGTATCTGCCGGTACTGTTGCTCCACGTTGGGGTGGTCGTGTTCATGAAGCCATTTCACCACAGCGCGGAAAATATCTTCCCGCTGGTGTGGTATCACCACGGACCATCCAATATCGGGGTCGTGGATCAGCAACTCGTCGCGCCGGTTGGTGCTGTAGCTGTCCAGACCGTGCGCCACACCGTTCTCTCGTGCTTGTGCATCGGTCCAGCCTTCCAGCCGGGCACGCTGGATCAGACGCTCCTTTCCGTCGTACTCCATCGTGTCCCTCAGCACCGACAGTTTCTCTGGTTCCCAGAGATCCTTGAACACTGGCACCGTTGCCAATGCCAGCTCACGTCCATCAACGGGGCGAAGCGTCGCTCCCTCAGCAGTGTCTGTCGCCGACAGGCCACAGTTGAGCGGTTCCACTTCGAATCGTCTGCTGTCAAGGCCACACAGTCCCGTTTGATCTACACACATCTGGCTCAGACGTACGAACATCTTCAGGTCTGCGCCCTTGAATTTTCGCTCTGAGTCGGGGCAGCTAAGTGGCAGCACATCCGTAATTGGTATGCCAGCCATCAGCTCGTCGCCACCACCGTACAACTTGCGGTCAATTGCTGCATCGCAGCTTGCTCCGAAGTCATAGGCGTCGTACGAAGCCTCTTTCAAAACCTCGTTAGCTGGCTTCATCCCCTCGTCAGTGCCATCGTATTTGGATGTCCAGTTCAGCTCGTCCCACGAGCGTTCATCGTGACCATGCCGAGACAGATAATCAGCAACTGCTAAGCCGGCGCCTGCGCGCCAGCTCACCTGGGCTTGCACTGAGCTCAGAAAGTTGCACCATCTCTCCGTCTGGTCACTACACAATCCCTTGCTCCGTTGGGATTCGATGTATCGCAGAGAACCGTGGTCGCTCAATATCTTGATGCCGACCGTGTTCCCTATACAATAGTTTCGCCAATGCAAAACCGCTTCCACAATGCCTCGCAGTTCCAGCGCCTGCGGTGGCTTGGAGCTGCCAGGTTTTTGCTTCGGTCTCTTGTTGTTGTCGGAGCTCGGCTCCAACTGATCCGTGCCAGGTCCTTTCCATTGCCAAGCTGGCTCACGGTAGGCCTTGCTAAAGAAGGCGACTGGACGGGCCTTGGCACCATAGATCTGACACAGGACGGCACCGACTCCCAGTCGGCACGCATCCACCTGAATGATGACCTCTTTCTGCGGGCAGTACGGCGTCACCGCACCTGCCGTTGCAATTGCCAACTTCAGATCTCGGAAGGCTCGATCTTCCTCTTCACCCCACTGTTCCTTGATGTTCACTCCTTGCTTCGTCATTTTCACCAACGGTGAAGCTATCAACGAGAAAGCAGGAACGAATATTCGGAAAAAGTTGCACGCTCCTAAGAACGACCGCAACTCTGTCAGGTCAGCGGGCCTCTTGAGATTCAGAATCGTCTCCACCTTCTGCTTGTCTCCATAAAGCTTCGCTACGCCAGTCGTACCGTCTTCATCTACACCAGCGCTGCTCACGATCAGACCCAAAAACCTCAGACTCCGCTGGAACATAAACGCTTTTGATCGCGCTAACGTCCAGCCATCGGAGTCCAACCCACGGAAAAGTGCAGACAGAACATCCCAGTGCTCCTGGTACGTCTCTGTCATGATGCACAAATCGTCTGCGAACTGCAGAATGTTGGTGTTGAAGTACTCGGGCACGTGTCGACGCAACGTATCAGATAGCGTGTTCGAAAAATGGCTCGGCGACGCATGCATGCCCATCGGGAGCCGTAGGTGAGTGAACGAGTGGTAGACACCCGGTTCCACTACCGTTCGATCCCCGTTAGTAAGCTGAATGTCGATTCTCTCCTTAATTTCTGTCGGCGGTGTCACCACTGACAGATAGTCCCACACATCCGGTGCGGTTGGGACCTGATAGAATGCAGAACACAGATCCAACCCAGAATAGATCTTCATGTCAGGCGAGATCTTCTCAAAGATCTCCTGGCAGCTGGGCTGAGGGAACTTCTCCTCAACCAGTGCACGGTTACACGCCCTTAAATCACAAAGCGTCCGATACTTTTTTGGTTGATCCGGATCAATCCACCCGTTGGCGTCTGCCTTGGGGGGTTTCAAAATCATGAACAAAGGTGAACTGTAGGCGCTGCGATGTGGCTTCAGGATCCCAGCCTTCACCGAATCGAGCACCCACTGTTGCATCACCGTTGCTAGAGCAGGCGGTGGTCGCCTGTACTCGTGGAAAGGTTTGACACCTGGCGTCACTTTCGGATCGTGCTCCGGTTTCAGCACCGCTGTAAACGGCACCGCCGTCGTCACCACTCGACCTGGATTGTCCTGGTCAAAGATGCGGCGGCCTTCCCCGAGCGCACGGCCCTTCAGATGATCGACAATGTCCACCTTCAGGTCCTCAATGTCCCAGTCCTCTGTGACTGTGGAGCCATCTGGCTGCGGGACTTTGACGCGTACCACTTCGTGGCACTCTTCTGCTAGCGCAGCAATAACCTCCGGCGGGCTGATGCTCATAGCATACTCACCGATGTCTTGCTTCGCTGATTCTGGCAGCAAGCTCTCTACCTTTCGCAAGAATCCTAACGACGTGGTCTTTCGACTACCGTCGCCATTTACCCACTGCCTACGTCTGGTCAGGTTTGTGACGAGACGCAGGTGGGGTGGAAGTGATTTCTCCGTTTCCATCGCTGCAACCACGTGATCATGCATCGGCACTGGTACTTCTGACATTTGTACTCGTTCCAGTGTCGGTGTATCGACGTAGTTGACAATGTAGCCTTCAATCGTGCCGTCACGAATGCCACGGGCAATCGCGTCGCACTCTTCAGCTCCACCGATGTCCACGTTCTCGATGATCTCGTCCCCGGTCCTGAACTCGTCAGGCACCGTGAAGCTCTGCCCTGCGGTGAATTGGGGCGCAGGTTTGCCCCCCTCCTCTCTGCTCGGGCCTGTCTCATCATCTTCGTCTTGCATTTGCATTCCAGCAGCGTTGTCACGCACGAACCGGTTGAACACCTTCTGTCGCACGTCAAAAAACTCCTGCGTGTCGCGCAATCGCTTCGCTTGCCTTTCTAGTGTCGCATCGCGTTCGCGCTTTCTGCCAGCGGGAACAACTCCACGTGACACTGAATGTGACAGAGTCACTTCGTCCTCTGGTTTCGCCAGTCCCTCGCGGTGTCGCTTCAGCGCTGCTGCGAACTTGTCGGCAGGGACAGCTCTCCACTTCGCAAGCGTTTCCTTACGAGCAGCACTGATGGCTCTCGAGTGGCTACGTCGCGAGTCTATCTCCTGCTGGTCCCTCGGCAACACTCGACTCTCTACCACATCAGAAAACTGTGTAGTCTTCAACTGTGTAGTCTTCAATTTCGTTTTTGGTGGGTGCACTCCTCTGCCCCCCTCCTCCTCTGTGTCCGTCCCGGGCACATCGGCTTGAGCAGCAACACGGAAGTGCTGTGCCTCTGCTGTGGCTGGATCCCATCTGTGTTTGTACGGTACAATTCGGCCGCCTGGAAATTGCACTCCGTACTCCGGGGGAGTGGACTCGTTTGTGTTGTTGTACAGGCTAGCATTCTCATTCATCATGAATGAGAATCCCACCAACAAATCAAACGTCTCCGGGTCCGACATCTCTAACACTCGTGCCTTAACCTTGCGTTTGCCATTCGGCAGCTGCAACGTCAATTCTGTGACGCCAAGCGTATTTGTGGCCGACCCATCCGCCAACGTAACTCTGTGCCGGGCAGTGGTGTCAATCTCAGCGCCAACACGTTCAACGAACGCTGGCTGCACCAGAATCCAGTTGCTGCGCATATCGGATGTGAAACCACTGTCCATCATTAACGTTGCTTTCGACGCCAACGCAGACTGCGTCGCATACACCGGCAGCTCAATCAGCGGCCCTGCTTGGTATTTGGACAGCCCGTCGGGATGTAGTGGTGCCTTGATGGTTGGGAATTGCTTCCTCACCGTCGCACCGCCTGAACCGGCAGGCACACGTCGCACTGTTGTGGTGCGCCGCTGCCGTTCGTGGTTCAGCCAAACCGTGCGGTAGTCGAGTGAAGGTTCGACCATCGTCGCGATGTGTCTATCTTCACTCTCCATGTAGGCCGCATACGTTCGTGCCGGCGACAGACGTCGCAGTTTCAGATCCTGCGGTCGCTGTGTTAGCCGCTGCATGCAGTGCGCCGTCGGCGTGACTGCACCATCGACAGCACGGTCGAAGGCGATAGCCTTGCTTGGGCGTGTGTACGGCTTGCCTAACACATGCAGTGTCTCTGCAGACATCTTGTCCGTCGAAGTGACGAGCAGGCGTCGCAGGCGGTACATCAGCATCCCGAAGATAACTGGTGCACGTCGTGCGAGTCCGTCTGCGTCATCAGTGGTGCCCAACATTGCTGTCGGGAGCACACATGCTGTCCACGGCGCACTCATAAGCTTGCTTTTGATTGCTTCAAAATCTTCAGCGAGAGTGCGTCGGGCCAGTTCACTGTCGCCGTTTGTGTACAGCTCGCCATTTGCGTGTGCAAGCCGCACGCCAAACGAATTATCCAACGGACGTAGGAACCGAGTCGGCAGCGATCGCATGCGGTCGTCCTGGAACTCGCGCTGTGGATCGACGCCAGCCATCTCGGCGTAGAGGTGGAGAACACGTGTACGGGCAGAAAGCACGGTTGCCAACTGTTTGCACACGTCCAAGTTCTCTGCTTTGGACAGCCGGTCATACTCCGAGCCATCCAACGCCCTCTTCATTTCGTACGCTGGACTGCGCGCGACTTCGAAACTGTTCTTCCGCGCGAGCGCGGTGGTAGCAGCTTTCTTTGTGTCGCGGCGCTGAAGGTCCGCATCCAGGTCCTCCAATCGAGTACGCAAGATGTGGCCTTCCAGTTCGCGAGCGGCACTGGTGCCCGATCGAACTTCCATCGGGAGAAAGCTCGAGTGATCGGTCAACCAGTTCTCCACCTGCTCGAAACTGTGTAGATTCTCTGCCTGCACCAGCTTGCAAAACGACGTCGGCTCGCTGCTCAACTCAATAAACAGCGGCCGCTCCTTTCGTAGTGGAACGGTGTCCAGACAGAGACCGAAGACACGATCAATCTGCTGAAAAGTGCGCGAACGAGTCGAGCGATTGTTGTGGCTGTCGCCACACCAATCTCTCGCTCGATCTTGCATCTGTCTGCTGATCGCATCCTTTGATAACTGCGTCAATGGCGTCGTCGCAGCTATCTTGGTTTTACAATCCTCACAGGGGCAGTGCGGGCTCGGCTTGTCTCCCAACCACGCCGGCTTCACACAGCCACTCTGTCCCCGAGGACCATACTCCCTTGAAATTATATTTTTAGTTTTCTTCTGTTTTTTCCCCTCAGATGTGCTCGAAGTGCAGTAATTCTGAGGTTGTCCTGTTTGCTCTGCTGGCGTGGTGCCAACAGAGTTTCCATCTTGATTGCGTGTAGTTTTGGTCAGCGGCGGGGTTGCCGTGCGGGGCAACGCCCCGCCGCACGCATCCTAGCCTCTGGTGGGATTTTCCTCCCTCCACTTGGCTAGCATCTCACGCGCTGCTGCATCCTTCGACTTCTTCTTACCCCATCGCGGTCGGCGTGGGTACAAGGAAGATATCAGACGGAACCAAAACACTTCCGCAATGCGACGTACAAAGTCTGAGTTGGGGAACAGCTCTTTTGCAACCATCATGTGGCAGCTGCCTTGCTCATGCGTCTCACAGTTCTGACACTGCAGAGCTCGATGCAGGCGTTTACCCCAGTCGGTCGGTGCACAGATGCTGCACTTCACACCAGTGCCATCAATCTGCGATGCATTCAGTGCCAGGTCAGTAGGCAACTGCTTCTTCAGCCGTTCTCTGACCTTCGCAATGTCGGCCTGCCGCAGCTGGTACTTTTGCATCACCTCAGGCTGTTTCTCAATGGAGCTGAGAAACTTCTCCGCATCGTCCAGCTTTGGCCGATTCCCCACATCATCGTAGGTGATGCGGAGAGTGCAGTCGACTGTCTCGCCCCACTCATGTGTGCTCGGCTGACTGGAGCGACTCGTGACCTTCCTCAGCTTCGGCGTCGTCTTGGTTGGCTTCACGGCACCTCCAGCATCCGCCAGCGCGGGATCAATCGCTTTGAATGTGCCCTTTTCACGCTGTTCTCGCAAGCCCTGGATCGTTCTGACCTTGTGCCACTTCTGCAGGTCGGTGCCAATGATCTCCTCTGTCAGCTTTGCGATCCTCACCTTGCCAGTGTTGTCCAAGATAGCCACGCCATCAGTTGCCATGCGTTTCAGCGCATCATGACTGCCCTTGTAGATGGCATTCTTGTAGTAGTTCTGCGAGGTAGCCCTTGGCTTAGCAGCAAACTTTTTCCTAGCTGCATCGTCCTTCATATGATTCCGTCCTGCATTACTGTAGCCTGGCGCACTCGGTTGTGCGCCAGAGTACTCCGTCTTTCGTGACTTTCCGAGGAGGCCGTTAGACTTGTGGAACAGGCGGGTGTGATTCTCAGCGAACCAATCCTGAAACACCAACCAATCTTCCTCTGTCGCAATAGCATTGGCACCGTCTTGAAACTGGCCATCCCTAAAGTCCTTGCGATAGACGACAGTCAGCGCAGCATCACCGTGCCACAAAGCCATGTGAATGCGCGAAAGCACGCTCGACCTGACGCCAGGCGCTCTTAGGCCACCCATGTCAGTCCGGTCGATCGCTTCAAGCAGCCTACGGCCGCCATCCACTTCCTTCAGATGCTTGTCCATGCCTTGCGGCATCGTGATGCCTGAGTATTTCGAAGCCTCGCGGGAAAGATTGCGTTCCCATTCAGCCAGCTTCATCCAGTCGGCGTAATATTTGGTGCTGTGATAAAGGAGACGCTCAATGACCTGCGTGTACGTATGACCAGTGGCCCACGTATCGATGTTAGCCAACACATGTGTGCGATTCATTCTCAGCTTGGTGTAGGCAGCTGGGTCACGTTCCTTCAGCGGCTTCAACGGGCCACTCTCGTCACCACGTATCACCACCGACACGCGCAACTTCGTAGCCTGTGCGCCGCGCTGAGCAATGATGCGCTTGTGATCGGCAGCCATCTCATCGAGCGCTTCCTTCTTGAACACGTACTTTTCCATGAGCTGATTCAATATCTGCAGCACGGTATGCGTGTGGCCGCCCAGGAGTTCGCGGAGACCTCGGTCCCACACCTCCTCACAGAACCACGTAGCATAATCCATGTTCTCTCCCTTTTGATTGTGGACAAACGGTCTCGCTCCGTTCTCGCCATTTTGCAGGTCCACAAAAAACTTCTCTAGCACGGCCTTGGTCGGCACAGTTGCCTCCTTGTCGCCACGTGACGTGCGTTTCTTTGTGAGCTTATACAGAAATTCTTCTAACGGAAACGGGCGTGACTGATGCTTGGGAGACGTCAGCCGAAGGTACGCATCGCGTCGGAGAGCAGTTTCCATCCGGACACGGTTGGTCTTCTCTTCTGCTGCCATCAGCTCGCGGTTCATCGCTGACTTGCTGCGTAGTGCTTCTGTCTCAGCTGTTTCAGCCGGAGCTGAATAGCCCTCTTCATCGCTAGACTCGTCGCCTCCTGAATCAGAACCGTCGTCGGCCCCCGATGTCTCCGTGCCTGAGTTGCCATCCATGCGGCTGGACAACGCAGCACGGTACGTCGAGTCTTTCGCGGTGGCTCCCATCAGGGACTGGTCGACTGTGAATTCTTCATCTTCCATTGCGTAGGCATAACTGGTCTCAGATATCTCAGCATGGTCGTCCTTCATAGTCTCGCCACTCATATTGAGGCGGTCAATCGCCTTGCGCAGCCGTTTCGGTCCGATCGCCAGCTTTAGCTGCAGCGCTTCGCCATCAGGGAAGGTCAGCGTGCGCAGCTCATTCATCAACGCAACCTTCACAGCGCCGTGACGGTCGTTGCGCGTTTCGACCAGCAGATCCAATTTCTCGATCAGCGCTCCCTTCTTGCTGCCACTATTGCGGCGATCCTTCCTGCTGTTGAGCTGATTGGCTGTGGACTGAACACGTTGCTTGCTCCGTTGAAAAGCACGAATCGACTGGCACAGCAGCTCAGAGGCGTTGTGCTTCGTCGGATCTTCACTCTCCACTACTTCCATCAGCAGCTTACGGCAGTCTTCGTCACACTGCTCGTCGTGCTCCTCGTCATCAGTAGACTTGGAATGCTCCGAATCGCTCAGAGCCGATGACTCCGCACCTGAGCTTTCCGAATAGTGGCTAGACTCCATGTCACTGCTCTCGTCCAGTTCCTCATCTGCGTCTCGCTTGGGCTGTTTGCTCTTGCCACGCTTCGCGCTGACTGTGAACTGCAGTGTGGGTCTTTCAACCGGTGGTGGCTTCAACTGGTAGTCCAGCTTGCCTAGATCATTCTTCACATGTGCAAACTCCACACGCTTAGTAGTGCTGTAACACCAGAACACACCCGGGCTGTCGGCCAACAGCTCGTAGTCATTTCCGTCATTTGCAGTCTGCCACATACTCCACGGAGCATTGTTCACAGACTCGGCAGTCGGGAACGCGGCCATTGCCCCCTCCTCTGACGGACGTGTCTGGTCAAACACCACATAATTCTTGATTTGATAGCCAACTCTCGTCGTGCCATCGTGCAGAGTCACTTTTGTAGTATGCCGTTTGGCTTCTGCTCGTCCGAAAAACGCTTCGACTTCTGCGATCGTCGGCCGTTTGGCCTTAGCACTAAACTGCGATGCGGACGAGTGGAACACTGCACAGACAGATTCAGCTGAACCATCGTCACTTCCCTCATGTAGTTCCGATGGTGGTGGCTGTACTCCTGCAGCGTCGCTCTCAGCCGTCACATCCGCCAACGCTGCAGCTGATGCAGCGGCTGGTGGTGCATGGCTGGCCTGCATTAGAGCTGCGTGCTCATCCGCCACTTCCTTCGCATACTCCTCGTATATGCGGCGGTGCTCAGGAAACTTCAGCTTCAACCCTGGCAAATCGCCAGCGGAAAAAGGAGTCCCAAGCTTCAGTCGATCTGCCAGAGATGTCGTCAGAGTGATGACACAGACTGTCGTGGGTACAGGTCCCGTAGGCAGAATGGTCGTCACGTCGGTGACGTAGCTGACGTTGCCAGGTCCCTCTTCCAGCGTTGCCACTGGGTCAAGCTCGTGGCACATCTCGCGATTAAACACATCGACAGCGGTGCTCATTAGGTCATCTTGACCATCGAGCAACCCAAACGGAACGTACCACAATGGATCTGCTCCATGGGTTGTAAAGCCCCGGTCACGATCGACATCATCCGCCATCAACAG
>ERZ887942.2716-NODE-2716-length-10773-cov-12.783635_pt1 | contig 10773 bp, 13 predicted proteins | sample MGYA00521099_ERZ887942 | MGnify/ENA primary metagenome ERZ887942 (study PRJEB32303, sample SAMEA104408605) | aquatic metagenome | biome: Brackish water; feature: Pelagic; material: water | place: Baltic Sea | collected 2014-06-07T06:48:00 | depth 16,251 m ... | reverse complement strand
CTCAATCTCGACCGGATCGCCTGGCAGCCCTGCAATCCGGCCGTTGGTGGTCCAGCCAAAAGCCAACTCGTGCATGAAGTGGATGCCCTCGGTGGCGTGATCGGCCGCCTTGCCGATGCCACCGCCATCCAAAAGCGGGTCTTGAACGCCAGCCGCGGCCCTGCCGTTTGGGCATTGCGCGCCCAAACGGACAAACGCCATTACTCGCGGGAGATGCTGAAGCTGCTGCATCACACCCCCAACCTGGCCCTGCGCGAAGCAATGGTGACCGGCTTGGAAGTAGATGGGGATCCAGAGCAAGCCGGACAGGCGCGAATCACAGGAGTCCGCACCTACTTCGGCAGTGTGTACGGCGCCCAAGCCGTGGTGCTTACCGCTGGCACCTTCCTTGGCGGTCGCATCTGGGTGGGCCATCAGTCGATGTCTGCCGGCCGCGCTGGCGAACAAGCTGCTGAAGGCCTAACCGACGCCTTAAAACAGCTGGGCTTCCACACCGATCGACTCAAAACCGGCACCCCTGCCCGCGTTGATCGCCGCAGCATTGCGCTCGACCAATTGGAAGCGCAACCAAGCGATGCCGCCGATCGCTTCTTTTCATTTGACCCAACGGCCTGGGCCAGCGGCGAACAGATGAGCTGCCACATCACCCGCACCACAGCAGCAACGCATCAGCTGATCAAAGACAACCTGCATCTCACTGCGATTTACGGCGGCATCATCGACAGCAAAGGCCCGCGCTATTGCCCCTCGATCGAAGACAAGATCGTGCGCTTTGCCGATAAAGACTCCCACCAAATCTTCCTGGAGCCAGAAGGACGCGACACCCCAGAGATTTACGTCCAGGGCTTTTCCACGGGATTGCCTGAAACGATCCAACTGGAACTGCTGCGCACCCTGCCTGGCTTGGAGCACTGCGTCATGCTTCGGCCGGCCTATTCCGTGGATTACGACTACCTTCCCGCCACCCAACTCAAACCCTCCCTGGAAACCAAGCGCGTACGGGGTTTGTTTAGTGCCGGGCAACTCAACGGCACCACTGGCTACGAGGAAGCCGCGGCCCAAGGCCTTGTCGCTGGCCTCAACGCCGCCCGACTGATCGGAGGGCAAGAGCCCATGCACTTCCCCAGGGAAAACAGCTACATCGGCACGATGATCGACGATCTGGTGAGCCAAGACTTGCGCGAGCCATACCGGGTGCTGACCAGCCGCAGTGAATACCGCTTGGTGTTGCGTGGTGATAACGCCGACAGACGTCTCACCCCTCTGGGCCGTGAGCTGGGACTGATTGACGACCGGCGTTGGCAGCTGTTTAACGACAAGCTCCAGGCCATGGACAACGAAAAACAGCGCCTTGAGACGGTTCGCCTCAAAGTCAGCGACCCAGTCGCCCCCACCATTGAGAAAGAAAGCGGGGCTCCGATCCGAGGCTCGATCACACTCGCGGACCTATTGCGTCGATCAGGCGTGCATAGCTCTGATCTCGTGCGCCATGGCCTGGCCGATCCCGCACTTCCCCTAGCGGTGCGGGAGGGCGCGGAAATCGACATTAAATACAGCGGCTACCTGCAGCGCCAGCAACAACAGATCGATCAAGTGAAACGCCAAAGCCTGCGCAAACTCCCCGCCGATCTCGATTACGCCAGCATCGGCACCTTGTCGCGGGAGGCGCGCGAAAAGCTCACGGCCATTCAACCCACCACGTTGGGCCAGGCCACCCACATTCCTGGCGTCAGCCCAGCAGATCTCACCGCCCTGCTGCTTTGGCTCGAGCTGCAAAAACGCCGATCCCAAAAGAGTGAGGGTCTCGCCAGCGGCGCCAACTCTCGATAACTTTGCTTCAACAAAAGGTTTGCAGTGCCCTCTCGCCTCTCCACATCCACGGCGTATTGGAATCTGCGCGCTGAACAGGTGATGGATCAGGTGTTCCACGCAGCGGAACCCTCGCTGAAGGCCGTTGACATTCAAGTGGAGCCGGCACCAGATCCAGCCAACAATCCCGTTGCGGCACCCCTGCCAACAACGCGTCTCAGTATTCAGCCGTGGCAGCAGCTCACCCTGATCGGTGTGACGCTAGGCGCCCTGCTCTGTAGTGCATGGTTGGCACGCAGCTGGCAGCTCTCCGAGCAAGCCCTCTACCGCGAGCGCAATCTGGCTCTCACTGAAAAGCTCAAAGCACGCGCCATCCCCTCACCCTCTGCACCTCCAAAAGCAACTGAACCTGAAGCAGAACCTGAGACAGTCGCCACACTGCCCAGCCTCGAACCACTCACGCTGCCGCTCAGTGCAGCGATTGCGCCAATCACAGCCCCATCCGGCGCCTCCCCCTCCAGCTCAGAGGCAGGTCCTGCAGCGCCAGCGCCTATGAGCCAGCCCGCTCTCGTGGGAGTTGTACACGCCGAAGTGGGGGGATCGGCCATCTTCCAATTAGACAATCAATCACTCTCTGCCACCCCTGGCGAAAGCATCGGCAACAGTGGCTGGTCCTTGCTGAGCCTTTCCAGCACCGGTGCCGTGATTGAACGCAATGGTGAACGCCAATCCCTCTCGATCGGAGGCGCCTTCTAGATAGAAAGATTCAATCCCAATTCTGCCAATTGTCGGATGAATAGCAGAGTTGCATTCTCTCGAATGAGAGATACAACGAGCTCATTGTGGTTCCAGCCGGTGCATCGACAGACATTCGCCGTATTGCTGCTGAGCGCAATTCTTGCCAACACAAACGTAGAAGCCAAGCCAGCAAAGCCAAGGAATACGCCAATCCTGACGAACGTCTCAGACCTTGCACTTCTGGGGCCAGAAGTAAGGCCGCTGCCTCAACGCTTGTGGCCAATACAACGTGGAGAGAGGATCAGACTCAAATATCCACTTCCCTATCTTGCCCAGGAAGTAAGCCCTTACGGTTGGCGATTTTCAGACCATAGAAAGAAGTGGCGCTTACATACAGGACATGATTTGATCGCACCCGCTGGAACAGGAGTCTTGGCTGCACTCTCCGGTAAAGCCTTGATCGTGCAACCCATCTCTGGATACGGACTGACTGTTGTGCTGGATCATGGCAATGGTTGGCAAACCATTTACGCCCATTTGCTCAGCGCTCGAATCAGACCCGGTCAGCTCGTACAAACGGGTGATCGCATCGGAAACGTAGGGAAAAGCGGCTACGCCAGCACCGCGCATCTCCATTTCGAGCTCCGTCGCTTCAAAAATGGGCAACTCATGGCGATTGACCCTGCCCCACTTCTTCAGCTGCGCCAGGCATCGAAACGCTGAGAGCAAGAAATCAAGCGACAGCCTGACCAGTAGTAAGAGAATGTACCTAAAAAATATGTACAAATGACCTCTCATTAGGCATTTATAAATTTAGATCAGTAAATCAAAGTGTAGAAACGTTGCTTTAAGCCTGAAAAAGCTCGGGGACTGAGCCTTCCTGTTGAGAACTTCATGAAGTTGAGTGAAATCAGTGCAGCAAATGCGTCTGATGATTGATTCATGAAACACGTCTCAATATTGGAGCTCGAGATTCCATTTAGATTTTTTGGAGCGTTAGTCGTGGGTTCTGCCCTAATGATCATGGCTCGTTCTTTTAAAGAAGCTGCATTACTTGGCGGAACCTTTCTCTGTGGACTCGGCGCCCTTGAGCTAGCCCTTCGTTTCAGTGGGTACTGAACTGGTATCCATCCACACGCCACCAAAGTTGATCGACTTCTGTTCTGCGCACAGGTAAGGCTCGTTAGGGTGCGCCAGATTTCACTGATGCAGCAGGGTTTGCAAAGCAAAGCTCCCAACATCAATCGCGATTCGGTTTCGGTGGGAGGTGCGCTCTGACCTCACCTTTAGGGCTGGCATTGTCCTCTGGGCTCTTGCCCTCTCCCACTTGTTTATGGGAAGCACCCGCTGCAACGGTTCTGGCCGGTGATGACCCAGGGGATTTACCCGGCCCTTGGAGACTGATGCTCCTCGGAGACGGCAGTCCAACCCGTCACCTGCATCTGCTCACAGGACATCCAGTGTCCGTGGAATTAGTGGCCATGGCAGAAGAACCAGAGGGGCAAGCTGCCCTCGGTTGCCCCAGCGAGGTGAAGGAACTCACGCCTCCCCTCCTCCGCCGTCAAGTCTGGTTGAGCTGTGGCGAACAAACCTTGGCTTGGGCTGAAAGCTGGTGGAACCAGGATGAGGCCAACCAGCACCTGCAAGACCGCAACCTGCCGATCTGGCTCAGCCTCACCCAGGGGCGCTCGGAGCTCTTTCGCGAAGTGGATGGTTTAGCGCTGGTGCAAGAACCCTGGCTTGAGGACAGGTTTGGCTGCTCGGGGCCGTTTTGGAGCCGCCATTATCGATTTTTCCGTCAAGGACGAGAGCTCACCGTGATTCGCGAGGTGTTCAGTCCTGCTTTAGAGGAATGGCTAGGGACCACTCCACGCCAGCCTCTTCATCTAACTAGATGAAGAAACCGAGCGTTTTCGCCACATTCGTGCATTTCAACTTGCAGCAGCTCTAGCGATCGGGATCATGTCGCTAGTTGCGATGGTTTCATGACAACGTCCCAGTGGCTAACCCTCTCCGACCTCGGACACAGATTTGGCCTCTCAGCAAGACATTGCGGCCGTGTTCTTGACCATGAAGGATGGCGTGACCACAGCGGACATCCAACCCAAGCTGCGATGACAGCTGGTGCCGCCCAGCAGCACAACAGCCATCACCACATTCCCTCAAATCGCTGGAACGCGGACATCTGCGCCGCCGTGCTCTCCAGCCATGGCCAACGTCCGATCAAGCGCAGCGAACAGGTTTCACAGTGGGTGACCTTGCTTGAGGCCATGGAAGAAGGATCGGCCTCGATCTCCATGAGCACCGAACAAATGGCCGAAGACCTGCCCAACGATCTCATTGACGACGTGAACCATCAGCTCAGCCATCGAGGCTGTCGCTTTCAGGTTCAGCGTCTTGAGGAGAGCAGCAGCTGCTAGTCAGCCCAACCTGAGGCCTTCAGCCTGCCGTTTTGCCTTCTCGAGTTGCTCTTTCAGCAAGTCTTCATCGGTATGGCTGAGGTTGGTGTGGATCAACCGGGCGTGGGGCGCATGGCGACGCAAGCGCTCGATCACACGATCGGGCGTGGCATCCCTCACTAACAACGCCAAAGCAGCACTGCCCTTCGGCAGGGTTTCCGCGAGTTCTTTCAAAAAGTTGTCGTTGATGCCCATGTCATTAAGCGAACCCGAGGCAGCACCAGCACCGGCACCAACAGCGAGACCCAACAAAGGATTGGCAAACAACAAACCGATCAACAACCCCCAGAAGCTTCCGCCCATGGCTCCAGCCGCCGTCATATTGATCGCCTGACGCAAGTGCACATGGCCGTCTTCTCCATGCTCAAGCACCACCGCATCCTCAAGCGCAATCAAATGCTCTTGCTGGATCGTGACCAATTCGCGACGGACCTCCTCCGCTTCTTGGGCCTTGGGAAAGCCCACAACCACCAAATTGCTCATACAAACAGAGTGTTTTTAAAAGAGTAGAGATCAATCGATCCAGCGATCAGTCTCGTGATCAGTCCCGTCGCCTGCTGGAGCGAGGTAATGGACGTCTGGATGGGCCAGGGCCACGGGGCACAGGCTGAGGCGCTGGCGTGATTGCTGGGGGCGCTGCAGAACGGGACCAGCGCTCCACACGAAAGCTTTCGTCATCAGGCCAGCTGTTGTCATCCTCGCCGTAGGCGGGCTGAGGCTCAGGTACGGGCGCCACAATCTGCTGCCCAACACCTTGCCGCCGTGAGATCGCATCGAGAGGCCGCTTACGACTGGATGCGGCAGGCGATTCAGTCCGCAGGGGTGGTTCAACCGGATCCCTCCAGTCTTCTTCTTCGTCCATCAGCCAATCGATCTTGTCGCCGACCCAGCGACCCACTGTTTCGAGATCCATTGAGGGACGCCCGCCACCGGCAGACCGTCGACCAGGTCGCGTGCCAGCCACACCATCCACCAGCTGACGACCGGTTTCAAGCCACTGATCCAATCGCCGGTCACCAGAGTCCTGACTGCGCTGCCCCTGACTGCGCTGCCGCGGTTGAAAACGTCCATCCATCCCCCGACCTTAACGACGACGCTGCTGCAGCCAACGCTCCCGTTGCCAACCGATTAGCGCGATCGACACCCCACCTGCTTCTAGGACCCAAAGAAACAAATCCATCTCAATCCTGAGCGGGGGCAGGTACATAACTGAGTAGACAACTCACATGCCAGTGACCGTCATGATGCCGATCACAGCACAACCTGCAAGCCGCTTGCCTAACCCGGCGCCGATACGGCGTGCGCTGCCCGCACATAGGGCAGATGGCAATCCAGCGAGGGGGGGTCTGCTGAACCGGAAAACGATGGCGAATGCTCACCTTGAACCGGGATTGAGAGGCATTAATCGCCTCCATCTGAGCCCGAAAACAAGGGCCATGCCCCTCCCGTTGACCCAACACCAAATCCACCCAGGCATGAATCATTTCATGACAAAGAGTGCTCTCGGTGGCGCAGCGAGGCAAGGGATCCAGCAAGGGTTTTGAGAGCACAATCTCCCGTCCAAGCGGGGGAGCCACCGCCGGTCCGCGGCGATAAAAGCCTGCCGTCTTTCGCATCCGCCCATCACTCCAACGCAAAGCAACCAGCGGGCCCGTGCCCCGCACAAGGCAGCCATCAAAGTGTTCTCGATTGAGCCTGTGAAACAACGGCAGCAGGGGCTCGAGGGGCATGGGGACTGCGAAAGAAGCCAAACAGGACGAAAGCCGGCTCAGTCTGCCTCGTTCCTGCATCCGGTCAGTCAGAATCTGCACTTATTCGGATGCATCCGATGGAACTGGGCTTGGTTCGCGAGATCGGTAGCAAGGCTTTATTAGCCGGGGGTGGAGCGCTGCTCCTCTACTGGACATTCACGGCGGTGAAGCTCGTACTGAGCGCCCGTGGGATCAACCCGCTGATCAAGCAGTTCTTCACGCAAGTGGCAGCGGGCAGGATCGATGCTGCTTACTTGCTCACCACCAAGAACTATCGCCAGCATGTGAGCCGTCAGCAGTTCATTCGTTATCTGGCGGGTTTGAAGCTAAATCGCTTCCGCAATCTCAAATCTGGTCGCCCGAGGCTGCAGGAAGGCAACATCATCCTGACCGTGAAGTTGATCGCAGAAGACAAAGAGGAAATGCCTCTGGATTTCACGTTTATCAAGTCGGATGATTCCTGGAAGATCGAGCGCATCGTCGCTGTGAACAGCTGAGCACAAGGCGTTGAGCAGCTCGCAGCCGCTGAAATCGTCCAGTAGCTCTCAAGCGCGAGCGGAAGAGTTGCGGCGCCTGCTCAATCGCGCTGCTCATGCCTATTACGTGCTCGACGCTCCGGAGATGGAAGATCCGGTCTACGACCAGCTCTACAGGGAGCTCCAAGCGTTAGAGCAGCAAGATTCAACGTTGGTGAGCGCAGATAGCCCCACCCAGCGCGTGGGTGGGCGTCTAGCCGAAGGGTTCAGCAGTGTGCGCCACAGGATTGCCCTGTTCAGCCTCGACAACGCGTTTAACCGTGACGAGCTCCACGGCTGGTATGGCCGGTTGCTCAAGGTGCTTGACCGCGCACCAGCAGAAGGAGCTCCACCTCCGGCCCTGGCCATGGTGGGAGAACTCAAAATCGATGGCAACGCTCTCGCCCTGAGCTACGAAAACGGCTTACTCGTTCGAGCCGCAACGCGCGGGGACGGCGAACAGGGAGAAGAGATCACCGCCAACGTGCGCACCATCAGCTCCATTCCCTTGCGCTTGCACCTCGAACCGGCACCCGCCTGGGTGGAAGTGCGTGGGGAGGCCTTCATCCCCGATGCCACCTTTCATGCGATCAACAACGAACGCCAAAGCCGCGACGAACCTCTCTTTGCCAATCCCCGCAATGCCTGCGCTGGAACGTTGCGCCAACTGGATCCAAGCGTTGTGGCCTCAAGACGGCTGGACTTTTTTGCCTACACGCTTCAGCTGCCGGACGATTGGCAAGGACGCAGGCCGCTCACGCAATGGGATGCCCTGCAATGGCTGGGCGATGCCGGATTCAAGGTGAATCCCAATGCGGGTTTATTGCCAGATCTTCCAGCGGTAGAGCAGTTCTTCGACACCTGGGATACAGAGCGCCGGCAGCTCAATTACGCCACCGATGGTGTGGTGGTGAAGCTGAACGATTTACGGCTGCAGGATGCCGCAGGCTTTACTCAAAAAGCACCACGCTGGGCGATTGCGCTCAAGTACCCAGCAGAGGAAGCTGCAACCAAGATCCTGAGAGTCAGCTGTCAGGTGGGACGCACGGGAGTGATTACCCCAGTGGCGGAATTCGAGCCTGTGCTTTTGGCCGGCACAAGCGTTAGCAGGGCCAGCCTTCACAACGCCGACAGGCTGCTGGAGCTCGATCTTCACAACGGCGACACCATCGTGGTGCGCAAGGCCGGTGAGATCATCCCGGAAGTGGTGCGGGTGTTGCCGGAACTACGGCCTGCGCACACCCAACCCGTGGAGCTCCCCAAAACCTGTCCAGCCTGCGGATCCACCTTGGTACGCGAAACCAGCGAATCGGCCACGCGCTGCATCAACAGCAGCTGCCCCGCGATCCTGCGTGGTGCCCTGCGCCACTGGGTCAGCAAAGGGGCCATGGATGTGGATGGCCTGGGCAGCAAGTTGATTGAACAACTGGTGGATCGAGGCCTTGTTCAGTCGATTGCAGACCTCTATCGCCTCGATGTCGCCCTACTTGGCAGCCTGGAGCGCATGGGCTCGAAAAGCGCCGAGAATTTAATTCAAGCCCTAGACGCATCCCGCTCTCAAGGATGGGCCAAACAGCTCTATGGCCTCGGCATCCATCACGTCGGAGACGTTAACGCCAAGGCGATTACTGCTGCTTTTGCCAATGCAGACGACCTGAATCAAGCGGCGTGTCACGCACCAGACAGCATCACCACAATTTTTGGTGTCGGCAAAGAAATTGCCCAAAGCTTGCAGCAGTGGTTTTCCAACCCTGCCAATCAGCGGCTACTCGATGAGTTGCGCAGCCTCGGATTCAGCCTGGCACTCAATGAGGAAGAGCAAACACGAGCCACTGCGGCGGCGGCCAACGATCATTTATCTGGTTCCACCTTTGTGCTGACCGGCACCTTGCCCACACTCACCCGCTCTCAGGCCAAAGAGCAAATCGAGGCTTGCGGAGGCAAAGTATCGGGATCCGTGAGCAAGAAAACCAGTTATCTCGTGGCAGGCGAGGAAGCTGGAAGCAAACTCACCAAAGCCCAGGAGCTGGGGGTCCAAGTCCTTGACGAGGCTGACCTGCTGAACATGCTGAGAGGATCAAGGTAAGAATTCTTCCAGGCATGCAAAGCCCAGTTCAGAATCTGCTTGGGAGCCTCTCAGGTGAGTGGAAACTGAACCTGGAGACGCAGATCCCCAGGAACGACCTCTACAAAAGTCGGATTGCCTCTTCGCGGCCGACGCTGGGCTTCTTTTTGCTGCTGATCTGTTCAGCTGTGATTGCAACGCTCGGATTGATCTCCAACAGCACCGCTGTGGTGATCGGCGCCATGATCGTGGCCCCACTGATGGACCCGATCCTCAGCCTTGCCTTCGGACTCTCGATTGCCGACAACCGCTTGGTGAAACGGTCCGCGATCACGGTGATCATTGGCGTTCTCACTGTGATTGGCACGGCAACGCTGTTGGGCTGGATTCTCGATGCCAGTGAGGTGAATCGAGAGATCTACAGCCGAACCGCACCCAACCTGATCGACCTCGGCATTGCAGTAGCTGCCGCCATCGCCGGATCGTTCACATTGACCCGGGATCGATTGTCCAATTCGATCGCAGGGGTGGCCATCGCCGTGGCCCTGGTGCCACCGCTATGCGTCTGGGGAATCGGACTCAGCATGGGCTCGGAAGTCATTGCCGTGTTCGGCCGGGGCAGCGTTGCTGGACTCAGCAATCAGATCTCAGAAGGATCATTTTTACTCTTCCTAGCCAACTTAATTGGCATCACAGTTGCCAGCTTGATGGTGTTTTTGTTGCAGCGCTATGGCTCGATTCATCGCAGCTGGCGCAACCTACTTGTTTGGCTAGGACTACTCGGCCTGCTGTGCATCCCCTTGGCATCGTCACTCCAAGACTTCAGCATTCGCCAAAACATTGACGCCCAATTTGCCACCTTTAAAGCAGGACGCGTCAAGCAATTCAAGCTGACCGAAAAGAATCCATACCTCTGGAAAAAAGTAAAGTTGCTCTATAGCAATGTTCGCGTTTCTCAGAACAACGCCACCATTGAGCTTGTCCTCAATGCCCAAGAAGGGCTGATCACGCAAAAGGTCGTTGACGAGCTCCATCAACGGATCATCACGAGAGCAAGAAAGGATTATGGGATCAACGAAATCAGCGTTAATATCAGTGTGATTCCCAACCAAATCTTCAAATACAATTTTACTGAAGGCAAACAATCATGAGCTCACCCCAAGCCTTCCGCTGGATCAAAACAGACTGTGGTCGAGCCAAGTATGTTGAGCTGGCCTCTCGCAGCGGTGTTGCAGCAAAGCTTCGCTTGGCCTGGTTTGTACTCATTGCTGCCGCACGCGACCTTTCAATTTCCAACCAAGACTGAAGCATTCGTTCTTGCCATCGCAATCTCAACATTCCCCAAAGAGATAGCACGAATAATATATTTTTTCCGCCGAAGGGACCCACTCAAAACGCTAAAGGCTCAATATCGACCACGAACCACCGGCTCAAAG
>ERZ887942.2715-NODE-2715-length-10775-cov-5.152799_pt1 | contig 10775 bp, 3 predicted proteins | sample MGYA00521099_ERZ887942 | MGnify/ENA primary metagenome ERZ887942 (study PRJEB32303, sample SAMEA104408605) | aquatic metagenome | biome: Brackish water; feature: Pelagic; material: water | place: Baltic Sea | collected 2014-06-07T06:48:00 | depth 16,251 m ... | reverse complement strand
ATGGTCTGAGGCATCGCCTCGGGAAACACTTTTCGATCAGTCGATGGGCATTAGACCACGGTTTTTCTTATGGACCGTTGGTTTGTGCGGAATGACTACAGAGTCCCTACTTAAATGAGTACCTCAGAAGAGAACATCCGGTTTTAAGAATCCGACAGCCGAACATAATTCGTCAGGAAATCGTTTTTTGACATTGGTTTGGCGAGGTCGATTCCACCTTTTTCGAACAACGGTTTAATTGTTCGAGAACGGTTCCATTCATCACCGGAGAGGAGATCGTCACGATCTTTGTCTAATAAACGGAACATCGATTCCGCCCGCCTCGCTGCCACACTATTCAAATCAACTGATGTCTGAATTGGTGCTGGCTTCGCAGCAGGAGTACCTGTTTTGGCGACGACAGCAGGCTTCGCTGCACCTGCGGTAGGTGCAGGTTTTGTTGGAGTCACTACTGCCAAAGCTTCATTCGGTCCCGCAGCCAATTCCCTAGGAGTCAGAAACCCATCATTGTTATGATCATATTTTAGAAAATCAGAGATCGCGTCGCGTTTCCACTTCTTCCATTCGTAGAAACCGATCTGTCCATCAGTATCACGATCACCTTCGGTGAAAGTTGTCGGCATATCGACAGTGACACGCGGTTTCGGCTTGATGACCGGAGCTGACTTTTTAGATGGAGTTTTCGAGCCTTCTTTCTTACTGCGAGTCTCTGCTTCGCGTTTCTGCTTCTCGTAGTATTCGCGTTTACGCTTTTCGTACTCTTCTCGACGTTTTCGATCTTCATCCTCTCTGCTTCGATCCGAGCCTTCCGCTTCTCGCTGCTGGCGAATTTTCTCAAACGCCTTTCCGAAACTTTTTTTATCGATGCCTTTGCGGTAGTCAACACCTGCCTTTTGCAGCATCTCTTTGAATGGTCCGCGAGAATTCTCTATCTCGTCAGGATCCATACGACCGTTCTTGTTCTTGTCCATATAGTCGAAGATCTGCTCGGGAGATGGACCGCGTCCTTGTGCACAGGCTTCTTTGCCTGATATGACGACGAGCCATAACAATAAGAACATTCCTAACTTCTGCAAATTCTCGGTTTTCGACATGCTGTGCGGTCCGAAATTCATTTTATGGGGTTGAAACAGTGTAGGAGGGATTCAAAGATTGAAAAGCGGGGGGCTATTCAATGAAACACCTTAAGGAGGGATTCGGGTCGGTGAAGTTGTAGAACTCGTTGAAAAAGGCTGATTTCGTTAATTTTGATAGAATTCAGTCTCTCATTCCCATTCTTCCTAAACTACCGTGTAAAATCAAGACGTTTTCAGCTGATTGCGTCTTGTTTACAGGTTAATGAACTGCGTGATTGTGTTTGTTTTATGAGTAATATCCAATTCTTCCGAGCAGGTCGTGTTATGCGCAGCTTCCTGAATATCCTGACAGTCGTTTCACTCGCGAGCACTCTCTGTTTATCGCTCTGTTCTATCGGCTGGTCTCAAGAAGAAGATGGTGGAAGACGTGATCGCGGCGGTGACCGGGGAGGTCGCTTCAGTCGAGGTGGCGGCGGACCAGGTGGTCCTGGTGGTGGACGCCGTGGCGGTGGTGGCGGATTACTGGGCGAAGTCCAAAACGAAGGGACTCGTTCCGAAATCAATCTAACTGAAGAGCAACTCGAGAAGCTCAACGAAATCGGTCAGTCGATGGGAAATCGCGATCAGTTTGGTGACATCTTCAGCCGTATGCAGTCTGCTGAGTCTGAAGAGGAGCGTACTAAAATTCGTGAAGAGATCCGTACAAAAATGGAAGAAACACGAACTCAAGCAGAAGAAAAAATGAAGTCTGTTCTTTCGGAAGACCAATTCAAACGCCTCGATCAAATTCGACTTCATCGAGACGGTTCAAGAGCATTGGGACGTGATGAGATCCAGTCTGAACTTGGAGTGACAGACGAACAGAAACAGAAGCTTGAAGCCCTCCAGGCAGAGCAATTCGAAAAATACCGTGAACTGGGATTTGGATCGTCTGCTGAAGATCGTGAGAAGGTGCGGCAGGAATTCGAAGAGAAAACGATGTCGATCTTGACAGAAGATCAAAAAAGTAAGTGGCAAAAAAAACTTGGTCCTCCTCCCGCAGATGCAGGTCAACCACGTTCTGTGACGGGGGGACGACCTGGTATGGAAGCGGGTGGTGCTCCTCGTGAAGTCAGAGTTGAAGAAGTTCCCGAAGGCGCCGAAACAACTTTGTCATTCGGAAACAACGGTGCTTCATCTTCTACAGAAGGCGATAGCAAAGATCGTGGTCCTGCGAAGTTGTCCTTCAATTTTCGATACGCTCCCTGGACTGAAGTTCTGCGCCTCTTCGCACGAGAATCAGGTCTGTCTCTCGACTTGATTGATGTTCCACCGGGAACCTTCAGCTACTTTGACCAGAAATCCTACACCTCAGAAGAAGCTCTAGATGTCCTCAATGGATACCTGCTGCCCAAAGGGTTTGTATTGGTCCACCGCGACGACTTCCTTGTCAGCCTGAATATCGACAACCCCATCCCTCCGAACCTGATTCCCAAAGTCAAACCAGAAGACTTGCCGAACCGAGGCAAGAATGAATTGCTGACTGTGACGTTTCCAATTGAAGCCGTCGACGCGGCTCAAGTCGCTTCTGAAATCAACGAACTGAAAGGACCACAAGGGAAAGTCGTCGCATTGCCGAGTTCCAATTCCGTCCTTGTGACCGACATCGGAAGCAATTTGCTCGACATCAACACAATGCTGAATGAAATGATTGGGCGCCCCGGTCCCAATGACATGAGTTTCAAACCGTATCAAATTGAAAACCTGCCTGTCATTGAAGCTGAAGCCATTTTAAGAAGCGTTTTGGGCATCGGTTCGGGAGTTGCCAATGTGAGTGCGATGTACGATTCTAGATCACGTTCTCAACCTAACAGTAACAGCACAATCACGATCGCCTCTGATGAACGAACGAATAAGCTGCTCGTTTCCACGACGTCTAAAACTCATCAGCTAATCGAAGAGGCTCTCAAGACGATCGATGTCGAAGGGGAAGCAAGTAACTTTTCAGCAGCTGCCAATAAACCCTTCTTACGAGTTTATTCAGTAACATCAGCTGATGCTCGTGAAGTCGTCAAAACAATAGATGCACTCATGCCTGGCATCGTCGTGAATGAAGATGGTCGTAATGGTAAGATTCATATCATGGCTTCGCCGGACAAACATTCCGAAGTTGACAACCTCATTCGTCAAATGGATGGGATGGGAACAAGTTCGCAGCAGATGTCGGTGATCCCTCTCTCCAAAATGGACCCCATGTTGGCAGCTGCCACTGTACGGGCAATGTTCCTCAAAGATGGTGAACTCGCTCCGACAGTCGAAGCCGACATTTATGGTCGTCAGTTGATGATCCGTGGCGATGCGAATCAACTCGCACAAATTAAACTTCTACTTGGTCAGCTAGGAGAAGACGGGACGGGTCAGCGAGACTCCTCAAGCGAAAGTCGTATCAGAACATTTCCTCTCAGTGGTCGTGATCCGGAAGAGATTCTCCCCTTGATTCAGCGGATGTGGAATCAACGCTCTGGTTCGAGTATTCGTATTGTCAATCCTGAAGATCGTGGTCCCGTACGTGATGTGATCAGTCCAAGTGATGGATCTTCAGTCAGAGACCAACAACCAGCGAGCACAGCCCCAGCCAGCACTCAGAGAGAACCAGCAAAAACTCAGAGAGAGTCCGTTCAAAACCAGCAGAATGAAAGACTGAAGTCCTTCCCGCTAAGAACCGCCAGTCAAACAACAGTGATCTCTCAGGAACCTGAGACAGCAAGCAGTGAAGATCCCGCTCCTAAAACCGCACCACCTATTCAGCAAAGCAATCCACTCGAATTCAGCGATGATGAATTGTTGAATTTGTTGGATTCCTACATCGATCGAACTGATCCACAAGAACCATCTACAACCTCAGTTCCCAATACTCCTCGACCGGTCGCTCCACCTGCGAATCAAAGTTCCGGCGGCAACCAATCGTTCCCCGCGGACGTAAACATCACAGTCATGGGTGATGATTTAATGCTCTACTCATCTGACCCGGAAGTCTTGAATCAGCTGGAAGAACTCCTCGAGTCTGCCATGCAAGCAATCCCCCCTAGCACCTCTTGGACTGTCTTCACGTTACAGTCTGCGGATGCCACAGAAGTTTCTCTGATGCTTGAACAACTTCTTCCCTACAGCAATGTGAGTAGCGCTTCATCAGGTGGCGGAATGCTAGGTTCTCTCACTGGTGCTGCTTCTTCTTTAGGAAGTGGAATCGCTGAAATGACCGGCTTGAGTTCCATTGCCAGTGCTGGACAGTCCCTCAGAATCATTCCTGACACACGTTTGAACTCGTTGTTCGTTTCCGGTCCCAGTAGTCAGGTGAAAGAAGTCGAAGAAATGCTTCGTGTGTTAGATTCCAGCGAATGGCCCGACACGTTACGCGACAAAGTCTCTCGACTCATCTCCCTTGAATATGCAGATGCCGACGATGTGCTAAGGATGGTCAAGGAATCTTACAAGGTCTACATCGATCCCCCACAGCAACAGAACGCACGCAACAACCCATTGGCAGCGATGATGGGTGGCGGAGGTCGTGGGGGAAAGGCTGACTCAGCTGAAGCTCAAATCAAGATGACAGCCAGTGTCGATTCCAATACAAATCAGCTGATTATCTGGGCAGATGATGGATTGTTCCAAGAAGTGAAATCGTTTGTTGAATCGGTTGACGAATCGGCTCGTCAAGCACGCCGAACAGTGCGAGTTGTTTCTTTAAGAAATACGAATTCATCAACAATCAAAGGTGCTTTGGGAACTCTCATGCCAAAAGTGAACGTCAGCAGCACAGCGTCACGACAAGGAACCCCCGATGCCAATAAGTCTTCCAATTCCAACGACAACAATTCAGGACGCTCTCAAGAAGAACAAGAGCGCATTCGCCAGTTCTTTGAACAACGGATGAAAGAACGAGCGCAAGGTGGCGGAGGTGATACAGGAGGTCGCCCCAGCTTCGGTGGTGGTGGGCGCCCCGGCGGCGGACGCCCAGGAGGACGATAACCAAATTCGACGTTGACTCGTTTAACGGCTAGCCGAAGGCGTCAGTGATTTACTATACAATTTCATCGCTTAGTGAAGGCAGTAGAATATACAGTTGTTGCATTTAAGTGAGCAAAGCGAACCGTTGTCCCTTCTCCCCACAGTCGAACTCCATTCTCGCCTACAACTTAGCTATGGGGAGAAGGTTAGGATGAGGGGTAACTAGTGGACTGTCACAGCTAAAAATAGGGGTTGAGACAATGAGATATAGCGACAACGGAGCGGTCAATCACTCTTCCAACCCCTAAATTAAAGCCTGACAAGGCACTAGCGTCTTCGATCACAAAGACGATCAAAAGAAAACTCTCATGACTCGGAGTGCCGTTCAGTAAATAGACCTGTGGACGTCTGCCCCGCAACACTCACGATCGAATTTAACTCGTTATGAATATCGGCTCACTACTTCTGGATCGCGGACTCGTCAACGAGCAGCAACTCGATATGGCGCGCGAGCACAATTCGCAAGGCAGAATTGATCGCGTCCTCACCGAAATGGGAATCATCCGCGAGGATGAAACGCTCCAGCTGTTAGCTGACGAACTCGGGATGGAGTTCAAAAACCTCAAGGAATTTGAAGTCGACCGGGAACTCCTCGACCAGTTCCCTACGACTGCAATTTTCCGACATGAAGCAGTCCCTCTGCTGCGTGAAAATGGACATGTACAAGTCGCGATCAGCGATCCATTCAACCTTGAGTCAATCGATGAACTCGCCACGCTCGGCAGTTGTCGCATCGAGCCAGTGCTTGCCTGTCGAGATGAAATTCTCGATCTGATTAAACGTAATCTCGGAGTTGGTGGAGATACCATCAATCAGATGGTCGCGCAGCGGTCTGAGGATGAAGTCGATCTGCTTGATGAGATCCCGGAAGGGATGGGAGAACTCGCTGAGTCTGCACAAGCTCCCTCTGTCATTCGTCTGGTGAACGAGTTACTCGTTGAAGCACTCGAACAACGAGCAAGTGATGTTCATCTCGAACCGCAAGAGAACGGACTCGTCATCCGCTTCCGTGTCGATGGAATCCTGCGAGTTGAACCGGTTCCCCCCGAGATCAATCACTTCGCCAGTGCAATTGTCACTCGCCTGAAGATCATGTCTCGCTTGAACATCGCAGAGAAACGACTTCCACAAGATGGTCGCATCAACATGCGTGTCAAAGGACGCGAGATCGATGTTCGTGTTTCCATCATCCCCATGCTTCACGGCGAAGGGATCGTCATGCGTTTGCTCGACAAGCAACGTATGGTGTTCAACTTACGCGGCGTAGGAATGCCGGAGAATGTCTACGAGCAATTCACCGATCTCATCTCGATGCCGCACGGGATTGTACTCGTCACTGGACCTACTGGGTCTGGTAAAACGACGACCTTGTACAGCGGTCTCAATGAGATCAAAAGCCCGAAGACAAAAATCATTACCGTTGAAGACCCTGTTGAATATCACCTCAATGGAATTAGCCAGATTCAGGTCCATGCGAAGATTGGCCTGACCTTCGCTGCGGGTTTGAGAAGTATTTTGCGTCACGATCCTGATGTTGTACTCATCGGTGAAATTCGCGACGGAGAAACCGCGACTAGTGCGATTCAAGCATCCTTAACCGGTCACCTGGTTTTCAGCACGCTGCATACGAATGACGCTCCGAGTGCGTTCACACGACTTGCCGATATGGGCGTAGAACCGTATCTAGTTGCAAGCACAGTAGAAGGTATCCTCGCCCAGCGACTTGTCCGCAAACTTTGCGAACGCTGCAAAGAAGGGTATCATCCCGCTCCAGGAGAATTGCCAGACGACTTCCCCGAACCTAGTATCGAAACTCTTTATCGCCCAGTTGGCTGCCGCGACTGTCGCGACATCGGCTATTCCGGTCGAATGGGAGTCTACGAACTTCTGCGTAACGATCCAGAGATCAAGAAACTCTGTGTCGAAGGAGCGAGTTCCGGCGTCATCCGTGACTACGGATTAAGTCATGGAATGCTGACATTAAGAATGTCCGGCTATCAACGAGTCGTCGACGGTGTGACGACTCTCGATGAAGTCATGCGCATCACCCGCGGCGAACACTAAAACACAACGACTTAGCCGTTCATTTCAAATGAACGGCTAACGCTTATTCTCGCTCATGTGCGGCTTCGAGTTTGTTCAATAACCGCTGATAGTTATTCAAACACTGCTCAATCTTCGGTCGCATCTCTGACATCTGCTGATGCTGTGATGAAGTCAATTCAGTGAGCGGTTTCAGCCATTGCTCCATCAACTCGAACTGTGATTCTAAAATTCCATAAACCGATTTCGGTAGGCGATTCACAATCGTAATTCGATCATCATCGACCGCTTCTTCATCAAGATCTTCATCGACAATTTCAGGTCTGGTAGCTGATTTTGAATCCTCACTCGGGACGGAACTAATCGGCAAAGAAACCTGCTCTGGCCACTTCATTTCGACTGGTGGCATGCTAACGTTAATTGGTCGATTCGAAAGAGCAGCGACCTGCTGTAGTCCCTCCGCGAGTTGCAATGACAACGCACGAAGCTCTTCTCGCAGTAACTCTTGATCGCTGATGTCGACTTCCTCACCACTTGGTTTCGAAAGATTCGTTGCACCATCGGTGACAGCTTTTCTAATTGAATCGAGTCCGTCGCTGAAGGTGGTTAATGTTGCAATGACTTGCCCAACTTTGTCATCCGCCCCGACTCCCCGCATCTTGACATTCTGCTTGAATGTCCGTTTGATCTCCGACCAGCGTTCGGCTTCTTCATCCTTTAAAGTCTCGGTCAGTTCTTTAAACTTCAGGAGATTTGCTTCGGTCCCGGAAGTGAGTGTTTGAGCGTCGTTTTGGTAGCTGCTCTGGATGAGCGTTTCGACTTCCTCTTCATTCATTACGGGCAGAACCTTCTCTGCGATGCGGTTCATATTTCGGTAAGAACCTTGCAGCAAGAATGGTGGCTCGGTGCGGTAATCATCGTGCTGCGCGGCAGAGGTGATGTACTCCTGATTGACTCGCAGGACGACATCACGAACACGCATCAGCTTGATCATGGTATCGACGAACTCGTTGAGTTCTTCCATGGAATAACTTGCTTCGAATTCAATTCCTTCAGACGGAGCCGCGTCACCGCGAAGGGTTCGCTCAGCCATTTTCACAATGGCATAAACATCTTTTTGAGAACGACTCGCCAGCTTGCTGAGAACGGGATTTGAGGTGAGTGCATTTTCGATATAACTCAGTTCGAAAGCATCAGCGGTGTCTCCGATGATCTCACCAAGATTGTAAATATCGGCACGGTTACTAAGCATGTCCGGAATCTGAAACTTCTCACCGCTTTCAGTATAAGGATTCCCCGCCATGACGACCGCGACTTTCTTGCCACGGAAATCATAGGTCTGTGTTTTCCCTTTGTAGACACCTTCAATCTTGCGTTGAGCATCACACAAGCTGATAAACTTCTGAAGGAATTCGGTGTGACAGTGCTGAATATCATCGAGATAGATGAGGACGTTGTCGCCCATTTCAAATGCAAGGTTGAGCTTCTCAACCTCTTCGCGGGCTCCCGCATTAGGAGCAGCAGCTGGATCGAGAGATGTGACATCGTGCCCGAGTGCTGGTCCGTTGATCTTCATGAAGATGATGCCTAATCGATTGGCAACATACTCCATGAGTGTCGTTTTTCCGTATCCCGGTGGAGAGATCAACAGCAACAATCCCTGTCTATCTGTCCGCTTCCCTTCTCCGGTAGTTCCGATTTGCTTCGCGAGATTGTCACCAAGCAGCGGCAAGTAAACTTGATCGATCAATTGATTCCGAACAAAAGATGTCAGCACCCGCGGTTGGAACTCTTCGAGCTTCATCGCGTCACGGTGTTCGTCTACTAATTCTGTTTTTAATTCGTGATATCGATTGAACAACGGAATGGTCGTTTGCTCGAATGTTTTCACACGAGTTAGGAATTCGTTGAACCGTAAATGATACGAACCATTTTTGAGGACCGGATGTGTACCGATCATGTCGTCGAGATCACGCTGCATGACTGACTCCACAATCGCTCGCTCATCGAGTTGCCCGTCCATAATGAGCTCAGCGATCTCTTCTCGATATGCAAAGACGTCTGTTCCCCGTTCATGGTTGAGCAGAAAAGCAGTCGTCCAGTCGAGGGCAAGTTCGTAAGCTGCCAAAGTGTCTCGCTGCACTGCTTTCATCGCTTTCGCAAATCGATCCTCAGCATCTAATCGTTTTAGGTGTGCATGAAACTCTGTGAACATCTCCGCAGCTGTTTGAGAGATCACAAACAGATCGCCACGTGCCTGACGTGTCTCATCAATCAATTCATAAAAGAGATACTCCGCTGCCTCATTGATGAATGAATCGAAATCGATGTTGTCCGTAGCTGGTAGAAAATCGTGCTCGGTCACAAACTCAGAAATCATTCCCTGCAAGTCAGCGATGTATTCCAGCTGTTTTTCGGTTCCAGGGAAGAGAACCGCAATCGTCCCGAACCCTGCGAGAATATGCTCCATCAACTTCTTGGCTTTCGAATCACCAAAGTGCCACCAAAACAGATTCGCCAGCGCTCGACTTCGAGCGGAATAACGAAGTAGCCCACAAGAGGAATCAACCTCTAGTAACGCTTTGAGAATCTTAGCGGCGTCAAGATCATGAACACCTTTGGAGTATCCTTCACGATACCGCGGTCCCATGAACTTCTGGACTTCTTGTTGCAGTTCTTCGATATTTAACTCTTCCGAATCGTCATTCAATTCGAATTGCAACTCCCCATTACGAACAGCCTGCAACATTAAATACGCCAGGTACTCCGCCCGGTAGACGTTCTTGTTCTCGCTGACAACTTCCATCGACCAGACTTCTTGAGTCGAATTCAGTTCGTCGCTCGCCATTGGTTCATAGAATTCTGTTCCGGTCAGGTGATAATTCAGTTCACCTTCTCGAAGAACCGTCGTCAGGTCAAGAACTTGAGTATTGACAGAGAAACGATGGCTTCCGAAACGGATGACATGTTCGCCATCTTCGTAGAGTTCCTTTTTATCTTTCAGCTGACGTACGGCATCTTCGCGAATCGTTTTCAGTCGCGATTGAATATCATCAACTTTGACAGAGTCGCCCAGTTCACCGAGATCGGTGATGATGTTCCGCACCTTGTCAATCATCAGATCCGCAGCGAAGTAACCATGTATCTCGCTAATCTCTTGGAACGAATCGACTCGATTCTTAACACCTTTCAGAATACGATCAGCAGCATCAGCGAGAGCGTTCGCTCGCTTGTTGCGTTTCTCAACCAGCTGCATGCGACGCGATTCAAAAGCCCCTGCGACTTCTTCACGTTTCTCGGCAAGTTGAACAATAAATTCGTCGAACTCTGCGAATTTGCCTTCCAGTTCTTCGAGCTGAACCATTAACTTGGTGAGGTATTCTTCACACTTATCTGGTGTATCACAGACATCTAAATAGTTGACAACCGACTGATTGAGTAACTTCAACTGGCTCGAAAATTCCGCCGAGCCTTCGACCGATGCTAGATCTTGGATCTTCCGCTTTAGTGTCGCACGTGCCGTGTTGACGTGTGAGAAGATCGCAGAGATATTATCGATGATCGTTGTTCGTTGAGTCGCGTCGTCGATCTTCAAATTGCTGACAATCT
>ERZ887942.2714-NODE-2714-length-10775-cov-6.698321_pt1 | contig 10775 bp, 9 predicted proteins | sample MGYA00521099_ERZ887942 | MGnify/ENA primary metagenome ERZ887942 (study PRJEB32303, sample SAMEA104408605) | aquatic metagenome | biome: Brackish water; feature: Pelagic; material: water | place: Baltic Sea | collected 2014-06-07T06:48:00 | depth 16,251 m ... | reverse complement strand
TCAATGCAGCGAACGAGCGGGTTATCGACTTGGAAATAGCTGATGGTGTCGATTCCGGCGGCTTTCATTTTATCAATAGCACCGGAGCGAACCAGCGCGCGAAGACTGCCGCCGTGACCGTCGGGGCTCAGTGCAATGCTGTCTTTATCTGCGAGAAGAATTTTGCCATTCGCATCAACCGCGGACATCAATCCTTGGGAGAAGAATTGAACTTGGTCGGCTGCGAGGCCGAAAAAGTTGTGCTTTTCAAAATAGGCGATCGTGTTGTCATGATTGATGATCGAGGTCATGATGAACCATGGAACCGGCTTTCCGAATTCGATTCCGGCTGCGAGGATTTTTTCCGCAAAAACCTGAAAGAGCGATTTTTTCTCAACCGGCGTCACGGGAAACGTGCCTTTCGGAGCATCAAACCCCAAGCGGGTCCCTTGTCCGCCAGCGACAACAAAGGCTGCAACCCGACCATCACGTAGCGCTTGTTCACCCGCTTTACGGGCTCGTTGCCATTGACCTGAATCGCCTCCGTTCTTTGGAAGCGGGATGAATGGCGCGGGCTCTAAATCTTCTGCAATGGCATCGTTCCCGCCGTTGTTGGACCGAACGAGGGTTTCGACGAGGCGATCAATTTCTGCTAGATCGATTGCAGAAGCCTGATCCTTCAGTTGAGCCTGTCCTTCGGCATTCAATTCATCGTGAAATTGAAAGACGTGGCTCTGACCGTTGGCTATAAAAACTTCGTTTGGATGGCTCATGAATAAATTATGGTGGCAGATTCAGTGAAAAATAAAAGTTAAGTTTTATTTATTATTTACCAACCCTAAGGATGTTGCGATGATAGTTCAGGAACGAATAATCTATAAGGAGCAGTAAAAATACTATTTTTTAAAAATAACTTAAGATGTAAGAATATAACCTTCATTAATATTATGTCTTTTCAAAAAATAGTGCTGATATGTCTCGTGGCGATCGTCATCGGAGGCTTTAGTGGGGTGTTGGAAGTAAAATTCAAGAATCCCAAGCAGGGGTTTGTATCTGAGCGACTGGTTTCTCGCGAAATCAAGAATGCCCAGATAGCTGATAATGTGTCTGCCTCCGCAACGGTTCAGGAAGAGGAAGCTTTGAGACGCGAAAAAGCAGCGGGTCTTGAGGAATTTCTGGCAAATTACCCGGAAGGCGAAGCGAAATAGTTCGAGATAGCGGAGTGATACATGCCACTTGATGCGCTGGAAAATTTTAGATAGGTTGGCGGGTGATGCCAAACTCCTCGCGCTATTTTATCGACGCCCTCAACGATCGTCCCGATCGTCGTGATTTTTTGCTGAAAACTGGACACGGACTGGGAGCAGCGGCATTGAGTTCGCTTTTTGCACGGGGAACATCACACGCGGCCGATCCTCATTCGGCGCCGGCTGGATCGTTTCCTAATTTCGATGGAACCGCCAAGCGGGTGATTTATTTGTTCATGGCTGGCGGGCCGTCACACATCGACACGTTCGATTACAAGCCTGAGCTGCGGAAAATTCATGGCCAGGAGCTCCCCGATTCGATTCGGAACGGTCAGCGAATCACCGGGATGACAAGCGGCCAGAAGAATTTCCCCTGCGTCGCGCCCATGTTTGAATTCGAGAAGTTTGGCAAACACGGCACCTACGTGAATAAAGATATTTTGCCGCACACCGCAAAGATCGTCGACGACATGACGATCATAAAATCGATGAACACGGAGGCGATAAATCACGATCCAGCCATCACGTTCATCAACACTGGTGCGCAGCAGCAAGGCAAGCCCAGCATGGGATCGTGGCTGAGCTACGGGCTTGGCAGCGATAATCAGGATATGCCGGCGTATGTCGTGATGATTTCACGCGGCAAAGGTCAGCAGCAGGCGCTTTACGAGCGATTGTGGAGTAGCGGGTTTCTTCCAACGAAGCATCAAGGCGTGAAACTGCGGAGTTCGGGCGAGCCGGTTTTGTTTTTGGAAAATCCGAAAGGAATTTCGCGTGATCAGCGCCGGGGAATGCTCGATGGCCTTGCGAAGATGAATCAGGAAAATTTCGAAAGGTTTCGTGATCCCGAAACGCAGGCCCGCATTTCCCAGTATGAAATGGCGTTCCGAATGCAGGCTGAGGTTCCGGATTTGATGGATATCAAAAACGAGCCGAAACACGTCATGGATCTCTATGGCAAGTCGGCCAATACTCCGGGTTCGTTCGCGCGGAATTGCCTGTTAGCGCGTCGCATGGCCGAAAAAGGCGTGCGCTTCATCCAATTGTTCCATCGTGGCTGGGACCAACATGGTTCGTTGCCGTCGAAGATTCGGAATCAATGTCTCGACATTGATCAGGCGGCTGCCGGTTTAGTAACAGATCTGAAACAGCGGGGAATGCTGGCAGACACCTTGGTGATCTGGGGAGGGGAATTTGGCCGTACGATTTATAGTCAGGGCAAACTGAGCGACGACAATCACGGCCGCGATCACCACGGCCGCTGTTTCACAACGTGGATGGCGGGTGGCGGCGTGAAAGCTGGATTCGAATACGGTAAGACCGATGATTTTTGCTACAACATCACGGAAAATCCGGTTCATATTCGCGACCTGAACGCGACCATTTTACACACGCTCGGGGTCGATCACAAAAAGCTCACGTTCAAATATCAAGGCCTCGATCAGCGGCTCACCGGCGTTGAAGAAGCGCACGTGGTGAAAGATATTTTGGCGTGAGATTCGATTTCTCGAACCAACCCTATTGATTCATCAACCCAACCCTGTTGGATCGTAGAGTTGCGAGGCACTGGCTGATTTTCCGAGAGTGACTTTGAGATTCATTTTAACGAGGTCGCCCATCGTTTTGCATTGTGAAAATTCGTCGGTCTCGTGATAGTCGTTCAGTTCACCTTTCAACTGTTCGATTTTTTCCGGAGTCGAAATCGTGTCCGGACACATACATTTGAAAAATGCTTCGAGACGCGCTCTTGCCAAATGGACACGACGAGCCATCAGGGTTCGCTCCTCGTCTTGATACTGCAGCATCGTTTGGTAATTGAGGCGTTGGGTGCAGAGCTCAACGACGAGTTGGTTCTCCAGAAAAAACTGAGGGAGATACATTTCTTTGGAGCCTTCGTAGCTTTGTTGATCGAAGTCGATCGCCCGAACGCGATATTGGGTTTCCTCAAAATCCGGTGTGATATCGACAACGTAATTGTAACTTCGCATGTCACCCAGCAGACGAACAAAACAGCGCTCATTGAATTTCACGAATTCTTTCGCGATACGGACGCGGTTGGTTTCTTCGCGCTCAAAGTAGTCGCGAATGAAGATGTCACCGGGAACTCCGGCGATGTGCTCTTCGACAAGCGTGTTCTGGCTGACGAGATAATTGATTCGGTTCGGCGACAGAATGTGCTCGAGCTCGAGGCCATAGATTCGGGACGCATCGGCGACCTTCACATAAAAGTGATCGTAGTTGTCGTTGAATTGATTGACGATTCGAATACGAAACGGGCGGGAATTTCCGAAGTCGCAAAAATCGACTCGCGCCACTTGGAGGTGATCGATGACGCGGGTGTCTCCCGTTTTTAAAAGTGAATAAATATTGGTGAGCTGCTTGTTCAGTTCTTCGCGAATGGAGAGGTCGTAGTGGGCCGTTTTCCAAAGCGTGTCGTTTCCCTCGCTGTCATAAAGCGGAAAAAGTTGTGAGAAACGATGCAGCTCCTCATAGACCGAAGGGATCTCGAAGGTGCGCCCGAAAGTTTTGAGATACTCTGAGAGCCCCTCGCTGACGGGATAAAATTCCTTTTTCTTGAGTTTGAATTCCACAATGCGGGAACCGTAGGCTTTTTTTCAACCATGACAATTCTGTAATCGAACCAGTCATCTCTTTGTCATTCTCCTCGTGAAAGATGGGAGCATGAAAAAGAACTACTCTGCTTCGCTTAACCGCCACTTGGTTTGCATCGTCCGCGGGACGCTTGCCTTCACCGCCGTCGTATACCTGCTAATTGCTCAGTCTGCAAATGCTCAACAACCTAATCGAAATGACAACGGGTCGCCCAATGATTTCCGGAAAAACGGAAAGCGTGGCCCGGATGCCAATCCTCGAACCAATGCTGAAAACCCCGGCGATGTGAAAATGGGAATTCGCACGATTGTTTCGCCGAAGGAATTCCGGACGATCGATGGATCAGACAATAACCTCACTGAAACAGAATGGGGGAAAGCTGAGATCCCATTCTTAAGAATGGTCGCGGCGGGTTACGCTGATGGAACCGGTTCTCCATCGGGGGAAGATCGTCCGAATGCGCGAGCGATTTCGAATGCGGTGTCGACTCAGGAAGAACTGATTCCGAATCGACGACGCGCCTCTGATTTCCTCTGGCAGTGGGGCCAGTTTCTTGATCACGACATCACGCTGACGCCGACTGCAGATCCGGTCGAGCCATTCAATGTCGAGGTTCCAGCAGGTGATCCTCACTTTGACCCTCAGGGAACCGGGGTGGTAGAAATTCCGTTGGATCGCTCATTCCACGAAGACGTTGATAGTGTTCGTGAACAGCTGAATGAAATCACGGCTTACATCGATGCGTCGAATGTTTATGGTTCGAACTCCGAGCTCGCCTCGGAATTGCGCACTAATGATGGCACAGGAATGCTGAAGACCAGTGAAGGCGATCTGTTGCCCTTCAATGTGAATGGTTTCCCGAATGCGGGAGGGGATTCTCCCAAATTATTCCTTGCCGGTGACTTCCGGGTTAACGAGCAGTCGGCGTTGTCTGCGCTGCATACGCTGTTCCTCCGTGAGCACAATTACTGGGCAGGCGTCATTGCTAAATCCAATGACGAGTTTTCCGGCGACCAAATTTATGAAGTGGCTCGCGCCATCGTCGGGGCGGAGATGCAAGTCATCACCTACAACGAGTTCCTTCCAATGTTGATGGGGCCGCGAGCGTTTCCTCTCTACTCGGGTTATAAGCCCAACGTGAATCCTGGAATCACAAATGTCTTCGCGACGGCTTCCTATCGCTTTGGTCATACCATGTTGTCATCAAACCTGATGCGGATCGATCGTCGCGGACGTCAGATTGAAGAAGGTCACCTCGACTTAGCTGCTGCGTTTTTCAATCCGTCTACGATCACGGATGAAGGCGGGATTGATCCGTTCATGCGTGGTCTGGCGACCCAGACGGCTCAGGAAATTGACACGTTGTTAGTTGATGACGTTCGCAACTTTTTTTTCGGCCATCCCGGAGCAGGTGGTTTCGATTTGGCGACTCTGAATATTCAACGAGGTCGTGATCATGGGATCGCCAGCTACAATGAAGTGAGAGCCGCCTACGGATTACGTCCGGCGCGGAATTTCAGGGGTATTTCGCCGGATTCGGCGACTCAAGACCGGTTGGCAGAAGCTTACGATACAGTAGATGAAGTTGATGTTTGGGTAGGTGGGCTTGCGGATCCCCCCCTTCGCGGAGCCATGGTCGGAGAAACGAACTTTGCGGTGTTGCGCGATCAGTTTCTCCGGCTCCGTGACGGGGACCGCTTCTGGTATCAGCGTCAGCTGAATCAGGAACTGCAAAAATTGGTCGAGCGCCAGACGCTATCAAAAATCATCAAACGGAATACCGATGTGGGTAACGAGCTGCAAGACAACGTCTTCATCTCAAAAGGATTCGTAGTTCCAGATGAGCCGGGTACGGTTCGCAAGCCAAGAGAACCGCGCCGGCGTCCTGGACCACCAAGTGGCGGTAGCGATGACCGCAAGCCTCGTGGCAAAGGCCGCTGAACTCTGAGTTGATAGATTTTCCAAACTCACCTTCAAATTTAGATAGGATGATTACTCTTGCCGAAATGCCTTCCCCTTCAGCGATTGACGCGGTAAATTGTTCGACTGAAAACATGAGAATCCTGGTTGTCGAAGATCAAAGTCAAATCGCCTCCTTCATCCGGAAAGGATTGGAGGAGCAGGGGATGGTCGTCGACTAGGTGGACGATGGCGATGAAGGGTATGCGCTGGCTACCACCGAGCCATACGACGCAATCGTCCTCGATATCATGCTTCCGGGACGTGACGGCTTGTCGATTCTGAAGAATCTCAGAAAACAAAAAAATGCTGTGCCGGTGATTTTGTTAACCGCTCGCAGTGAGCTTGATGAACGCCTGGAAGGCCTGAATCTCGGAGCGGACGACTACATGACGAAGCCGTTCTATATTGAGGAATTGGTTGCCCGTCTCCGGACTGTGGTTCGTCGCGCCAGTGGTGAATCAACTCATTTACTGAAGGTATCGGATTTGCACATGGACTTGGTTCAACATTCTGTTCATCGTGCGAAGGAAGAAATTCAACTTTCGATGCGCGAATTTTCGTTGCTTGAATACTTCATGCGTTCACCGGGGCGTGTTCTCAGTCGCATGCAAATTTGTGAGCATGTTTGGAATTACAGTTTCGATCCAGATACCAATTTGGTCGATGTCTACATCCAGCGACTTCGCAAAAAAATCGATCACGAGTTTGAATGCAAGTTGATTGAGACTGTTCGCGGTGTTGGATATCGAATTAAAGGTGAACCCAATGGGTAGATGATTTTACGAACCCATTTTATTGGGGCCGAAAACTGATTGATGCATTCTCTGCGATTACGTCTCGCTCTATTGTCCAGCCTCGTTTCGGGGCTGGTCATTGTGCTTTTGGGATTCTTCATTTGGGGCGTGATTCGAAATTCGCTTTACGAAGCCGTTGATCTTCGACTGTCGCTCCCGGTTGATCGAATCGTGCGGGACATGCATCCGCGAATGGATGCGAGTGTCGTTATTTCCAGAATCGAATCTGGAATGGGCGAGGATATTGCGATGGGAAATCGAGCGGCCTTTTTGAAAGATGACCAGTGGGAGCGAACCATTTTTCAAACACATGAAAATTCGTGGTTTTCTACGATCGATCCCGATTTTTTAAATGGGACGCCTGCGGAAATGGTTCATCTGCAAACCAGCCCGGATCGCCCCGATTTTATGAAAGGGGATCCGAAATTCAGGGATCCGTTTTACGAAGGTGCAGATTCGACCGAAGATGATTTTTCTGAAAATCTAGTTAGCGAAAATAGCCCCGTTGAACTTCTTCCTAAATCTGGAACTGATGAACTTCCGGAATCTGACCTTGATTTTCTGCGCGAATTCTTAGGAGATGAAATTCCCGGGGGAAAGGGGCGTCCGAAGGGGCAAAAAGGCTTCTATTCGAAGGGGCGGGAAGGCGGTCGAGAACGATCGCCGGAAATAAAATATCTCACGGCGGAGGTGGAAGGGGAGGCGTGGCGTTTCGCGAGTATTCGTGACCGCGGATATTCCGTCGTGTTGGGAGCTAATCTAAATGAAACTGAACAAGAACTCGCAAGTATTCTAAAGGGGTTTGGATTGGAATTCCTCTCGCTCTAATTTTTATTGGCGGCACGGGATGGTTCATTGCGAACCGTGCCCTTCGCCCAGTTCGTGGAATCACAGAAACTGCGAGCAAGATTACGGCCACGGGACTATACGAGCGGATTCCCGTTAGGCGGCACATGGATCAAGAATTGTCGGAACTCACGGGAGTGTTGAATCAAATGATGGATCGGTTGGAGCATAGCTTTCAGCATGCAAATCGGTTTTCGGCCGACGTTTCTCATGAGTTGAAAACACCTCTGACGATTATGCAGGGCGAGGTTGAAACTGCGTTGAGCAGTTGCGATCCAGGATCAGAGGTAGAGAATAATTTGTTGAGCGTGCAACGGGAGGCTCAACGATTAAAAACGATCACGGGCAGTTTGATGATGCTTGCACAGGTGGATTCCGGGAACTTGGTAACGCGTCGCCGAACAATTTCCCTTTCTGAAGAAATCGAAGCGTTGTGTGAAGATGCCGAGATTTTGTGTGAGCAAAAGGAGCTTACTTTGAGTTCAGAGATTCAGCGGAATATCAAATTCGAGACCGACCCTGATTTGCTTAGGCAGGCGCTTCAAAATTTGATCAGCAATGCGATCAAATATAATGAAGAGGGTGGAAAGGTGAGTGTACTTCTCGAGCGTGCTGAAGAGGAAATTGTGATTTCAGTCGCCAATACAGGGGCTGGGATTCCCGAAGATGAGCGCGATAAAATCTTCAACCGCTTTCATCGGGGTGATAAAGCGCGAAGCCGAAACATTGATGGCTTTGGTCTCGGCTTGAATCTCGCACAGGAGATTATCCGGATGCTGGGTGGTGATTTGTCACTCGCGAGGGCGACCTTTGAAATTACAAAATTCGAAGTCAAGTTTCCTACCTGAATTACGGCAATTATTTCCTTGTCAATCAAGTTGCCAATTCGGTATAAATTATAGTTCTGGAGGGAGTTGTGACTTTTTGGTTGCCTTCGAATTGCTACAATTTCTCCAGAGAGTAAAAGGAGGAGGCCCCGATGTAGTTAGTTCTGCGTCGGGGCTTTTTTGTACGCGACTGAACTTTTAGCCTAGCGCCCGAGAAGGGGAGCCAAGGTCTCGATGATTGAAGTGGCGTCTTTGATCAGGCTGGACGGCGCGTCGATTGGGTCTTTCACAGCGCCTGCAGCTTTTTTGATAACGTTTGCCGGTAAATCCTTGATAAAGGCTTCGCCTGCAGCAGCGATGATTCTAGCGGTCAGGTCTTCGCTGATGTCATCGAAGGTTCCGGTAATCGTCAGTGGAGTCCAAAGAAACCCGTCGCGCGGCTCTACAAAAACCGTTTGTTCTGCTCCAGGAATCCAGCGCATGGTTCCCGGCATGACCCCGAGGTTAAAGTTACCGGCGAGGGTATCTCCTTCAATCAAAAGATCGCCTTCAATTCGGGTGAGCCCATCTGACTGAATTTTAATATTGGTCAGCAGAATTCGATTTCCAACACGCTCGAAGTCCGCTGTGGCCTCGTTCAAGCCGAGGCGACGGAATTGCTCCGTCTTGGTATATTTAGCGACGGTGTTTAGGAAATCGATTGAGGTGACAACGCCTTCTTTGATATGAATCGTCCCGGTTTGCTTGAGGCCTTCAGGGCTTCCCGGAACCCCGGTAATTTTAACGGGACCGCTGATCAATCCGCTAAAACGTTCCTGCATTGTTTCGTCTTTGAGAACCTCATGCAGATTCAAGTTCTCCAATTCGAGATCAAGATTCAGTTGGGTTTTTTCTCCGAAGACGACGTCGCCCGTGCCGGAGATGCGCGCACCGTCCATGAAATTTGCGGAGAGTGAAGTGAGGTAAAGGTCTTTCTGCTTCCAGCGGACACCAAAGTTTTGGAGTTCAAAAACGGGAGAATTGGGAATCATCAGTTTTCCGCTGCGGCCGCTGAATTCCCACATTCCGGTTTCAAGATCGGGATCTATGGTCGCCGCAACATTTCTAAGACCAAAGGTTTCCTCGCCGGCTTCATTCATTGCGATCAGATTTCCGGAATCCACTATGATGTCACCGAGTTCAACTTTTTCGGGAAGGTAATTTCGAACCCACTCAGGCGCAGCGCTTTTGCCGTCGCTATCCGTCGAGACCATGCTGTGTCGAACAAATTCGCCTCCGATCCGATCTTTCGAAAACTCCATATTGAGACGGTTTACGGTTGCCTCCGGAATTTGCCAGGCGTCGTCGGCTTTACCATCAAAAGCGACACGCACACCGTCGAGATCGAGTTTTGAGAATCCCGCATCGTTGTAGCCTCGGGCTTTGAATCCATTAAGGTAGACTTCGGAATCCTTCCATTCGATCTTTTCAAGTGCGACTTCGGATTTCAGAACGGTCGCGGATTTCTTTTTCACCCAATCGCGAAATCCATCGCCACGAAGCCATGAGTTGATTCCGGCCTTGATCGCAAAAATCCCGCAAAACAGCACCAGCAATAGTGTCGTCCCCGTGATAAGGACCCATTTTAGCGGGTTAGCTTTTTTAGATTTTTGAGGGCGACGTCGGCGATTACTCATAGGGCTACAGCGTATACCGTGACGGAAGATTTTGCCACCTCAGACGTGGTTTAAGTGGGATGAATTTTCTGAAAAAATGGCTGAACTGGAAGGTGGTAGGAATGCTCTCGTTTCTGGTGCTGTCGTTTTTGGTTGCCGGTTGGATTTGGCACCGAAATGGTGTCGTGACACGGCATGAGGAACTGAGGGAGTCGGTGGAAAAGTATGGTGGAAAAACGTATTTTGATCAGGGAGGTGTTGAAATTGAGTGCTGGTTGATGAAACTGAAACTGGGAAAGCGCGCCCATACTCTCTTTGGAGGAATTGTGATTTTTGGAAAAGAAGTCGATATCCGGGCATTCCTCACCGATCCATTTGCCGTCGAAATCAGTGAAAGCCCTGCGATTGACGATGAGGATTTGAAAACGATTGCGAGCTTTGGGACGATTAACGGTTTGGAATTACCCGTTTCAACATTGGGAGATCCCCAGGCGGAAATTTTAGGGCGTTGCCGAAATCTGGAATACCTCGATCTCACCGGCGTGAGCTTTTCCGACGATGGTTTTGCCCACCTCGGAAATCTGACGGGGCTGCGGGGGTTTACGTTTTCCAACAGCGTTCTGAGCGATCATTCTTGTGAGGTGCTTCTGAAAATGAAACGTCTGAGTCATTTAGAGATCCGGCGGACTTCGTTCACAGTTGAAGGATTACGACTCATCGCTGAAAAACATCGGTCGCTCCGTGAGATCATTATTACTGAGGGTGTTTTGCGAAAAGATGAGCTCGAAAAATTTGCTGAATTGAATTCCTAGTTAGAGATCACGTTGACTCCAGCGGGCGATCCATTCAAAT
>ERZ887942.2713-NODE-2713-length-10776-cov-5.377577_pt1 | contig 10776 bp, 10 predicted proteins | sample MGYA00521099_ERZ887942 | MGnify/ENA primary metagenome ERZ887942 (study PRJEB32303, sample SAMEA104408605) | aquatic metagenome | biome: Brackish water; feature: Pelagic; material: water | place: Baltic Sea | collected 2014-06-07T06:48:00 | depth 16,251 m ... | reverse complement strand
ATTTATTTCCAGCAGAGGCTTATATTCTTTAAAAAGTACAATTATTCATTAAAGGAATTCATGCTCTTCTGGATACCGATAAAACAAAAGGCTAGAATCATGTCCTTTGCTTTGTCTAGCTTAGCCATCATTTCTATCATATTGTCCTCGCTGAATTTACCCAAGACGTAATCTACCTGTCTTCCTTTGGGGTAATCGCTACCAATGCCTATTTTCAGTCTCGAATAATCGGAACCTTGTAGATTAAGCTCTATGTCTTTGAGGCCATTGTGCCCGGCAGAAGATCCTTTAGGTTTAAGTCTGAGTTTACCAAGTGGTAGAGCAAGGTCGTCCACTATTACTAAAACATTTTCCTTAGGAACTTTAAGCTTGGTCATCCAAAATTTTAAGGCTTTCCCAGACAGATTCATAAAAGTAGTGGGTTTAATAAGATGCAGGGTACGACCTTTTGTCTTCCAAACGGTATGGTAGGCTAACTTTTCCATTGAAAAAACCAACTTTTCTTGTGCGGCGATTCTATCTAGGGTCATAAAGCCAATATTGTGACGTGTGAATGCATACTTTGGTCCAATATTACCAAGTCCAACTATTAAGTATTTCATATTGTCGTCTATTTCTATTTCTTCTTCGGCCTTGGCTTTTGAAAAAATAGATTGAAGTATCTTTATAAAGTTGGCCATCGAGAACTTGTTTTAATTCTAAAGAAGGTAAATATATAGCGGCATAACAATAATAGGTTTAAGGAATTCCATGAATAGGCACTATTCTCTGTTCTGGTCCCTCCTTATTTTATTAGTCAATATCCCTAGAAGTCAATATTTTTGTTTTTAACGACAGAAGTCAATGAGTAAAAAAAGATTAATACTTAGTCAGCCTCTATTAGATGTCATTCTGAAAAGGTTAACACAAGAAATTATAGAGAACCATGGAGATCTTTCCAACGCGGTAATTATTGGATTGCAGCCACGCGGAGTGTTCTTGGCCCAGCGGATTGTAAACATTCTAGAAGCTGAACTGGGTAAAGATGTACCTTATGGTACACTAGACGCTACTTTTTTTAGAGATGACTTTAGAAGGAGAGATTCTATACTAACTCCAAACGCTACAGAAATCAATTTTGTCATAGAAAATAAAGAGGTTATTCTTATTGATGACGTTTTGGCTACTGGTAGAATGGTGAGAGCTGCTATAGATGCCATGCAGGCTTTCGGTAGACCTCAAAAGGTGGAACTACTGTGTCTAATAAATAGAAGTTATAATAGAGATTTACCCATCCAGCCAGATTATACTGGAAGGAAAGTAAACACTCCGGATGCACAAAGAGTACTGGTAGAGTGGTCGGATCAAGGCTTCAAAGAGGATAAAATTTGGCTGATTGACTAGTATATGGTCACCGAATTATTGTATGCCTATGTTAACGGTCTTTTTCCAATGGCCGGCGAGAGCGGAGAAATAGGCTGGTATGCTCCAGATCCTAGGGCCATAATCCCCATAGATGCTTACAAACCTTGTAAATCTTTGAAACCTATTATAAATAAGGGGCAGTTTGAAGTCGTAATTAATAGAAAGTTTAAAGAAGTAATGAAAGAATGTTCTTTACCCCGCTTTGAGGGTGATGGCGTTTGGATTTCCAGTGAACTTATTGCTATGTATACAGAGCTTCACGAGATGGGTTTTGCACATTCAGTGGAAGCCTATGAAAGCGGCGAATTAGTGGGCGGCTTATATGGTGTTTCGATGGGCGGAGCTTTTTTTGGTGAATCAATGTTTCACAAGGTTTCTAATGCCTCTAAGGTGGCCTTCCATTATTTAGTTGAACGTTTGAGGGCTCGAAAGTTTCACTTGCTGGATACTCAGTTTATAAATGATAATGTACTCAGGTATGGGGCTATTGAAATTCCTAAGGAAAAGTATATGACTATTTTGGAGAAGGCCTTGGCATTGCCCACCGGCTTTGTAGAGAGCCAGCCTTCCATATCTTTTGAAGAGTAATTAGGTACCAAAGCCGAAAACCGCCGGCTGCTTGTGAAAGTTTAGATTTTTCATTGTTTTCCACTTGCCGATACTTAACGTTTTTGAAAATGCATTTATGCCTGTTAAATTGACAGAGATTGTAAGTTTGGTGTTTGGGTTACAATGCTGAATAATGGAATCAAACATTTGGTTATTTCTGAAAGGTGTCTCCATAAAGAGTTGTGTTTGTTTGGAGCTAAAGCTCAATCTTTCTAGCTCTTTAAGTCTTTTTACGCGTTCCTTTCGGTCAATAGGTAGGTATCCATTAAATGCAAAGCTTTGGCCATTAAAACCAGAGGCCATAAGGGCTAAAAGAATAGACGACGGCCCGGCTAGAGGTATAACGGTGTAGTTTAATTGATGAGCTATCTCAACGGCTAAGGCTCCTGGGTCAGCTATGCCAGGGCAGCCTGCTTCAGATAAGATGCCCGCGTCATCGGAGAGGCTAGACATTAGATTGAAAGTTTCTTCAAATTTCGAATTCTTGGTCAGTATATGAAAAGTGATATCGTCAATGACTTTGCCTAGCTTTAGGGAAGAAATAAACCTTCTAGCTGTTTTGATATTTTCTACAAAAAAGACATTCAGATTTTTAACGCTATCTATGACCTCTGGGGAAAGAACCTGTTTTTGAGTGTCAGGTGCTAGCACAGTTGGTATTAAATAGATAGAATTCATAAATTTCAATTAATTCTGAAAAATAAATTAAACCTTGAAGCTCCGATGTGCGTCAAGTTTAAGGAAAATGAAAAGCAATATGGTGAAAGACCATAATGAAGAGCCACCATAACTTATAAAGGGCAGAGGTATTCCTATGACAGGCATGAGGCCAATGGTCATTCCAATATTTACTAGAAGGTGAAAAAACATAATGGAAGCCACGCAATAGCCATAGATGCGAGCAAACTTATCTCGCTGCTGTTCTGCCAAATATAGGATTCTGGCAAAAAAGGAGAGGTAAAGCCCCATTAACACAAGACTGCCCATGAAGCCCCATTCTTCACCAACCGTACAAAATATGAAGTCGGTGGATTGTTCTGGAACAAAATTGAACTTGGTCTGGGTGCCTTGGAGATATCCTTTGCCAAAAAGGCCTCCAGAGCCAATCGCAATTTTGGCTTGTGTTACATTCCAACCAGCACCAAGAGGATCTGCATCAGGGTTTACTAAAGCTTGAATTCTTCTCTGTTGGTGAGGTTGTAATACTTTGGTTAGGAAAAAGTCTAAGCCCATCGTAAAGGTGGCAAAGACCAAATAGAGTCCTATTAGTCTGTAGAGGATTTGCCTTCCTCTATCTCGTTTTCCTAATATGAAATACCAAAAGAATATACCAGCCACTACCATGCCGCCAAGAATATACCATTTGGAATAAAATAGAGAAACTATAAGTATGATGACAAAGCCAAGGAAAAGTCCTGGGTAAATGCCTGGCAGACCCTCTCTATATAGGACTACCATAAATATGGCAAATGGAAGTGCGGCTCCAGTTTCTTTTTGGAGTATAATAATGACAGGTGGCAGTAATATAAGTACGGCTGCTTTCCAGAGGCCATTAAAGCGTTTAAGGCTAAAGCCTTGAGTACTCAGTAGTTTGGCCAGAGCCAGTGCCGTTACTGTTTTGGCGAATTCAGCAGGTTGTAAAGAAAAAGTACCCAGTTTTATCCATGAGCGAGAGCCTTTAATAGGGGTACCTAAAAAAATGGTGGCTAAAAGCATAAAAATCATAAACCCATAAAAAATATAGGCAAACGAGTCATATACCTTATAATCAATAAATAATATTAAGGTGACGATAACTGTAGAAAGTCCAAGGAAAAGCAGTTGCCTTCCGGCGTTATGGCTCAATGAGAAAAATGAAACGGGGTCTTCTGGGTCAAATACGGCTGCATAAATGTTAAGGTAGCCAATGGTAACCAGCAATAAATAAAGTAAGACTGTCACCCAGTCTATGCCACTTTTGATGTTGATTTCTCCTGCCATTGATTAGTTTGCTGCGGTAGCGGCCACTGTTTTAAAGCTTGTGTTTTTCATTCTCTCTGCTAATGCCCTCCTTTCTATTTTTCTTGTTAAGTACTTTTCTATCAAAAGTGAAGAGATGGGCCCAGAAGAGGAACCGCCATATCCTGCATTTTCCACTACGGCAGCTATGGCAATCTGCGGATTATCTCTTGGGGCAAAAGCTACAAAAATTGCATGGTCTCTACCTTTTCTATTCTGAGAGGTACCTGTCTTACCGAGAATAGGAATTTCAGCCATGTAGGCTTGTCTAGCCGTACCTGCTTTTAAAACTTGTTCCATTCCATCGTAAATAGATAAAAAATGCTTGGCATCTATACCGGTCTGGTGTATTTGAAGACGTTCAGGCTTCATTCCCTTATTGTCTTCTCCTACGCCACTAATAAGATGCGGCGTGACCCAATAACCTTTATTGGCCATTACAGCCATAATGTTAGCTAGCTTTAGGACATCCATTCCCAGTTCTCCCTCGCCAATAGCCATAGATGCAACGGTAGAAAACTTCCATCTATTCTCCCCATATATTTTGTCATAATACCCTAGATCAGGAAGCAAACCATTTTTTTCTCCAGGGATGTCAATCCCCAGATGTGTGCCTAAACCAAAAGTGCCCACCATATCCCTCCATCGCGAAAGGCCTTCTCGAGCGGCAATGAAAGGGCTTTTCTTTGTAGAGTTAGCTAAGATTCGCTTGAAGACGTTATAGAAGTAAGGATTACAGGAGTACTGTACGGCATTATTTAAATTGGCCATGTGATGCAAGCCGTGGCCGTGACATCCCATAGGAGAATCAGCCCCAATAAAAGAAGTCCTAGCATTTATGACGCCCTGCTGTAAGCCTACAACCGACTGCACGAGTTTAAAAGTAGAACCAGGTCTATAAAAGGCCGAAATAGTTCTATTAAACATGGGTTTATCCGGGTCGCTTATGAGCTTTCTGTAGTTTTTACTAAAGGCTTTTCCAGAGAGCAAATTTGGATCATAGGTAGGATAGGATCCCATGGTCAAAATTTCACCCGTTTTAGGTTCGATAGCTACTATCGCACCCACTTTGTTTTGGAAAAGGCTATCCGCAAGTTTCTGAAGCTCGATATCTATGGATGAAAACAAATCTTTACCAACCACCGCGACGGTATCGTAACTACCATTTTCATAGGATCCCTTGTCGTTCATTTTGACATCCATTAGGGTGTATTTGACACCTCTAATACCTCTAAGTTCCTCTTCATATGATTTTTCTAACCCTGTGAGGCCTATGTAGTCACCTTTTCTATAGTATCTATGTTCTTGATTGTCATACAGTTTTCTTGGTATTTCTCCAATATAGCCCAGTGCGTTCGCCAATGTATTACCCGGGTAGGTCCTAAAAAATGATTGCTCAAAGTGAAACCCTTTAAAATTAATCATTGCATCTGCCACATGGGCAAATTCATTTTTGGTCAGCTGTTTTTTGAAAATAGAGGCTCTATTTCTAGAGTACTTCTTGGCCACCTTCATTGTACTATCAAAACAATTCCTGTCAATATCGAAAACCCTACAAAATCGAAGGGTATCTAGATGCTTTACCTTGTTAGGTGTAACATACATATTGTAGACCTCTTCGTTCTGTACGAGAATCTTTCCGTTCCTATCATAAATCTGGCCACGAAGAGGCACTTCTATCTGGCGGTGAACTGCTTTTGTGGCTCCTATAGATTTGTAAGTAGGGTCTATAACTTGAAGATAAAAAAGGCGTGAAATGTAAATAATCCCTATAGATAGGAAGAAGAAAAGAATGATATGTTTTCTGCCATCATACATGAGCCTGTAATGTCTTTTGGAAGTGAATCACAAAGGTCTAAAAATTTGGACGTTAAATCCAAAATGACCCCTATAAATATGCCGAATTTTATTTGGGTTCAGATTATCGATTTTCAGCTGATTTTTAAAAATAGTGGTACTTTTACATTGTATATGGAAAAGGTTTTTGACAATGTTTCTTTGAATGAAATGCCCGATGTAGCGAATCGAATATTGGAGCTTGCGGATAATATTGATATCCTGAAGTTTGAGGGCAATTTAGGAGCAGGTAAAACTACCCTGATAAAGGCTTTGTGTCATGCCATTGGAATTGAGCAAAATGTACAAAGTCCAACCTTTTCCATTGTTAATGTTTATGAGAATATAGACGGGCAACAGATTTATCACTTTGATTGCTACCGGCTTAATTACGTCAATGAAGCATATGATTTTGGTATAGAAGAGTATTTGGATAGTGGGAATAAATGTTTCATTGAGTGGCCACAAGTCATTGATGAATTATTACCCAAACCTCATTTTCTTGTTGAAATTGGAGATGGCCTAGATTCAAGTACTAGAAAAATCACTTTAAAAAGCATTTAAAATGGCTCAGAAGCCCGAACTTAACATTGGTACTACAGCTGTATTAGAAACCCAGCCTTCACCTAAGGCGGTTGGGAAGAGTAAAGGAGGGTTTACGATTGGACTGCCCTGCGAAAGCTCAAAAACAGAAAAAAGAATTGCCTTAACCCCAGATTCAGTATCTGTGTTGGTTCGAAATGGAATACAAGTATTGGTAGAGAAAGGAGCAGGTATACCTGCTAATTTTGAAGATGAGGCATACGCTAAGGCCGGAGCAGAAATAAGTTTTTCTAAGGAGCAGGTTTATGGTTGTGAGATTGTCATTAAAGTGGATCCGCCTTCAGTGGATGAAATAGCTTTTATGCAACCAGAAACCGCTTTGTTATCTGCATTGCAGTTTAGCAAGCAGTCAAAAGAATATTTCAAGGCTTTGGTGGACAAAAGGATTACAGCCATAGCTTATGAACATATGGAAGATACCGCCGGTAACTTATCTATTATACGAGCGATGAGCGAAATAGCGGGTAGCTCTGCTGTACTTTTAGCCTCAGAATATTTGGCCAAAGAAAAAGGAATGCTGCTGGGAGGAATAGCTGGTGTTCCGCCAACATCCGTGGTTATTTTAGGAGCCGGTACTGTTGCTGAGTTTGCAGCTAGAGCAGCTCTGGGCCTAGGAGCAGATATTAAAATATTTGATTTGTACCTCTATAGACTTCAAAGACTCAGATATGCTCTAGGACAGCATATTTTCACTTCTATCATTGATTCACAGAATCTAGGAAAGGCTCTGGCAGACGCAGATGTGGTTATTGGTGCCATTCGATCCGAAAAAGGAATGACACCTCTAGTAGTTACAGAGGACATGGTAGAAAAAATGAAGAAGGGTTCTGTTATTGTGGATGTGGCCATAGACCAAGGCGGCTGCGTTGAAACTTCTAGCCTTACCACACATCAGGTTCCCGTTTTTACCAAACACGGTGTAACGCACTATGCCGTCCCAAACATTGCTTCGAGGGTAGGTCATACAGCAAGCTGTAGTCTCAGTAATATTTTTACTCCGTTACTGATGCAAGTTCAAAACTTAGGTGGTATGGATGAAATGATTCTGTCGAACCATTGGTTTTTAAAGGGTGTTTATGCTTTTAAAGGGAATGTTACTCACCAGAACATTGCGAAAAAATTCAATTTAAGACACCGAGATTTAAGGTTATTATTAGCCGCAAGAATATAAAGCAAAGAATAAATTCAAAAAGGTATGATTAATCATTCAAACGAAAATACTATTCTAGATGATGCCAATTCACCAGAGGTGGATAAGAAACTAATGGGTGTTATCACAGAGGACTTTTTAAAAGTATGTGATAATTTGAAAGAAGCCTCATATCAAATAGTTAGCAGGAAATTTAGTCAGTATCCCGTTTTTGTAGCCACTGTGGAAGACGTGCCTTTGGGTAATACACTTTTCTTCAAAGAAGATTTTGGGACTCGATACCAGTATAAAGCAACTTTCCTGGAAGAATTTATAGAGCGTGACATAGTAGGTAAAGAGTCTGAAGGCCTTTTTAAAGAGAACTTTAAAGACGCTGAAGAATATTGCTGTCTATTTGTGATTGATGGTAAATTTGCCAGCTTCGTTTATATTCCATTTCCAGTGGATTCTGGAGTAGTTGATTACGAATAAATACTAACCACTTTTAATCAGGCTTTGACTTTAAATTCTGAGGTTGTATGAAATACTATCTCAGGGTTGTTTTCCATATTCATTCGTAAAATCCAGTCTGTTTCTGCTAGAAATACTGGATTTTTGTCTTTGTCATAGGCGATGAAATTATTCTTCAATCGCATAAACTCAGCTAGTTTTTCAGGATTTTCAGACGTTAGCCAGCAAGCTTTTGAATAAGGCTTGGCTTCAAAACGGCACTTGGCTCCATATTCTTGAAGAAGCCTGTGCTCAATGACCTCAAACTGAAGCTCGCCAACTGTTCCTATTATTTTTCTGTTACCTGGTTGCATAGTAAATAGCTGAGCCACACCTTCTTCAGAAAGTTGCTGGACACCTTTTGCTAGCTGCTTGGACTTCATTGGGTCCGCATTTATGACCTCTCTAAATAATTCTGGAGAGAAACTCGGTATTCCAGTGAATTGTAAATCTTCTCCTTCTGTAAGTGTGTCTCCTATTTTAAAATTTCCTGTGTCATAAAGGCCTACTACGTCACCAGGGAAAGCTTCCTCTACTACATTCTTACTGTCGGCCATAAACATATATGGGTTAGAGAATCGTAGCCTCTTATCTAGCCTTACATGTTCGTAGAACTTACTTCTCTCAAAAGTTCCACTACAAACTCGCAAGAAGGCAATTCTATCTCTGTGTCTTGGGTCAATATTGGCATGAATCTTAAAGACGAAGCCAGTAAATTTACTTTCAGTTGGCTCTACTATTCTTATATCCGTTTCTCTAGAGATAGGCAAAGGACTAACTTGGCAAAACGTATTTAGCAACTCCATAACCCCAAAGTTACTAACGGCACTACCAAAAAAGACAGGAGCTAAATCCCCATTCAGGTAGCTTTCTCTGTCAAATTCATCATAAATCCCTTCAATGGTTTCTACATCTTCCTGGAGTTGAAGAGCGTCTTGCTCACCTATTTTATTGACCAGCTCGGGAGCGTCTAAATCGTATTCAAAAATAGCCTCTTCTAGTTTGGTTTTATTGACTGCGAAGAAATTCATCTTTCTTTCTAGAAGATGATAAACACCTTTGAAATCTCTTCCACCATTTATTGGCCAGGTGATTGGCCTTACTCCAATACCCAGTTTGCCTTCTAATTCGTCCAATAAGTCAAACGGGTCTTGGCCTTCTCTGTCCATTTTATTAACAAAGACAATAACCGGTGTGTTTCTCATGCGGCAAACCTCCATTAGCTTTTCGGTTTGCTCCTCCACACCCTTTACACAGTCGATGACCAAGATGACACTATCTACCGCAGTTAATGTACGATAGGTGTCTTCTGCAAAGTCTTTATGACCTGGCGTATCTAAAATATTTATTTTAAGATTATTATACTCAAAAGTCATCACAGAGGTAGCCACAGAAATACCACGTTGCTTCTCAATTTCCATGAAATCTGAAGTGGTACTTTTTTTTATTTTATTTGACTTGACGGCACCTGCGGTCTGGATGGCTCCACCAAAAAGAAGAAGTTTTTCTGTCAATGTGGTTTTACCAGCATCTGGGTGAGCGATGATGGCAAATGTGCGTCTTCTTTTATATTCAGATTCGAAACTCATCCTAATGGTTTTATCCTGTAAATTGGGCTGCAAAATTAACCCTTTTAGGCTTGTATAAAAAGACAAGCTGCAAATGAGAGGTAAAGGTATTTTGCAGAATTGGCTAATACTTTCCCTTTCGCTTTTCAAAGCCTTATTTATAGATATAAATCTATGTGAATGACCTTTTATGCCTGTTTTCGTCGACAGAGGTAATGCTAAATCTACACAAGAGACGTGTATATCTACTAATACATCTAAATATGAAACTCTAGCCCTGAAAAGGAGTCTTATACCTGTAACACTTATTTAACTTTGTGACGTTGGAAATCACTTTTAACTATTATGAAAAATTTAATTATTATTTTTATTAGTCTTTTCTCTCTCTCTGCTTTGGCACAGAGGCCATCAGGAGGAAGACAAAGTGGAGGTTCTGGTTTTGGAGGATCTAAGGGATATGCCACAGTCCAAGGGACTATTGTAGATTCCTTGAGCAGCGAGCCTGTTGAGTTCGCAGCGGTGGCGTTATGGGATGCCTCAAAGGCTATCGATGGTGCTCTAACTTCCACCAATGGTAAATTTAAGTTTGAAGGAATAAAAAAAGGGACTTATAAGATACTCATTTCTTATATAGGCTATCAGCCACAAACTATTGGGAATGTGGTAGTAGAAAGTAATACTGCGACTGTTAACTTAAATGATATTAGGCTCGTGGGCGACAATATTCAACTAGACGCAGTAACTGTCACAAGTCAGGCTTCTTTAATAGAGGATAAAATAGACAGGTTGGTTTATAATGCAGAAAAGGATATCTCTAACACTGGAGGAACAGCAGAGGAAGTCCTTAGAAAGGTACCCATGTTAAGTGTGGATTTAGATGGTGAAGTAGAGCTCAGGGGTAGTTCAAACGTAAGAGTCCTTATAAACAATAAGCCTTCTGCAATTTTTGCAAGCAGTGTTGGCGAAGCATTGAGACAAATACCTTCCGATCAAATTAAATCAGTTGAGGTTATTACATCACCAAGTGCAAAATACGATGGCGATGGCACAGCGGGTATTGTTAATATTATTTTGAAGAAGAATACACTAGCTGGAGTAACGGGTTCTCTAAACCTTGGG
>ERZ887942.2707-NODE-2707-length-10799-cov-6.313943_pt1 | contig 10799 bp, 13 predicted proteins | sample MGYA00521099_ERZ887942 | MGnify/ENA primary metagenome ERZ887942 (study PRJEB32303, sample SAMEA104408605) | aquatic metagenome | biome: Brackish water; feature: Pelagic; material: water | place: Baltic Sea | collected 2014-06-07T06:48:00 | depth 16,251 m ... | reverse complement strand
CACAGAGATCGATTTTGCGATCACGTTCGAAGTCGTTTCGTCGGCTGCGTGGATCATTTTAGCGCCGGTGTCTTGGTGCTGTCCGTCGTTTGCGAGGGCGATTGAAATCACTTCGCCCCGAGCTTTGCGACCTTTCATGATCACGCCTGGATATTTCATCGTGAGGCGGGATCCGATGTTGCAATCAATCCAGCGGATCTCTGCATTTTCGTGAGCAATACCGCGCTTCGTCACGAGGTTGAAAACGTTGTTCGACCAGTTCTGAACGGTGATGTATTGGATTTTCGCATCCTTCATCGCAACAAGCTCAACCACAGCCGAGTGAAGCGTCGCTGTCTCGAATTTCGGAGCTGTGCAGCCTTCCATGTAAGTGACTTCAGCGCCTTCATCGACAATGATGAGCGTCCGCTCAAACTGACCGAAGTTCTCGGCATTGATTCGGAAATACGCCTGTAGCGGGTGTTTCACTTTCACTCCCGGAGGAACGTAGATGAAGCTTCCACCAGAGAAAACCGCGCTGTTCAGAGCTGAAAACTTGTTGTCGCCGGTTGGGATGACTTTGCCAAACCACTTGCGAAAAATCTCAGGATGTTCGCGAAGTCCTTCAGTGGAATTTACGAAGACCACTCCTTCTTTGGTAAGCTCTTCTTTTACGTTCGAATAAGCCGCTTCAGAATCGAATTGAGCTTCAACTCCCGCAAGAAACTTCCGTTCTTTCTCAGGAATCCCAAGACGCTCGAAGGTTTCTTTCACGTCGTCAGGAACCTCGTCCCATGAGCGCGTCGGCGTCTGACCTTTCGCCAGATAGTAGCGAATATTTTGGAAGACAATGTTTTCAAGGTCCTTTGATGCCCAGTGAGTTGGCATCGGTTTATCATTGAAAACTTTAAGCGCACGTTTCCGGAAGTCGCGAACCCAATCCGCTTCCTTTTTGATGTCGGAAATGTAATCGAGGACACCTTCGTTCAGGCCGGTGCCTGCATCGTGCTTGTAGTCCTCAGGATAAGAGAAATCGCCAGTATCTGCGATATTGACTGCATCGAGTGTTGCTTGGTCGCTCATGTTGGAAGTTTGGTTAAAAGTTTTCGGTATTCAATACGGACGAGTTGAGGTTTTAAGCCGCAGCCAATTCCTCTTTCACCCAGTCGTAGCCTTTTTCTTCGAGTTCTAAAGCAAGGTCTTTGCCACCGCTTTTGACGATTTTGCCGTCAAACATCACGTGAACCACGTCAGGCACAATGTAATCTAGTAGACGCTGGTAGTGGGTAATAACTAACATCCCACGTTCAGGGGAACGCATTGCGTTGACGCCCTGGGCAACGACTTTCAAGGCATCTATGTCGAGGCCGGAATCAGTTTCGTCGAGAACCGCGTATTTTGGCTCGAGCATCATCATTTGGAGGATCTCGTTGCGCTTTTTCTCGCCCCCGGAGAAGCCTTCGTTTACAGAGCGGCCAGTGAATTTGCGATCCATCTCGAGCTCGTCCATTTTCGCATACATGTCCTTGTAGAACGCAACGGCGTCGATTTCTTCCCCTTTAGGAAGGCGGGCCTGAAGCGCGGCGCGGAGGAAGTTTGCATTCGAAACACCCGGAATTTCGTGTGGGTATTGGAAAGCGAGAAAGAAGCCTGCGCGGGAACGCTCATCGATCTCCATACCAAGAAGATCAACCCCGTCCATCAGCGCAGAACCAGCTGTGACTTCATAATCTTCGTGGCCGGCGAGCACTTTCGAAAGTGTCGATTTTCCAGAACCGTTTGGCCCCATAATGGCGTGAACTTCACCCTTCGGGACTTCAAGCGAGAGTCCTTTGAGGATTTCTGTGCCTTCAACTGAGGCGTGGAGATTTTCGATTTTCAGTGTGTTACTCATTTGGGAAAAAGGATTGGGGGGGGGGCAGGATTTGGGATTCAGGGCCTCCGATCGGAAAATTATGTTTTAAAGTGCAGCTTTGGAATTTTCTTCGCTGCAGGTTGGGCATTTACCTCGCATCGTCACGTCGAGATGATCGACTTCGGCTCCGGAAGGGAGCTGCCAGGGAGTGGTCGCTTCGGCCTGTTTTTTCAAGTCGATGTCGAAAACCTCTTGGCATTCCGAACAAAAAAAGTGGGCGTGGGGCTGGAGATTTGGGCAAAAACGGGATGCTTCGCGATCGACGTTCACCTGTTTCACTGCACCGACGTGAGTCAATGTTTCTAAACAGTTGTAAACCGTTGCCAGTGAGATGCTTGGCATGCGTTCTTTCGCGCGGATAAAAACCTCCGAAGCCGTCGGGTGATCCCGCTGCTCGTCCATCAACACATCGTAAACGACCTTGCGCTGTTTCGTCATGCGCAAGTCGCCCAATGGATTGGGTGGGTTGGTGACTGCAGAGTCTTCTGCCGTCGTTGTCATCTCTTTTGCCATCGTTTAGAACGGGAACTCCGTCTCTCCTCAAATTACTACGAACTGGTAGATGAAAAGGTTTTTAGATCAAGAACTATTCTAAAAAAGGATTTTCTACGCGAAATTTGAGGTAGCGGAAGATGTTCGGGAATCGTCTCAATGCAAGGAAAAAGCGGGACAAATTGGCCCATTTCAAGGTCTCGGAGAACCGCGTCTGTCAGCTCGACCAATCGTAGGCGACTTTCGAGAAATCGCGGCTTTTCAGATCTTCCGGGCGGATGAAGAAGTTTCCGATGTCACCCCAGTAAATATTGGCGTCGACATCGGAGTCCATTTGAAACATGAGAATCCAATCCTCATGTTCTACCTGATATCGCGGATCCGTTTGGGTAAAGTTTCCTCAGCCCCCGATTTTGTGCTGATTTCTCGAAGGACGGGCATAGAACCAGTTCCAAACCTGGCCTTCAAAGGGGCCCAGCCGTTCGTAGAAATCCTTTCCAAAGATGCGGGTGAATCGGTCGCCATCGGGATTAATAAATTCAGTTCGTTTTTGGAAAGTCAGGCGAGCCTCATCCTCAAGCGGAAGGAAAACCTCACCATAATCGGTTGGTGGTGGCAAAAACGAGAAATCGTTTTTCTGCTTCGATAGATCACGATCAACTGTCGGGAAAAAACGGACGTGATAGCCCTGATTATTCCCGGGATTCGCAAAGTTATCTTCATCCCATCCCAGCAGATCATCATGCGCCGCGATGAAGAACTGCAGGATTCCGGTTTTGGGGTAGCCCTTGAGATGGGGAATCTCCTCAAAATTGATCTGAGCGATGATTGCCATCGGACGGTCTTCCTTGTCCTTCGGATGGGATTCTCCTTTCGGGAAATAGAACGAGGAGGGGAGAAAGCGACTCTGAAAAGGATTTGTGATGGGTTTTGAAACTTTCTCAGCCGAGATTGAAATCGACGTCAAGAACAGTTGACTGGTGAAAGAGCCGATAACTAAGATCGTTCCCAAAATCAAGGCCGCGCCGATGTAGAAGGCGATTGGGCGGCGTTTTGGAAGTTTGAATTTCATCGAGTGTCTTCCTCAGCGAACGCAAGCCGAATCTCTTGGTCTAGATTGATGGGAGATTGCGGTTGAATATTGCTCGAATTCCGACGGTTTTTCGAGGTAAAGCTTGGTCGATTGGCGGCTCACCACACATTTCAGGGATCGATGGATCGGCTCCCGAATTCAAAAGTAACTCCAGGATTTTGATATGGCCTCCGCCTGAAGCCCTATGCAGCGGTGTTTCATCAAGGATGATCTTTGGAATCTAGATTTGCTCCGGCTTCTACGAGGATGCGGCATATTTCAAGATGTCCCAATTGAGACGCTGCGTGTAACGGAGAGTCATCATCGGATGTTCCGTTGGGGGTGGCGTTGTGATCTATTAGCCAATCAACAATTTCTATCTGGTTTTCGGTGGCGAAAAAATGTAATGCGGACTCAGAATCTCCAAACACAGCATGATCGATAAGCTCGGGACGATTTTTGAGAAGTGATTCTGCTAACGCAAAGTCTGATGCGAGCGCGCTACGAAATTCGTAAGCGTTTTCTCTCATGCTTGGTCTTTTGGGCATAGCAGCTTTAATTGTCGAAACTGGAGATGGAGAACCAATCGATCTCCAAATAGTCTTTTGAATTTAGCGTTAACGAGCAAACTACGTCAAGGATTCCGGCTTCGCTCCGTCACCTTATCAGAGAATCTCCTCGCGCAAACCCGCGTGGCTATTCCTTGATCATTTTCGTCGGATCTGGTTTCTTTGGAGCATGAATAGACGCAATTTTGTCCGACAAACGACTGCTACGACGCTTCTCACCACTGCTGCTGGCGCGGTTTCGATTTCTAAAGCGCAGGACAATCCCAATGACCGAATCACGATCGGCGTGATCGGTGTTGGAAAACAGGGGGTTTCAGATTTCACAAAGGCGATGAGAATGCCGCAAACGCAGATGGTCGCGATGTGTGATGTGGTGGCTGAGCGAAAGGAAAACGGCAAAAAGATCGCCAATGATTTTTATGCGAAGCTGAACAATCAGCCGGATTATGATGGCATTTCGGTTCACGAAGATTTCCGCGAAGTGATCGCGAATGAGAAGATCGATGCGGTCATGGTGGTCACTCCCGATCACTGGCACGCGATTCCCGTGGTTGCTGCAGCCAAGGCGGGAAAAGACATTTATTGCGAAAAACCGATCTCGCGGACCATAGAAGAAGGTCGTGCCATGGTGAATGCGGTGCAGGCGAATAAGGTGGTCTTTCAAACAGGAAGCCAGCAGCGCAGCGAATACGACGGCAAATTTCGGATCGCGGCCGAGCTCGTTCGCAATGGTCGGATCGGCGATATCATCTCCGTAAATATTGGCATCGGTGATCCAAATGTACCGTGCGATTTGCCGACTGAGGCAATCCCTAAAGGCACGAACTGGGATCTCTGGCTCGGGCCTGCTCAGGAACGCGGCTACAACGAGATTCTGTGCCCGAAAGCCGTTCACACTCATTTCCCGGCATGGCGTCGCTATCGCGAATATGCCGGTGGTTCGGTTGCTGATTTTGGTGCGCATCACTACGACATTGCTCAGTGGGGACTCGGCACGGACGATACCGGTCCGGTGAAAATCGTCCCGCCAGCTGACCCTGAAGCCAAGCGCGGCATGCGTTTGATTTACGAAAACGGCGTTGAAATGATCCATGGCGGCCCTGGTGGCACCACGTGGATTGGGACCAAAGGAATCATCACGGTTGATCGCGGTCGTTTGGAAATCATTCCCGGTGATCTGCGCGAGAAAAGCCCAATCACCGACAAAGACATTCGTCTCGAAAATGCAGGCGGCCGCAACGGTGTCAGCCACATGGCAAACTGGATTTCAAACGTGAAAAGCCGCGGCAAATGCATTTGTCACGAGGAAGTCGGACACCGCACAGCAAGCCTGTGCCACATCACCAACATCGCGTATCAGCTTGATCGCGAGCTGGCCTGGGATCCGAAGACAGAGAAATTCGACGACGCCGAGGCAAACAAAATGGTCGCGCAGGAAATGCGGGGTGATTGGAAATTGTCGTGAATAATTGTGGCGCGGAAAATGTAAGAGGGGATATGACGGTAAAAGTTAATGAACGCGAATCGCTGGAAATAATGGAGCACTATGAAAATGAAATGCGTCCGTCACACCGCTATTTTCACGCCTTTGCTGAGAAATTGCGGAGCAAATTAAGTGCAGTCAGTAAAGTAGATTTGATACGGTCTTTTGATGAGGAAGAAGAACAAGATGTTGTATTTTCAATTAGCCTTCTTGCCCCTCCAATGACATTTTTTGGAATCTGTCTGGATAAGACTGATGAGTTGGCGCGACATGAGGTTATTAAGGCGTTAGAAGAAAGCGCTCAAGGGGGGAAGTTTTTGTTGTGGGTTCGAGGAGGGGGTGTTTCGCTGCTTGTTGATAAATTTGGGAACAGCTTTCTGTGGCCGAAAGATCTCAAATATTTCGCTTCATTAGATTTTTCTGAAGTTTTGTCAGAGAATCGGAATTCTTTGCTGCCGTATGGTATTTCATGACTCGATGCGACCATGCAATTCTCAGATTTTTTATTCAGAATAATTCCTCATTATGAAAACCGGAATAGGAATCGACCTCGGCGGCACCCAGATCAAAGGAGCCTTGTTCAATCTTGATTCCGGAGAGATCATCGAGAAAAAAATCGTGCCGTCGCTCGATGGAGAAACGAGCGACTACGAGCCTGCGTTTCTCGTGCAGGTTCGGAACTTGATTGCTGAACTCGGCGGCGAAAAAGCCCATCATATCGGGGTTTCAGCGCCGGGAATGGCAAATAAAGAAGCTACGGCGATCAGCTATTTGCCGGAACGCCTCGATGGAATTGAAGGCTTGATTTGGAGCGACGAAATTGGGCGCACGGTTTCGGTCATAAACGACGCGCATGCCGCTCTCAAAGGCGAAGTCTGGCAAGGCAGCGCGAAAGAATGCCGCGATGTCATTTTCCTAACGCTAGGAACCGGCGTTGGCGGGGCGGTAATTTGCAATGGGAAACTGCTGCGCGGATCGATCGGAAGGGCAGGGCATCTCGGGCATATTCCGATCGATTTTCGAAAGGACGGCGACATTTGCGGAATGCCGGGCAGTCTCGAGGATTTTGTGGGGAATCACAACATCAGCGAACGATCCGAAGGTAAATTTGAATCCACTCACCTGTTGGTTACCGCGCTTGCCGATGGCGATCCTGATGCCGAAAGCGTCTGGGAAGAATCGATGCGTGCCCTTGCAGCGGGAATCGCCGGGCTGATTAACATTTTTGATCCTGAAGCTGTCATCATCGGCGGAGGAATCAGCGCGGCGTGGTTTGAAATCGAATTTCGTCTCAAACGATTTCTCGAAGACTTTGAATGGCGACCCGACGGGCATCAGGTTCCCGTCCGAAAAGCGGAACTCGGCGAATGGGCCGGCGTCTACGGAGCGATGGCGTTTGCGATGGATGAAAAATCCTCCAAGTGAGGTATGATTGCGGCTTCCACGAGTCAATAGGGTCTGTTTCGATGAACCAACCCTATTGGTTCGTCAAACCGGGGCCGGAGTCATTCCCGCGAATTCCATTAAATTCCATTAAATTCCCGTTTCTTCATCTAGTTGAACGGGAATTTTAAAGAATTAGTTGGAATTGACGGGAATTGGAAAATGAGAGTCTGCGTCCTGACAAACGACAATTTTAAATGAGTAACGAATCCAATACTGACGACCTGAGCTTGCTCGGGCATTCCGAAAACCGGCTCCCGCAATCGCCCGACGAGGCTACGCTGGAGACGTTTCCCAATCGCAATTCGAAGCGCGATTTTACAATCACGCTGGACTATCCCGAGTTCAGTTCGGTCTGTCCCGTAACTGGCCAGCCAGATTCAGCGCATCTTCAAATCAGTTATGTGCCGGATGAAAAGTGCGTTGAAACGAAGTCGCTGAAGTTCTATCTGGCGTCGTTTCGGAACACAGCCTCGTTCAATGAGGACATCGTCAATCGCGTGCTCGAAGACATGGTTGCCGCAACCAATCCGCGTCGCATGACCGTTCGCGGAAAATTCTCGCCGCGTGGGGGAATTCAACTCACGGCTGAAGCAACGTTTCCAGAATGAGTTCGAAGAAAGTCGTTGTGCTGGTGAGCGGGGGAATGGATTCCGTCGTTGCGCTACACGATGCCATTGCGGCAGGACATGACGTAGTCGCCGCAGTGAGCTTTGATTATGGTTCAAAGCACAATCATCGGGAGATTCCGTTTGCGAAAATTCATGCGGACCTGGTCGGCGCGGGGCATCGAGTGATCGACCTGATATTCATGGATGAGCTTTTCGAAAGCGACCTCCTTAAGAGCGGTGGCGATATTCCCGAAGGCCATTACGAGCAGGAAAACATGAAGCAAACCGTGGTTCCGTTTCGAAACGGGATCATGTTGTCGATTGCGGCAGGTTTTGCCGAAAGCATTGAAGCGGAGGGACTCGTAATCGCGGCGCATTCCGGAGATCACGCGATTTACCCTGACTGCCGCGAGGATTTCATGAAGCCGATGGGCGATGCGATTCAGGCGGGAACGTATGTGAATCTCGAACTGATGCGGCCGTTCATTGCCCTGCGAAAAGAAGATATCGCCGCTCGCGGAGCGGAGCTGGGCGTCGATTTTTCACAAACGTGGTCCTGTTACAAAGGCCTCGATTTGCACTGCGGAAAATGCGGAACATGCGTCGAGCGCAAAGAGGCGTTTGCGATCGCTGGAATTTCGGATCCTACTGAATACGAGACCTAATCTTTCCCCGCATCCACAAACTGGATCGCTTTTTCGAGCCAATCGGCTGGCGGCGGTTTGTGGCCATGGGCGGGAATTTCGAAGAACTCGGCGTTTTTGAATTTCTCTTTTTGAAAGCCACCGACAAATGCTCCCTTGGTGTTGGCAAGATTGAAGTCCTTTTCGCCAGTGATCAGCGCGTAGCGGCAGGCCTTCTTGACGATGGGAAGCAGCTCCTCGTTGGGTATGTAATTCAGGCCATAGACCTTGCCGTCTGGGGCTTTGATGTCGGTGTAAAAATTCACGCCCATGCAACAAATGGTGCCTGAGAACATGTCGCCCCAAGCCACGCCAATCATGCTGGCAACGCGGCTGCCGCCTGAAAAACCGGAAACGTAGACTCGCCGCCCATCGATTTTGTAAAGCTCGCGCATGTTGTGATTGGCGTCGATCGCCATGCGGATTCGATCAAAGATATTCCGTTTGTTGCCCGATTTTTTGGCGCCGATGAACATTAAATTGTGCTTTGCGAGAATGGGCTCCCACGCATTGGGAATCGACGGGCTGTCGCCTGCACTGATCCAAATGAAAAGGCCATGCGGTTGGTTGGCTTTGAAGTTTTTGGGAAGCAGAACATCGAACGTTTCCTGAGTCACATCATAGGCGGGCGGCTGTTCCGCAGCCATCATGCGGTAGCGAATCCGAATCGGGTCTGAGGATTGAACTGGAGATTTTGTGAACTGAATTTCACTCCGTTTTCCGGGAAAGATCTTAGCCTCTTGCCCTTTTGAACTTTGAGAAAATGAGCACAGCCCGACGAGGATGAGGATTTGAGCGATTGGAATTTTCATTCTGCGCCGTTGGCCGGTTTAGAAACTCCCGAGAACGGATTATTGATGACCGCCTGCCACGCGATTTTTCGAAACATCCTATCCAACTCTGGACTTGGGAAATCGGATTGCCCGAACTTGATTGGCGCTTCGATCAATTCGGGAGATTTTCCGTAAAGCGTTGCGTAAAATACGTACCCTTCGAGTCGGTCAAACCCGGGCCCGAGATGGCCCAGCTGGTCGCGCCACAAGGAGCGATCCTTTTTACCAATGACTTTGTTGATGCCTTCGATTCCGGGCAATTCGCCGCGCAGGTAGTGTTTCGCGGCGAGAGTCATTGCATCCGATGTGGGAAGGATAAAGAATTTGTCCGGGTATTTCTTGCGCAAGGTTTCGATCAATCCGATCCCCGCGTCGCGTTTCTGCTGAGTGAGTTTGTCGAAAATTTCCTCTGTGAAAAAGTCTTCCGATTTCGGGATTTTGTCGAGTTGTCCCAATTGGACCCAGGAATCCGAAAGGTAGAATTTCATCTCTGGATTTGTTTTCAGGCAGAAATCAATCCAGCAGGAATAGTATTCCGGTCGGTCGTTGAAATAGGGGCCCCACATCATGGCATCCCATTTTGCATTGGCGATCGATGCGAGAAGCTTTGGAACCGGTTTTTTATCGAATTGAAAAATGCCGTTTTCCTGCTCCCACTTGTAGCGCGCACTTCCGGTGATGCCGCCGCCGGTGTGGGTGTGGAGAGGCTGTTTGAAGCCGGCCGCCTCGCAAATTTTGGGCAGTGTTTGATAACCGGGGCGCATAAAACTGTGGCCCGTGCCAACGATTCTCAGCGCACCGTCTGTTGGCTTTTCAAAAGAAATCACATCGGGATAAAGCCCCTTGATGGCGTCTGGAGATAGATAGCAAATCGCGTGGTCAGGAAATTTTTCGGCCTTCCAGCCTGGATCGACTTCGAATTTCGAGGGCGCACCACCCTGCTTTTTTTTCCCGGTTTTGCCGCCGAGCATTTTGTCGCGGAATACTGTCGCCTCAGCGATCGAAAGCGTCCCGTCTTTGTTTGTGTCGGCCGCGGGGAAACGCTTCAGCCATTTAGCCAGTTGCTCGAGTGACGCTTTTTCTTGAGCGGTGCCAACGAGCGGGACTCCGAGGGCGAGCAACAAAGTGAGGAACGTTTTTTTCATAGGGGCACGTCGAGATCGTGGGTTCAGTATTACGAAATTCAAAACGCGGGGTCAATTGGATTGTGTTCTTCAATTTCGATAAGACCTAAGCCGAAAGAAGCATTGTCTTTCGCAGGAGTCACTAATCCGACAGAATACATGTTGAATGCATGTTCTGTAAGAAAGTTCAGGGAAAGACTTGTTAGGTGGAGGGGAGTGTGTAAAAATGAAGCAATGAAACTCACCGTCAACTTAGATCAGGAAATCCTTGATAAAGTTGTCGAAATTACAGGATCAACCACAAAAACGGAGGCCATTATGTTTGCATTAAAAGAAGTAGAACGCCGGGCGCGGTTAGTTGAAGTGTTACGTGAAGGGTTAGGTGCCTCCGAATCCGAATTAAAGTCGATGTTCGATCCCAATTCGGCACCCGACGCGATTGGTAAAAAATATACGACTCCAAACGTCGATTCACTTCCGCTTGTTGCGGAGGGCGACTGAAAGTGATGAGTCGTCCGATCATGGTGGACAGCTGTTGGTATATTAACCAGATGTCGGATGGGGTTGATCCAGTCAAGACGTTGTCTTATTTGGC
>ERZ887942.2702-NODE-2702-length-10812-cov-20.046853_pt1 | contig 10812 bp, 3 predicted proteins | sample MGYA00521099_ERZ887942 | MGnify/ENA primary metagenome ERZ887942 (study PRJEB32303, sample SAMEA104408605) | aquatic metagenome | biome: Brackish water; feature: Pelagic; material: water | place: Baltic Sea | collected 2014-06-07T06:48:00 | depth 16,251 m ... | reverse complement strand
ACGGTGCACTGGATCTGGAAGAAGCGGTTGACCTGACGTGTCAGTTGTGTGACGGACTTGGCAAAGCGCACGACGCGGGCATTATTCATCGGGACATCAAACCGGCGAACGTGCTGATGACCAATGACGGTGTTCCGAAGCTGACGGACTTCGGTTTGGCAAAAGATGAAGCGGCCGATTCGGGCTTATCGATGGCAGGTGCTGTCCTGGGCACGCTGGACTTTATGCCGCCCGAGCAGCGCAAGGACGTTGCATTGACAGATTCTCGCAGCGATTTGTGGAGTCTGGCCGCCACGCTGTACCAGATGGTGACGGGCCAAAGTCCGAAGATTATCCGATTCAACAACGTACCACAGTCGCTGCACGACGTGCTGGGTAAAGCACTCGAAGATCAAAAGGAAGATCGCTACCAGACAGCGAAGGAATTCCGCGATGCCTTGAAAGCCTGTCTTACGGCAGCTTCAACATCACGTGTGCCAGTTGTTGAACTTGGCGCGGGAGAATGCAGCAGGTGCCACACAACGAATGATGCCAACCGGAAGTTCTGTAGTAGTTGTGCGACTTCATTGCGTGTTAGTTGTCTTCAATGCAGTGAGTCGATTCCTGTCTGGGATAACGTTTGCGGTGAGTGTGGAGGGATACAGTCGGATCTGATTTCGGCCCGTGTTGCGGAGTACGCGAGTCAGCGTGAACAGGCGGACCAGTACCTGAGCGACTATCAGTTCGAGTCAGCCCTTAAACTTGCCCGTGCCGTGGCTGCTGTCGAAGACGAACGGCTCGCCGAGCATCAACCGTGGGCGAAATCCTTCATTACCGAGACTGAGACGGAATGGCAGCGACAACAGGAATCGTCGCGTCAGCACGTTGAGGAGGCTCACAAACATCGGGAAGCGTTTGATTATCAGGCGGCGATCGACGCGTTAGAACAGGTGCCGGAACCGCTGCGGACATCTGAAATGTCTAACTACCTGCAACAACTTGAAAGTGACCGGGCAGAGTCAGAGGATCTGATCACGACAATTTCAGAACGCGTGCAGCGACGTGATCTGCAAGGGCTGCTGAAGCAAGTTGAGCGGGCAGTAGAACTGCGTGGCGACCGAAAGGATTTGCCGACACTGGCTCAGCATTTGAAAGATCGTGAAGAGAAGCTTCGTCAGCACCGCGATGAGGCGTTCCAGCAAGCGGAAGCACTATTGTCAGCCGGTGACTCAAAGGGCGCTTATCGCCGTATTGAGTCTGTGCAAACCTCGGCGTTACGCGATACCGATGAAGAGTTACGCGAACGCGTGGCCCAGATGGTCGCAGACGAAGAGGCGTTGACGGCAATGATAAAGGAAGCGAATGCGGATGGTGTCCTGGATCCGGATGAGGTGGTGGCGATCTTTCAGTCGGCATCGGACTATCTGACTCTGAACCCGCACCACGAGAAGATCACGGCCATGCGGCAGAAACTGTTGAAGCGGATTCTGCTAGCCCCCGAGGCATACGAGAAGTTGCCCGCGAGCGTTTTGAGTCAGTTGCCGGCAAGCGTGTTGAGTCAGTTGCCCGCGAGCGTTCTATTGCAGTTTCCGCCCCGAAAGAACTCAATTGGCATAGAGTTTAAGCTGTTGCCTGCCGGTACATTCACGATGGGTGATAATGACAATGTTGATCAGGTCACGCTGACTAAACCGTTTGAGATTGGCGTTTATGAGGTGACACAGGAGCAATACGAACGCGTCATGCATTCTAACTCCAGTCGATTCAAAGGCGAGAACAGACCTGTCGAAACTGTCACGTTTCACGAAGCCGCAATATTCTGCCGCACACTTTCTGAACTATCGGCCGAGCTTAAATCTGGGCGACGTTATCGACTACCGACTGAAGTCGAATGGGAGCACGCATGTCGCTCCGGCACCCAAGCAACGTACAACTTTGGGGAGGATTACATTTCGCTTTCGGAGCTTGACGACGCAGACCATGAAGCTGGAGTTCGCGACCGTCTGTTCTTTGAATATGGCTGGTGCAAAGAGAATTCGAACCGGCAGTCGCATCCGGTTGGGCTCAAAAAACCCAATGCATGGGGCCTATTCGACATGCACGGAAACGTCGCTGAATGGTGCACCGACAGCTCTGCTGACTCACCCGAAGCCCAGCCCGTTCGTGGTGGTTCTTGGCAGAGTACTGCCGAAGAATGCAGCAGTGTATCCAGAACAGTTTTAATGCCACACTTGTCGCGTTCTATGGTTGGCTTCCGACTTGTCTGCGACATCAACTAACTCATAATAGCCTTGCGAGTTAATTCACTCATCCAGAGAGAAATATATGACTACTCCCGCTTTTCGTCTTGACACAACTTTGTCCCGTATATCTGCCGCCGTATCCGTACACATCAACGACACGACGAAGCAAGAGATTCTGGGTGAAACTCTCATCCGATTTGCTGCATCTGGCGGCGGCACGTCATTGTTGAAATTTGCAATGTTTGCAGACGGGTTACGCGCTGTGTACGACGCGATTTTTGCCGACCTTAAAGTTGACCAAGACGAGGTCGACTTGTGTGCCCCATTCATTGTCAAGCTGGCCCGTATGTTTGCGAAAACGAAATCTTCGTACAGGGAGTTTGCAGAGTGCTCGCAAAGCGATTGCGTCGCTTTTCTAGAACAGTACGCGTCAGATCCATCCATTTTTGGTTACCTACACTCTGCAAGTAAATGGTCTTCGCTTTCGTGTTGCGCAAGAGCAGATCGGATTGCGCCCGGAGAACAATTCAGGGCCCGGCTTGTTAACGCATTACTTTCTTCAACCGAAAGCCTCCTCAAGATCGGCGGCGTCACACCTGAAGAAGAACGACATTTGCTTACACTTCAAAACACAATTTCAACCTCCGGCCACAACAGCAAAATCGTTCAGCAGCAAAACCACCCGGGTAAGCATGTAGGTGCATACACACCCAGCCCTTCTCTGGACGCCAAGTACCGCGAGACTATCCCTGAGCTATTCGCGACATGGTCGAAAACCTTCCGAATACCGGACGTTTCCGAGGCTGAATTGGCTATTGTTGGCGTTTCTGATCTTTTCGCCGGCTCACTGGTGTTTGTATTTTCTGACTTCGACGAAACGGTAGCCAATGTGAATTATCGGCACGCTTGTGTCGTGGTTCGTCAGAATAATGTTCAACTCCCGATTGTATGCGTATCCGAAGAATTCAGTTTGCATGACAAGCATTTCCTTGGGTCTTTCGATACATGCGGGCATACAACATGGACAGAACTCAAATCGCCTCTCGTGATCGATGACTTTGTAGACTCAACAATCCAGCTTCTTTCTGAACTGGCTGCCAGTTGCCGTACAGAGTCGGATTTAATCGCAGCCTCTAAAATGACCGAGGAAGACTTTGACCGACGCTATCGAGGCTACGAGATGTCGCTGAAAATGTTTGGTTCTCCCGAGGGCCCCGGCTGGAACGATGATATCGTCAAACTCGCTAGAGAATCTCAGGCCTTGACAGAGTCGGAGATCTTTTGCGCAAAGACTGATTTTTCACAGGCAGTGATCAATCGGGTAATTGTGCGATGGGTGAGTGAAGGAAACCTGGAGCCTGTAAGTGCACAACCGCGACCCATTAGCGAAATAAACACTTCATCGGCTCAGCCGATATTTTTCGAATACAAGACTACTAGTCCGTCGGAATGCCTCTCGACCGAAGTGCCGGAGCCATCCGAAGATCGAATTCCGGATAATCCGCAATTATCTTGTCTATTCCTTGCCAAGGCGCTCACCGCGATCGATGCCGAAAGGTTCGAGGCGGCTGTTGAAAATTTTGAAGCAGCCGTAATGGCAGACTGGAATGGTAGTGAACCGAAGAGGACTAGAGTATGGACACTCCGTGCCGAAGCGTTGGGGGCGTTGGGGAATAACGACGCCCAAGAGGCGATTGCTGCATACAAAATTGGTTGCAATTCCTGCCGCGAAGGCGACATAATTAAAGGTCTTTCGGCGTTCATCACGGCGTATGAACGAGATTCGTTTTTCTTGTGGGCACTTAATGACTTAGCATTGTTTACTCTTACTCATAATTTAGACTATCAAATTATGAGGGACGTATCAAATTCGCAATTTGCTCTGACGTGTGCACAACTTGCGTGCCATGCCAGTGAGTGGCGCAGTTGGCCATTTATCGAGACGCTTGCAGAAGCATACTTATCGGCTGGTGAGCCTGAAACAGCGGTGAAGTGCTGGCGCAATGCATTGCTGTTAGCGCCGGCTGCAGCACATGAACAGATGCAACGACGAATAGCCGAAATCGAGATTTTAGCGTAGGCAATTGGCCCCCCGCCGGGATCGTACACTCTCGGCTTGAGCGGGCCGAGTTGATGTGCGTGGATCCCGCACTCGCCGCCGAAAAGACAAACGAGCTCACTACGTGCTGGAGATCAAGCTGGGGATTCCCGTAGCGGTTATCGAAGCCAGAAGGGAAGAATTCTCAGTCGGGGCAAGGCATGCCTCAGCCTCTGGGGGACAGCGAAATATTTCAGGTGCCGTTCGAGGCGGTCGCGTCCGAAGCCTTTGAAACCAATGCTTTTCTGCAACTACAAAACCGGCGATTGGCGAAAGAAGTGGGGATATTGGCTGTCGCGTGCTCGTTGAACGATCCACTCAAAGTTAGATTATCTAAATGCATTTTGGCGCATTCAATTAACCGACCAGACCGTTTTTCATCACAATCACAATTTCCAGAACACATGAAACCGGGAGATTTTTATGGCCGTTAACCTGCAGCACGATCGATGGTCCGTTTCCGATACGGATTTTGCCGTGCGTATCATGGTTCCTGACCTGAAAGGCTTCTTTGAAAAACTGCCGATCATTGGCGGGGCTCCCAAGGGGCGCTCCCTGGTGATTGAGCCGGGAACGCGTGCCCTGGTCATTGATGAAGGCATGCTGGTCGGCGAAATTCCCGCGGGCTCATATACACTGGAGTCGTTCACGGATCGACTCCAGTTCTGGCGAAACAAGCAAACGACCATCTTTTTGACTCGGTGCGATGAAGTGGCCATCGAAAGCTACTCAGCCGCTGTTCCGTGCATGGACAATGTCTGCTTTGATATATCTTACCGCTGGACTATTCAGATTAGCGATATCCTGCAGTTCATGGAAAACCTGATGGGGCCACGTGATGTACTGAAACTACCAGAACTGGAGGAGTTGCTGACGCCGATGATGTCTCAGGCGTTGTATTCGGTAGTGGGACATAATTCTTACGATCAGGTGCGATCACCCGATTTTGTTGGCCGACTGACCGAACAGTTGCATGAAGCATCGGGCGTCCGTCTTCAGCGGTACGGCCTAACCTTTATCGACCTGCAGACGGCTCAGTTTGCATCTGATGATGGCGATCTGCCGGAAAAAAAAGGTGACATGTGGCTGCAGACCCGGGAAACGCAGCTTCAACGTGCTGCCACTCAGGTGGAATCGGACGCCATAAAATCAAAGATTGAAGACGCACAGCAGAAAATCCCTCTGCGCCGCCAGCTTCGCGAGTCTGTCTTTTCTGACAAACTGAATACCATCGAATCTGCCGAGCAGTTTGAATCGGCCTTGCTGGAGATTGACAAAGGCAAACTGCTGCGTCGTGAAGAAATTGAAGCTCTGAAGACGGCTTATCAGGACCGCAGGGAAGATCGTGGCCAGCTGCGTGAACATCTACTGGCAACCATTGATATCCAGCGAGAACAGGACCTAGCCGAACTGCGTGTCGAACTGGACTACGCGGTGGAAGCGAAGTCACTGCAGAAGGAACTGGATCTTTCTCAGATATCGCAGCGAAAGGACAGCGAACAATGGCAGCATGAACTGCGGCGTGAACAGGAGCAGGCAGCTCATCGTCGTCAGCAAAAAATGGAAGGTGTTGAGGCTTCGCTGGCCCGAGCCAGAGAAGTTCGCCGTCAGAACCGCGACGATTCCTGGGAAACAGTTCTGCATGCCCGGAAGGTGGACGATGTTCGTGGTGACCTGGAGATCAGCCGGGCCGAGCGGAAAAAGCGAATTGTCATCATGCAGGCAGAATTGAATTCGCGCCTACAAACCGAAAAGCTGGAGATTCAAAAACGCCAGAGCGAATGGCATCTTGAGTTTCGAGATAAGAAATCCGCCAGCCAGCTGGATCGGCTGCAACGTGTGCAGGAGATGAACGCTCAGTTCGCCGAGCGGCAGCACCGCATGCAGGCGGAGATGGAGAATCTGAAAGCCGACAGCGCCAGTAAACGAGAGCTGGAACGTATCCAGACAATGGGCGGCTTAAGTACCGAAGCGCTGATTGCAACCGCTGGCACGGCCAACGCAGCTTTGCTGGCCGATCTGAAAAAGCATGAAGCAACTCAGGAAGCCGCAAAAGTGGCATCCACATCGGCTCCGTCAGAACAGCTAAACGAAGAACGACTGCAACTGTATCAGAAAATGAATGATGCCGAACGGGCCAAGGCTGATGCCATTTCTGAAGCCTACAAGATGGCCATGCAGGCTCAGCATATCAGCGTTAATCAAATGATTGGGGGACTGGCGCAAGCCGCTACACCGATTGCTCAGCCGCCGACACCAGGCGCGTTTCCACCGCCAATATCACACGCGGCACCGGCCACCTCGCCTCCTCCGCCGTTTAGCGAAACCTGGTACGTTTCGCTAAACGGCCAACAGTCGCCGCCCCTGCCTTTATCTCATGTGCTGCAATACATCCAAAGCCGTCAGGTGCACTCCGAAACGATGGTCTGGAAGAACGGCATGTCTTCATGGATGGCAGCGGGACAGGTTCCTGAATTGGCACATTTGTTTGCGGGACCGGCAATTCCGCCGCCGATGCCTGATGGCGGGACTTCGGGGCCACCTCCGATGTGATTCCGATGGTATTGGCGTTCAACAACCATGAACGGTATCCCCCAGCAAAGACGAATATCTCTGCCATTGTGCGATTGACCAACAAACATGACAACAGCAGTTGAAACGCTCTACACACTCGTGAAATCACAGCTTTCCGGTTCAGAATCACTTACAGATGTTTCTACGCAGGTCGCTGCCGTGGGGCAGATGGTGGCCATACCAGCGGATGTGATCGCTGAAGTGGTGGAGCGTTTTCGCCACGAGTTGCTACCAGTCGACAACGCAGTCGTTACTCCACGATTGCTGGTTGACTGGGGCGAACTGCCTCGAGTTGGCCATCAGGTTCGACCGGAGTTCAGCCTCATCTGTCCGAATTATCAATCGCGCCCTGAGATCGTGATTCACGTCGATCAGGATCTGGATCACGACCCGAACGACAAAAGCCGCATTCCACAGGCCGAAGAATCCGGCCTGTGGACCTTTCACGTGCCCTTTCGCATGACATCAGAAGGCATGGATTGTCGGCCTGGCCACTACCTGATTGACGTCGATCTGTCGTTTCGCGACGTACCGCCCGAGCTGCCACGATTTTTTCGCTGCCGTATTCGACTGAATGTTCCTGATGCGGCTCTTAATTCCGGCGGGGTGCTGGAAATTGACGGCGACGGCCAGTCCATGGTAAATCTTCAGGGATACAACCTAAAACAATTTTCGCGGGTGGTGCTGAAGGGCGGCCAGGACAGCGTGATTAATCTGCAGAACGATTTTTCCGACGAGGCCACAGCTGGTTCACAAAACGCATCGGACAAACCGGTGGCCACCTTCGAGTATCAACTGAAAGTGAATTCTGAAAAGCAACTTCGATTTCCAGTGCTGTCGGCTCAAGCCTCAAAACGCGTCTATCTGGATGCGGCCTGCCTGACCTTTGAAGACGGTCGGCGATCGCTGCTGTTAACTCGCCCACGCATTACGTTCGGACGAAGTCGTGACAATGACGTAATCATTCGTTTTCTTCCTCCCGGCGAAGAAAACGATCGATGTTCACGCAATATTTCGCGGACACATTTCATCGCGGAAGTCACTTCTGAGGGGGTGGAACTGAAAGACGAATCCCGTAGTGGCATGGAAGTCAATTACTCAGTGGTCACCGATCGCGAAGTCATTTCTGCCATTCACGCGGGTGACGCCAGCCACATCGATCTGGGAGTGACCGGCACCGTTTCTCGAAAGTTTGAAATGGAAATGCTGATCCTTTCACCGGATCGACGGCAGTCCCGCGACGAGCTTGAATACTGGGACGAAATGTACTGCGAAGTTGTCGGAGGTCGCTTGTCTCGTCTGGGGCGACAAGCATTAGACGTGGGCATCAACGCCGTCCGATACGATCGCGTTGACAACCTGCCAGGCGAAGAATCTTACGTGCATCTGTTACGTGAAGCCGTATTGGGAGGCTCGCCGGCACAATCTGCCATCATCCTCCGCGAATCCGGACCTCAGCCACAGGCGCGAATTCTTCATATCGATCGAACTTACTGGCTGGAACCACTTGCTGGCGGGTTGCCCGTGACTGTCGACGGCGTTGTAATGCAGCCGCGGACGCTAGTTGCACTGGCTCCGGGAATGGAACTGCAGTTTGGCAGCGAAAAAGTTCGTTTCGATCGACCCTCACAGCTTTATCTTGATTAAACCTTCTGACAACTTTGCAGCAAAGCGATGACAATGCCCGAAGACGACAAGAGTCTTTCTGATCAGCCCACGTTCAGCGGCGGACGTCAGCCACAGGATGAAGGTCCTCAGTCGTTAGGCGACGAGCATACATTTTCCGGTGGTGTGCAGAACGACCCGCAGTCCCTGGGCGACGAGGCGACGTTTGGGGACGTCGCTGGCGTTGGCGAGGCCGCGTTCGACGACGGGATGGAAGTCGTTGACCTTGCGGCCCGTTACACGACCGAAGGAGTGCTGGGCAAAGGCGGGATGGGGGAAGTGCTGCTGGCCACCGATACGCGGCTGGAGCGCAAGGTCGCGATCAAGCGGATGCTGGGTGACGGAGCAAAGAGTCGCACTGCTGTCAGCCGGTTCCTGACGGAAGCGAAATCGATTGCCGCTTTGAACCATCCGAACATCGTTCAGATTTACGATTACGGTCGGGCGACAGATGGTCCGTTCCTGATCATGGAGTATGTAGAGGGCAACAGTCTGCTGGGCCGCCTTCGCGACGGAGCGATCCCTCTGGACGAAGCGATCGACATGACGTGCCAGTTGTGTGACGGGCTGGGCGCGGCACACAAGGCGAACATCATCCATCGTGACATCAAGCCGGCGAACGTGCTGCTGACCAATGACGGGATTCCCAAGCTGACGGACTTCGGTCTGGCGAAGGACGAGACGGCGGATGCAGGACTGTCTGTGGCCGGGGCGGTATTAGGTACACTGGACTTCATGCCGCCGGAACAGCGGAAGGATGTGGCATTAACAGATTCTCGCAGTGACCTGTGGAGCCTGGCGGCGACGCTGTACCAGATGGTGACGGGCAAGAGCCCGAAGATCATCCGGTTCAATAACGTGCCGCAGTCGCTGCAGGATGTGCTGGGCAAGGCACTGGAAGACGAGAAGGATGACCGCTATCAGACGGCCGCGGAGTTCCGGGACGCGCTCAGAGCCAGCCAGCAGGACACTGGTTCTGAAGAACTGGAAGAAGGCAGCTGCCCAGGTTGCGGCACGAAGAATCCCACGAACCGGAAGTTCTGCCGGAACGAATCCTGTGGGATAGACCTGCAGGTTGCCTGCCTCTCGTGCTCAGAAAAGATTCCAATGTGGGAGGGCGTCTGCGATTCGTGTGGCACCAAACAGTCCACATTGCTGCAGCAGCGTCGCGACAGCATGGTTTCCAGTCAGTCGGAAGCCGAAAGTCTTCTGAAGAGCTTCGACTTCGACCGGGCCACAGAACTGGCAACGTCGCTGCGTGATGAACCGGACCTGCGACTGCAGCACCTGAAGGGCTGGGCCGATAAGTTCCTGCCACAGATCGATCAGGGCCGTCAGCAGCAGTTGGAGCAGATGGGTGGTCAACTGACGGAAGCTGCCGCTCACGAGCAGGCCCACGATTACGCAGCGGGACTGCGAGTTCTGTCAAAGGTGCCGGCCATCCTGCGTGAAGCTCAGGTGCCCGGCCACAGCGACACCGTATCCGGTGTGATGAGCCGCCTGCAGTCGACGCTGGACGAGATCAAACGGCTGGATGCTGAGATCCGTCAGCGTGTAAAAACACGGAAGCTCAACGGCCTGCTCAGCGAGTTGAACCAGCTGCTAAACCTTCAGCCGGATCGCAAGGACATCAGCACGCTGAAGACGCAGCTTCTGGATCGTGACCGAAAACTGAATGAGACGCGTGACGAAGCGTACGCGGCTGCCCAGCAGAAGCTGTCAGCACAGGATTACGACGGAGTTCTGGAAGAGGTTGCCCGGATCGATAAGTCGGTGCTGAGTGATGAGATCGCTCAGCTGCGTGACGAGGCGATCGAAAAGCGTGATCGTCTGAAAACTCTGCGAGCGGCGATCAGCGAGGCCGTGAAGACGAAGAAATTGCACGGTCTGCTGAAGAAGGTGGACGAATGCCTGTCTCTGAAGTCTGATGACGCGGACATGCAAAAGCTGCAGGCCCGTCTGCAGGCGCGTGACAGGAAGAATGCCGCTCAAATCGCGGATGTGCTGGAAAAGGCTCAGGGGCTGCGTGGGGAATGCCGTTTCGCAGCCGCGTCGAAGGCGTTAGGCCGCATTCCGCATGAGTTGCAGACTCAGGAAGCGTCAGACTTGCTGGACGACTGCGATCAGCTCGGGGCTTTGCGTGAGATGTCGATGCGTGCACTGAAGTCCGCGATGGACTCCGAAGAGTACAAGTCCGGTCTGACGAAGACGAAAGACTATCGTGACTCGCTGGAGAATGAGAATCTGGAGGAT
>ERZ887942.2701-NODE-2701-length-10815-cov-6.285037_pt1 | contig 10815 bp, 5 predicted proteins | sample MGYA00521099_ERZ887942 | MGnify/ENA primary metagenome ERZ887942 (study PRJEB32303, sample SAMEA104408605) | aquatic metagenome | biome: Brackish water; feature: Pelagic; material: water | place: Baltic Sea | collected 2014-06-07T06:48:00 | depth 16,251 m ... | reverse complement strand
TGCTGAATGCTCAAAATGAGCTTTTCCTTTACTTGTTTCAAAGTACATCGTCTAGGATGCACTTTTACATAATCAAGAATTCTGCCAAACTTATGTGTTTGATAATATTCCACATGCTTTGATGAAACGAAATAGCCTTTCAGGATATTATTCTTCCATGTTAGTTTTTCAAAGCCAAGGCTTTCGGCTTTCCAGCGAATGTTAACAATTTCAAATAAAATTTCAACCTCTTTTGGCAGCTTTCCAAATCTATCTTCTACTGATTTTTTAAAGGCAACTAGCTCTTCCGCTGTTTTAAGAGCGTCAATGCTGTTATAGACAGAGAGCCTTTCGGAAATGTTACTGATATAGCTATCAGGAATGAGAATCTGCTGATCGGTTTCTATTTGACAGTCTTCTACTTTAAACTCTTTAGCCTCTAACTCTTTGGCAAATAAGGACTTAAATTCATTTTCTTTTAATTCATTAACGGCATCATCTAAAATTTTATGATACAGTTCATAGCCCAAATCATTGACAAAACCACTTTGTTCTGCTCCAAGAAGGTTACCTGCTCCACGGATATCCAAGTCTCTCATGGCTACCTTAAAGCCATCGCCCAAGTCTGAGAACTCTTCCAGTGTTTGGAGTCTTTTTCTAGAATCTCTGGTAAGCCCAGAAAGCGGAGGAGTTAATAAATAACAATATGCTTTTTTATTCGAACGCCCCACCCTTCCTCGCATTTGATGTAAGTCTGACATACCAAACATGTGGGCATGATTGATAATAATAGTATTGGCGTTAGGAATGTCTAGGCCACTTTCAATGATATTGGTAGAAATAAGGATATCAATTTCACCTTCAATGAAGGACATCATGACTTTTTCTAACCTATCACCTTCCATTTGGCCATGAGCCACCCCTATTTTGGCATCAGGCACTAAGCGAAGGATGATGTTACCTATAGCATCAATGTCTTTTATGCGATTATGCACAAAGAATGCTTGCCCGCCTCTACTTAGTTCATGTGCTAGAGCATCTCGTATGGCTTCTTCTTGGAATACCTTAACCTCTGTGGTTACTGGTTGCCTGTTAGGTGGTGGCGTGGCAATGATCGACAAATCACGAGCCCCCATTAAGGAGAAATGAAGTGTCCGTGGAATAGGTGTGGCAGTAAGGGTTAAAACATCCACATTGTGTTTAATCTCCTTGATTCGATCTTTGGCCTTTACCCCAAACTTTTGTTCTTCGTCAATAACCAGAAGCCCTAAATCCTTGAACTCTATTTTTTTATTTAAAAGTCGGTGTGTACCAATAATGATGTCCACTTTACCGGCCTTTAGCTCTTTCAGCGTTTTAGTAGATGAGGCGGCTGTTTTAAATCGATTCAAATAGTCTACCGTAACCGGCATTTTGGACAGTCTTTCTTTGAATGTTTTGGCATGCTGCATGGCCAAAACTGTAGTAGGAACCAGAACCGCGGCTTGTTTTCCATCGGCAACTGCCTTAAAAGCAGCTCTAATGGCTATTTCCGTTTTTCCAAAACCTACATCACCACACACTAGCCTATCCATAGGGTTGGGCTTTTCCATGTCTGCTTTAACATCAGCTGTGGCAGTCGCCTGATCGGGCGTATCGTCATAAAGGAAAGAAGATTCCAACTCTATTTGCATGTAAGTATCTGCACTAAAGGCGAAGCCAGGGGCAGAACGACGTTTGGCATATAGGGCAATAAGTTCTTTGGCAATGTCCTTAACCTGCCGTTTAACTTTTTTCTTTTTGTTGTCCCAATCTCCAGTGCCAAGCTTACTCATAGGAGGTGGAGTTCCCTCTTTACCAGAATATTTGGCTATTTTATGCAAGGAGTGGATGTTGACAAACAGGAGGTCATTGTCTTTATATATAAGCCTTATGGCCTCCTGTTTTCTACCTTTTACGTCTATAAACTCCATTCCAGCAAAACGCCCGATACCATAGTCAATGTGGGTAACGAAGTCACCGGGCTTAAGAGACTGCAACTCTTTAATAGTGATTGCTTTGGACTTTGAATATTTCTCTTTGACATTATAGCGATGGTATCTCTCAAAGATCTGATGATCGGTGTAGCAGACGATTTTGGTTTGCTGATCTACAAAGCCCTCCCTTAGGGAGAAATTACCGGGAAGGAAAGTGTTTTGAGGATCTAATTCTTCAAAAATTCGCTTTAGTCGAGTGAGTTGCTTCTTCTGATCGGAGCAAATCATGGTACTAAAACCAGCAGCTTGCCGCTCACTAAAGTCATCCATCAAGAGTTTAAACTCTTTGTTAAAAGATGGTTGGGATTTAGAGGGGTAGGTTAACCTAACCGCATTATTATAGAAGAAACGCTTCCCAAACTCTACTGTTTTATGGGACTCAATGCAGGCTTTGAGCTGCTTATCAGTTAGATAGCTTTCTTCGGGGTTTAGTACTACCTGTATGTCACCACTAGAGGCCACCATGTTTTTTACAGATTCCCCAACTTTACGAAAGTTTTCTGCTGCCCTTTCTAAACTAAAGTTGATATCCTTTATCCAAACATTGGTATCTTCTGGCAAAAACTCAAAAAAGGGTTCTCTTTCTTCCAGCTTTAATTTATGTTCTACATCGGGGATGATGGTTACCTCTTCTAAGGTCTCAATTGACAGCTGAGTTTCTGGATCAAAGAAACGCATTGTATCAATTTCATCTCCCCAAAGTTCTATCCTTACAGGTTTGTCTGAGGCATAAGAAAAGATGTCTAAAATACCGCCACGAATAGAAAACTGACCAGGTTCATAGACAAAGTCAGTTTTATCAAACTCGTAAGAAACCAAGAGTTCAGTAATGAAATTCAAGTCTAAACTTTCTCCAGACCGTATTTTTAAAGTATTGGCAACAAGGCTCTTTTTGTTAATAACTTTTTCTGCCAAAGCCTCTGAAAATGTGACGATTAAAGGGTTGTCTAAACCTTGATTTAGCTTATTAATAAGCTCTGCACGGAGCAGCACATTGGCATTTTCAACGTCTTGATACTCAAAAAGCCTTTTGTAAGAAGCTGGAAAATAGAAGGTGTTTTCTTCACCAAGCAGATTTCTAAGGTCATTAAAAAAATAAGCGGCGTCCTCTCTGTCGTTTAATATAAAGATAGAAGGAGAGGGGGATATTTTGTAAAGTGCTGCAGCTAAAACAGCGTCTAGGCTTCCATGAAGACCCTCTAATTGGAAATGAGGGACGTCCACCATTTTTTCATGCACATTTTGCACGAATGGGTCTTCTCTAAAAATCTTTAGGAAATCTTCTGCTATCACGTAAATCTATCTATTGTCAAATACAAAAAAGACGCTCCGACTCTTGGGCGTCTTTTTACAGGTGTAAATTTAAGTACAAAAAGGCTTATTCAGTGTCTTGGGCTCTAATAACCTCAATAAAGCTCTTCAACTCTTCTTGCCTTTCGTCACTGGAGTCAGGATACGAAATGTCTAATGACTTTAGCTTTTCTTTGAGTACCTCGGCCACTATTAGTCGCATATTTTTCTTGTCATCTGCAGGAATGACATGCCAAGGGTTTTCTTTGGTAGAAGTTTCATTGATGAGGTCTTCATAGGCTCGTTGATAGTCATTCCAAAAGCCTCGCTCTTTTATATCACCTTCTTCAAACTTCCAGTTCTTTTTTTGTTCATTAATTCTAGCGATTAACCTATCCCCCTGTTCCTGTTTAGATACATTAAGAAAGAATTTAACGACCACTATCCCATTGTTATTCAGATAGTTTTCGAAGTTTTTAATGTCTACATACCTTTTTTTCCAGACGTCTTTTTTACTGGATATTTCAGCAGGTATTTTCTGATATTTTGTCAATATTTCAGGATGCACCTTTACCACTAAAACCTCTTCATAGTAAGAGCGATTAAAGACCTGAATAGTACCACGCTCTGGAAGTTGTTTAAAACACCGCCATAAGAAATCATGATCCAACTCTTTGTCGCTTGGTCTTTTGAAAGAGTAAAATCGAGAACCCTGGGGGTTTACGTTTTGAAAAACAGCTTTTATAGTGCCATCTTTTCCTGCGGCGTCCATGGCTTGGAACACCACCAACATGCCATATTTATTATGGGCATACATCATGTTTTGGAGTTCGTCTAGTTCGTCTTGAACTTCAGATAGCATTGCTTCATACTCTTCTTTCGTTTCGTAGAAGTCTTTTAACTTAGTTGATACATCATCTATTTTAAATTTCCCTTTTCCATCGAACACGAAATCTTTTCCTTTAATTTTTGACATGCTGATATAGACGTTTTAGTCGTGATGCTTAGAAATGTTAAATTAAGAAACAACCTTTGTTTTAGCAGATAAGCAATTTACAAAATCGGCATGGTAATATTGACAGCTGTTTATTTTGTTGCCGTTTTAAAAAGTTAAAGCCTGACGATGTTAAATAGATAGGTTGGTATCACAGGAAGTCAAGATAGATTCGCGATTTTCTTAAATTATGTCGAATATAAAAAGGGTTTCTAAAAACGCCACCAAAAAACTAACTAAATATATAGTTTTGTTTTTCTGGTGGTGAAAACTTTTGAAGGAGCATCTAATTATATCAATCGGGGTAGCATTACCTAAATTAGCTAAAGGAGAATGGTCAGCGGATTTATAAAACTATTCTGGTAAAACCGAAGGCTGAAAAAAGCAAACCTCTTTTCCAATTCGCTAAAGGAATCAAGCTCTCATCACTTTAATAAAATGATTTCTGTTGTTAGCCTTGATGTGAAGGAAATGAAGACCATGGCCACCATTAAGTTCCAAGTTTAGAATGTATCCACCTACACGATAGGTTTTTTTCTTGAGCAAGGTACCCATAGGAACTCCTCGGAGGTTAAATTGTGTAATTTCTACATCTGCTCCTACAAATAGAATCATTCTTAAAATAAACTTGCCATCTAGAGTTGGGTTTGGAAAAACCTGGAAAATGTCTTGCTTCTCTACATTGTAGGGGCTAGAAGGGTTGTTTGGAGACTTTGGGTCATTATTAACGTCTGGTATGACTAATTGAGGAGGTAAAGTTGCATCGGGTACTGTTTGTTTAATGAAGCCTTCTCCATCTATGTAGGAAAATGTTCCTGCAATGATACCTTCAGTAACTTGTGGTGAAGCACCAAACCATGACCTTAAAATTTCTTGATAAATACTTCGAAAATCGTATCGATAAACGAGGTTCTCGGAGTCAAAGAAGGGCAGCTGAGCAACACTAGTACCAAAAACTTTCCCTTTTACTTCTTGGCCGAAAGCAAACATGACATTGGCTGTACCGTGATCTGTTCCTAAACTAGCATTTTCGTATGGCCTTCTTCCAAACTCCGAAACTGTAATTCCTATCACCTTTTTAGCGTGGCCCATGGATTCTATATCTGCCTGAAAGGAAGATATGGCAGAGCTAAGTTGACTCAATAGTTTAGAATGAATACCGTCTAAAAGGCCTTGATCTCCATGGGTATCAAAACCGCCAAGGCTTACTGAATAGACTTTAGTTTTTAAGCCACCATCAATGAGTCTGGCTACCAATTTCAATTGATTTGACAGGCTGTCTTCGGCATAATCTTGCTGGTTTACACCATTATCAAAAGCACTTTTTACAACTTTTGAGAAGTGATTTACTTTAAGGCCTACATCGTTTATGTAGTCAAATTCTTTTGAAAAAAGGCTTTGCTCTCCTAAGACTATTTTTTCGCTTTCTACTGATTTACCCCGGTTAAAGAACTCGTCTGGATCTTCTAAAAGAATGGCATTTTCAACCTCTTCTCCTTGAAATAGTAATAGTGGGGTTTCGCCTACATGAATACAATATGGGCTGTCTGGCAGTTCTTGGTTTTGGTATTGATCAAAATATCTTCCGAGCCATCCCGTTGGTAAACTCTGCCCATCATTGCTTGGTATTATTCCTGAAAACCAAATATCAGTAGATCTAAAGTGAGAGAGGTTTGGATTGAAATACCCGACCCCCTGAATAACGGAAAGTTTACCATCTTTGAATAGCCCATACATACCACCTTTAACTCCATCTTTAAGAGATGGATGCATGCCCATACCTTCGGCGGGGTCGTCGTAAGCAATTGACTTGTCTTGAGGAATGTGAAGCTTTGGTCTAAACCTATTATAGTAATCTGGCCATTCTTTTGGAATGATTGTATTGATGCCATCATTACCTCCAAATAGCTGAACAATAATGAGAATATTCTCATTTTCTTCCTCAACTTTATATAGAGAATCAAAGGAAGATACGTCTAGTTTGCCAAGTTTAACTTGACTAACAGCACCTAGGCCAACCGAAGAATTTTTTATGAAAGAACGTCTTTTCATATTAAGCGAGGTAAAAATCAGGCATTCTAAACATTTCTTTAAAAAGAGCCTTTAATCTAATTCCGGCATTACTTCTATTTTGAGCTAGGTCTGGCCACTCGTAATATGGAGCCCCTCCAAGCATTACTTTATGGAGTTTTTCTAACCTTATTTCATCAGGTATTTTACCTAGAAATAACAGAGCTATACCTTCTACAAGTAGATAGGACTCATCATAATTGTCCATATTATTAAAAGCCCAATTACCAACGCTTTCGTCACTTTGTTCTTTTAAAATCTCATTAAAAACAAAGATGTAAGTAGGTAGAGACTTTGTAGTAATCCAAGACCTATAGCCTTTCCAGCCGCTTACATTTGGTGGGTTTAATGGTTCTTGACCAAAACTTACAACCCATTTTTGGAGCTGCTCTGTACTTGTTTCAAAGTGTGATGAAAAGCCAAGAAGGTTTTCTAAAGGAGACTTTATCTGAACACCATAATTGGGTTCATCAAAGAAATGATTGCTACTAAGCAGTTTGACAACCGTCTCTTCAATATTGTATCCAGAAGACACAAAAAAATCAGCAAGTTGAGAAACGGTTTCATTGGATTGTTCTTGTGGTTTGCTGTAAACGAATGTTTTATAGAATTTTTCGGCTAAAAAATGAGAAACCTCCTTAGCTTTTTTATCCAAGATAACCGTCATCAGTTTTTGAATAGAGTTTTTATAAACGCTCTCTTGATTTACGGTATAGTCAACACTGAAAGTTACACCAAAAACGGTCTTTTCATCTGTACTAAAAAGTGTGGGATCTAAGAATGGTTTATACAATTCTCCGCCATCGGTGTAATAGTTTACTCGCCATGCTGTGAGTACTTTAGCCGCTTCTCTAATATCCTCTTCAGAATAATGCCCCTCACCAATACCCACAGAAAATAACTCTAATAGCTCTCGGGCATAATTTTCATTTGCTGCTAAACGACTGTTTGAGCTACCATTTAGATAAAGTAGCATAGCACCATCAATTGTGACCTTCTCCAAGAATGTCTTAAAGTCTGACAGGTATTGCTGTCTTAAGAGGAGGTTTTGACGATAAATAAATTGGGCAGGAATAGGCTCATTTCCCTCATACTGTGTTGTAAAGTGGCTGTGCCAGAAGAAAGTGAGTTTCTCAGAGAGGCTATTCTTGTCACCCTTCATGAGATCTAGCCACCAAGAAACGAGTTGCTTGTTTTGCTCAAAGTGAGCGTTTAAGTTGGATTCTCGTTGTTTTGCTTTAGCATCTCCGGCCAGATTGTCTGGCGAGGCAAAGCCTTGGTTTATGTCAAAACCTGGGAGCGGAATAGTTTTGCTTTTGGCATTATTTATTAGCTCAGTAACAACGGCCTTGGCATTTTTACCAATCAACGATTTAGCATAAAGAGGATCAAGGGAAAAGCAACAACGTTTAAGTAGGTGATAAACATCAACTTTAGTGAGTGGCCTATCTAGCTCGTCTAGACTATGCACCGCACGAGTATTCGTTTGCCCTAAAAGGGTTTCGAAGAAAGATCGCCTGTTGGAAACAATAGCCATTACTTATTCAAACGCATTTAATCTCAAAGTTAATCAATAGACACCCTAGAACTATTTAGGAAGAGAAATTTTACCCATAAAAAAACGTTCTGAAGTTCCATTTGGTCTAATAAACCCACTTTTTCCTGCCAATGTTTCATTGGCCAAAGCGGCAAACAAAACAGCCTCTTTGGCATCGCCAGAAATACCGAGATCGTCCATAGCTTTTATTTCTAAGCCTGGAAGGGCCTTTTGAATGAGGTCAACAAGCAGTGGATTATGCATACCACCACCACTTAGATATATACTTGTATTTAAATCGAGCGAGGCACTTTTTGATATTTCATCACAAATGGTTTCCGCCGAAAAGTGGCATAAAGTGGCTAAGAGATCTTCATGGGTAGGAGAAAGATCTAGTTTCGATAATGCAGAATCTAGATAAGCCAAATTGAACAATTCTGGTCCTGTAGTCTTAGGAAAGGACTGACCAAAATAAGTGTGGTTTTTAAGTTCTGCTAGCAGTGTAGGAATTAGATTTCCTGACTTGGCAAGTTTGGCATTTTCGTCAAATGGCAATCCGAAATGCTTTTGCACATAGGCATCAATTATCGTATTCCCAGGTCCAGTATCTGTCGCAAAAACGGCATTAAAGTCCTTGTTGGATGGCAGATAGGTGAAATTTGCAATACCACCAATGTTTATTAAAACACGATTCTCTTTCGGAGAAGAAAACAAGAGATAGTCACCATAAAGAGCCAATGGGGCTCCTTCGCCTCCCACGGCACAGTGTTTTTGTCTAAAATCTGAAAGGGTGAGAATGCCAGTTTTTATTGCTAAGTGATCGGCGTCACCAATCTGCAATGTGCTGTTAGGAAACATCTCATTTTGATGTAACCTCTTTGGCTGATGCATGACGGTCTGACCATGGCTTGCTATAGCGTCAACACTTTCTGGAGTCGTTTCCCATTTATTCAAAAACTGATTAACTAAGTCTCCGTGTAAATTGCCTATCCAAGGGTTTAGATGGCAGAGGTGTCGGAAATCAATGGTATCCTTTGCAAAGACTTTACGGATTTCAGCTTTGATATTATCTTCGAAGGGTAACGTTTCAAAGGCCAGTAATTCTACAGTAGTATTCTCTCCAGCACCACAGAACTTGCAAAGGGCTATATCTAAGCCGTCCATTGATGTACCAGACATTAAGCCCACTATTAATCGGGAATCTTTTTTACTAATTTGATACAGCTTTTCTATTTGTGGGTTCATGCTGTAAACTTAGTAATCAGAGTTCCTTTTTTGGCCTTTTAGCCAGCATTTTCAATTAGCTATTTATATCATCCGCCCATTTGCCACGGTCATCTGGAGAAAACTTCCAAGGAGACATGCTAGTTTCAAGGTTTTGGAACATCATATTCCAAGATTGCGGAGCTTGAGACTCTTCCATGACATTATATCGGCGTAGCTCTAAAATAATATCCAGAGGACTTATTTGAATAGGGCATGCCTCTACACAAGCATTACAAGTAGTGCAGGCCAGTAGCTCTTCTTCAGATATATAGTCACCATTAAGAGACTTATCATCTTTGTGGTCATAGCCATTGGCTAGCCACCCTTTCTGAATATCCTCAAGCCTGTCCCGGGTACTCATCATGATTTTACGAGGAGATAACTCTTTACCAGTTTGATTTGCAGGGCACTCTGAGGTACACCTTCCACACTCTGTACAGCTGTAGGCATCCATTAAACTTTTCCAGGTGAGGTCTTCCACATCTTTGGCTCCAAAACGACCAACCTCTTCTTCTTCGCCTGGTTGCTCAAGTTCCATCATGATTTTGACTTCTTTTGTCACGGCAGGCATGTTCGCTATTTCACCCCTAGGGGCTAGATTGGCGAAATAGGTGTTCGGGAAAGCCAAGGCAATATGCAGGTGTTTAGAGTAGGTTACAAAAAGGGCAAATGCCATAATACCTAGAATATGGAACCACCAACTTATTCTTTCTGTAGCCACCAAAAGTGTAGAGGAAAAATTGTCTAGAATAGGAATAAACCATTGGCTGATGACAAAGGGCCCAGCATTAGCGTCGGCATAGTGACCAACAGCCCTTTCTTGAAGAATAGCATCTGCTGCGTTCATTGTCAAGAAAGCCATCATTAAAACAATTTCAAATACCAAGATAATATTGGCATCCATGGCTGGCCAGCCTTTCATGTCTTTTGATTTGGAAGGGCTTAATCTGCCTATTTTAAGAACGTTTCTCCGTATCAAAAAGATTACACAAGCTAGTGTAACACCGAGGGCTAATATTTCAAAGAAGTTAATGACGACGGTGTAGAAAGAACCTAGTGGTTCAGCAAATATCCTATGAGTACCAAAAATACCATCTATGATAATTTCTAGTACTTCAATATTAATCAGTAAAAACCCGGCGTAAACTACAAAGTGCATCAAGCCAACTACGGGCTTGTCCCACATCTTCTTTTGCCCAAAAGCAACCAAAAGCATGTTTTTAAGTCTTTTGGCAGGCTGATCAGTCCTATCTAAAGGTTTACCCAGCTGAATAGACTTTTTAATGAGAATTACTCTTCTAGAAATAAGATAGGCAGCTATGCCAAGAGCAATGATAAATAGGATTTGCGGAATGTAGGCCATGAATGTCTTTTAAGGATATTTTGAACAGGCTTGTCGTACTTAAAAATAGTATGCTTGCATACTAAACAAAGGTCTAAAAAATGCCTGAAATAAAAAAGAGGAATATTTTACGTAGAAAGGCAGAAAATGTTTGTGCAGAATCTCTTTTTATTTACTTTTGCATTCCCTTAGCAATAAGGGTAGGTTGGTGATGTAGCTCAGTCGGTAGAGCAAAGGACTGAAAATCCTTGTGTCGGCGGTTCGATTCCGTCCATCACCACAGAAGGCCATCTCGCAAGAGATGGCTTTTTTGTTTTGACAG
>ERZ887942.2697-NODE-2697-length-10827-cov-6.322503_pt1 | contig 10827 bp, 7 predicted proteins | sample MGYA00521099_ERZ887942 | MGnify/ENA primary metagenome ERZ887942 (study PRJEB32303, sample SAMEA104408605) | aquatic metagenome | biome: Brackish water; feature: Pelagic; material: water | place: Baltic Sea | collected 2014-06-07T06:48:00 | depth 16,251 m ... | reverse complement strand
CCCTGATACCAAATCACGCCACGGATCGGCATTTTTTCGAAAGGGCGAATGCCGGCTTCGAACAAGAATCCGGGTTCGAAGGGATGATGTGGCGTCGGCGCTGTTTGATTCTCAGTCCACTTCGTGAGATTCAGTTTCGCCCGTCCTGCGACCCATTTTGGAAGATCAGAATTCTCCAGCCAATTTGGATCCGCCGTGTCATTTGGAATCCACGCTTCCATCGGAGAACCGCCGACTGCATTGCAAATTAGACCAATTGGGACGCCGGTCTCGGCTTGAAGCATTTTTCCAAAGTGATATGCGACCCCTGAAAAATCCGGAACAGAATCTGGCGTTGCGACCTGCCAACCTTCTGATTTGTAAAGATTGTCGGAGAAGGTGTTCCGTAATTGAAGAAGGGGAAATTTGCCGCTTCCGGGGTGAATCGTCGATACTAGGTTCTGGATTCGGAGATTGGGATTTTTGGAACTCGCGATCGAGTTCTTTGCATCTGCCGTCTGTTTCAGCATCCAGCGCATGTTGGATTGGCCGGAGCAAATCCAGACATCGCCAATCAAAATGTTTTGTCTTATTATGAGATCATCACCCTGACGAATGAATAGCTCTTGAGGACGTTCCGTTGGATCTAATGCTGTAATTTCAATTGACCATCGACCGTTCGAATCGGCTGTGGTCTCTTTTTGCTGTCCGCTGAAAGTAACTTCAATGACAGAGGCCGGGGGCGCTGTCCCCCAAATTGGAATGGATTGGTGACGCTGCAAAACCATGTTGTCAGTGAATACCGGATCGAGAATCAGTTCCGACTGGTGAGCTTTTCGCCAGCCTTCGCCACGATTTAGAATGCGACTGAATCGGTCTCTTTCCTCCAATGTCGCATCGGGTGATTTGTCCGCTACATCGGATGCTGATTCATTTTTTGAGTGATCAACGATTACCCGCTCCTTCACTTCTCCCGTCTTTAAATCCACCCATTCAGTATATCGATGCTTGTCAGTTCGCACCGAGTAACCTCGCATTTTTCCTTTTGTGAATTGGGAGAAGGCTCGGTTTTTCCATGCGAGATTTGGTTCTTCAAGCAATGGAACCAAGCTTTCTCCCTGCTGCTGGTCCCAAGCGCGGGGAGGCACGCCCACCAAATCTGCGAGTGTCGGGTAAATATCAACCAGCTCAACAATCGCATCACAGTCTCCAGACGATTTTTCAGGCGCACGGATGATTAATGGCACTCGAGTATCGAGTTCGAAATTTGTGGTCTTCCCCCACAACCCTCGTTCACCGAGATGATAGCCGTGATCGCTCCACAGCACGACGATGGTATTTTCGGCAAGGCTCTGGGAGTCGAGTTCTGCTAGAACACGGCCAATCTGGGCGTCGATGTAACTGATGCATGCAAGATAAGCGTGCCGGACTTTTCGTTGATCCGCTTCCAGGATGGGCCCTTTTTTCTGCTGATCAGTGTAACGCCGAAGCTCGCCAGATCCATGCATCGAAATCGATGGAATGCCTTCCGTTTTCAGAGTCGCTTGGTCGGCAAGCGGGATAGAATTTGTGTCGTAGAGGTCCCAATATTTCTTTGGCGCAATGTAAGGCGAGTGCGGTTTGATGAATCCAACCGCGAGAAAAAACGGTTTATCGGAATCGGCGAGTTCAATCAAAGATTTGACGGCGTGATCGGCAACTTGGCCATCGTAAAGCACGTTGTCGGCGACATCAGGTGCTTCAGTTGCCGTACCGAAAACGAGCTTCTTTGTCCAATCATCTGCGCTGGGGTTTTTGGGCTTGTAGATTTTTTCGTAAACGCCTTTCGCTGCTTCGATTCCTTCTTCAGTGTAGTAGTAACGAGGGCCAGGGCGGAACGTCGGAATGCTCCACGATTTGGGATCGCCAAAGGTGTCTGCGATGGTTCGCGAGCTGCCTTCAGGAAAAACGCCGTGATAGATTTTTCCCATTGATCGCGAGTGGTAGCCGTGATTTTTAAATAGCTGGGGCAGCGTGACGATGTCGGGATGGATGTCGCGAAAATGCGTGTGGTTTCCATGAACTTGCGTGGCATCGGGGCGAAGCCCAGTCATCACCGATGCGCGAGACGATCCGCAAATTGCTTGCTGGCAGTAGGCGCGATCGAATCGAACACCGGTTGCTGCGAGAGCATCAATGTTCGGAGATTTCGCGATTTTTGATCCGTAGCAACCGAGTTCGCAACGAAGGTCATCGATTGCTATGAAGAGAATGTTGGGTGCTTGTTGGGGTTCTCCATAAGGTGGTTTCGCAGCAAATAGCTGAAGTGAGAATGAAACCAATGCCAAAGAGGAAATGAAGCGTGAGAGCATTTTCATCGTTAAAAAATGAAAGGGAATTTAGTAACCACGCGCGAACTGAATATCGAGCGTTTGGATTTGAGTGTGAAGCGCCGCGTCCTGAACAGGCAAAACAATGGCATCTTCGTCGGAATCGTTATGATGCGAATGCCACCAGCCGGGAGGCGTTACGAAAACTGATCCGGGTGTCCACATTGCCTTCACCGGATTGACAATATTTCCATCCGCATCCAGATTCCGACCGATCATTGTGTAAGTGTCAGGACCCGCCGAGACGCACAAGTCGAGCGCGATGGAATTGTGGCGATGGGCCTTCTGGCGAGTCTGACGCGGCAACAAATTGTAGAGCGACCACATGGTGTGCGTGACCGTTTTTGTGATCGGGCAATCGACATTCGCCAGTAGAATTCCGTTCCGGTTCTTGTCGTGGCCTTCGTTCTGAGCGCGGACTTTGGCGAGCTCATCTTCGAGGCATTCGTAGCTGAAAAACACAGAGCGAAATTGGGCAGCATCAGGTTTTGCACCGAGATAGTTGAAGAGAGGTTCGTCGTTCACCCAGTAAAATGCAGTGTCTTCTTCAGCCGTGTGTTTGAAAACAGAACCGCCGGGCGTCGCGAAATAATCGCCGGTCTTCCACGTCACGGTTCCCTCGGGCGTTTCGGTTTTTCCGCGTCCGCGAATGCAGAAAAACACCTGCGAGGCTGATTGCGCCTCGGTTTCGAGGGATTCACCTGGATTGATGTGAACGAAGTTCGCCATCAGACTCGGGCCAGTACACGGATACGGCGTTCCCATTTGCCCGGCTAAATCGAGCGGGATGACGCGCGTCTCATCGATTTGATGCATCGCAGAAGGGAACAATTCGATCTCGATCTTCGGCATGCGGGGATTCACCGCCGAGGTGTATTCGAAGTATTCAGTATTCGCCGCCCATGCAGCATTGAGGGATTCGCTCATAGATTTATTCTCCGTAAAATTCTTTCAAATGACTCCAAACTTCTTTGCTTCCCTTCTTCGGATGTCGTTTCGGATCTGAGACTACTTTGATGTAGAAATCGACATTTTTAGGATCGAGAAACGGGTCGTTGATCTCCTTTTGGAAATCTCGCATCGCTTTGAAAAGCTCGTCCTGTTTTGCTTTGTGTGCCGGACTGTTGGCGAGATTTTTGAGTTCGAACGGGTCCGTATCCAAATCGTAGAGTTCAAATTCTGGTGGATCGACATAGGCCGGATCCCAGACCGCCATGGGGATTTTTGTATTGTTATAGCGCGAAATTGCGACCCCGTTTGTCATCCGAACGGGGTTGTAGATGAATTTGTAGTGGTCGTCGCGAATTCCAAAAGTCAGATATAGCAAAGTGGATGCCGAGCCGGTATTGAACGTGTGAATGTATTTCCGACGGGGCAATCTCGGATTCTGTAATTCCTGCAGTGGCGAGCCGACCAGCTCTTTTGGAATTTTGATTCCCGCTTCTCTCAGCACACTCGGCAGAATATCCATCGACGAAACCATCGCGTTTTCGACGTGGCCTTTGTAAAACGATTTCGGGAAATTCACGATCATCGGCACCTTCACGCCGCCCTCGTAGCAAGTTGTTTTTCCACGGGGGAAATCACCGCCGTGATCAGCCATATAAATGACCAGCGTGTTTTCTCGCTGACCCGACTTTTCGAGATCAGCGAGCACCATCCCGATTCCTTCGTCGAGCCGGTTCATGCAATTCAGATAGTTTCGCATTTCCTCACGAAGCCGCGGCGTGTCGCAACCGATCCAGGGGAGGGGAGGAATGTCGCCTTCGACCATTTTAGTTGGATACCCTGCCTTTGATTTTCCAATGAAGGCGCGGTGGGCGTCCGAATAATTGATGATCGCGAGAAACGGTTTATTCTCCTTCTCCGCATTTTCAAAAATTGTCCTCGCCTGAGCAGCGTATTCCTCGATGGAAAAGGTACTGTTAAAATTGGCCGATTTGATCCCGCGATAATCGATGTAGTCCTCAACGATGCTCTCGGGGTTCACGTGGGTTTTCCCAATAAAGCCTGTGTAGTAGCCCGCTTCCTGCAGGTAGGCGGGCATGGTTTTAAAGTGTTTGTAGAAAGCGAAACGATGGGTCGCGAGTCCGATGTGTCCGGTTTGGCGAGTGTAGAGCCCCGTCAAAAATGCTGCGCGAGACGGACTGCAAACGGAATAGGGAACATAGGCGCGATCATACCTGACACCGCCCGCTGCGAGCGAATCGAGGAAAGGTGTGTGAACGCGGGTGTCGCCATAGCATCCGATTTGCTCGGAGTTGTCTTCAGAGACGATGAACAAAATATTCGGCTTTTCTGCAAAAGCATTGAATGCGAAAAGGAATCCGAAAAGTAGGAGCAAAAACGCAGTTTTCATTTGATTTCAGTCTTCTTGAGAAGTGCAGCAGTCACCTTTGCAATAATCGCAGCACCGCCGGCGTTCGGGTGAATGTTGTCGGGGAATAGAGCATCTTCATTGCGAAGCGGCCGCTCCATATCGATTGATTCGATATCCATTTTCTTAACCACTTTCACAATCTCTCGATTTATCTTTTCGATGCGGGCGTCTTCAAAAAACGCGTGACCTTTGAACAATGGGGCGAGGGAAGCCCACACAATGATTCGCGGTTTGCTGGCGAGCGATTGGTAGGCGGTGAGTAATTCGATGTAGTCCGTCACAAAATCATCCTCGAATTTGTCAAAATCCATCAAGTCATTGATTCCGAGATTGCAGATCACGATGTCGGGTTCGAAAGCCAATGCGTCTTCATGTTCTTTCATGAAAATGAAGGCGCGCTTCTGTTTGCCTCGCATCGATTTCTTCAGTATGCTGCGCCCCGAATTTCCAAAATTTCTGACTTCAGATTCGGCCCCTAAAATCTGTTGAAGCTGGGCTGGGTAAGTCCCTTCAGGATCTTTAATCCCATGGCCAAACGTGATTGAATCTCCAATGCACGCGATTTTGACCGCCGGTTTTGCGTCTTGAGCAATGGATGACTGGAACGCCAAGAGCACTAGGGCGGCTGAACAAAGAAGGGATTTCATTTCTTCGCCTCGCCTTTCGTGGGGGTGCATCGCACCGCCAAAACCTGAGTCGTTCGAATTCCCGGTTTGATTTCTCCTGACGGGATTACAAAAAATCCATCTCTCATCGGGACCACCGGAACAGTAACGGGCGGGGCAAAGGTTTCAGGCACGACTCCCACTTCTGTCCATGTGTCAGGCTTGGCGTTGTAGGCTCTGATCGTTCGAGAAAATCCGGGATGTTCTGTTCCTTGCCCGTTGATTTCCGGTCGTGCCGCAATTTGATCCCGGATAAATTCTGCGCCCACTCCGCCGAGCATCATTAATTGTGAATCTCCTGCTGGAACCGCGTTCATTGGTGCAGCTGATAATCCGATAGGTAAATCTGCAAGGCGTTTCCATTTCAATGATTTTGGGTCCAGCTGATAACAATCGCGGAGGAAATCCAGTTTCTCCCCGGTGAGACGGTCCTTGGAATAAGCGGGCGCTGATTCGGACATCGCGTCGCGCCCTGCGAAAAGGAACAATTTTCCACCCAGAACACCGGCAGTGGAATGCACGCGGCCTCGAGCACCTACCGGCCAGGGAATCTCTTCCCACGCCGGCACCGTCGTATTCAATTCGATGCGAAACGCTTGCTTTACGATGCCCTTTACTGAACGGCCTGAGAATACATAGACTGTGGTTTCAAGAGCCGCGCCGCTGGCTTCTGCGAGCGGAATAGGGAGATTGGGAAGCGTTAAAAAATGTGGCTTACCATTTTCCAGCTTCAATTCAAAAGCGGAATTTGTTGGCTCGTTATTAGAGTCAGATCCGCCTACCATAACGATGGAGTCCCTCGAGGGAATCGAAAATGACAGGCCGTAAGCTGTTACTTTAGGCAGCTTAATTTCAGAAACGATCCACTGTTTGGCATTTTTTTTGAGAATGAAAATTCCGTCGTGCCAGACCTTCTTTCCCCCTTCCCAAGGCGGGGCCTCGGGGAAGTTTGCTCCGCCGGTGACAATCAAATTACCTTCGATGGCACCTGCAAATGGTCCGGCAAATCCGCGTTCGTCTGGAATTGCGGGTAGTGATTTCCACTTCAGCGCGTCCCCAGCGGCGCCCAGTTGACTAAAAAGAAAGAGGGTGAGTAGGGAAAGAGCCGTTTTCATTGCGGGAAGTATTTTCGATCCGATAGGGTTGGTTCGACGAACAGACCCTGTTGGTGCGTGAAAATTATTTCAAGTCTTTTGGAATTTCGCCGTCGCCAGTGGCTTCGCCTTTAAGTAGCCATTTCAAATTGAAGCGCGCGACTTTGGATTGACCCTCGCTTTCGAAGTTAAGATAAATCCAGCCTTCGCTCGGGGTTCCGAGACGGCCGACATTCATCGAGGAATAAGCGCCTGAGCCATCGAACACGAGACGCTTCACTGGCCACGTTTTTCCTCCATCGAAGCTTGCCCAGACAGTGGCTCGCTCACGCTTCGATTCTTTGGTGTCGATGTTAGAAAAGATCAGGATGTCACGTCCTTCGATTGGCAGTCGCGTCAGGCCGCCCATGCAACCGTAGCTGCGGTGTTGATGACCGTCCGGGAGAATGTCGATCACGTTGAAATCGGTCCACGTTTTCCCGCCATCGTTGCTCCACGCTTCGCGGCGTCGTGTGTTTTTCGGGCGCTCTTGCCAGTGAACACGGCTGTTGTAATAAATGCGGCCATCACTCAATTCGATTAGCGCAGCCTCGCCGGTTCCATTTTCGGGGAAGGGCTCGCTGGCTTGCCACGTTTTGCCGCCGTCGTCGGAAAACATCGCGTTGGTGTAATGCGTATGCCAAATCGATTCGGGTCGGTTTCCTGCACCGTAAAATCGCGTCGGGCGAATGAGGCGGCCGGCGTGTTTTCCATGGCGAAGCGTGATGCCGTGTTCGTTCATGTGCATCGAAACGGCATCGCCGCGGCTATTTGGCTTGATAGTCGGCGTCTCCGGTTTCCACGTTTTTCCGTCGTCCTTGCTTCGATAAATCGTCAGCGGCGCAGGCGGGTGTTTGTCTTCGACGAAAGCTAAGATATCCCCTGTCGTTTCATCGACAGTCGTTCCACCGCCTTGAAATCCAGGCTTCGCGATCACTATTTCGTCGCCCCAGGTCTTGCCCCCATCTTCACTTCGCCGTGAGCGGACTTGCGTATTTCCCCATGTCGCGAGAACCGTTCCGGCATTGGTGACGACGATGTTCGGGAATCGTTCGCCTTTGAAAATTGGCTGAATGTCTAACTCAGGCTCTCCGAGAAATGGTTCGAGCGATCCCTCGGTGGAGGCCGTTTTTTTTTCAAATTCGTCTAACTCGCCCAACTTCAGCCTGACGCTTAGAATGTAAGGCTCGGCCCCTTTTTCCCAATGACCGTAGGTCGTGGTTACGACCGTGTCGTCGGGGAGCAATTCGACGCCGGGGTAGGCGCAGTCAGCACCCTTGTGATTGTCTTTGAGCCGGACGTGATATTGACCCGGACGATTCTCCACAAGATCTTTATAAGTTCCAACCCAGGCAACCCAGTCGTCTTCGTAGGGACCCTTTGAACCCTTCGGTGAGTTGCTGCGAAAGGAGATAAACAGTCGGCCGTCTTCCGTATATTTGGCGGTGTGGCGGTCGCCGTTCAGTGAAGCTGGAACTTCACGGGGGGCGGTCCAGGTTTTGCCTTCGTCATCGGAAAAGATGATGTGCGTATTTTTCCGACGGGCGTTTTCTCGAAGCAGTACTGCAATTTGTTTTCCGTCAGGAGACCGCAGTGCACCGGGTTCGCAAAGGTGAACGTCGCTGGATTCGTAGATGGCTTTGGGCACGGCCCATGTCAGGCCACCGTCAGTCGAGGTAGTGGTGAAAAGCGTGAAAACTATCGGGTCTTTTTGATCCGGTTTGGGAGTCATAAATCGACCGTCGTCGTGAAAAAATGCCATGTAATGGCCTGGACCGGTTTTCAAATCAATGACCGTTCCCATGACCACGATACCGCCCCAATCGCCGACGGGTTTGAGTTCGCCCCAGTTCGCGCCGTCGTCTTCGGTTACTGCGAGCCTTGCAGGATAAAGACCGGACCACATGATGATTCGCTTTTTGCCTTCGGCATCAATGACCCGATGCATAGTCGGGACTTCTTTACTGGTTGCCCAATTTTCGGGTGTTGGAAGGCGGTTGGTCCAGGTTTTTCCACCGTCGGAGCTGCGTTTGTAAACAATCCCGCCTTTTCCGTGGCCTTTGGGATAAACGCAAAGCATCGTCTTTCCGTCTTCGAGAAGAACCGTTGTCGGGTGCCCGAGATACTGTCCTTTTTCGCGATCGACGACGACTTGGCGATCCGTTTGATCCGTCAGGTCAATGTTGCTGACTTGTGCTTGTGACGCACTTCCCAAAAGGAATGTGGCGAGGAGAATGGTGGCTTTATTGGGTAACTTCATCTTGATTCATCAAAGAAATTCAAAACAGTGTCGCGACCAAATCGAAGTTGATCGCGGACGAGGGATTCGGCTTTTGCGGAGTTGCGCGTTTCAAAATGCTGAAGCAACTCCGAATGGGATTCTAAAGTGGAGCGAACCAACTTTTCCGAAAGCAGCTTTGGCGATCCACGATGCGCCGCGAAACATTGCGTCAAAACGTGAAGCTCATTCGTGATTTTCGATAGCACGCGATTGCGAGATGCGGTGATCATCACGCTGTGAAAACGCTCGTTGATTTCAAGCCAGCGATCCAAATCGGCTTCGGTCGCGCCACGTTTTCTCGCCGTAATTTTCTCGCCGAGAGCACTCCATTCTTTCATCAAGGCAGAGAGCTCGCTCAATTCATGACTGGTGATTAATCGCGCCGCTTCTCCCGCAGAAAATGGCTCGAAAAGCTCGCGAACATCGTAAATTTCTGAAATTTCTTGTCGGTCGAATTTTCGAACAAATGCGCCAGCACCAGCAACTTGCTCGACAACGCCTTCGCTGGCGAGGCGGCTGATCGCTTCCCGCACCGGAATGAAACTGGTGCCCAAATCGTCGGCTAGCTTGCGGTTCACTAATCGAGAACCGGGCGCGAGTTTTCCCGTAAACACCATTTGGCGAATGTGATCGTAGGCTTTCTCGCTGAGTGAAACAGTTGACATGGGCGGTTAAAAACGAAGAAAAAGATTGCGCGTTCGATTATGCTATAACATTATCTAACGAATTTGTGACACTTGTCACGAAAAAACTTTTCTACGAAGCAATAGGGTTGATTCATCGAACAGGCCCTGTTGGTTCGTGAAGCTCGCTTTATACGTATGAAACTCACAGGACTTGTCGCAGCCACCTACACGCCGTTTCACGCAGACGGAACGCTCAATGCCGATCTGATTTCGCCGATGATTGATCACATGATCGATCGCGGTGTTGCGGGCTTTTACATCTGCGGAAGCACGGGGGAGGGGGAATCACTGACTCTCGATGAACGCAAGCAAGTTGCCGAAGCGACAGTCTCGGCGGCGAAAGGCCGAGTGCCGGTTGTGGTTCAGGCAGGACACAATTCCATCGACTCAGCCTGCGAGTTGGCACGGCACGCAGCCGAAGTCGGAGCCGATGCGATTTCGACGTTGCCGCCGACTTATTTCAAGCCGTCGACCCCTGAATTGCTGATGGAATACATCGCGAAAGTTGCGGGATCAGCCCCGGATTTGCCGTATTACTATTACCATATTCCGCGTCTGAGTGGCGTTGCTTTTGACACTGTGAATCTTTTGAAACTCGCTAAAACCAGCGTTCCGAGTTTTGCCGGAATCAAGTTCAGCGACTTTTTTCTGGCGGAAATGATGGCGTGCCAGGAATTTGATGATGGCCGCTACGATATTCTTTTTGGTTCCGACGAAATGATTCTCGGAGCACTGGCCACCGGTGCTAAGGGAGCCGTGGGAAGTTGTTATGGTTTTGCTGCGCCACTTTGGTTGAAGATCATTGAAACATTTAAGGCTGGAAATATCGAGGAGGCTCAGGGGTGGATGCGAAAAGCCGCACGATTGGTTCGCTTCATTGCTGGTGATCCGGGGCCTTTTCAGGGCTGTGTGAAGCAGGTGATTTGGCCGATGCTGGGCTTTGATGTCGGAGCGTTGCGCCTTCCTCAACCTGCTATGGATAAGGCTGCGATTGATCAAGCGAAACGCTGGCTCGACGAAACGAGGTTCGGGGAAGAAATCGTGAGCGGGAATTTTTCACTGTAATGGAACGGGAACAAATCGGGAAATATCGCGACCTCTATCGAGACTCATTGCTGGACGACATCATTCCGTTTTGGCAGAAAAACGGAGTCGATCACGAAAACGGTGGTTTTTTCAATGCGGTCGACCGTGATGGATCGCTGTTGGATTCTGACAAGAGCGTTTGGTTGCAGGGGCGTTTTTCGTGGCTGCTGGCAGCGACTCACAATGCGTTTGAGCCGAAGAATGAGTTGCTCGATCTTGCGAGAACGGGAATCAAATTCATCGACGAG
>ERZ887942.2694-NODE-2694-length-10845-cov-60.282113_pt1 | contig 10845 bp, 10 predicted proteins | sample MGYA00521099_ERZ887942 | MGnify/ENA primary metagenome ERZ887942 (study PRJEB32303, sample SAMEA104408605) | aquatic metagenome | biome: Brackish water; feature: Pelagic; material: water | place: Baltic Sea | collected 2014-06-07T06:48:00 | depth 16,251 m ... | reverse complement strand
TGGTGCCGCCCCGCACCAACCGCACCCTGATTCGGGATCTGAGCCTGGAGGTGAATCGCAGCCAGCGCCTGCTGGTGGTAGGGCCTTCCGGCTGTGGCAAAACCTCTTTCCTGCGCATGGTGAGCGGCCTTTGGCCGCCGGCATCCGGGCGGGTGGAGCGGCCCAGCGAGGGGGAGTTGATGTTCATTCCCCAGAAGCCCTACATGCTGCTGGGCAGCCTGCGGGAGCAGCTCTGCTACCCCCAGCAGCCGGATCGCTTCAGCGATGGCCAGCTGCGCCATGTGCTTGAGGAGGTGCGCCTGGGCGAGCTGGTGCAGCGTTATCCCGACCTAGATATCATCCAAGACTGGCCCCGGCTGTTGTCCCTGGGCGAGCAGCAGCGTTTGGCCTTTGCCCGCCTGCTGCTCAATTCACCCAGCTTTGTGGTGCTCGATGAGGCCACCAGCGCCCTCGATGTGGCCACGGAGCGCCACCTCTATTCCCTGCTAAGCGAGCGGGAAATGGCCTTTGTGAGCGTGGGTCACCGCCCCACCCTCACCGCCTTCCACGACACGGTGCTGGAGCTCGACGGCAGTGGTAAGTGGCGACTGTTGCCGGCGGCCGGCTATGACGTGGGACGTCATGCCTGATCCCATGCCTGCTGAGACTCCGGCCCCCAATCCAACCACTAGTTCAACCACCAGTGCCACTACCGGCGACATTCCGGCTTTTGGCTGGAGTGGCTATGCCGAGCGGGTCAATGGTCGTTTTGCCATGGTGGGCTTTGGGGCCCTGCTGCTGATCGAGGCCATCAGCGGAGACACCTTCCTGCACTGGGCTGGCCTGGTGCCCTGAGCCCTCTCACTGGGTGCCCTGGGCCGCACTCAGGGGATCTGGATCAGGTCTACCTGCCAGATCCCATTGCGGCTCACCTGCACCGCCAGCTGGCGGCCATCGGCCTGGAGTTGCACTGCTTTGGGCACACCGTTGGGCACCATGGCGATCGGCTGCAGGCTTTGCAGCGAGCGGCGGTAGAGCACCAGCTCGGTGCGGCCTTCCAGCTGGCGCACCAGGGCGATTTTTTCCCCAGCTGCATCGATACTGACGCTCAAGGGCTGGGCATCGGCCCGGTTGAGGCCCAGCAGGGGCTGGGGCTGCTGGCGCTCCAGATCGAGCAGCATCACCTGCTCCCGCCCGCCCCGGCCGCTGATCAGGGCCAGCCAGCGACCCGAGAGAGAAGGCTCCCGGGTGGCGCCCAAGGCCTCGAGGCGGCTGTTGACTGGGTGCACTGGCCTCGGCATCGGCCCCATGCAGCTGCCCAGCAGCAGGGCCATGGCCATGAGGGTGCCTGTGGCCGTTGCAAGAACAGGCACCCTCATGGGGGGGCTCCAGGACCGCCCCCCTGAATGGCCATCCCGCCCGGGCGGTCGGGCTCCAGCAGGCCAGTCAGATCAAACAACTGCACCCGCAACTGGCCATCGAGGGCCACCTGCACGGCCAGCCGGCCCGCCTCCGGGGCCAGGCTGAGCCGCAGGGCGGTGTGATCGGCCGGCAGTGGCAGCCTGTGCAGGGCCCCGCTGAGCCGATCTTCGATCAAGGGCAGCCGCTGGCTGCCCTGCTGCACCAGGGAAGCCACGTAGCGGCCGTTCCAACTCAGGGAGGGGGAGCTGTGGGGCTGGTGCCTCTGGAAGTGGCGCAGGTTCACGACCTTCCCGCTGGGTTGTTCCTGCAGCAGCAGGGTGGGGCCACTGCTGCGCTCCACCACGGAGGCCAGCAGCCGGCCCTGGCCGCTTAGGGCCGGCTCCTGGCGGCTGGCTTCACCGAGGCCGCCGGCGGGGCCGGCACTGCGGCGGCCGAACCAGGGTCCGCCGCTGCAGCCTGCCAGGAGCAGGAGGCAGGCTGGCAGCAGCAGGGCTGCCAGGGCTGGCGCCGGATTGGGTTGGTTCAGGGCGCCTCAGTCGTCGAAGCGGGAGCTGTTGTCCCGCGGCCGGGGTTCGCCAGATCCGCGGGGTTTCAGCGGAGTGAAGTCTGCATCGCTGATCTGCTCGTTTGCCCCAGAGATGGGAGAACCCTGGGGGATTCCGGCTGGCCCGGTTGGGGGGGCAACCTCAGGGGTGGCGGCTCGCCTGGTGGAGCGGGGCATGGCCTCAGGTGTTGCAGTGGGTCGGCTGCCCCGGCGCGGTTCTGGGGTGGCATCACGCTCGCGGCGGCGGGAGCCGAAATCGGCGCCTGGCCTGGCGGCTGACCGTGCTGAGCCGCTGAAACGGCTGGGCTCAGGCTCCTGGCTTGGGCTTGCCCAGTCGGCCTGGGCCGGCCTGCGGCTCGCGGCCCGCTCGGGGATGGCCGTGCGGTTGGGCCGGCGTGCCCTGTAGAAGTCTTCGTCTTCGCTTTCGTCTTCGCGGGAGGGAATGCGGCGGCGCAGGGGCTGGGGCTCGTCAAAGCGATCCACATCAGCTTCGCCCCAGGTTCTTCCGCCCACCCGGGCGCGGGCGGGCCCCGGGGTGGGCATCGGTTCGTCGTCGTCGAAGTAGGAAGAGCGCCGCGCCTGCTCGGTGGTCACACCCCGCAGCCGGACGCTTTCGTAGGCGAAGAAAACGGTGGTGGCGGCCAGCAGGAACTGGCCAAACTGAAGGATGGGGTCCAGGCGCCAACCCTGAAAAAACAAAATGCCGCCGCAAAGCAGGCCAATCGCCGCGAAGAAAACGTCGTAGTCGCGGGCCAGGGCGGGCTTGAAGCTCCGCATGAAATAGAGCAGGGCGCCGCCGACGGCCAGCACAATGCCCACGATGCTGGCCCAATTCAGGCTGGCATTAACCACGGTGTCTCACCCGTTCAACCATTTGCCCACTGTAGGCAGGTTGCCTGGGCTGCCTAGGCCCCAGCTCTTCAGAGGCGACGATCGAGGCGATCGTTCTGGCTGATCAGCACCAGGGCAATGGTGATGGGCACCACCACGATCACGGCCCCCCAGGCGAGGCTGCTCAGGAAGTTGGCGAGGGAAGGCGTCATAGCGGGCCAGTTTTGAACGTAAACCGTCTCCCAATCCTAGGCAGTGGTGGCGGGTTCCTACGCTGGGAACCCAGCTGCTTAGAGCTTTGTGACGGCCCTGCCCTCGTCTTACCTGTCGTGGCACTCCTTGGCGTCAGGGGCCCATCTGGTTTTGGGGCTCGGGCTGGCGATCTGGACCCTGTTGTTTCTGTTTCGGATCGTGCTCACCTGGTACCCCCAGGTGGATTTGAGCAGTGGGGTGATGCGTTTGATTGGCGGCCCCACCGAGCCCCTGTTGGCCCCCACCCGTCGACTGATCCAACCGATCGGGGGGGTAGATGTGACCCCCGTGGTGTGGGTGGGCCTGCTCAGCCTGGTGCGCGAGTTGTTGGTGGGGCAGCAGGGGTTGATCACCCAGGTGCTGATGCGGGCGGGGGCTGTCGCCTAGGCGCCCGTCTGGGGCAGCATGTCTTGTTCGACAAACTTGGTGTGCACATCGCCGGCCTGGAACTCGGGTCGATCCAGCAACTGCAAGTGGAAATCGATCGTTGTGGGGATGCCGGTGACAGCACATTCCGACAGGGCCCGGCGCAGGCGCCGCAGGGCATGGGGCCGGTCGGTGCCCCACACGATCACCTTGCCGATTAGGGAGTCATAGAAGGGCGGGATCTCATAGCCCGTGTAGACATGGCTGTCGACCCGCACCCCAGGGCCGCCGGGGGGCAGCCAGCCGGTGATTTTGCCCGGAGCGGGCCGAAAATTCTGACGGGGATCCTCGGCGTTGATCCGCGCCTCGATGGCGTGGCCGCAGAGCTTTACCTGGTCTTGGGTAATCGAGATAGGTTCGCCGCCGGCGATGCGCAGCTGCTCGGCGATCAGGTCGACGCCGGTAACCATTTCGGTGACCGGGTGCTCCACCTGGATCCGGGTGTTCATCTCCATGAAATAGAACTTGCCGTGGCGGTCGACCAGAAATTCCACGGTGCCCGCTCCCTCGTAGTTGATGGTGCGTGCCGCTGCCACGGCGGCCTCACCCATCTGGCGGCGCAGATTTGCATCGATGGCAACGCTCGGTGCCTCCTCCAGCAGCTTCTGGTGGCGCCGCTGGATTGAGCAGTCCCTTTCGCCTAGGTGCACCACGTTGCCGTGGCGATCGGCCAGCACCTGCACTTCCACGTGCCTTGGCCGGTCGATGAATTTCTCCATGTAGAGCCCGGGGTTGCCGAAGGCGGCTTCCGCTTCCCCCTGGGCTGCCTTGAAAAGGCTTTCGAGCTGGTCGGGGCCGGGCACCAGCCGCATGCCCCGGCCGCCGCCGCCGGCGGTGGCCTTGATCATCACCGGATAGCCCATCCCATCGGCGAGGCGGGCGGCGTCGGCAGTGCTGTCGAGCAGCCCTTCGCTGCCGGGGATGGTGGGTACGCCCACCCTCTGCATGGTGGCCTTGGCGGTCGACTTGTCTCCCATCGAACGAATCGCCTCGGGGGATGGCCCCACAAAGGTGATGCCGTGGTCGGCGCAGATCTCGGCAAAGCGGTCGTTTTCCGCCAAAAAGCCGTAACCGGGGTGGATGGCATCGGCCCCTCGGGAGGTGGCCGCGGCCAAAATGTTGGGAATATGGAGGTAGCTCTTGGAGCTGGGCGCCTCCCCGACGCACACCGCTTCGTCGGCCAGTTGCACGTGCAGGGCGTTTTTATCCACCGTGCTGAACACGGCCACCGTGGGAATGCCCAGCTCCCGGCAGGTGCGCAGGATTCGCAGGGCAATCTCGCCACGGTTGGCGATCAGCAACTTGCCGATGGGCATCCGCGGCGACTCAGCTGATATGGGCCAAGGCGGACTGTATCAGTGCTTCCCAAGCCGGCCGGCACCAACGGGCTACAGGGAAGAGCGATGGGTATATTGCTCCCTCGGGGCACCTTGCGGTGATCCCAGATCGATGCGGATGTGGTGGAATTGGTAGACACGCACGTTTGAGGGGCGTGTGGCTTCGGCCTTACGAGTTCAAGTCTCGTCATCCGCATTTCTTTTTCATTTCAGCCAGCCGTTGCCTGAACCGAAGCGGGTTCCCAGGGTGACCCCGCCGCCACCGGTCTCGATAGTGCTGGTCAGCAACGGCCCTGGGGAGCTGTCCACCTGGGTCAGGCCCCTGGCCCAGCGCCTGCAGCGCCGCATCCCCCTGCGCCCCATCGCCGTTGCGGCGGACTGCAGCCTGCAGCTGGTGCTGGTGCCCTGTCCCAACGGCACGGGCCGCGAACACCTGGCTGCGGCGGGGTGGGGGTTGTTTGAGCGCATCGTGCCGGCGCGCCAGTTCTGGTCGCTGCTGCTTTCCCCCGGGAGGTTTGGTCCCTGGGGAAAGCGCGGAGTGGTGGTGTTTCTGGGGGGGGATCAGTTCTGGACGGTGCTGCTGTCGGCCCGTCTGGGTTACCGACACCTCACCTATGCCGAATGGGTGGCGCGCTGGCCGCGCTGGAACGATCGCATTGCGGCCATGGGGCCTAGGGCCGCAGCCCGGCTGTCGCCCCGTTGGGCGCAGCGCTGCACGGTGGTGGGAGATCTGATGGCCGATCTCTCCGAGTCGGCCCGCAGCGAGGCACCGTTGCCCCAAGGGGAGTGGCTGGCCCTGTTGCCGGGCTCCAAGCGGGCCAAGTTGCGGGTGGGAGTGCCGTTTTTGCTGGAGACGGCCGATCGCCTGGCGGCGCTGCGTCCGGGCTGCCGTTTCCTGTTGCCGCTCGCCCCCACCACCAGCATCGATGAGCTGCTTGCCCAGGCGGGTCCCGCCAATCCGATTGCCAGCTCCTACCGATCGGGGCTGCCGCGGCTGCGGGAGCCGGATCTGCTGGTGACGCCGGCCGGCACCCCGATCCAGCTGGTGCGTGAAAATCCTGCCCACGGCGCCCTGAGCCAGTGCGCCCTGGCCCTCACCACCGTGGGCGCCAATACGGCCGAGTTGGCCGCCCTGGGGGTGCCCATGCTGGTGCTGCTGCCCACCCAACACCTGCATGTGATGCAGGCCTGGGATGGGCTGGCCGGACTGGTGGCGCGGCTGCCGCTGCTGCGCTGGGGGTTTGGCCTGCTGCTCACGGCCTGGCGCCTGCGCCACCGGGGTTTCCTGGCTTCGCCAAACATCGCTGCGGGTCGCTTGCTGGTGCCCGAGCGGGTGGGGGTGATCACGCCCGAGTCGATTGCGGCCGAGGCCGCCGATTGGCTTGGCGCCCCTGAGCGCCTCGCCGGGATGCGGGCTGATCTGCGTGGTTTGAGGGGCCAGCCGGGGGCGGTGGCCAGCCTGGCGGAGCTGGTTCTGGAGCTCCTGCCCCCGGGCCTTAGTTCCTAAGGTTTACGCCAGTGTTTTGTTCCCTCCCATGGCCGACCCAGCCAGCACCCCTATCCCCTCCGACCCCTCTGCCTGCGGCCTGGACAGCGGCCTGGCGCGGGGCACCAGCGAGGAGCAGTGGCGCCAGCAGCTCACGCCCGAGCAATTTCGCATTGCCCGCCAGGGCGGCACCGAGCGGGCCTTCAGCGGTGCCTACTGGAACCACAAGGCCAGCGGGATGTACCACTGCATCTGCTGTGACGCCGAGCTGTTCAGCAGTGCCACCAAATTTGAATCCGGCACTGGCTGGCCCAGCTTCTGGGACGGCGTGAGCGCGGGCGCCATCAGCACCCACACCGACAGCTCCCACGGCATGGTGCGCACGGAGATCCGCTGCGCCAACTGTGACGCCCACCTGGGCCACCTTTTCAACGATGGGCCTGCCCCGACCGGCCACCGCCACTGCGTCAATTCAGCCTCGCTGGTCTTCCGGCAGCCCTGAAATCAGGCCTGCTTCACCAGCCCAGCTTCACCAGGGATCCGCCAGGTCTTCGGCCTCCACATCCACCGGCTCTCGGGCGGGAGTGGGGGCGGGGCGGCGTTGGGGGGCCCGGGGCAGGGGCTCGGCCTGGAGGGGCCGGCGGGGGTTCTCGGGGCGACGCTCCGGGAACCTGGGCTCCTCGAATCTGGGTTCTTCGAATCTGGGTTGCTCGAAAGGCCTCTCGTCGTAGCGGGGTTCGTCTTCGTCGAGGTAGCGGCGTTGACGCAGGGGTTCCTGCTGGCGCCGTTCCTCCAGCTCGACGTAGTCGAGTTCTGCCTCTGCTTCCAGGGCCCGGCTGGTGGCTGGCTGGATGCGGCGCTGCTCCTGCACCGCGGGCTGGCCTGCGGCCAACTGGTTTTCCACCGGCACCATGCCTGAGCGGTAGCGCTCCCGCTCCTCCTGTTCCCAGCTGGGCCCGCCAATGCCCAGCTTTTCCAGCAGGCCTGAGCCCAGTTGCTTGAGCTTGTCTTCGGCCCCCTCGTAAACAATGATCCGATCCGGACCACTGCTGACAATCTCCTCAACCCTGAGTTCCCAGGTGCTGAGTACCCCTTCGCCCAGGATCGGCACCCCCAGGGCGCCGATCACCAGGGTGGCCAGCTCACCGGTTTCGATGTCGAAGCTGAAGCCCAGCACCCGGCCCAGCTGGGCGCCCGCCTCGGTGATCACCTGGCAGTTGATCACCTTGCCGTAGCGATCGGGGTTGAAGCCCTCGGCCAGGGAGTCGGCCGAATCCACCAGGATCACATCGCCCACCTGGCGGATCCGATCGAGGGGCATCCAGCGCGGCAGGCCCGGTAGGAAACGGGTCAGGGGGTTGTCGCGCAGGCCCAGCGCCACCACTTCGCGCCGGTCGACATCCACCACCACCTCACCGACAACCCCCAGCCGCCGGCCGGTGTCGCGGGTGATCACCTGGGTGCCCATCAACTCGGAGCGCAACCAGAGGCGATCGCTCGGGGCGGCAGCGGCTGCTCCGAGATCGGTGGAGGGGGGAATGGAGGAGGTCAATGAAAGGGTCGAACCTGGGGCCCAGTCGATCCATTGTGGCCCACCTGGTTCGCTGGGGTAAGGGCGGTCAGGCCGCGGGCGGTAACCCCACCACCTGGGTGTGGGCTCCCCGGGCCTGGGTGACGCCGATGGTGCGGGTGGCAGCTGCGATCATCGGGCGCCGGTGGCTCACCACCATGAACTGGGCCTGGTCGGCCTGGCTGGCGATCAGGGCTGCCAGCCGTTCGACGTTGACCCCGTCAAGGAAGCTGTCCACCTCATCGAGGGCGTAGAAGGGCGAGGGCCGAAAGCGCTGTAGGGCAAACAGGAAACTCAGGGCCGTCAGTGACTTCTCGCCGCCGCTCATCGAGTTGAGGCGGCGCACGGCCTTGCCCTTGGGATGGGCCACCAGGGTGAGGCCCCCATCCAGGGGGGATTCGGGATTTTCCAGCTGCAGGTGACCTTCGCCGTCGGAGAGACCCTCGAAGATCGTGCGGAAGTGGCCGTCCACCGCCGTGAACGCCTCCAGGAAAGCCTCCTGGCGCAGGGTGGCCACGGTTTCGATGCGCAGCAGCAGCTCCTCGCGTTCCTTGCTGAGCACCTCGAGGCGCTCCTCCAGCTCGGCCAGCCGGATTTCCAGCTGCTCCAGCTCTTCGAGCGCCAGCATGTTCACCGGTTCGAGGGCTTCCATGCGGGCCTGGAGGCTGCGCAGCTCTTCCTGCAACGCCTCCAGACCCGCCTCGCGCACCTCCGTCGGGATCTCAGGCCGGGGATCGGGCAACTCCCGCTCCAGTTGCTCGAGGCGCAGTTGGTCGCCGCGCAGTTGCTCGGCCAGGGAGTCGAGCTCTTCAGCCAGGCGTTGCAGCTCCCACTGCTGCTGCTGCAGGGCCTGGCGTTGGGCTGAGAGCTGGGCCTCGGCGGCATCGCGGGCGCGCCGCCGCTCGCCGAAGCGGGTTTGCAGATCCTGCTGCTGGCTTTCCAGGGCGCTGCGCCGCTCCTGGTCGGCCTGCTGCCGCTCCTTCCAGTGGGCCCGGTCTGCCACCAGGGCATTGACGGCCGCCACCAGCCGCTGTTCATCGGCCGCTAGGGCTTGAAGCTGGTTGCTCAGCCGCTCGGCCACCAGGGCCCGCTCGCGTCGGGCTGCCAGCAGGCCATCGCGCTGGTTGCGGGCCGCGGCCAGGGCGGAGTCGGCCGACTCCAGCTCGCTCTGGAGCCCCTGCCAGCGGGCAGCGTCGCCGGAGGCCTGCACTGCGGTTTCGCTCGCTTCGAGGGCCGTGCGCTGGGCCTGGAGGGGGCTGAGGAGCCCCTCCAGCTCCTGTTGGCGCTGCAGATCGGCCTGCAGGGTGGCCTGCAGTTGCCCCAGGCGGGTGCCCAGCTGCTGCTGGCGTTGCTGCTGGGGGGCCAGGGCGCGCTGGGCGGCGCTGCGCTCGGCCTCCAGGGCCGCCTGACGTTGCTGGTGCTCCAGCAGCTGGGGCCGCAGGCGCTCGAGCTGTTGGCCCAGGTCGGCTTCCCTGCGGCGGCAGGCCAGCAGGCTCTCGCCCAGCTCCAGCAACCGTTGGCGATGGGGTTCGGCCTCGTCGCCATCCTGGGCCCGACCAAAGCTGAGTTGGCCGCCCCGCTGCTGCTGGCTGCCGCCGGTCATGGCACCGCTCTTCTCGAGCAGTTCGCCCTCCAGGGTCACCGCCCGGCAGCGGCCCAACTCGCGCCTGGCGTTGGCCAGGTTGTCGAACACCAGGGTGTCACCGAAGACGTAGCGGAACACCTCCGCGTATACCGGCTCGTGACGCACCAGGTCGACGGCCCTGCCGACCAGCCCGCCACCACCTGTACCCCCTGCCCCACCCCCGCGTTGCAGGGCTGCCCCGCCACTGGAGCCGCCACCGGCGCCGAAACTGGAGCCGCCCCGAATCTTGTTGAGCGGCAGGAAGGTGAGCCGGCCGGCCCGGCGTTGCTTGAGCAGTTCAATTGCCTGGGCGGCGATGCGGTCGTCGTCGACCACCACCTGGCCGAGGCGCCCGCCGGCCGCCACCTCGAGCGCATAGCGATGGCGCTCCTCCACCTCAGCGAGCTGGGCCACGGGCCCGTGGATGCCGTCGAGGCCCGCCTCCAGCAGCACCCGCAGGGCGCCGGTGCCACGGCTTTCCTGCAGGGTTTCGCGGCGACTGTCGAGCCGGGCGATCTCCCGCTCCAGGGTGGCCTGTTCCTGCTCCAGGCGGCTGCGGGTGCGCTGCTGCAGGGCCAGGGCCTCGGCCAGCTCCTGCACCTGCTGCTGCCTCAGCCGGGTGGCCTCCCCCACCTGCTGCCAGGCGCTTTCGGTGGCCGCCAGCTGCTGCTGGACGCCCTGTTGGCTGATCCCCTCCTGCTGCTCCTCGGCCCCCAGCTCCGCCAGCCGCTCCTGCTGCTGGCGCAGCCGCTCCTGCAGCTGTTGGCGCTCCGCCTCCAGTGGCCCGATCTGCTCGGCCAGCTGCTGGCGGGCCAGGCTGCGTTGCCTCTGTTCCTCCAGCCAGCTGCCGGAGCGGCCCGCCACTTCGCCCAGGCGGCGGCGGGAGAGTTCCACGGCGCCTTCAGCGCTGCGGCAGGCCTGCTCGGCGGCTTCCAGCTCGGCCAGATCGGAGCTGGTCTCGAGGGCCTGCTGCTGCTGGCGCAGGTCGCCCTGGCCGCGGGCCAGTTCCTGCCGCTGGCGTTGCAGCGCTTCGGCTTCGAGCTGGTGTTTTTCCCCCTGGCGGGCCAGTTCGCGGCCACTGGCTTCGAGGCCGGCAAGTTCGGCCTGCACGGCGATCAGCTGGTCTTCGCCGAGGGCCTTCACCTCCGCCTGCAGCTGCTCGAGGGCGGCGGCGGCGGCCCCCAGCGCCTGCTCGCCGGCGGCGATGGCCTCGCGGCCTGTCTGTTGCTGGGCGGTGAGCTCTTCGCGGCGCCGGCTGAGGGCGGCCTGGTTGGCCCGGGCCGCCTCGAAGGCCAGTAGCTGTTCCCGCAGTCGGCCCGTGTGGTGGCGCTGGCGCAGGTCTTGATAGGTGCGGGCCTTGGCGCAGTCGCGCTC
>ERZ887942.2692-NODE-2692-length-10862-cov-4.444342_pt1 | contig 10862 bp, 7 predicted proteins | sample MGYA00521099_ERZ887942 | MGnify/ENA primary metagenome ERZ887942 (study PRJEB32303, sample SAMEA104408605) | aquatic metagenome | biome: Brackish water; feature: Pelagic; material: water | place: Baltic Sea | collected 2014-06-07T06:48:00 | depth 16,251 m ... | reverse complement strand
GGTGGCGCCATGCGTGACGCCGCCTTTGACGCCGCCGCCCGCGAGAAACATCGAAAAGCCCTTGATGTGGTGATCGCGGCCTGGATCTGCGCCGCCACCTTGGGACATTGGAGTACGACCGAATTCGCCGCCCCAAACAATGAGGGTGTCTTCGAGCATGCCGCGTTGCTTGAGATCCTGAATCAAGGCCGCGGTCGGCTGGTCACAGTTTCGGCAGCAGATATCCATGTACTGCTTCAGGCCGCCGTGGTGGTCCCAGCCACGATGATAGAGCTGAATAAAGCGAACGCCTCGCTCGGCAAGTCGGCGGGCAAGCAGGCAGTTGCTCGCGAAAGATCCGTCGCCCGGGACCGCGCCGTACATTTCCAGCGTCTCCTTGGATTCATCTTTGATGTCCATGAGGTCAGGGATCGACGTCTGCATTCGAAACGCCAATTCGTGCTGGGCGATTCGGGAATCGATCTCCGGATCGTGGGTGGTCTCGGCGCGAAGGCGATTGAGATCCCGAACCGCGTCGACCAGATGTGATTGGCAGTCGGAGGTGATCCCGGGGGGGTTGCCCACATAATGGACGGGATCGCCTTGCCCGTGGAACTCGACCCCAGAAAGACGACTGGGAAGAAATCCGCTCGACCATTGCCGAGCTGCGATGGGCTGGGGGTTCCGGCCGCCGACGCTGGTGAGCACCACGAATCCGGGAAGATCCTCGTTGATCGAACCGAGTCCGTAATTCACCCAACTCCCCATGCTGGGGCGATCCGGAACGATTGTTCCGGTGTTCATAAACGTGTGGGCGGGGTCGTGGTTGATCTGTTCGGTCACCATCGAATTCACGATGGCAATGTCGTCGGCACAGGTGGCGATGTGCGGCAGGTAGTTGCTGATTGTCTGGCCGCTCTCGCCGTGCTTCGAGAACGTGGCGCGGGATCCGAGGCATCGGAGATCGGCGCCCTGCAATTGGGCGATTGGCATTCCTTCGGTGAATGACCCGGGCATCGGGGCGCCATCCAGTTCGGTGAGACGAGGCTTGGGGTCGAAAGTTTCCAGATGGCTCGGCCCGCCGGCCATACAGAGGAAGATCACCCGTTTGGCTTTCGGAAGATGCGATGGCAGAACATGGCCGCCAGCCGTCGCCTGGGGTGATCCAAAACCGGGCAACCATTGGGAAAGGGCCGCCGCGCCCACACCCATCGAAAGCGATCCGAGAAACTGACGTCGGTTGGCTCGTTCAATCTCCTGGATGATGTGCTGGGGTAGTTCACTCACGGTTGAAAGTCTCGTGCAAGTTGAGGATTGCTCTGCTTACCTGCATCCATGCAGCCAGTTCGATGGTGGCAATATCTTTCGGAATCGGTGAGCCGCCGATTGCAACGAATGCGGCGGCGGAAGCGGGGGACGCCGCGAAATCGCGACGAGCTTGAGTGAGGACGTCTCGGAGAATACGGACTTCTTCGGGATCAGCCTGTCGCGAGGTGGCGATTCGCATGGCGTGGAGGAGTCGTTCATCATCTTGATCAAACGGTATCGAGAGCAAACGCTGGGCAAGTCCGCGAGCCGCCTCGAGAAAGACGGGGTCGTTCATCAGGACAAGGGCGGCGAGGGGGGTGTTGGAAGTGTCTCGTCGAGCCGTGCAAGCCTCGCGAGTCGGAGCATCGAAAGCTTTGAGCATGGGATGCAAGAATTGGCGTTGCCAGTGAACGTAAACCCCGCGCCGCCATTGATTGTCGTCGTTCGCCGCTTGGTATCGCCGCACGGGAAAGTTGAGATGCCGATAGTAGCCACCCGGTTGTGGGGGCTTGACGCTTGGGCCGCCGACTCGATCGACCAGGATGCCGCCGATGGACAACGCGGTATCTCGGATCGCTTCGGCCGAGAGCCGGTGGCGGCTCTGCCGAGCGAAAAGGAGATTCGCAGGATCGGCGTCGGTTTGGGCCGGCGTCGGAATAGAACTTCTCTGGTAGGTATTGGAAAGCACGATCTCACGAACCAATTGCTTGATATTCCAGCCCGAATCGATGAACCGAATGGCGAGATGATCGAGCAACGCGGGATCGCTCGGGGGACGGCCTTGACCGCCGAAATCCTCGACCGATGGACAAAGGCCTTCTCCGAGGAGCATCTCCCAGATCCGGTTGACGAAGACTCGTGCGGTGAGTTCACCGACCCCGCCTTGCGCCGCGGGCGTGACGAGCCACGTGGCGAGTTCGAGGCGGTCCGCGCGGCCCTCCGGTTCCAGTTGGCCCAGAAATGTCGGAACCGCCGGCAGAACGATCTCCCCTGATTCGTCCATCCAGTCGCCCCGTCGGAGGATCCGAACATCACGCGGCGTCTCGAGCGCCCGTGTGAAGAGGGTGCGAGGGAGCATGGAATCGAACGCCGTAGCCGCCGCGAGGGCCGCTCGGTGACGGGCGGTTGCTTCGAGCACTGAGGGCGCCTCGCTGGCATGCCGCGCTTTGAGCATCTCCCGTGCCGGTTCAGTGCGCGAACTCGGCGGCGTGGCGAGCGCCTCGACCAGTGCGGCAGGGGCCACGGTGTCGGCCAGAATGCTGCAGGCATCCCAATGCACGATCCCTCCGAATTGCGTGAATGCGATGCCGGTGATTTTCTCATCGGGATTGATTCCCAGAAGGCGGGCAGAGACTTCAAGCCGAACCCATTCGCCAAGCGTCGGGAGATCACCCATTCGGCGATAGCCATCGTGATCGTCGGCCCGGCGGCCGTAGGTGATCTGATCACCGCCCCACACCGCTCGGTGTTCCCAGTTGCCCTCGACATTCGCCTGAAGCATCACGGCTTTAGGAGGATTCGCGGGATCGAGATGGACCCACGCCATGATCTGGTCGTCGGGTTGGACGACTAGGGTCTTCGTGGTATCCACCGTGTAATGCTGGGTGAGCCCATCGCTTGACTGGCGACGGTAGGCCTCACCACGGATGGGTTCCAGGCCTGGGGTTCGATCGAATGACCAATCGCCCTGTGATCGACCGCCAGTATCGAGGACGTCGTCAACCCAAATCGTCTCGACTGGCGTGCGACGTGCGAGCCGGGCGCTCAGTTCACGCTCCCAAGCGGGTTGTCGTTTCTCGAGTTGAGCCGTCGCCGCGTCGAGGCTTTGTTGGGCCTCTTTGACCGCGGCTTCGAGGGTGGCGCGGTGTTGGCGATCATCGTGATCGATGACCCGCATCTCGGGGGACCGACGCGTTGGAGTCGTATTCAGTCCGTCGTAAGGCTTTCGGAGATGTTCTTCGTCATCAATGTCGGCGAAGAAGGCGCCGAAGGCATGAAAATCGCGGGCGGTGAACGGATCGTATTTGTGGTCATGGCACTGAGCGCACCCGAGCGTCGCGCCCATCCAGACTTCCGAGGCGTTTCGGACGCGATCAGCCATGTAGATCGCTCGATACTCTTTGAGTTGCAGGCCGCCTTCATGGGTGGTTTGCAGAAGGCGGTTGTATCCGGAGGCGATCAACTGGCTTTGCCCGGCATCGGGGAGGAGGTCGCCGGCGAGTTGTTCGAGGGTGAATCGATCGAACGGCATGTTCTCGTTGAGTGCCTGGATCACCCAGTCTCGGAAGGGCCACGTGTGGTGTTCCTGATCGCCGTGGTACCCAACGGTATCCGCGTAGCGAACGAGATCGAGCCACTTGGTCGCGAATCGTTCGCCGAAGTGATCACTTGCCAGAAGTCGATCCACCACCACGTGGTATGCGTCTTCGCCCGAGTGGTTGAGAAAGGCATCAACTTCTTCAAGGGTCGGAGGAAGGCCACCGAGGTCGAAGCTCACTCGGCGAAGTAGCGTCACGCGATCTGCGGGTTGTGATGGTTCGAGACCAGCGGAAGCGAGTTGAGCCACATTCATGGTGTCGATCGAGCGGTTGGAGCCAAGATCGGATGCACGATCAGGGAAGACGTAGGCCCAGTGCGGGCTGAAACTCGCCCCCTCTTCGATCCATCGTTTCAGAATGAGGCGTTCCGATTCGTCGAGCTCGTCATGAGCCGATTCGGGAGGCATCGGATCGTTGGGATCAATGATTCGTTGCCAAAGTTCGCTCGCCGCGGGGTCTCCCGGAACGATCGCAAAGATCCCGGGGGCAAGCTCGCGGGTCGCTGATTCAAAATCGAGCAGGCTCAGGTCCGCTTCTCGGGCCTCTGCATCAGGCCCGTGGCACGCAAAGCAATGCTTCGAAAGAATGGGGCGGACTTCTCGCGTGAAGTCGAGCGGCGCCGTTTGTGCGGAGGCATCTCCCGCGAGCCCCGCGAGAAGAACCGTGAGAAGGCTGAGTGGGATACGTATCACCACTCGCACCGTATCACCACCGCGCAGAGGGGGCAAAGATGATTGGCGTCAGATCCGAGCGAGGGTGCTGGCAGGATCGATGCGATCAGGGGCAAGAGCCCCACCCGCCGAGCAGCAGGCCAAGGTCGGCACCATTGACGATGCCGTCGCTGTTGAGGTCCGCAACGCACGGTCCTTTGCCGCAGGTACCCCAAGCACCGAGCATCAAACCGAGGTCGGCGCCATTCACGAGGCCGTCATCGTTGATGTCGCCAACACAGGGTTCTGGCGCCTCGATGGTGAGACTCGCCTGCATGCCGAGCGATTCGCAATGACTCGCGATGTTGCAGAAATAACCGAGGGTTCCTGCGGCCAGATCCGACGGAAGGGTCACTTCGACCGTCGGGGTTATCGAGTTCAAAGCGTCGTTGATGGAAAAACCGTCGTAGGCGCCAGGCGTGCAGTCTGTTCCGGTGGTCACGGTGTGGCCTCCGCTGGTTCTCTGCCAGATGATGGTGTCACCCGGGGCGACCGTGAGACTCGAGGGAACGAAGGCGAACCCTTCCTGCATGATGACGTGGGTTTCGGCGATCACGGGGATGACCGGGATGGTCAGCGTGATGACGGCCATCGTTGAAAGAAGGTGGCGCATGGAGAGGGGATCCGGGTCGTCGAGGACAGAAAGAACAAAGAAGACGCCTTCCATCATTGTCCGTCCTCGGCTCGGAATCCAATGAAAACCCAGATCTCGGTTGCCGAACAGATCCCGTGCTTCCGAATCAGCACCAAAAAGGCGGTATCGCGGCGATGCGTCTCGGGATGTCGCTTAGCTTCCGGCCATCACGGCGCCGGCGAATTGAATCTCGATGATCTGTTCGCCGGGGACATCGGTGGTGATGGCGATGGTCCCTTTCAAGGTCCCGGGCCTCGAAGGTGCGTTTCCGGTCAAGGTAAGCATCCATTCCGTCCTCCCCGAGTCGATCGGCTCGACGGCGACCGCCAGGCCCTCAGGACTCTTCACGATAGTCGCTGACGTGCATTCAAAGGCCGCACCATCGGCTCTCCGGAGCGTCGTTGTTTTTAAGATTTTTTGACCGGAACGAAGGCTAAGGAGTGCCAGCAACGTTCCCTCCGCGTTGATCTTTCCTTCGAAGGAACCGTTGACCACAAAGCGTTTCTGAATCGGACGAGGGCCATCCTTGGTATCGATGGTTCCGGAGACCAACATCCCGCCGGTGTGCCATCCCCACGGCGTCTCCGCGGGGAAGTTGACGTCGACGATCCAGGAGCCTCGTGGCGCGCCTTCTGGTGTTGTCTCGGTGATCGTGGCGGTCGCATGATCAGCGAGCTCGCCGGTGAAGGAGACGTTGGTCAACTGGCAGTCATCGGCCAGGGCCGCGATTTCGATCACCCCGGTCTGGGGTTGCCCGTACGCCACTCGTCCCATGGCAAGGAAACCCGGTTCTGCTTGGAGGGTGGGAATCACATTGGCTTTGAGGGTGACCGAGGCCACTGGAACCAGGGGGTCAGAGGAGACCACTTGAATGTACTTCTGTTGCTGGCCACTTGATTTCGGTGTGAAGTTGAGCGCGAATGAGCCGCCCTCACCCGGCGCGAAGGTTTGGTTTTCTTCGAATCCGATGGTGGTGCAGCCGCAGGTGGGGATCACCCGTTGAACCGTCAAGGTGTCGCCACCCGTATTTTCGAATCGGACTTCGGCGGTCCGAGTTTCGTAGTCCGCCACGTCACCCAAGTCGAGGATTGGATTTTCGATGGTCAAACGAGCCTTGGTGGGGTCGGCGGTGGGTCTGGCGGTGGCTCTGGGGACCGAGGGCGGATCGTCACATGCGGGTATCGAGAGGGAGGCGGTCGCCATCAGGAGCGTGGCGATGATGGTCGAGCGATATGAATGGCTGGTGGCGATACTGGGCATGAGGGGTGCTCTTCAGGGGCTCTTGAGAATTCGGTCCTGAGTCTCATCCTATATCGCCCAAGAGACGGCCCGCAACGCCTGGGCTGGCGGCTGGTGGCAGGGGGGCGATATTGGACAGGTATTTGCATCCTCGACTCGATATCCGGTGGTTTGCCCCGTATCATCCGGACTCGATCCCTCGTCTCCGATTCCGATGCCATGAAGGTATCGAGGTTGATGAGGAGCGGAGCCAGTCGGTTTCGGGCGTGACCCACGTCATCAAGAGGGTGATAGGCACGGTCGTTGTCGAAGATGGCATCGCACCCGTTCGAGTTGAGCCCGACGGTCGCATTTGCCACCCGATCGGCCGTCCCGTGATCCAAGGGGCCTCGAACGTCTTCGGAACTCAAATGCCCGCTCAAGCCGTCGTTCAAGAAAAGTCGGTCAGGCTCGCCCCGCCTGAAGCCACGGTCCCCAATCGGATTCGTTGGGAATATGCACTTCCGATCGTGGGGTTGCATCTCATCGCGCTGCTGGCGTTTGTCCCTTGGTTCTTCAGTTGGACCGGGTTGATCGTGATGATCGTGGGGATCCACGTGCTCGGCCAGGCGATCAATCTGTGTTACCACCGGATCCTCACCCATCGGGCTTTAAAAGTGCCACGGTGGCTCGAACACGGATTCGTGGTGATGGCGTTGTGCTGCATGGAGGACACACCGGCGAAGTGGGTCGCCATGCACCGAATCCATCACAAGCATTCTGATCACGAAGATGATCCGCACAGTCCGTTGGTCGCGTTCCTTTGGGGGCATCTTGGTTGGTTGGTGGTCAAGAACCGCGAGACGCACAGTCTGGCGTCCTATCGAAAATTCGCGCCAGACATTCTCAAAGACCCGTTCTACATGAAGTTGGAGAAATCCTACGCTTGGGTCTGGATCTATATCATCCACGCCGTGTTGTTTTTCGCGGTGGGTTTCGGGCTGGGCCTGGCAATCGACGGGACGACGGCGGCTGGATGGCAATTCGGCGCGAGCCTGTTGGTCTGGGGAGTCTTCGTTCGTACCATCGCGGTGTGGCACATCACTTGGTCGGTGAACTCGCTGACGCACCTCTTCGGATATCAGAACTACGAAACCTCCGACCACAGCCGGAACAACTGGTTCGTGGCGATTCTCACGGTCGGTGAGGGGTGGCACAACAACCATCATCACGATCAGGCAAGTGCATCCAATCAGCACAAGTGGTGGGAGTTGGACATCACGTACTACCAGATCCGAATCCTGGAATGGCTGGGACTCGCGACGGACGTCAGGCGTCCGCGTCATCAGCGACATGCGGCCCGCGCCGTCGTGGCGACGGATCAGTCTGTGCCGGCAGATTCGGGCGATTGAAACGGCGCTGAAAGTACCCACAGGATGAATCGAGCGTTATTGAAATGGCTGATCGCGGTGTGCCTTCTGGAAGGCACTTCCACGTTGGTGCTCTTCTTCGTCGCGATGCCCATGAAGTACATGGCAGGACGACCCGAGTGGGTCTCCGTGGTTGGGCCGATTCATGGGTTTCTCTTCGTCGTCTTGGTTCTGATGTTTCTCGTGGGCCGACGGGCCGTGCCGCTTTCCAACCGCGTGTTCCTCGCGGGACTCGCTGGCGCCGTGCTTCCATTCGTTCCCTTCATCGTCGACGTCTGGCTGGTCAGACTTCTGCGTGAAGGTTCGATCGAAAAGTCGGACTGAGCGGGTCGGCGAGCGTCATCGCGAGACCAACCGCCCGGTCAAAAGTCGCGTCGTTGCGTCGGGATCTTATAAAAGCCTTCGCCGGTCGATTCCAATTCGCCGCTCGCCGCCAACGCCCACCAGACCTCTGGGGGGAACGTATTCGGTGGAATGATCGCATCGAAATCGGCATCCTTGCCGCTGGTGAGTGGGCTTCGACCGAGTTTCGATTCAAGATCAAGCCGAGTCAATTTCATTCGCTTTCGGTACGCCCGCATGGCCTCTCGGCGGATCTCCACGGGGATCTCGGGGCCGGCTTCGATCTCGGGTTGGGAGTTGGTGATCTCGAGCTCGGGATTGCGAAGTTGCGCGATCAACTGGTCAATCAAGTCAAGATCCCGCCCTGCCACGGCGCGGGCGACCGTGGATGAGTCGGACTTTGCCTTCAAGAGAAGACGTTGCATGGCACCCCATTCGGGTCCAACCTTCTCCGTCGAAAGCGTTTGGCGTGTGGCGTCGATCTCGACCAAGGCCGCATCGAGATCGAACTCGACGTTTGGTCGTCCGGAACCGGGTTTCTTCTTCTTTCGTTTTGGTTTGGCCATGGTCGCAGGCTAGCAGAAGCGGAGCGAGTCACGGAATTGCCAAGGATGGGGTGACGCATCGCGATCAAAAAATCCACCGAAGCACCCGTCGCGCTCGCAGGACACGGTGGCGAAGGTCGCGACGAATCCGACGCGGCGAAAAGTCCGCGCATCGTTGATGTCGTATCCCCACGCGAAGATGAAGCCTTCGGTACGTCCGCGACCGGGGTAACGACGTGACGAGACTCGGATGGATCCTCGCAGTAGGTCGCCAGTGAGACGGGGATGGCCAGCGGGAGGGTTCGTTGGAGGGTGACCATGAAGGCACCCTCTGTATCGGGGGGCCGAGTATGAGAGACGGCGCCCTGATGCATCGGCGGGGCAAGACGACCCGAGAGGCCGAGGTCCGGCACAACCCCGATTCAGCAGTCGGCTCGAACGACGTGTTAAGGAGCCGCCAGCGACCGAGTCCGGATCCATCAATTGAAGACCCACGATTCCTAAGAAAGTGGTGTGATCATCATGGGATTGATCGAGGGGGCCAGCACGCTCGTTCTGGTTTATCGGCGGTCATCATAAAGAGGGTCTTCATACACAGCCCCGGGGCGGGATGGCGGTTTCGAGCAGCGGCTCGATTCACGGGCTGGTGGGAGCCGTGCTGCCGTTGGTGGTTCTCTTCGTGGAAATCCCGCTTCGCCGGATACTGGCGGCCTAGGTAAACGTACGTTCTTGACGAATCTTAGGATTTTATCATTCGGGAATTCGACCCTGGCCTCTATTCTAAATTTTCAGAAAAAGGGCATTCCCTGCCCTGCGACCCTACCCCTACCGGAGAGACGCCCCCATGATTCGTCACAAGTTTTTTGCCTACACCCTGTTTGCCGGAATGGCCGCCTTCGGCGCCACCACCACCGCGTCTCATGCCGGTGGTGAAGACACCTATGCCGGCGGAGCGGCCGTCGCCTACCTGCCCGTGGAATTCGTGCTCGGCGGTGCGAACGCGCTCGGTGTGAATTATGAATTCCCGGGCAATCCGTTCCTCCCGGTCGTGAACGGTTTCCCCGTTCCGCTCTATGACCCCTCGGGATCTGGTAGCGTCACCAATTACGCGATGGAGGTCACCTCGACTTTCAACGAGTCCGACGGAAGCTACAGCGTCTCGCTGGAGGTCTTCACCTCAAACGGAGCTCCATTAGTCCTCGATTCCACGCCGCTGGTTGTGCAGACCGCCGATGGGCCGGTGATTGCGAACGAATTCGTGATCGACCTCGGCAACGGGTACGAGATCCCCGGCCTCCCGGTGGACGGCGTCGATGTCGGTAGCCTGCCCGGCAACGTCTTCGTGAACGTGGAGTACTGGTTCGAGCGTCTCGACGGCAGCATGAACGTCGAGTTCGGAGAGACCACGGGACCGTTCCTGAGGGAAGAGGGATTCGTCTTCGGCTGGGGGTATGACCTCTTCGTCGATCAGCCCGACAATCCGGACAATCCCCGGAACATCAACCGTGCGGGATTCACCGCGACCTTTAAGCCGATCCTGCCTTCGTGCCCGTGTATCGGCGACCTCAACGAAGACTGCGTGGTCAACGGTGCGGATCTCGGACTCATGCTCGGTGCCTGGGGTTCGTGTGGCAAGAAGGGCCCCGGGTGCTTCAGTGATCTCAACGACGACGGGATGGTCAACGGTGCCGACCTCGGGCTTCTCCTGGGCGACTGGGGCTGCGACGGCTGAGTCCGGACGGTTCACGCCTCGTTGACGTTTTAGAATCATTCATCGACGGCCGGTTCCCTCGGGGAGCCGGCCGTTGTGGTCATCCAGCGGAGGTGGGCGCTGGATTCCGACCTCGGACCCCGAGCCGCCGCGATTCTGGGCCGCGGAGGCTGTCGTCGGCGGTCTGCATCTCCTGAGGGTGTTTCGGCACCAGATCTTCGAATGTCGGTATCTGTCAGCATCCGACGGTTGGAGGTGGCCGAAAAGTCTTTCGTACGAGTTTTTAAACGCCTGAGGTTCCGTCCATGATCAATCGAAAATGTCGTCCACAGCCGGCCTGGTCCTTGGTCGCATCGGGGCTTGTGGGTTTCTTCGGCGCGATCGCGGCGGCTGAGACTTTCACGCTTGAACCCGGACCTGCCGATCGCATTCAGGCACTGATTGACGATGTGGTGTCCGATGGAGACGTGATCCTGCTCGAGGCGGGTGACCACGTCGTCGAGTCGGTGATCGATCTCCGAGGCCGTTCCATCACGCTTCGGGGTGCGACGGATCGGAACGGTCGGAACGTCGCCCGGCTCACGGGCACGGGCGGTACCGGAATTCTGAGCCTTCGCACGGGCGAATCGCATGCGACCAGCATCGAGACGCTTGATGTTCTCGGCGG
>ERZ887942.2691-NODE-2691-length-10862-cov-6.584529_pt1 | contig 10862 bp, 10 predicted proteins | sample MGYA00521099_ERZ887942 | MGnify/ENA primary metagenome ERZ887942 (study PRJEB32303, sample SAMEA104408605) | aquatic metagenome | biome: Brackish water; feature: Pelagic; material: water | place: Baltic Sea | collected 2014-06-07T06:48:00 | depth 16,251 m ... | reverse complement strand
AGCTCCAACCATTTGTCGACGAGATCGCCGGACCCGGCACCAGCGATAGCCAACTCAACGACCGCGACGGCTCCAGCCGGCCCGGCATCACCTGGCTGCAATCTCGCCAAGCCGTGCTCCGCCTCGACAGCGACGAATCGATCCGTCTGCTCGACACCGTCCGTGACTCTGGTCATGCCGCTGTGCTCATCGACCTCGCTGGGTTGCAGGCCGATGCCAGCAACCCAATCGAAACCCGCGACCTCCTCGAAGCAGCAGGCGTGAACGTCGCCATCGACCTCGATGCGGCCTATGACCCGTTGACCAGTGAGCAGGGTCTCGGTGTCGAACTCGCCGAGGAGATCGCCCCGTTCGCAGCGCTGCGCCCCAAGGCAGTCGCTGGCCGAAACGACACCTGCCCGTGTGGCTCCGCAAAGAAGTACAAGCACTGCCATCTCGGCAACGAACTGCACTCACTCAACGATCGTGCGGCCTGGCTGTACCTCAAGATGATGCGCTTCATGCACCTCACCAACCCCTTCCTGCCCGACGGGATCGTCGCCGAAATGACGAGCAGCATGATCACGTCCAACATGGCCGAGATACTCGAACAGTCCTACATCCCGATCGACATTGCGCTCCACGAAGGCAATGTTGCCAACCGCTTCCTGATGGTCAAGCGCGCCATTTTGCCGGCCGACGAAATCGAGCTGACCGAGCAGTGGATCGCCGCGCCGCGCAGTGTGTTCCGTGTCAAAAAGTCAACGCACGCCGAACTCGAACTGATGGAACTTCGCAGCCGCGACCGGATCACCATTGTTGGCACGATCCCCGAGCAGCCGCTCGAAGTCGGCACTCTGATCTGCGGCCGCCCACTGCCCGTTGGCCAAACGCATCGCTCGTTCGGCGGGTTCGTCCCCGTCGATGAGTCGATGATCGACAGCCTGCTCGAAGCGTGCGCGAGCCGCAATCTCGAGACCGTCGCGATCTCTCTGTCGCAGATCTTCGATGCTGCCGAACTCGCGGACGCCTTCGCCGCCGAGGACACGCAGAGCGACCTGACGATCTGATCAGGTGCCAGGGCCGGGCAGGCCGCCGGCAACCAGCTCTACCAGTACTCCTCGAAGTGGATGTTGCCGGGTGCGTTACGGCGATCAAGGGTGAAGCCCTCGTTGACGAGTAGCTCGACAACCCCGACGGTGTCAGGGAAGATCTGCTTGCCGTCGACCTCTTCAGGCGATCCGATCATTGCGGGGTTGCCACAGAGGAAGACGTGGCTGGTCTCTGGCGACAGCGTGACGCCGAGCTTCTCGGAGAAGTCGTTGTCGCGCAGCAGATCCTGCAAGTAGCGCTTGGGGACACCTTCTTCGCGCGTCGGCATCGGCACGTAGTGATAATTCGGGTAGCGCTTTTCGAGTTCGCGGTGCTTGTCGGCGTAACCGAGGTCGGCGTTCTGACGAACCGTGACCGCCGAGATGATCGGGCCGGTGTGGCCCTTGCGCAGCAGGTCGATGATCATGCCGTTGTGCGGGGCCTCGCCGGTGCCGGTCGAGAAGAACACGATCTCGGCCTTCGGATTCTGTACGTCATTGAGTGTGTAGCGGCCGGCGACTTTCGGGCCGAGATAGATGCGGTCGCCAGTCTTTTTGAGCGCCAGACGAGGGGTGAGTGCCGGCGTGTTGTCCTCTGTCGGTGGCACGAGGACGATATAGAACTCGAGCTCGTCGAGACCGTTCTCGTCGGTGAGGTAGCCGAAGTCGTCAAAGATGCGCGACGAGATCGAATACGAGCGACGGATCAGCTTGTCCCATCGCTTTTCGGCTTCAAGGTCGTCGGCCTGGTCAATGCGCTTTTCCCAGTAGCCGAGCCCGAGTGATGCGTACTGCCCGGGCAGGTACGACGTATCGCCATTGTCGGGCTTGACGCGGAGTACCCAGAGGTCGGAGTGGGTTGGCTCGAAGTACGTGATTGTTGCGTTGTAATGTTCTTCGCGCAGTTCCTCGATGGCGCCAATGTGCTTGCTGCGACGTTCGAGCGACGAGCGAGGCGCCGAAATGTCGGCGTCCGGGAAGCAACTCGACAGGAGGGCAAACCCAATCTCAGAACCGAGTGCCGTGGTGGCGGGCTCAGCGTTCCCATCTGCATCATGCCCTGGCTCGCCGACAAACCACACGTTGCCCGTGGCAACCGCAGCGTCGCTCAGCCCGATGCTTTCGTGGCTGACGGTGACCCGCGGCGGTGCGAACACAACGTGATCGAACTGCAGGTCGGGTGTACGGCGATCACCGAACTCGACGAGCGGGAACTCGCCAATCATCGACACGTGCTTCGGCGTCGAACGGTAGAGCAACGTGGCGCGACGGGTGCGTTCGAGCTGACGCAACACGTACTCGCCGGTCGGCGAGAGCTTTGTTGGGTCCATGCCCTGCGCAGCGAGGACGACGCGGTTTCCGGTATCGGCGAACTTTGCGGTGAGTTCGACAGCGTGATCGGACGGGCCGACGACCAGGACATCGTTGTCGGTGCCGACATCGGTGTGGCCGATGTGGATCCGGTCGCTGTCCGGCAGCTTCACTGTGGGCGACCAGGTCGGGTCACTGTGGCGGTCGGCAATCAGCACGGTGCGGGTGCGGTAGCTGAGTCGATTGGTGTCGACGACGAGATGTTCCCCGACGACATTGATTGCTGTGGCCAACTCGCCGTAACCGACGTCAAGCTCGTTCGCACCAATCACGTCGGGGAGCGCCACGGCAGAGTTGCCCTCAAGAATGCGGACACGCTGCAGCCCTGAACGGCGGGCGAGGACAGCAGCCGACAATCCGCTGGCTGAGCCTCCGACGACCACTAGGTCGTACAGGGTCGGGTCATTCAGCGCCGTCGGGTCGGTGGAATCAGCCATGAGTGGACCAATCTACGCGACCCCGAGTTCATTCCGGAAGCCCAGCGCCGCTCCGAGCTCACCTCACCCGCCACACCAGCAATCCACATGAACACGATCAGCCGTGGACGCTCATGGAAGACGCAGGGTTAATTTGCCGGTTGCGGCTAAACGTGGCCATGTCGAGGTTCACGCCTGTGTAGCGAGCAGTGACCTGCAGCGGTTCGGCATCGTGGTCGTGGCCGCCTTCAACCGCCTCGATAAGCTCCGCCATCATGTGCCCCGCAACGCCTGCGTTCTTGAACTGGTTACCGCTGGTGCCAATGGCGACGTAGAAGCCGTCGAGGTCGGTGCGGTCGTAGATCGGGATCCAGTCGTCGCTCTTGTCGTAACGGTCAACGACGCCCTTCTTCTCATGCGGCAAGGGCACGCCGAGCGTCGGCATCCGCTTGTTAATCCGCATCGTGTTGGTCTCCCAACCATCACTCGTGATTTCTCCGAGTTCTTCGTCGGGGCCGACGGGAACCTTCGGATCGCACGGCGGATCGGTCGTACCGACGAGGATGTTGTTACCGGGCTGCGGCCGGAAATAGATGCCGCTGTCGTCGTCTGCCACGGCGAACCCGTCAGCGGTAAAGTCCATATCGGGCGGGCCTGGCACGTGGTATGTCTCATGGCGGATCGACGCCGTCTTGATATTCATCGCGTCGTACACGCCAGCCAACTTGTTGATCGCCGAGCTGTGCGGCCCGCCGACGTTGACCACGACCTTGGCGGTGACGGTCGAGCCGTCAGCCAGCTCAACTCCCGTCACGCGGTCGCCCGAAGCACCGGCGAGCGTCAAGAATCCGACGACCTCGGTGCGGAACCGGAACTCGCCGCCCTGTGCTTCGGTAGCACGCTGCAGGTTGTGGGCTGCGAGTTGAGGGTCATCGACATAGCCAGCGTCAGGTGAGAACAGCGCGCCGACCATCGTGCCATGCGCTTCCTTCCAGAAGTCGTCGTCGGTCGATCGAGACGGTGGGCCGTAGAGGTCAAGGTCGAAGGTGGGGAGACGCTGTTCGAGTTCGGCGTGGTCCCAATACTCGTAGGGGACCCCAAGGCGATCCCACAGCGGCATCACTCGGTTGTGGTGGCCCTCTTCGCCCTGGATGAGTAGCACCATGCCGCACTGCACAAGCTTGGCATAACCGCTCTCGTCGGGAGCACCGAGGTACTCGGCCCAGTTCCGCCAGTAGTGCATACCGTCCCAGGCCGCGGCGACACCCGTCTCGGTCGAATAGCTGAATCGGACGACGGCGCTCGATGCGCTCGTGCTGCCGTAGCCCGCGCCTGGGCCCTTGTCGATATTCAAAGTGCGATGGCCGCGACGGGCAAGCTCGTAGGCGACCGCTCCGCCAATTACTCCAGCACCAATAACGATTGCGTCGTACTCCGGCTCGCCTGATCCTGCACCTGTGGGGTCGCTCATGATCACCGAGTGTTGCAGATCGACAGACGTCGATCGACGGCGCACCGTCATGACAGCCATGCGACTTGTTCAGCCGCTCCAGAAGGTTCTGTCATGATGTGCTTATTCCGAGTACGAAGTCCGAGATGAGATCGCGGATGAAATGGCTGAGAGGGTCGGGGAAAGATTCATGGGGAGTTTGAGACTGGACGTCGAATCACTGCGCACGTTTCGCGCCGTCGTCGATTGCGGCAGCGTGACCCAGGCCGCTTCGCAGCTCAACCTCACGCAATCGGCAGTGAGCTGGAAAATGAAGCGGCTCGAAGAGCGTCTCGGCTCGCCGCTTCTCGTGCGCGACGGACGCGAACTGACGCTGACCGAACTCGGCACCGAGCTCCTCGTCCATGCCGAACAGATTGTCGGCGCACACGATGATGCCGTCGACAGCTTGCAGCAGTCGCAGCTCAAAGGCACCGTGCACCTTGGCATCAACGACGAGTTAGAAGCCGACGAGGTCGCAACCCTGCTCGCTCGATTTCAGCGTCGTCACCCGATGGTCAGGCTGCACGTCCGGATGGGGCTCAGTGGCCCCATCGCGCAGCTTGTGCGCGGCGGCGATCTCGACCTTGCGCTCATCCAAGTCATCGAACCAGCGCCGCGCGACAAGGTGCTGTGGACCGAGTCGATCGAATGGATTGCCTCGCCCACCTACGTGCCTGATCTCAGCGAGTCGCTCCCGCTCGTCACCTTCGGACCGAACTCGAACTACCGCACGTTGATGCTGGGCGCGCTCCGGGCCGCCAACATCGACCACCACATAGCGTTTGAGTCAGAGAGCTCGGCGGGCGTCCGCAGCGCTGTTGCGTCAGGGTTCGGCGTGGCGCTGATCAACGGACGCGGCGTGACTGAAGAATGCCCGATTTGGGAATTTCCAGAGCTGAACAGCCCCATGCCAACCGCATCGTTCGTTGTCCGCGTCAACAGCCGCAGCAGGACCTCCGCCGTCCGTACCCTCGTCGACGAGATCCACGACACCCTCACCTAAATCCCACACAGTTGCGTATGGGGTCAGGCCCCTTTCGCAACTCTGTCGATGGCGGCGGGGGCAGGATTGTCGCCGGCACCCCAGGTGTCACCGGGCTGGTCGCCGGTCGGAACCCGCAGCGCACCAAGGCCGTCGTTGGTCATGCAATCAGCAAGCATGTTGTGGAATCGGTGCAGCGGCTCTTCGAAGCGTGGCGCCAACGGGCCCGCGGGAACGCCACCACGCGCGAGGCCGCGCTGACCACGTTGAACGATGTCGATGTCTTCGTTGTTCACGTCGACCCAAAACCGGCGCGTCGGTGCAATGGCATCGCCATCACCACCTTGCACACCATCACCATCTTGCACACCGGTAGGAAGGAGCATCGTGCAGGTTTCGCGGGTCATGCCGGGGGCGAGCGGATCGAGGCGCATCATCCACACATGGTTAGGCAGAACAGACAGAATGACGTTCGGAAAGATCGCAACGAAACGTCCGCTCACCGAGTCAGAAGCATCGAGGCCTGGCGCTTCGGGCAGCGCCAGCCAGTCGTCGCGCTCGTCGCCTGAGACCGGCGTGGTGGTCTGCCCGCAGTACATGCCCCTGCCCTGGTAGCGGTAGTGATCGGCGACCCGCGACACCTTCGCAAGCTCGGGATGGACCCACGTCAGGTGGTAATACTCCTGGAAGTTTTCAGTGATCAGCTTCCAGTTCGCTTGAATGTCGAGCGACTCCTGGTGCACAGTCGACCACGTGTCGAGGTGGTAGCCAGCCATCCGATCGGGAAGGTCACCAAGCCAGTCAAGAAGCGGTGGCGTGTCGTTGGCGAGACAGGCAAAGAGCAACACGCCCCACGTGTCGACGCGGACGGGGAGTAAGCCGAAGTCAGACTTGTCGAAGTCGTCGCGCGGCACTTCGTTGAAGAACGGTGTTGCCTTCAGAGCGCCGTCCAGCGAGTACCCCCACCTGTGATACGGGCAGCGGATAGTGCCGGCGATATCGCAGTCGGCTTCGGCCAGTTCGGTGCCGCGGTGCCGACACGAGTTGACGAAGCCACGGAGGTCGCCTGTTTCATTGCGAGTCAGGAGGACCGACTTGGAGCCGACCTGGCGGACGAGCATCCGCCCAGCAATGGCCTCGTCAGCGATTCCAACGCAGACCCAGGCTTGGCCGAAGACACGCTGCTGCTCTACAAAATAGAACTCATCGCTCGCGTAGGCGGCCGGATCGAGGCCTGTCGCAGTGCGCATTGGGCGGCGCGTCCCCACCCATGCCGACTCGTCGGTCCACTGTGTCACGGCGCTGATTCTCCACGGTCACCGACGTTCGGTCAACACCGATCGTGTCATGTGGAATCGAACCGCTGTCATGGACAGAGTTGCGAAAGGGGCCTGACCCCATACGTAACTTTGCGGAATGTCGGGCAAGATCGCAGCGTCGTTGGCAAATGCTGCAGCCGAAGTTCGCTTCGCCGGCGGGGGTGGCCACCACCTCACGATCGGCCCCGGCGATCCGGCAATCGCGGAGTGGGCATCCGCCGGCCTGATACTCCCTGACCTTCCCGCCATGCGGCGCTACCGGGTCGACCGGGTCACCGCACAGCTCGCAACCCACGGCTACGACGGCATCATCGTGATGGATCCCATGAATATTCGGTACGTCACCGATACGACCAACATGCAGCTTTGGGTGATGCACAACGGCGCTCGATACGCCTTCGTCGGCGCCGACGGTCACGTCATCCTGTGGGACTACTACGGGTGCAACTACCTTGCAGCACACTCAGCCGAGATCGACGAGGTGCGTCCTGCGATCGGCTCGACGTACTTCCTCGCCGGACCCCGCCACGCCGAACAGGCCACACGTTGGACGAACGAGATGATCGCCGTGATCACCGAACACTGCGGCGAAAACCCGCGCATCGCTGTCGATCAGTGCCATCACGTCGGCTACCGGCTCCTCGAAGACGCAGGTGTCGAGGTTGGTTTTGGGCAGGAGGTAATGGAGCTCGCACGCTCAATCAAGGGTGCCGACGAGATCCTCGCGATGCGCTGCGCAATCAATGCCTGCGAAACCACAATGACCGAAATGCACGCCGCGCTCACGCCGGGTATGACTGAACGGGAACTCTGGGCACTCCTCCACTCCGGCAACATCAGACGCGGCGGCGAGTGGATAGAAACCCAGATTATCGCTTCGGGCCCGCGGACGAACCCCTGGATGCAGGAGGCGTCGAGCCGAGTGATCGAGCCTGGTGACATCGTGGCCTACGACACCGACCTGGTCGGCGCCTACGGGATGATGGTCGACATCTCGCGGACCTGGATTGCCGGAGAGGGCCGCGGCCAATGCGGTGGGCCGACCAATGAGCAGCAGCACACGTACGACCTTGCCTGCGAATAGCTCCAACAGAACATGGCCCTCCTCACCCCGGGTCGATCGTTTCGCGACCTCACATTCGAGTCGTCATTCCCCGACCCAGAGCACTACCGCCACTACTCCTGTCTCTTTCATGGCGTCGGCCAATGCGACGAATACCCGGAGATTTACTTCCCCGAGATCTGGGATGAGTGGGGCTTCGACGGGCAACTCGACGTGGGGATGGTCCTCACCGTTGAGTCATATGTCGGACCACGTTCAGCAGCGGGCTCGAGCGAGTGGGCGGAGGGCGTCAAGCTTGAGAACCAGGTGCTCGTCACGGCCGACGGCCCTGAACTCCTCACGCACTTTGCGCTCGACCTGCAGCTCTGAGTCGGCACGACACAGTCATGGCGCGAGTCCGACTGACGGTCGCCAGTCCGAATACGACAATAACCCCCTGGCCTGAGCCGGGGGGTTATTGTGAGATTCGGACTGGTGACCGTCAGTCGGTCGACTCGGCCGCTTCTTTTTTGGCTTCCTCTTCACGAGGCTCAGGCGCTTCGCCTAAGCCCATCTTGTGAAAGAGATCAGCCTTGCGGTAATCAAAGTCGTCCTGAGTGACGTCACCCGCGGCGAAGGACTCGTTCAGGAGGCGAAACTCTTCGAGTAGCGCGTCCTCGTCGGGCACATCGTCGTCATCATTTTCATCTTTCTCAGCGCTTTTTCCGTGGCGAATAGCCTGTTTCTCGGCCTTCTTTTCCTTCTTACGGAGTTCGCGCTGACGCTTTTGATATGACTGTGGGCTAGAGGCCAATCAGACCGCCTCCTCAGATTACTTTGACGTCGACAGCCTCGGGGCCCTTGCGGCCCGGGGCGATGTCGAACTCGACGGTGTCGCCGTCAGCCAGCGAACGACGGCCAGTGCCGGCGATGTTGGAGTAGTGAACGAAGACATCATCGCCATCGTCACGTGAGATGAAGCCGAAGCCCTTCTCGTCGTTGAAAAACTTGACCGTACCGGTAGTTGCCATTGTGGCTCCTTATTAACTTCCGGGCCACTTTGACCCGTGTTCAACAGCCCACTCTAATGAGTGAGGGGACCGAACACACCGCGCAGCGCCTCCGTAGCGCGTATGCGTTACGCCACTCCGAGTCGGCGGGGCCGCGCGATTGCAAAGGGGCGATAGCCCGTGAGAGCCAGACGGAGCAGGATCGCGCCCGCCATAACGATGCCTGCGGCGCCGCCAGCGATGAGCGCTGCATCAGCCACGGAAAGGCCATAGACGAGCCAGAGCAACGCCTCGACGAACGACATGTTCCATGTTCCCGCCGAAACGCCATCGAGTGCCCGAGTGCGATGCGCAGCCACGACGGCTGGCGCGAGTTGGATGCCGTAGCAGAGGCCGATTGCCAGACCGGCCACTTCCCAGCCGGCTGCAAGTAGGAAAGGAAGCGGCACCATGCCGAGCCCGAATGCTCCAATCGCTATGCCGCCAAGGCTGCGAACGCCGACCGTCTTCACATACAAGACCGCGATCGATGCGTAGAGGAGGAACGACACACTGGAGACGGGCAGCAGCGCCCACAGCGGCGTGGTGATCGCGTATGCCGTCCACCAGCCGTTGATCGCCATGCTGACGCCGATCCACACGGGAGACACCCCGTCGACGCTGCGCGTCTTCATCAGCCGCCGAGCCTGAGGAAAGGCCATGCCAGATCCCAAGACACTGGCAGCAATCACTATGAGATTGAGTATGAGGTTCACGGAACACTCCTTTCGAGGGGTCGCCGTCGATCACGATCGGGTCTGACGGTGTGTAAGTAGTCAAACTCTACTGACTCCTTACATGGACGAGATGGGCTAGATTAACGGTGTGTATGTGACTTCGGGCAACAACACCGAGATCCAGCTGACGCTCGATGCAGCCATCGAATTTGCCAATGCGATCAACGACGCCATCGATGACACCGGTGAAATCCTCGAACACGAAGCGGCACGGCGGCTCCTTCACGAACAAGGATTTTCACGTGCCGCAACCGCTCCGATTGCCGCAGTCCGTCGGTTGACGCAGCGCATGCTCGACCTCCTCCCCCGCCTAGCAACACTGCCAACCAGCGGTGTTGGTCCAGCTGGAACCTGGGTCAACGCCGAGCTCACCGAACTCACCGTGGCCCCCTCGCTCAGCGACCACGACGGATCCGACCTCCATGTCCACTGGACGCCACCGTCAGCCACATTCGACGACCAAGTCATGGCCGATGTGCTGATGGCTATCGCCCAAGACCTCTGCGAACACGGAGTAAAACGCTTCGGCCGATGCGCCGCCGATGACTGCGAACACCTCTTTTACGATTCGTCTCGTAACGGGTCTCGACGGTTTTGCTCTGATCCGCGGTGTGCAAGCCGCACCCATACCGCCGATCATCGAAAGCGCCGGAAGGCTCGCTGATCATGCCGGACTACACCAACGAACTTGGCCAGCCGATCGGCCAAGCCCTTCCCAACTGGCAGCCCAGCACCGTGCCGCCTCGCTCACGGATGCATGGTCGGCTCGTCAACCTCGAGCCAATTGACCTCGACCTGCACTGCGCTGACCTCTTCGGTGCCTTCGCGCTCGACACCGACGGCCGCAACTGGACCTATCTCCCGCACGGCCCCTTCACCGACATCGACGCCTTCGGCACCTGGATGGCCGCGACCTGCTTCGGAGACGATCCGCTGTTCCACACGATTGTCGACGCATCCAGTGGTCGAGCTGTCGGTTTCGCAAGCTTTCAGCGAATCGAACCGCATGTCGGCAGCATTGAGGTCGGTTACATCAATTTCTCGCCGGCCCTGCAGCGCACACCGCTCGCCACCGAAGCAATGTTCTTGATGATGCGCCGAGCATTCGACGAACTCGGCTACCGACGATACGAGTGGAAATGCGACGCGCATAATGCCGCATCACAGGCGGCTGCGCGCCGACTCGGGTTCACCTACGAAGGAACCTTCCGCCAGGCAATCATCTACAAGGGCCGCACCCGCGACACCACGTGGTTCTCGATCACCGACGTCGAGTGGCAGGCCAGAAAGACCGAGTTCGAACGCTGGCTCGACCCAGCCAACTTCGACACCGACGGCACGCAACGAACCCGCCTGCGCCACAGCAGTTGAAGGGTTGCGCTGG
>ERZ887942.2689-NODE-2689-length-10868-cov-6.383890_pt1 | contig 10868 bp, 6 predicted proteins | sample MGYA00521099_ERZ887942 | MGnify/ENA primary metagenome ERZ887942 (study PRJEB32303, sample SAMEA104408605) | aquatic metagenome | biome: Brackish water; feature: Pelagic; material: water | place: Baltic Sea | collected 2014-06-07T06:48:00 | depth 16,251 m ... | reverse complement strand
ACGACATCCACACACCCGTTGGAACGGAATCCTGACTAATACAGATCATCAGAAAGTTGAGTGGGCAATCAAGGCGGCCGGAGCTGAACCCCTAAAAGATAGAAACGTAATTGAGCTCAGCGACGGCGAACGCCAAAAGGTGATGATCGCCCGAGCTCTCGCTCAAGAAGCGCCGGTCCTACTTTTAGACGAACCTACGGCGTATCTCGACTTGGTAAGGCGGATTGAATTGATGCACACCTTGCGCGATCTGTCTCACACTCATGAGATGGCCATTCTTCAGTCAACACATGACCTCGAACTGGCGATACAATGTGCCGACGAGCTTTGGCTGCTCTCTGAAGATGGAAATATTACAAAAGGAACCCCGGAAGCCTTAGCCCTCAACGGGGCTTTGGAAGTATTATTCGGTAGTCAGAAGTTAACATGGGATTCCCAACACGGTTCGTTTCAAGTACACCAGGAACCGTGCGCGTGGGCTCATCTAGAGGGAGACGGAACAGAGCTCCTGTGGACAAAACGAATGCTCCGAAGGCAAGGGTATGGACTCTCGGCCGACAAAGATAATGCGTCCCTAACGATAACCGTAGATGGACACAAAAGTACCGCGCGATGGATCGTTCATACTGAGAACAAAACATTCGCGTCCATTGCCGACCTCACTCATTGGATAGAATCCTTAAAGCGATAGGAAATTAATCGCACAAGCCACCGAAACTCCCAGACACTCTTGCTCTTTCAATGAAACCATCCACACTTCGGGTATCTTGAAAGGTAACATATCTACACGTGCAGGCGACGGAGGAACCACCGGACTCGGTGGCGGAAGCCGAGTATCCAAAACCAACATACGCATTCACTGCTTGGGAGACCTGGACGAAGCGAACAGCTTCCTGGGTCTGCTACGAATAAAACTTCCACCAGACCACGACTGGCAGGCACCCTTGCAAGAGATCCAAACGGAGATGATGAACCTGATGGGGCATGTTGCAACGCCCTCCGACTCTCCGAAACAACCCACGATTCCACTCCCTGAAGAAGCCTCGATTCGCATGGAACGGTGGATGCAAGCGGTCGAAGATTCCCTGGCAAGCACCACCGAATATTTCCTTCTCCCAGGAGGCACCGAAATCGCCGCCCTCTGCCATGTCGCACGAACCGTTGTACGCCGAGCAGAACGTAATCTGGTCCAACTGCATCAGGAAGACCCCGTCCATCCAAGTATTCTTCAATTCATCAATCGCCTGTCCGACTTACTATTTAAGCTCTCTCGCCAGGAAATCCACCGAACCGGAGCCACCGAGGAAAGGTGGCGACTGTTTCAATCGAAGCCAGACTCCGTAGATGGCTGATCGGCGCATACTATCCCTCATTGCAAGTAGTACCGAAACCGTCTGCGCGCTAGGCCTCGAAGCAGATCTTGTGGGACGTTCTCATGAATGCGATTTTCCTCCTTCCGTAGAAAGACTCCCGATTTGTTCAGAGCCCAAATTCGATATTCACGGCAGCAGTCTTGAAATTGATCAACGCGTTAAAGATGCCCTTCGTGATGCCCTGTCCGTTTACCGGGTTCATGCGGATGTGTTGAAGGCTCTTCAACCGACCCATATCATCACTCAAGATCAATGCGAAGTCTGCGCTGTCAGTCTGAAGGATGTTGAGGCTGCGGTGTGCGATGTGCTGGACTCCAGTCCAAAAATCGTGTCCCTGGCGCCTAATAGCCTGGAGGATATTTATGCGGGAATTCTTGAAATGGCGACAAGCCTTGGAGTTGCAGATCGCGGACAAAACCTGGTGCGGGACATGCAGTCTCGGCTCAAAATCATTGGCGAGCAGTATTCAACGATTTCTCAAAAACCATCGGTGGTCTGCGTCGAATGGATCGATCCCTTTATGCCTGCAGGTATCTGGGTGCCTGAGCTCGTGTCTATGGCAGGAGGAAATGACCTGCTGGGGATTCCTAATAAACACACACCCGTCGTTCCATTGGAGAAACTTATCGAAGCTAATCCGGATAAGATTGTCGTGAGGCCTTGCGGTTGGGGACTGAAAAAAACTCGAGCCGAAATGGAAGAGGCCCTGAAACAGACTGCCTGGCAGTCTCTCCGTGCCGTTCAATCCGGCGAGCTATACCTGACCGATGGGAATCATTTCTTCAATCGCCCTGGACCACGCGTGGTAGAATCAGCAGAAATTCTGGCAGAGATATTTCATCCTGAGACTGCTGACTACGGACACAAGGGTATCGGTTGGGAACGGTACTAGGAGGCTATAAATCTAGTCTGGGATAACGAAAAAACCCGCAGGTTTCCCCGCGGATTTGCTAAATCTTACACCCACTCGAAAGGCTTAATCCCTTCCTCGCAGTAATATCAAATATACAAGGTTAAATAGTGAACTTGCAAAGGCTGCGACGTAAGTAAGTCCAGCTGCACTCAGAGTAGCGGAGACCCCCGGTGCCTCGTCGGCATGGATGATTCCCAAGCTATCCAATTCACGTTTAGCGCGTGCAGTTGCATCATACTCAACGGGAAGCGTCACCAAATGAAATAGGGTCAGCATAGCATAGATGATAATTCCAAGATCGATCGCCAACTTGAATGGTAGTAGACCGAGGAACAGCCCACCAAACATGACGAGCGGGAGAAAACCAGCAGCGATATTGACCACCGGTGCCATCTGTTGACGGATGTTCATCATGGAATAACCCACCTTGTGTTGGATCGCATGACCGGCTTCGTGCGCAGCGACACCTATTGCGGCTAGACTCGAGCCTCTGAAATTTTGATCACTCAGCGCGAGCTTCTTGTTAACCGGGTCGTAGTGGTCGGTCAGAACACCTGAAACGTGGACGATCTCGACATCAGTAATTCCGGCCTTCCGCATAACAGCTTCCGCAGCTTCGTACCCCGTTATTCCCCCGCGAGAAGGTATCTGTGAATACTTATTATACGTCGACTTCACTTTCATCTGCGCCCAAAACGCGAACGCTACAGCCAATATAATTAAAAGAAAGCCAAACATCGGACTCAAAACGATGCCGATAAATAAAGGTAATTGTATCATTAGTAAGGGTTGGTTGTTACTGTTGGATCATATTAAGCAATCGTGGTTCCAAATCAAGCGCACCTAATCGGTTTCCATAAACCATTGTTAACCATCATGATACTAAACTCAATTTTCCAGAACCTTTTAAACCCTCTGTAAAAACCGCGCCGAAAAGGAGCGACGAGCGTCCTTTTGACACATGTTTGCCCCATCAAAAGAAACAAACACCCCTTGAACTTTGTTTATTTCTGAGTTTATACCCGATGTGCAACATTCAGAAAAACGAACCTACACCTACGAGGAGCTAAACCGAATCATCGGAATGGCCTGGGCAGATCGCATAACGTTCGAAGAGATCTACGAGAAAACGGGTGTCACTGAAGCCGAAGTCATTCAACTCATGCGTCAGCACATCAAACCAGCCAGTTTTAACCGTTGGAGGGCACGAGTTTCCGGCAGAATCACAAAACATCGTAAACGTTTCGAATCGCGTAATCTCGAGTTCAGCGAAGATTCTTACCAGAACTAATTGAGCAATCCTTCTCTCCGCAGCAACGCGTCAGGGTCCGGGTCACGGCCCATGAATTCGACGAAAAGCATATACGGATCTTCCGAATTTCCTTTCGAGAGAACCTTGTCTTTGAAATCCTTCCCTGTTTCCGAATTCAGCAGTCCTTCTTCCTCAAAGCGCGTAAAAGCATCGGCGTCCAACACCTCCGCCCATTTGTAGGAGTAGTAGCCGGCAGCATAGCCTGTTGAATCGGAAAACAAATGCCCGAAGTTATATAAGTAAACAGGCACTTTCCGTTTTCGTTTCGCTACATACGGCTCAAGAAGATTTTCCAATTCCGTCTCAAGGTCCTTATCTTTCATTTCTGAATAGTGCATGTGCATCTCCAGGTCCATCTTCCCGAAAGACAGTTGCCGCATGGAAAACGACGCCGCGTTAAAATTCTTGGCAGCAATCATCTTATTGTAAAGCTCATCAGGAATCTTATCTCCGGTTTCATAATGGCGAGCGAATAGATCGAGGCCTTTACGGTCCCAACACCAATTCTCCAAAATCTGAGATGGAAGCTCCACAAAGTCCCAAGCGACGTTAACACCGTTCATCGATTTGATTTCAACGTCACCAAAAAGATGATGAATCAAGTGACCGAACTCATGAAACACAGTGAGTACATCATTGTGAGACAAGAGAGCCGGCTTACCTTCTGTCGGTGGGCTCATGTTTCCATGTATCTGTCCCAGGTGTGGCTCTTTTTTACCGTTTGAGCGGTCGCCAGTACGCGTATAGTTCATCCAGGCTCCACTCCGCTTCGATTCACGCGGAAACCAATCCGTGTAAAAACTTCCAATGTGCGTTCCTGATTCGTCAAGTAACTCGAAGACCTTTACATCATCATTCCACACTTCGTACCCGGCCTCTAAATTCATTACTGTCGGAACTTCAGAGTAAATCGCCTCCACTTCACGAATAGATACTCCAAACAATTTTTGAGTGATCTCAAACATCCCATCTAGAACGCGATCCACGGGGAAATAAGGCCTAAGCTCCTCGGCATCAAAATCGTAGGTTCGCTTCCTTAGCTTCTCAGCCCAATAAGCGACATCCCAAGGCTCCATCGGTTCAATCGCTATCCCTAATTGCTCAGCCCGAAAGGTATCCAACTCAGACGTCTCTTTATCAAACTGAGCTTTTATCTTCGCGTGCATCTCGTCCTCAAACGCCAACGCTCGTTCACCTGTCTTAGCCATGCGTCGATTCAATACGAGATCCGCGAAATGTTTGAATCCCAAGAGTTTCGCCTTCTCATGGCGAAGATCCAGAATCTGACTAACCAACGGTCGATTATCAAGAGGCTCCTTTGTCGCAATCTCACTGAATGCCATCCACACATCACGACGCAAGGACTCCTTGTCCGCGTACCGAAGCACGGGGACCATAGACGGTGCCTGAAGCGTGAAACGCCAGTTTGGATTTTCTTCTGAACCCAAATCCTTGCTCTTCGCTGATTGCAGTGCCTGTTCCTTCGCCAAGTCTGGAAGCCCCGAAAGATCAGCTTCATCTTCGATCACCAATTCCCAAGCATTTACGGAATCGAGACAGTTCTCGGAGTATTTCTGAGTGATACGAGCCAGCTCGGCCTGAATCTCCTCCATCCGCTTCTTCTTCTCCTCGGGCAAATCAGCACCGCTATTTTTGAATGACGTGACCGTTTCTTCCAGATACCGCTTTCGCGTTCCCGTCAGCGATTTTGCTTCAGCTGTTTCGGAGTAAGCTTTGATCCGTTTCCACAACCCTTCATTCAATGGAATTTTCGCACTAAACTCCGACACCTTTGGCAACATCAAGTTGTAGGCTTCTCGTAGTTCCTTGGAGTCCTTAACGCTGTTTAAATGTCCGACCTTGCCCCAGGCAACTCCCAGCACAGAGTCAGCTTCTTCCAACGCGAGTAAGGTATTCTCAAAAGTCAGCTCGTCGGGAGTTTGAGATGCAAGCTCGTCAATATTCGCCTGCGCGGCTTCAAGAGCTCGCGTGATATCAGTTTCTACATGATCTGGAGTCAACCGGCTCCAATGAACTCGAAAGGCATCTTCTAAAAAAGGGTGTTCCATTCGTGCGACTGTAGGCATACCCATTTGTAGATCTAGCAAAAAGGAGCTTTTGAAGGCTGGAAATTCGCTAACGACTATCCTACCAATACTATCCTTAAGTCAGAGCTTAGAACCAAAGTATCATTAACACTATTAATTCCATCAGAAGCGGGCCCTTATTCTCAGTTTTTACTCTCATTGCTGGAATCTTGGGATGTATTACCCTCTCAGAGCTACACTCACGAGAAGCGCCAGTTCCAGTCGGACCCTATTTGAACGGCATATTTCCAGAAGGAGTCCCAGGAGCTGCCGGCGAATGGCTAACCATACCGAGTTTTCCCAATCTTAGTTTTACAGATCCGATGTGGGTGAGCCCTTGGCCAGGCTCTGATCAGCTACTCATGGTTGAACGGGTGGGAAGGCTCAAACGATTTCCTGACCGGCAGGACGCACACATGGACGAGGTAGAGACGCTTCTCGATTGGTCCGGTGTCACGCAAACCAGCTTCGACGAGCAAGGTTTTTATTCTGCAATCTTCCACCCTCAATTTGCCAACCCCACGGATCCGAAGCGCTTTCTATTCATTTGTTATACCCATCAGCTCGTCGAAGGGGCAAATACCAGTGGCGAATTTGCTGACTCTTATTGGAGACTTACTCGTGTCGAATTCGACGCAGATGGAACTGTCATCCCAGACTCAGAGACCGTCCTAATAAGTCTCTATGATCCCCAACAGTGGCACAACGGAGGAGCAATGTTCTTTGGCGACGATGGTTTCCTTTACCTGAGTAATGGGGATGGAGGTGATCACGACGGCTCCTACGGTACCTCCCAAGAACTAGACGGTAGTTTGTTCGCCTGCATCATTAGAATTGATGTCGACGAACAGGGCGGGGAAATCAGTCATCCAATCAGAAGACAGCCAACAGAAATAGTCGAGTTGCCGGATGGCATTAAAGCCAGCTATACCCAAAACTACTACATCCCGTCTGATAACCCCTGGGTGAACGATCCTGGCCCAGGAGACACGGAATCGCCTGCCATGGAGGAGCTCTATGCGATCGGCCTTCGAAGCCCCCACTCAATGCAATATGATTTGCAGTCGAAGCAGGTATGGATCGGCGATGTCGGGCAACTGTCGCGAGAAGAGCTAAATATGTTTCTATTGGATTCCACCGATCCTCGCGGTCCGAACGAAGGTCTCAATTTTGGTTGGAACATCCAGGAGGGCTTTACCGGTCCTGATCTGCCTGAAGATGCCCCGGGTATCGAGACTCGTCCCATTCATGACTATGACCGCAGCGTGGGCATTTGTATCATCGGTGGCTTTATTTACCGCGGGAGCCACTTTGAAGAACAGCTAGGAGGGAAAGCTCTATTTGGGGATAATCGCGTAGCCAAGCTCTGGTCACTCGAGTATGAAGAAGGCGAAGCTCCGATCGTAAATGAGCTTACACGCCTTTCAGACGGAGGCATCCTCAACGGTGGTGATGTCCTGGGGTTGACCAACATTTGCCAGGATAAGAACGGCGAAATTCTACTGCTTTATTCAGCGGGTGCAAAGAGTCCAAAAGGAAAGCTCTACACCCTTGAATACATCGGGACGACTGAAGATCCTCCGACCCTACTCTCGCAAACCGGAGCGTTTACCGACCTCGAAACCTTAACGCCAGCTCCCGCTCTTTTACCCTACACTGTAAATAGTCCGCTCTGGTCAGATAATGCGGAAAAGCTCCGTTGGATCGCCCTTCCCAACGACGGTCTGCACGACACACCCGCCGAACAGATCGAGTTTTATGAAGCAGCCAATTGGGTGTTTCCCGCAGGAACCGTCCTGGTAAAACACTTCGATCTTCCGCTGGATCTAGGAAATCCAAAAATTACCCGACGATTGGAAACTCGATTTATCGTATGCCTGCCATATGGCAGGAAATATGGCGTAACCTACCGCTGGAACGACGCTCAAACAGAAGCCACCTTACTCGAACAAGGTGAAACTGGCACTTACGAAGTTATTCAATCCAACGGAGCGGCACTCCAACAAACGTGGCAGTTTCCAAGTAGATCAGATTGTATCAGCTGCCACAACGATGCGTCAGGACAAGCCTTAGGTGTCAGAACCCACCAGTTACACACACCGTCAAGCTTTGGCGGCGATTCTAGTAAGAGTAATCAACTAACCATTTGGAACAATCTGAAAATGTTCAATCACGCGCTAAGTGAATCATTGATTGAAAACACACTCCGATCAGCCGGCCTTGAAGATGAAACCTATCCCCTTGAACACCGTGTGCGGTCCTACCTGGATTCCAATTGTGCTCACTGCCATCAACCCGGTGGGAGTGGCCCCGGATTCGACGCTCGCCTCACAACGCCACTCAATGCCCAGCAGTTGATCAACTCTCCATTGAGGCCAGACCTTGAAGGTCGATTCGACCTCATCGCTGATTCAGATGAAGATGCCCAAATAGTTCCCGGGAAAACCTCGCTCTCGGCCGTTCATTTTCGCCTCGCTCATAGTCAACCGGATTCCGCCGCCATGCCGCCATTGGCAAAGTCGCTTGTCGATGAGGCGGCTGTAAAAGCGGTTGCCGACTGGATCCAGTCACTCAACCCGTCCGAGTTTGAATATCCAGATTCATTCCCCATCGCAAGATATGCAAGAATCACGGGTCTTACAGAATTGAACGACCGCGATTCCATGGCCGTATCTGATCTATCAATACTCGATGAACTCGGTGATAAGATTCCGCACACCGAACTGAGAATCGCTGCCGTTTCCAGTGAGGAAACCCATGACCAACTCGCACCGGCAACCTTCGCAATTGATAATGATCCAAACTCATTTTGGACGACGGAATGGGGAACCGATAAGGAACTCTACCCTCATTGGATAAGCATAGACCTTGGTCGTCCACGAGAAGTCAGCGGATTCGCACTGCTCCCAAGAACTGATCCACCCACCGCAGTCATAGAAACCTGGAAATTTGAACTCAGTGAGGACGGCTTATTTTGGCGATCGATAGACGGTGGATCATTCACTTACCCAGATGGAGTTGTGGAACAACGTATAGGTCCTATAAGAACCATACGCCCAATCCGTCCACTACTGGGAACTCCTAATTCAGCTGACCCACATGAAAACGGTGAGGTCACCATCAGCATAATACTAAATCATCCAGTAGCTGAACTGCCTACCGGTGCCCTTGATGTTGAGAATGGCGAAATTATCTCGATCAGCGGGAGCGGGTATTCGTACTCAGCGAAAGTAAGAGCACGGACCAACGCCATAAGCGCACACATTCCGGCTAACTCACTCTCTACGTTCGGAACGTCTAATCTTTCTTCCGATCGAATATCCATAGAAGTTAACGGCGAAATTCCAAATGATTGGGAAAGATGGATCGATCAGCACCATCTTCCTAAAAATTGGCAACCCTTGGATTCCGATGACGACCGGGATACACTGAAACTGATTATTGAATACGCTTTCAATCTGGACCCGTTAAAAACCGAGTGGGTGACCTACGACTCAGATGCCGCACCAGGACCGTATGGCCCCGCGGGAATTCCAAGCATACAGTATCTGAAACTACCAGACGGAACCCATAAGCTACAAACCGAGTTCATTCGAAGAACTGTATATGCAAACGATCCTCAACTGAATTATCAGGTTCAATTCTCTACGGATCTTACAAACTGGGAAGGTATTCCGAAAACTCACCCGAATGTTTCAACCCAAACCCTTGAAAATGGATGGGAACGTGTGGTGGTTGAGGATACCAAGCTCTCGACGCCTGAAATTCCTCGATTCGGCAGAGTCGTGATATCCATTCCTGAATCCTAACCGCTAGGCGATAATCTCATCCCAGACTTTCCCGTGGACATCGGTCAGGCGAAGATCCCGACCGCTGTAACGATAGGTCAGCTTTTCATGATCGATACCCATGAGATGGAGCACAGTAGCCCAGAGCTCATAGATATTGGAGATCTGGTCCACGGCATGATAACCGAGCTCATCGGTCGCTCCGTATACGGTTCCACCCTTAACTCCTCCGCCTGCTAACCAGGAACTAAAGCCCTGCGGATTGTGGTCACGCCCGATTCCCTGAGCAAATGGGTTGCGCCCAAACTCTCCGGTGAAAACCAATAGTGTGTCATCCAACAACCCTCGCTGCTTCAGATCCTGAATCAATGCCGCGATCGGCTTATCGACCTGTGATGCCATCGCCCCATGACCGACTTCGATCTTTCCGTGCTGATCCCAGGGATTTGCGCGTTGGACACCTTTTTCGAAGGGACAACATGACAGCTCTACAAATCGAACGCCCCGCTCAACCAAACGGCGGGCCATGAGACATTGTCGAGCGTACTCTGACTTATACCAGACAGGGTCATTCACTCCATAGTGCTCAAGGGTGCTCGCAGACTCACCTGAGATGTCGGTAAGTTCCGGAACAGCTTCCTGCATGAGGTAGGCCGTTTCAGCATTCTTAACCGACGATAAGACAGCATCTTTAGCTGCTGTCCGTTCGGCAAAGCCGTAGTCAAGGGACTTTATAATATCCAACGCCTTTCGTTGCTCATGCTTCAAGAGTGCCGGTTGGATATTCGGGACCGCCCGGGCGCCTGAAACGTTAAAAATTGATCCTTGAGTCGTCGCCGGCAGGTAGGCGTTTCCAAATAAACTGACTCCTCCGTGCGGAGTACCCGAGTTTTCTGATTGAAGCACGATATACCCGGGGAGATTCGGATTCTCGGTTCCGATTCCATAGTTCACCCAAGCTCCGGCACTGGGATACCCCAGAAATGGAAACCCGGAGTGCATGAAAAAATTCCCCTGAGAATGCTCACTGAATTTGGCAGTCATCGATCGAACGATTGCCAAGTCATCTGCCATCTCTGCGATATGTGGAAACAGGTTCGTCATTTCGATACCGGACTCTCCGTATTTCTTGGAATCCCAAAACGAGCCCATAATATTTCCAACCTGATCGAACTGGGTACGGGCCAGCTTAACGGGCATGGGCTGCCCATGTAGCTCACGTAGAATTGGTTTCGGATCAAACGAATCTACATGGGAAACACCTCCCGACATGTAGAGGAATATAACGGACTTTGCCTTCGCTGCATGATGTAACTTCGGCAGATATTTGGTCTGGGCGGACAACGAGTTTATCAAACTCGAAACGGCCAACGCGCCCACACCTTTGGAAGTCAG